>Ga0302326_10033160_pt1 | contig 10268 bp, 8 predicted proteins | sample Palsa_T0_3_FD_202264 | JGI IMG/M metagenome (GOLD analysis project Ga0302326, IMG submission 202264) | Peat permafrost microbial communities from Stordalen Mire near Abisko, Sweden - Palsa_T0_3 | ecosystem: Environmental > Terrestrial > Soil > Palsa > Peat permafrost | place: Sweden: Abisko... | reverse complement strand
TGATGCCGCCCTATCAAAACCGGCGCGTTGGCTCAGCCCTCATGGAAACCGCGATGAAATGGCTCCGCGCGAATGCCGGCAAGGGCGCATTCGTCGGGCTGTTCACGCACAAGCCGGGTTTCTACGAACGATCAGGCTTTCGCATCGATGGCGGCATGCATCTGAAGATCTGAAACGCTTATTTTCTCCCATTCCGTTTCGCCTTCGTGTCATCGCTGAGAATCGCCGCATGTGCCGCCGCGAGGCGGGCGATGGGGACGCGATACGGCGAGCAGCTCACGTAATTCAGGCCAACCTTGTGGCAGAAGTGAACGCTCTTGGGGTCGCCGCCGTGCTCGCCGCAGATGCCGCATTTGAGGTCGGGGCGAACCGAGCGGCCCTTGCGCACGGCCATTTCGATCAATTGCCCGACGCCGTCGGTATCCAGCGTCTGGAACGGATCGCGCTCGAGGATTTCCTTCTTGAGATAATCGGGCAGGAAGCTGTTGACGTCGTCGCGGCTGTAGCCGAAAGTCATCTGCGTCAGATCATTGGTGCCGAAGCTGAAGAACTCGGCGGTCTGGGCGATCTCGTCGGCAGTGACGGCGGCGCGCGGGACTTCGATCATCGTGCCGTACAGGTACGGCATCTTTACGCCGGTTTCCTTGATGACGCGCTCGGCGGTTTCGGTCGTGAATACTTTCAGATAATCCAGTTCCTTTTTGGTGCCGGCCAGGGGAATCATGATTTCCGGTGAAACCTTGATGCCCTCTTTTTTCGCCTGGCACGCGGCTTCGATGATCGCCTGCACCTGCATCTCCAGGATTTCCGGATAGGTGACGGCAAGGCGATCGCCGCGATGGCCCAGCATCGGATTGGCCTCGTGAAGCTGGGAGACGCGCGACTTCACCTGGTCCAGCGACATGCCGAGGCTGTTTGCCAGCTCCTGCTGGTCTTTTTCGTTGTGAGGCAGGAATTCGTGCAGCGGCGGGTCCAGCAGGCGGATCGTCACCGGCAGGCCGTTCATTTCCTTGAAAATCCCCAGAAAATCATCGCGCTGATAGGGGAGCAATTTCGCCAGCGCGGCCTTGCGCGCCTCGATGGTCTGGGCGAGGATCATTTCGCGCATGTGGTGGATGCGCTGGGGATCGAAGAACATGTGCTCAGTGCGGCAAAGGCCGATGCCCTCGGCGCCGAACTCGCGGGCAACACGGGCATCGGTGGGCGTGTCGCCGTTGGTGCGGATTTTCAGGGTGCGGTATTTGTCGGCCCATTTCATGATGGTTCCGAACGGGCCGGAAAGCTTGGCTTCGACAAGGGGGACGGAGCCTTCCATCACTTCACCGGTGCTGCCGTCGATGCTCAGGACGCTGTCCGGGCCGTAGGTGGCATCGCCGATTTTGAGTTGCCGGCTGGCGCTGTCGATGTGGACCGCGCCCGCGCCGGCGACGCAGGGGGTGCCCATGCCGCGGGCGACGACGGCCGCGTGCGAGGTCATCCCACCCGTGCTGGTGAGGATGCCTTCGGACACGTGCATGCCGCCGATGTCTGCGGGTTCGGTTTCGCGGCGGACGAGGATAATTTTCTCTCCATCGGCGACGCGCTTCTCGGCCTCTTCGGCGGTGAAGGCGATCTTGCCCACGGCCGCGCCGGGCGAAGCGGGCAGACCTTTGGCCAGGATTTTCTTCTCGGCTTTGGGATCAAACGTGGGATGCAGAAGCTGATCGAGGCTGGCAGGATCGACGCGGAGCACCGCGGTTTTTTCGTCGATCAATCTTTCCTTCACCATGTCCACGGCGATCTGCACCGCCGCCGCGGCCGTGCGCTTGCCGTTGCGGGTCTGGAGCATAAACAGCTTTCCCTTTTCGATGGTGAACTCGAAATCCTGCACGTCCTTGTAGCGCTTTTCCAAAGTTGATTTCACCTTGAGCAGCTCGGCCCAACTTTTCTTCGACCATTTGCCCATTTCGCTTTGGCAATCGAGCGGCGTGCGGATGCCGGCGACGACGTCTTCGCCCTGGGCGTTGACGAGAAATTCGCCGTAGAAGCGGTTCTCGCCGGTGGATGGATTGCGCGTGAACGCCACGCCGGTAGCGCAGTCATCTCCCATGTTTCCGAAGACCATGGACTGGACGTTCACCGCGGTGCCGCGCAGGCCGCGGATGTCGTTCAGCTCGCGATACTTGATGGCGCGGTCGCCCATCCAGCTTTTGAACACCGCTTCAATGGCGTGTTCGAGCTGCACCAGCGGGTTCTGCGGGAATTCATCGCCAACAATCTGGCTGTAGACTTTTTTGTATCGCTGGACGACTTCCTTGAGGCCGTCGGCGTCGAGGTCGGTATCGACCTTGGCGCCGCGGGCGTTTTTCACTTCGGAAAGCTCGTGCTCGAAATGATGGTGATCCACTCCCATCACCGTGTCGCCGAACATGTTGATGAGCCGGCGATAGCTGTCGTACGCAAAGCGTTCGTTGCTCGTGAGACGGGCCATGCCCTCGACGACGGCATCGTTCATGCCGATATTCAGCACGGTGTCCATCATTCCCGGCATGGAAACTTTCGCGCCCGACCTGACGGCAACGAGCAGCGGGTTTTTCGCATCGCCGAATTTCTTGCCCGTGGCTTTTTCCACGCGGAGGAGATGCCCTTTGACCTCGTTCATCAGGCCCTTGGGGAGCTTCTGGCCGAGATCGTTGTAATCGCCGCAGGTTTCGGTGGTGATGGTGAAACCGGGCGGGACAGGCAGTGGAACGAGGGTCATATCGGCAAGATTGGCGCCCTTGCCGCCGAGCAGATCCTTCAGATGCGCTCCGCCCTCGGCTTTTCCGTTGCCGAAGAAATAGACCCGCTTGACGGACCGGGCGGGCGACGATTTTTTGGCTTTTTTGGACTTTTTAGAGCGTTTGGTCAGTAGTTTCGGCATGTTGGTTTTCTCCACAAATCAGGCAAATTTTTTCGGGGGAAAGAGTTTTTCCGCTACTCGCGGGGGGGCAGTATAGGAGTGGCGGAAAATGGTGTCAATTTAACGACGAATCGCACGATTTGGACCGGGGCGGATGCTCACCACTGGTGCTTTGTGGTCATCGGCTCGGTGCGCCAGATATTGAATCCGGGGTCTTCCATCCGTTCGAAATGCGACTGCACAGCGACGCGGCCGGGGCCGTGAAGATGCAGCCAGACGTAGCGATTGCTCCAACGTCCCCACGGCTGATAGTTTCCGAACATTCCGCCGGGAAATTCGAAATGCAGATTCATCCGCACGGTGGGATCCTTGAACAGCAGGGCCGTCGGCTTCACGAGAATTCCCTGGCCTTCGGCCAGCTTGCGTACGAATACATTTCCCTGCCCGTGGAGCAATAGCAAACCGGGAGCGGCGTTGGCCGTGAAACGATCCATGAACATGCCGATGGGATAATGCGTTTCGCTGTCCTTGCCGTTTTGCGTGGTGAACCAGATGTTGGTCTGAACCCAGTCGTATGCCAGGGCGCTGGTGGCGATCATGAAGACATGCTCGCGCACGTCGATGGATTGGCCCATTTCCAGCGGCAGCGCGATCAACTCCCCCGCCGCATCCTTGGAAAACGCGATCCGTCCCGGCCCTTTGGCTTCGGTCATAATCAGCGGCAGGCCGGCGAAGAGGCGCTTCCACCCCTTGGCCAGCGGCATGTTGCTGATCTGCACTTTGTCGTCTTTCCACAGCAGCAGGTGATGCGTGAAATAAACTCCATCGCCGGGCGACAGGTTGAAATCCGCAACCGGCACGAATTTTCCTTCGATCTGGCAGAACGACTGGCCGAACTGGATTTTGGCCATGTCGCGAATGGCGGGCAATTCGGTCCAGCCGGAATCGGTGACCGCCATGCGGACGTCCACGGGCGCGCCGCAGCGCGGGCAGCTTGTGGCGGTGGCGGCATCGGCGGCGTGCCCGCACCAGGGGCAGCGATAGGCGTGCGTTTGCGGCATTGATGGGCTGCTCATGCTTATTCCGTGTGATGATGGTGATACATCGACTGGATGCCCAATCGCCCGGGACCGGTCATGCGCGCCAGGTTCATTCCCACGCCGCCGAAGAATCCGGTCGTGAGCTTCTGCGTTTCGACATTCATCGTCACGGAGGCGTCCTTGTAAAGAAACGCGCCGGGCTCCACGATGATGCTTTCGCCAGCGGCCAGGCGGCGCTCAAATACATTGCCATATCCGTGCAGCACGAGCAGGCCGGGCGCATTCTGGGCGACGAAGCGGTCCATGAACATTCCCTGTCCGCCGAAGAGAATATTCCGCAATCCCGCGATGCGCGTGTAGGAATAATTGACCGTGTGCGAGCAGAGTAAAAACGCGTGCTCGCGCACATCCATCTCCATGCCGGGATGCAGCGGAAGCATGACCAGCTCGCCGGCCGCGTCGCGCGAGAATGCCACCCGCCCCTGGCCCGATGCAACCGACACGACAAACGGCATCCCCGCCAGCGCCCGCTTGATGCCCCCCTGCAGCGGCATCACGTCCATGCGCACCGATTCATCCTTCCAGAGCATGACGTGATGTTCGAAGAAGATCGCGTCGCTTCCGCCGAGGGTGATCTCCGCGACGGGGACGATTTCGCCTTCGACCTGGCAGGTGCTGGCGCCGAATTTAAGCTCGGACATATCCCGCAGCCGCGGCGCTTCGCGCCAGCCGGAATCGCTGACGAGATTTTTGACGTTGAGCGGCGCCCCGCAGGCGATGCAGTTGACGGAGCCGGGCGGACTCTGTCCGCCGCACCAGTCGCAGACGATTCGTTGGAGTGGTTCCATGGCGAGGGAATATTATCGCGGTTTCATTGAGATTGCCCGCCGATGGCACCAATTTTTATGAAGGAATTGGGGAGGTTTTACTTCAAACCTGAGTGTTGAGCGTTGAGTGTTGAGAGTTGCATTAATTAACCCTTCAATTAATGCAACGCTCAACACACAACACTCAACGCTCAAGGTGGAAATGGAAAAGCAACAAGGGCCGTCCCTCCGGGTACGGCCCTTGTCGTTCTTCTCGTTTCTATTGTTGGGGAAGACGCGCCTCGCGAGCGAGGCGGCTAAATGGGGGTTAGTACACCACCGCCATTACGTCTTCGATCGCTTCGATCACCTGGCGTACGTGGAACGGTTTGCGGAGGAAGCCGTCGAAGCCGCCGGCCAGGAGGCCCTTGGCGTCTTCGGGGGTCATCTTGCCGCTCATCGCGATCACCTTGGTGAGCTGGAGATCGGGATTCGATTTCACCTGCTTGCACACTTCACGGCCATCGATGTCGCGCAGATGCATGTCCAGCAGGATCGCGTGGGGACGGAATTTCTCGGCGGTGATGCCGGCTGCGAATCCGCCCTTGGCGACTTCAACTTCGTATTTCGCTTCGTCTTCCAGGATTTTTTCCAGGACCTCGACGATGTCCTGCTCTTCATCCACGATCAGCACCCGCGTGCATCCGGTCATCAGGCCGTTGAGCGGCATGCCGTGATGCTTCATGAAACGGATGAGCTGGTTGAGCGGGATTCGCCGGTCCTTGCTGCCGGGGATGCGATATCCGTGCAGGGCCCCGCTGTCGAACCATTTGCTGACGGTTCGGGGCGCGACGTTGCAAATCTTGGCGACCTCGCCGGTCGTAAGCACATCTTTGACCTTCGTCGTGGCGTTCATTGTGCAATTTCTCCCTGGCCGAGACGGCTGCGTGGATTGCGTCTTCACTGATTGCAACCGCTGTCGCTCGCGTCTCGACAACACTTCTCTTATCGACATGCCGTTTACAACCTTTAGACGAGCCGCGCAGTTTTTGCCGATTTGTTCGCCTGCATCGTCAGCGGCGCGATTATCGGACCCCAAGTCACCAGGCTGAGCCCCATTCTCGATAAACGGCCGATAAATTCCAACTTAAAAAACCTGAAAGTCAGTTGCAGGAGGCAAGTGGCAAGTGCGGGCAAAGACCATACACTTGATACAGGCGCTTGTTGTTTATACTTCTGCTCACAGGAGCTATTTGATGAATATCGCGGTAATGCCGGGTGATGGGGTCGGCAAGGAAGTGGTGCCGGCCGGACTTCAGGTCCTGAAACATGCGGCACGGAAGTTCAATTTCACGTACTCGACCACCGACTATCCGTTCGGAGGCGAGCACTATCTTGCTACGGGACAGACACTTCCGGATTCAGCCCTGAAAGAATTGGCAAGTCATGATGCGATCCTCTTTGGCGCGGTGGGGGTCGATCCGCGCGGATCAGCGAAAATTCCGCAGGGGATTCTGGAAACCGAAATCCTCCTCAAAATGCGGTTCGAACTCGATCAATATGTCAACCTGCGCCCCACCCGGCTGATGCCCGGCGTGCCCAGTCCGATCCGGCTGGCGTCGCCGGAAGATATCAACATGGTCATTGTCCGGGAGAACACCGAGGGGCTGTACTGCGGCAACGGGGGGTTCCTGTACAAAAACACGCCGCATGAGGTGGCCAACCAGATCGAAGTCACCACCCGCCACGGCGTGGAGCGCTGCATCCGCTATGCGTTCGACTATGCCAAGCGATTCAACCGCAAAAAGGTCACGCTGGTGGCCAAGACCAATGTGCTGAGATTCGCGCACAATCTCTGGCTGCGGGCGTTTGAGGAGGTCAAGGCGGAATATCCCGGGATCGAAACGGATTATCACCACGTTGACGCGTGCACGATGTACATGGTCACCAAGCCGAAGATTTACGATGTGATCGTGACGACGAATATGTTCGGCGACATCATCACGGACCTGGGGGCGGCGATCCAAGGCGGAATGGGCATGGCCGCCAGCGGAAATCTGAACCCCACGCGGCAGGCGGCGAGCATGTTTGAGCCCGTGCACGGCAGCGCCCCGGACATCGCCGGGAAGAATTTCGCCAACCCGATCGCGACGTTTCTTTCGGTGGCCATGATGCTGGATTTTCTGGATCAGCCCAAAGCCGCCGAGGCGATCAACAGCGCCTGCCGGGCGGTGGTCGCCGATCCGAAGAATCACACGCGCGACCTGGGAGGGACGGCGACGACCACGCAGGTGATGGAAGCCGTTTGCGCCAAGCTGGGTTAAGTCGATGGCGATTTCTCCCTATATCAAAAATCTCCGGGGAAAAATCGGCCACGATCCGCTGCTGCTTCCCGCGGTCAGCGGAATTATTTTCGACGACCAGGGGCGAGTTCTGCTGCAGCGCGCATCTGACGACGGCAAATGGTACACCATCGGTGGGTCGATGGAACCCGGAGAAAATCCCGCTGACGCCGTGGTTCGGGAGGTGCGCAAGGAGACGGGTCTTGAGGTCGTACCGCTGCGCATCGTCACCGTGCAATCGTCGCCTCTGGTCACCTATTCCAATCAGGATCAGATTTACTACGTGGGCATCGCGTTTCTCTGCCGTGTCGTCGGCGGCACGTTGCAAATTGCGGACGATGAGTCGCTCGAACTGCGGTATTTCGCCCCGGACGAGCTTCCGGAATTGCGTGCCGATCAATTGCAGCGGATTCGTTGCGCCCTGGGCGGTGGCGAAATGGCATACTTTGAACCGGCGCACATGACAATCCACGGCGGCTGAAGCCGCCGGGCCGCTTTTGGGGTGGACTTGGCCTATTCAACGGGGCGTCCTAGAATCATTGTGATGACCGAAAAGATTCTCATCATCGGTTCCGGGCCCGCGGCGTGGTCTTGCGCTGTTTATGCGGCGCGGGCGAATCTGAATCCGCTGGTTTATGAGGGGGCGATCAGCGAGGAAAACCGGCTGAAAGGGACGCTTCCACTGGGGCAGCTCAATAGCACCACCGATGTGGAGAACTACCCGGGATTTCCCAGCGGAATCCTGGGGCCGGATCTTATGGATGCGATGCGGCAGCAGGCGGTGCGGTTTGGGACGCGAATCGTCACCGAGGACATCCGCACAGTCGATATGTCGCGCCGGCCGTTTGCGATGACGGATTCGGCGGGCGCGTCGATCGTGGCCGAGTCGGTCGTCATCGCCACCGGCGCCAGCGCGAATTACCTGGGGCTGCCATCCGAGGAGAAATTCAAGAATCACGGCGTCTCGGCGTGCGCGGTGTGCGACGGGGCGCTGCCGCGGTTCCGCAAGCAGTCGGTGGTCGTCGTGGGCGGCGGCGATTCGGCGGCGGAAGAGGCGATCCATCTCACCAAGTTCGCCAGCACGGTCTTCGTCGTGCATCGGCGCGACAAGCTGCGGGCGTCGAAGATTATGTCGGACCGGCTGCTGGCGATCGCCAACGTCAAGCCGGTGTGGAATTCGGTGGTGGAAGAGGTCTTGGGCGAACAGGCGACCGGCGTGACCGGCGTGCGCGTGCGCAACCTGAATACCGGCGACACATCCACCATTCCCGCGCACGGCATGTTCGTCGCCATTGGGCACACGCCCAACACGACGTTTCTGAACGGTCAATTAAAACTGGATTCCAAGGGGTTTGTCGCGCTGAAGGATCCGTTTCGCACGCTGACCAGCGTGGAAGGGATTTTCGCGGCCGGCGATGTGGCCGATCCAACCTATAAGCAGGCGATCACCGCGGCGGGCATGGGATGCAAGGCGGCGCTGGATGCGGAGCGCTGGCTGGCCGAGAAGAATATTCACTGACAAAACGATTGAAGGGAAAGCGGGCGCTACGCCACGACCAGATCGCGCGGATCGCGCAGCACCTGGCCGAAGGCGATGAGATATTCAAAGAGTTGCAGGGCGTAAAAATCGTCCACCGCCTGACCGCTGAAGATTCGCAGCAGCCGCTTTTGCACCCGGCGCGACATCAGCTTGCCCATCGGGCCGTCCTTCAGCTTCTGGCCCGCGCGGTAGAGATTGAAGAGCCGGCCGCTGTACCAGCTATCGATCACCCGCTGCCACATGCGCAGTTCCCAGTGCCGGCCGTTTTCATATTTTTTCATGGCGATGGGAGAGCCGCTTTCAATCGCCTTCATCACTTCAAAAGCGCCTTTCATCCCCAGATATAATCCGGTGGAAAAGACGGGGTCGATGAACCCGGCGGCATCGCCAGCCATCACCCATCCCGGGCCGTACATGCGCTCGGAGATGAGCTGATAATTCTGGTACTTCACCACGGGCGTCAGGCGTTTTGCGCCGGCGGAATAAAATTTCAGCGACGGTTCCTCGGCAAGGAAAGCATCGTACTGCTCTTCGATGCCCGGGCCAAATTTCTCGAGATGCCGGGGATTGATGACGATGCCCAGCGAAGTTCGGCCGGGCAATGGAATTCGCCAGGACCATCCCGCGGTGAGATGATCGATGTGGATGTTGCCGGGATCGGACATGAAAACCTTGTCGAGATGGGCGAAGAGGGCGACATCGTCGCGGCCGCCTTTTTTGGCGGGGGAATCGAGAAGCCTGGCGATGAGCCGCAGGCGCCCGCTGGCGTCGACGATCAGATCGGGTTTTTCGCCGAGGAATCCCCCCGCCGCTTCCAGCGATTCGGGCGCCAACTCCACCGTGTCTGGCGCGGCGCCCTTCTGCAGGTGGGCCGCGGTGCGGATGATTTTCGCGCCTGCCCTCTCGGCGGCATTGAGCACCGCCTGATCGAACAAATCCCGCGGGGTGTTGTAGGCATAATCGGGCAGTCGTCCATCGGCCCATTTGAAGAAAGCCGTGATCACTTCCTGAACGCCGAGGCAAACCGTCGCGCCGGGTTTGTGCACACTGAAGCTTTTAACCTCATCTTCAATGCCCAGCTTGCGGATCATGGGGATCACCGCGGGCAGCAGCGATTCACCGACGATCAGCGGCGGGCGTTTATCGGTGTGATAAATCACCGCCTGGTATCCCTGCTTCGCCAAAAGTGCGCCCAGCGTCGCCCCGGCCGGGCCGCCGCCGATGATCGCAACCGTTTTAATGGATGATTTCATTGCTGAACCGGTGAAATGTATGGCAGCGAGGCTGAATTTCAAAATTGCGGCGGTTGCCCGGCATTGCATAAACTGGTCGATCGGTCATGATCTAGTCGTCTCGCAAAACAATGGGAGGATATTCATGTCACAATCGAATTTGACGCGCCGCGATGTGGTGTTGCGAACGGTGCCCGCGCTGGCGATGGCGGGAGTGGTTTCGCTGGCATCGCCGCTGTTTGCCGATGCCGCGGGAAGTGTGCCGGCCCTGGCGGGTGGTGAGGGGTTCAAGGACGGTAAATATGCGCTGCCCCCGTTGCCGTATGCGTATGATGCGCTGGAGCCGCATATCGATGCCGAAACCATGCACCTGCATCACGACAAGCATCATGAGGCTTACGTCGCCAATTTGAACAAGACATTGAAG
>Ga0302326_10033159_pt1 | contig 10268 bp, 8 predicted proteins | sample Palsa_T0_3_FD_202264 | JGI IMG/M metagenome (GOLD analysis project Ga0302326, IMG submission 202264) | Peat permafrost microbial communities from Stordalen Mire near Abisko, Sweden - Palsa_T0_3 | ecosystem: Environmental > Terrestrial > Soil > Palsa > Peat permafrost | place: Sweden: Abisko... | reverse complement strand
TGCGCTGACGGACCTGGACCTGCGAACCCAGCCGAGTCCGGGTGCCGCGACCGCCGGCGCCGCGCAGGCCACCGGGTCCGTCGACCAGCGGTCGGTGCGGGTGCTCCGGTGGCAGCCGGACAACCGCACCGTCAGCGTGGGGCCGGGCGCCGCGAGCTACGTGGAGATCCACGAGAACTTCAACGCCGGCTGGACCGCGACCCTGAACGGCCGGGCGCTGACCGCCGTGCGGCTCGACGGCTGGCAGCAGGCGTTCATCGTGCCGGCCGGCCGGGGCGGAGTGATCAGCCTGAGCTACTCGCCCGCGGCGTTCTACCACGTCGGGCTCGTCGTGTCGGCGCTGGCGCTTGTCGTGCTGGCCGCGATTGCGATCGGATGCGGCCGACGCCGGTCTGGTTGGCGGGCCGGGCGGCGGTTCTGCCAGTCGTTTTGGCCGCGGTTGGGGCAGCGGGCCGGGCGGTGGTCGTGGTGGCCGTCGTGGCGGCGGCCCCGTGCGGATCGCCCCATAGCCGATGCGGTCGCCCTCGTCGTCCCCCTCGCCCTGGTCATCTGGCTGGCAGGCGGCCCGATGGTGCTGGTGGTGCCGCTGCTGGCCGGCCTCGGCTGGTGGCGACCGCGCTGGCTGCCGCCAGTCGCGCTCGGCTCGATGCTGCTGGCCGGCGTCGTGGCCGCCTGCTCGGGCAGCTTCACCGCCGTGGGCAGCGGCGCCTTCAGCGGCCTGGTGCAGGCGTTCGCGCTGGTAGCGCTCACGGCCGCGCTGATGCCGGCGATAGCCCCCACGACCACTGGAACCGCCGAGAGGCCGGCCGATCCCGGGGAGAGCGCGCAGTGAACCGCCCGGCGTCGGGCGAGACGAACCGCGGTGAGCTGCCGCGATCGCCGTTCGACCTCATCGACGAGCTCTCCTGTTACTACGACACCCCCGCCGAGCCCAACAACGTGCTGGCCGAGGTGCTGGTGCCGGGCGCCATCGACTACCCGACCCTGCGCCGGGCGGTGGCGGGCGCGCTTGCGGCCACGCCCCGGGCCCGCGGCCGGATGGCAGCTGGCGGTGCGTTCCGCCGTCGCTACACCTGGGAGTTCCCGCCCGTTCCGAGCATCGACCCGGTGTCGCGCACCAGCTGGTCGGACGAGCAGGAGCTGCTGGCGGTGCGCGTCCGCTTCATGGCCCGCGCGCCGTCGCTGCGCGCCTCGCCGCCCGTCCGGCTGCTGCTGGCAACGGGTCCGGACGCGAGCTGCGTGATGCTGAACGCCCATCACGCCGCCCTGGACGGGATATCGTGCGCGGAGCTGCTCCGTGACATCGCCGAGTGCTACCGCGCGCTGGCCGCGAATTCCGCGCCCGCCCGACCCTCGGCCGACTGCACTCCGGGGGCTGCTCATCCACCCCCTCGTGTTCTTCCACCCCATCCCGCCGGGTCACCCACCCCTTCCGGGCTGCGGGCGCAGGATGCGGCACCGGAGTCGCGGCATCGGACACGGATGCGCGGGTGGACCCGCGCGGTCCGCTGCCATCGCGCCGCCCGCATCGCGCCCGAACGAGGCCGCGGGAACCGGCGGGAGGGAGGTGACGGCTGCGGGCTGCGACTGCTGCTCGTGCCCTCCGTGCCCAGGCTGTCCGGCGCGACGGTGAATGACGCGCTCATCGCCGCCCTGATCGCGACCATCAGCCGATGGAACGCGGCTCACCGTCGGCCACCCGCCCCGATCAGGATTACCGTGCCGGTCAACGTGCGTGAGCCGGGCCTGCGGGGGGTGGCGGGCAACCATACCAGGACGGCAACGGTGGTCGCCGACCCGCGGGCGGCGTCGCACGATCTGTCCGCGCTGATCGCCGCGGTGGCCGGTCAGACCAGCGTCATCAGGCAGGCGGGCCGGCAGCGGGCCTCCGCTGGGCCACTCGGGCTCGCCCCCGGGTGGTGCCCGGTCATGCTCAAGAGGCTGGCGGTCCGGATCGCGCTGCGCGGGTTGGGCTCGCTCATGTGCGATACGTCCCTACTGTCCAACCTCGGGAACGTCCCCGACCCGCCCTGGTCAGGGCCCGGCGGCCCGGTGCGAATGGCGATGTCCAGTCCCGTGCACATGCCGCGCGGCCTGTCGGTCGGGGCGATGACCGCCGATGGCCAGCTGCAGCTGTGCTTTCGGTACCGGTACGCGCTGTTTGACGACGCCGCCGCAGCGCGGTTCGTCGCCACCTACGCGGCCGTGCTGGACGAGCTCGCCACCGGCGGCCGCGCCGGTCGAGCGTGAGGGCCCCGGCAGTTGAAGAGGAGGAACCAGTGATCCTGCAGCAAGCGCTGCTCAAGATTCTCGTCTGCCCGGTCGACAAGGGCTGGCTCCTGTACTTCGCCGACGAGGATCTGCTGTACAACCCGCGCCTGAAGCGCGCTTACCGGATCGAGCGAGGCGTCCCGGTGATGCTGGCCGAGCGGGCCGAGCCGGTCGATGAACGAGAGCATGAACGCCTGGTCGCGCGCGCTCGCGACGGCGCCGCCTGCGTGTCCGCTGCGGGCCTCGCGCGCGGCGGCTTCCCGGCCGCCGCGCCGAGCTTCGGCTATCCGGCGACCGCGACCGGGGGGATCGCCGGCCCGGCCTCGGACGGCAGGAGCACTCCCGCCTGAGCGTTCCCGATACAAGGCAGCTCTCCGCTGACCGACTGGATGAACACCGCCCCCGAGCCGCCGGTGACCGGGAAGTAGGCGGAGTGCAGGCCTTGCTCAAAGCTGTAGAGCAGCGATCGCGCGCCGAAGGTGACCAGCACCCGCCCCGGGCTCCCCGCCAGGTAGCCGATCCGCAGCGTCCTCGCGCTGGTTGCCGCCGAGGTCAGCGGCACGACGACACTGCCGTCGCTGGCCGGCCAGCAGTGGGCTCCGGCAGGCAACGCGGGACTTGCCGCGCCGTAGATGCCGGACGGCACCAGGCGGCCGTAGCCGTCGAATTCCAGCAGATGATCGTCGGTGCCGTCGGGCTGCGCCACGAACGCGGGCCCGCTGCCAGGCGGCCCGGACAGGAGCGGGGACAGCACGCGTGAGGCGTTGGTGACTGGTCCGACGAATCCGCCGGTGACGTCCGACGGAACGGGTCCGTCCACGATCACGGTGCCGCTTGGCGCGTCGGCGAGGGCCAGCCGTGCGGTGGCGATGTAGCTGGCGGCGGCGGCCGCCGTCGGGTCGGCCGGGTAGTCGTAGAACGACCAGAGCGAGCCGAAGACGATGGCCACCACCAGGGTCGTCGCGGCGGCGAACTCCGGCCTGCTCAGCCGGCGCGGCCCGAGCCAGGGATCGGGTCCGCCGACGAGCGGCATGAACGCCAGCCCCAGGCACAAGACCAGGATGCCGGTGGCGTCCCAGACGTACCTGGCCGACAGTCCGAGCACGAGGCCGGACACGACACCGGACCCGCCGGCCAGGACGGGGACGACGTCCGCGATGATGAGCCAGCCCGCCAGGATCGCCCACGCCCGCCACGCCCGCCAGCCGTACATCAAGCTCGCGAGCACGACCACGACCGCGAGCACCCAGGACGCCCACGCCAGCGCGGCCGGGGGATCGGCCAGCGCCTCGACGCCGGACGCGACCCACCGCCACGGCCCGCCGAACGCTCCGGGTACGAACGTTTCCCGCAGCAGCGTGCCGGCGTAGGTGAGGAGGTCGGCGAGCGTGGCCGGTCGGGTCGCGGTCGCGCTCGAGGCGCCCAGCCTGAGCAGATAGAACGCGACGTAGGCGGCGGTCAGCGCGATATACAGCCCCCAGGCCCGCCCGTGGTCGCGCAGCGCGGGCCACAGCGCCGTCGACCACGCGCCTCGGGCGAAGTACGCCGATGTCAGGGCGAACAGCAGGAAGGGCACCGCCGCGCCCTGAAGGCTTGACAACATGCCGACCGCCAGCCAGGCCGCGGCCGCGACGGCGTGCTTGAACCCTCCGGTCCTCAGGTAACGCACGTGCGCGGACACCGCGCAGAAGAGGGCCAGCTGAAGTGGCAGCAGCTCAAGCGTCACCGTCCACCAGGAAAGACCGGGCAGCGACAGCGGGCTCAGCAGGTACAGCGCAAGCAGCAGCAGGACGCCCGGGCGGTCGCCGAACAGCGTCCGCAGCATGCGCAGCAACGCCAAGCAGGTGCAGCCAAGGAGGACCAGGGTCGCCGCCGAGGCCAGGGTCCAGTCCTCCGGTGAGACCCGCACGAGCACCCAGGCGATCGCCGAGCCCACCACGTCCAGGCGGCCGGTGTCCACCCAGGTGAGGTAGCTCCAGGTCAGCCCGCTGCTCGACGCATGTTCGAGGTAGAGGTAGTCGTCCAGCCGAAAGAACGACCGTCCGAGCAGTCCCGCCTTCCACCACAGCTGGGCGGCGATGAGCAGGATCCCGGCGGCCAGGATCGGGTTCGCCCGCAGCCACCGCACGGAGCCCGCGAGTTCCGGGTGGGCCGGGGGCGCCTCAAGGGCCCGCTGCATCTCCGCCACGATGCCACCTCCACACCAGCATTGTGACCTACTCGCGTGCAAAAATAGAACGTGTTACAGTAATGTGTCTGGATCTCACGGCTGTCAAGTGCGAAGGTGGCAGCACCTACTGGCGGTAACCTGCAGACTCCGGAGGGACGATGCGCGGCATCATCGGACTCATACTCGCCGGCCTCGGCGCGTTCCTCATCCTGGTCGCGGTGCTCTTGCCCACCTGGGTCGTCGGCCGGGTCGTCAAGTTCCCGCTGAACGAGTACGAGACCGCCACGCTGCAGGCCAGCAACGCCTCGTACTTCAGCGAGACCGCGCTGATCGAGCGGACCGGCGTCACCATGCAGGCCACCTACACGATCAAGGGCAACGCCAAGGAGGGCAACTCCTCGACGGCCGTGTGGAACGAGTACAGCTACGTGTACGACCTGACCAACCATCAGGCGGTCCAGCAGATGACGCGGACGTTCGCGTTCAACCGGCGCACCGGCGAGCTCGTCGACTGCTGCGGCGCGAGCGTCAACGGCGTCACCTCGGTCCGCCAGACCGGCCTGGTCGGGTACGTGTTCCCGTTCGGCACCCAGAAGCAGACCTACCAGGTGTTTGACACCACCCTGAAGAAGACGATGCCGTTCGTCTACTCGGGGACGGCGGACGTGGACGGCATCGCCGCCTACGAATTCGTCGAGAACGTCCCGCCGACGCAGACCGGCTCGGTGACGCTGCCTGGCTCGTTCGTCAAGTCGACGGCGGCATCGGTCACGCTGGGCGAATACGACGCCGAGCACCTGATCTACTACGTCGACCCGGAGACCGGGGCGCTGGTCGACGTCAACGAGCAGCAGTCGACGACCCTGCGCACGAGCGCCACCGCCGCGCCGTCCCTGGTGGGCTTCGACGCCGACCTGATCGCGACGCCGGCCAGCGTGACCCAGATCGTCGCGCTCGACAACAAGGGGCGGAACGAGCTCAACCTGCTGCAGACCGTGCTGCCGCTCGTCTTCGGAATCGTGGGCGCGGTCGCGCTCATCGCGGGAATCTTCCTCAGCCTCAGACGCCGCGAGGACACCGCCGCAATCGGCGACGTGTCACGGGAGGCCGCCCCCGCCGATTCCGGGCGGCCCGACGACACTCCCCGGGGACGTCACGCGGCCGAGCTCGCGGGCGTGGTGCCCGGCTTGGATGATGAGACAGCCGAGGCGACCGAGGGCGACGGACCGGACGCGCCGGGCGCGCATACGGCTCAAAACTAGAACGGGTTCTAGTTTTCTGTTAGGGTAACGAGGTGTGCAAGCGCCCGCCTCGTCACGACCCCGGAGAGCCGATGGAGCCTCGCCACGATCGCGGGAATTCAGCGCAGCAGCAGACGGGCGGCGAGCTCGAGACGGCTGCTCACGTCGTCGGCCGAGGCGCGCCTGGTCACCCAGGCCACCAGGTTCGAGAGCCAGACGTCGCCGATCACGCGGGCGATCGCGATGTCATCGGCGGACGGCTCGCCCTCGTGCATGGCCCTGGTGAACATCCGCGTCATCTGCTGGGCGACCGTGTTCACCTCGGCCGCCGCGCTCGGGTCGGCGAACATGAACGCGCGCGTCATCGCCTCGGTCAGCATCGGGTCGCGCTGCATGTTCTTAGTGACGCGCCCGAGCACGAACAGCATCCGCTCGACGGGGGTGTCGCCGGGGATCGGCTTGCGGTCGAGCTTGTCCTGTATCTGGTCCATCTCCTCGGTGAGCGCGCCCACCAGCAGGTGGATCTTGGACGGGAAGTACCGATACAGGGTGCCGAGCGCAACGTCGGCCCGTTCCGCGACGGCCCTCATCTGCACGGCGTCGTAGCCGCCCTTGGACGCGAGCGCCAGCGTCGCGTCCAGAATCCGCTTGCGCCGTTCACGCTGCGCGGCCGAACCGACGTCGGGCTCGGCCACGGTCGTCGGCTTGGTTCTGGCACGCGTTCTCGTCGCTGGCATTGGGGACCTCTCGTTCTCTTCACACCCACGATCAGCGTACCAAGGCCACGGCGCGATATGCGTGACCGACCCTGGGCGCGTACAGATGCAACGTGTTCTACTTGTTAGCGAGACGGGGGAGGTGACGGTGCCGGTCGCCACGACCTGGCAGCGCCGATGGACTTCAGCCTGACCGATGCCCAGCGGGAGATAGCGCGCCTCGCCGGCCAGTTGCTCGACGACGCCAAGATCGACCCCTGGAAGGAGCTCGCCCGCGCGGGCCTGCTCGCCCTGTCGCTGCCGGTTGACCTCGGCGGCGACGGACTCGGCGTGATGGACACGGCCGTGCTGCTCACCGAGGTCGGGCGTCGCGCGGTCCCGGTGCCCGCGCTCGCCACGCTGATGACGGGGGTGCTGCCCGTCGTCCGCTGGGGCAACGGTGAACTGCGACGCGCGCTGCTGCCGCCCGCCGCCGCCGGCGAGCTGATCATCACGGCCGGCATCCGCGAGCCGTCGGACCCGCTGCCCCGGGTTCCGTCCACCACCGTCAGCGGGGGCACCGTCACCGGCACCAAGGTCGGCGTCCCGTACTGCGCCGAGGCCGGCCACGTGCTGGTTCCCGTCAGCTTCCCCGCGCGGGAAGGCCCGGAGGTCAGGACCGGTGTCGTTATCATCGATCCCGCCGCCGACGGGGCGCAGGTGACGCGCACCGGGTCCGCCGCCGGAGCCCCCGAGTACACGCTCCGGCTTGACCACGCTCCGGTTGAGCACGTCCTCGGCGCGGCCGACTGCGTGGCCGACCTGTCCGGCTTGGCGGTGGCAGGCGCGTGCTGCCTGGCCGACGGTGCCCTGGCCGCGGCCCTGGAGCTGACCAGGAACCACGTCGCGCAGCGACGGCAGTTCGGCCGCCCGCTGGCGGCGTTCCAGGCGGTCGCGCAGCAGATCGCGGATGTCTACATCGCCTCCCGGACCCTGCACCTGGCCACCCTGTCGGCGTGCTGGCGGCTGGACACGGGCAGGGACGCGGGCGTCGACCTCGGGGTGGCGGGATATTGGTGCGCGCACGAGGCGCCACGGTCCGTTCGAACCTGCCATCACCTGCACGGCGGGACGGGGATGGACACCAGCTACCCCTTGCACCATTTCTCTGCCCTGGTCAGCGATCTGGTGCGCTACCTCGGCGGGGCCGACTACCAGCTGGAGCGGCAGGCATGCTGATCGACCTGACGCCGCAGCAGCAGGCGCTCCGCGACGCGCTGCGGAGCTACTTCTCCGGCCTGCTGTCGGCCGAGCAGCGCGTCGCGCTGCTCACGGAACGGCACGGCACCGTCTACCGCGAGGTCGTCCGGACGATGGGCCGCGACGGATGGCTCGGGGTGGGCTGGCCCACCGCGTACGGTGGCCGCGGATTCGGCCAGGTCGAGCAGCAGATCTTCGTGAACGAGGCGGCCCGCGCCGACATCCCGCTGCCCGCCGTCACCCTGCAGACCGTCGGCCCGGTGCTCCAGGAGCACGGCACGGCGTGGCAGCGGGACTTCTTCCTGCCGCGGATCCTGGCCGGCGAGATCCACTTTGCCATCGGCTACACCGAGCCCGACGCCGGGACGGATCTGGCCGCGCTGCGCACGAGCGCGGTCCTGTCCGGCGAGGAGTACGTGGTCAACGGGCAGAAGATCTTCACCACCGGCGCCCATGACGCCGACTACGTCTGGCTGGCCTGCCGGACGGATCCGGAAGCCCCCAGGCACCGGGGGATCACGATCCTGATCGCGAGCACCGACGATCCCGGCTTCTCGTGGACTCCGATCATCACCCACGACGGCGCCCACCATGTCAACGCGACCTACTACGATCACGTGCGCGTACCCGTCAGGATGCGCGTTGGAGCGGAGAACGGCGGCTGGCGGCTGATCACCAGCCAGCTCAACCACGAGCGGGTGATGCTCGGCCCGGCCGGGCGGATCGCCGCGATGATCGACCGGGTGCGCGACTGGGCCGGCGGTCGCTCGCTGCTCTCGCGGGCGGACGTGCGGCTGACGCTCGCCCGGGCCGAGGCGGTGATGCGGGTCAATGAGCTGCTCAACTGGCAGGTGGCGGCGGAGACAGAGCTGAGCATCGCCGACGCGTCCGCGACCAAGGTGTTCTCGTCCGAGCAGGCGCAGCTGATCGGGCAGTCGCTCGCCGAGGTGGTCGGCCGGCACGCCGACCCGGCCGACCCCGATACCGCGACGTTGATGACCTGGCTCGACGTGCAGCTGAAGCGGAACACGGTCCTCACGTTCGGCGGCGGCGTGAACGAGGTCCAGCGCGAGCTCATCGCCACCGCCGGGCTGGGACTGCCACGGGTGCCCCGATGACGGCGGCGGAGACCATCAGGAGCGCCGCCGACCGGCTCGCCGCGGGCGGCGACAGCAAGCCGCGGCTCGCCCGCGATGCGGTGAACCAGCCGATGATCCGCAACTGGCTCGAGGCGATCGGCGATCCAGTCGATCCCCGCGGTCAGGAGTGCCCGGATACGGCGCCGCCGGCGATGATCCAGGTCTGGACGATGCCGGGACTGCATGGCGCCCGCGGCGGTGACGATCCGCTCGGGGTGATGTCCGCGCTGCTCGAGGACGTCGGCTACACCTCGATCGTCGCGACCAACTGCGATCAGGTGTACCACCGGTCCGTCCGCGTCGGCGAGCGGCTGGCCGTCCAGTCAAGGCTGCTCGACGTCACCGGGCCCAAGCGCACCGCGCTCGGCGAGGGGTGGTTTGTCACCACCCGCAGCACGTGGACCTCCGCCGGCGAGCCGGTGGCGACCATGGATTTCCGGGTGCTCAGGTTCAGGCCCGAGCTCCGCAAGCCGCCCCAGGGGGACGCTACCCCCTCGGCTCTCCCTGGGGTTCCAAACGAGGTCATCCGTCCGGTCGTCTCCCCGGATACCGAGTTCTTCTGGGCCGGAACCAGGGCGGGCGAACTGCGCGTCCAGCGCTGCGGCGACTGCGGGATGGTGCGCCATCCGCCCGGCCCGCGGTGCCCGTCGTGCGGGAACATGGCCCCCGGGTACGTCGTCGCGGCCGGCACCGGCGAGGTCTACAGCTACGTCGTCCACCACCACCCGCCCGTGCCCGGTAAGAAGCTGCCGATCGTCATCGCGCTCGTGCACCTGCCCGAGGGCGTGCGGATGGTCGGCGAACTCCTGGGCGCCGCGCCGGACCAGGTGCGGATCGGGCTGCCGGTGCGCGTCGAGTTCGCCAGGATCGACGACGACCTGACGCTGCCCGCGTGGCGGGCGACGTCATCCACCGCGCTGCCCCCGCGGGCCATCGACGTCACGCCCACGTTCGTGATCTCCTCGGCGCTCGCCACCCGCGACTTCCAGGACGTGCACCACGACCGGGACCGCGCGATCGCGGGCGGCGCGAAGGACATCTTCCTCAACATCCTCACCACGACCGGCCTAGTCCAGCGCTATGTCGGCGAATGGGCGGGACTGGACGCGATCTTCCGCGCGATCTCGATCAGGCTCGGCGTGCCCTGTCACGCGGGGGAGACGCTGACCCTGGCCGGCGAGGTGACGGCCGATGACGGCGCTGAGCGGGTGATCTCGGTCATCGGCCGCTGCGGCCTCGGCGACCACGTGACGGCGACCGTTCGCCTCGCGTCAACCGGGAACCGCTGATGCGCGGGGTCGCGGCCGCGATCGTCGGCATCGGCGCGACGGAGTTCTCCAAGAACTCCGGCCGCAGCGAGCTGCGCCTCGCCGTCGAGGCGATCACGTCGGCGCTGGCCGACGCCGGCCTCGCCGCCGCCGACGTGGACGGGCTGGTCACCTTCACCATGGACGGCAACGCGGAGACCGCCGTCGCCCGCGAACTCGGCGTG
>Ga0302326_10033157_pt1 | contig 10268 bp, 9 predicted proteins | sample Palsa_T0_3_FD_202264 | JGI IMG/M metagenome (GOLD analysis project Ga0302326, IMG submission 202264) | Peat permafrost microbial communities from Stordalen Mire near Abisko, Sweden - Palsa_T0_3 | ecosystem: Environmental > Terrestrial > Soil > Palsa > Peat permafrost | place: Sweden: Abisko... | reverse complement strand
CCGCGCGCAGCAGCACGCCGGCCTTACAGGCGCCGTTGCAACGGAAGGAGGCGGAGAATTGGACATCCTGATATCCGCGATCGAGCACCAGCCAGCCGCCGCTCTCGCGTTTCGGCGCGCCAATGATCTCGCCCTGGTCCGCGCGCCAGTCGGCGTCGCCTAGCTTGTGCCATCCCGTCAAAGCCGATCCCTTGAACGTGACGTCGGGGATAAAGTTTTGGCTAGCCGCGAACATCGCCGATCCGATTACGCAAATCGCTGCCAGGCTGCCTGCATAGAGCCGTTTCTTGGACATAAAACGCCGCCCCCTAATGCACGGTCTCCGCGGACCGCTAGTGGAGAATCGAACTGCCGTCACTGAATCAGTTGTATATTATACAATTGCCATTGCGCGCTTGTACAGAGGCCAGTGGCGCGGGGCCATGCCCTGCGCAGCCAGCCGCGCCGGTGTGGAACTAAACGCGGACAACCCGCTGGCGGCCTACTTTTCGGTTGAGGCCGGTTAAAGCTGAGCCGGTTGCCCGATACGCCGATTCGATGCGAAAATAGAAGATATGCGTTCCTGGGTTCTGGCTGCTGCCTTTGCAGTCTGTCTCGCTGTCTCTCCCGCTACGCCCTCGGAAGCCACTCTGACCGTCAACAAGCTGGTTCAATTGATCCAGTCCTGTACGGCGCCCGAGGCCAAAGGGAAATACCCCGATAAACAACTCGCCGATTACATCAAAACAGTCAAACTGAGCGAGCGCCTGGACGACCGTACTCTCGAAGAGCTCGAGGCTATGGGCATCGGCGTATACACGCGCCATGCTCTGGAGGCGCTGCGCGACCGCTCGAAGGCAATGATTGTTGCCGAGCCGCCCGCGGCGCTGCTGCCGCCCAAGGAAATTCCGCCGCCCACATCGGAAGAGCAGGCCGCGATTCTCGACGAAGTGCGCGACTACGCGCTCAACTTCAGCGGCAATTTGCCGGACTTCATCTGTACGCAGGTGACCAAGCGCTTTGGCGCGCCCAAGCCGGGCACGAAGTATGGCGGATCGGCGAAGGATGATCCGCGCTGGCAGTCGTTCGACGAGCTGACTATGCGCTTGAGCTACTTCAATCAGAAGGAAGATTACAAGCTCATCCTGCACAATAATACGCCCACCGTGGCGGATTACAAAACCGTCGGCGGGTCGAGCTCCTATGGCGATTTCGGCACCATGCTGAAGAAGATTTTCGACCGCTCGTCGCAAGCGCATTACGAATGGGACCACTGGGGCACGCTGCGCGCCAAACGCGTGATGGCGTTCGCGTACCGCATTGAGCAGAGCAGATCGGAATACCACCTGATGGTTCCCGATGAGCACCTGGATTACACCACCGGGTATCACGGCCTGGTGGAAGTGGATAAGGATACGCACAAGATCATGCGCATCACGGTGGAAGCGGAAGATATACCCGCCAATTTCCCCATCAAGGCCGCGAAGACGGTTCTGGACTACGACTACACCGAGATTTCCGGACATACGTTCCTGTTGCCGCTGAAGGGTCAGGTGTTCATGACCGGCGGCGATATTCTGACCCGCAACGACGAGACTTTCCACAACTACCGGAAGTATTCCGCGGATTCGGAGATCACGTTCGACGACGCGCAGATACCGCCCGACGTGCCGGAAGCGAAGACCCAGGAAACCGTCGACCCGGGCCAGAAGCCCCCGGCCAAGACCGACGATACAACCAAGAAGAAGCAATAAATGCCTAAACGAATTTTAGCCGGTGTAGTTGTTCTTTGCGCCGCCGCTTTCGCGCAGACCCTCACGGTCGAAAGACTGGCGGAATTCATCCACTCTTCGACGCATGAGATGAAAGGGAAGCAGTCGGATAAGGAGATCGCCGGCTTCATTGCCAAGATGAAACTTACCGAGCGGCTGGAGGATGCCACTATCGAGGAGTTCCAGAACGAGGGCGCAGGGCCACTGACGGTGGCCGCGCTCCGTGCGCTGGGAGACCGCTCCGCCAACCTGCCTGTCGCGAAGCCAGCGCCGCTCTCGCTGACTATCGCGCCCAAACAACTGCCGCCGCCCCCTTCTTCGGAAGAGCAAGCGGCAATACTCGATTCGATTCGCGCCTACGCCCTCAATTACAGCCAAAGCCTGCCGGATTTTGTCTGCTACGAGACCATGAAGGAGTACCAGGCGCCGCGGTCGAGCGATCGTTGGACCAAGCTCGATAACGACGTCGACAGTAAGTTGACTTACTTCCAGCAAAAAGAGGACTATAAGCCGATTTCGGTAGGCGGCAAACTAACCAGCCAGGATTACGAAAAGCTAAAGGGCTCGAAATCCGTGGGCGATTTCGGCAGCATGCTGCGCGGAATCTTCGAGCCATCCACGCAAACCCGCTTCGAGTGGCGGACCTGGAGCACGTGGGGCGGACAGCCGTCGATGACTTTCGAGTACCGTGTTTCCCGGGAGCGCTCCAACTATCAGATTTTCGCCGAAGATCACCGCAGCGTGATCGCCGCATACAGCGGCTATTTCGTAGTCGATAAGCGGACGCACGCCGTGGTGAAGCTGAATGTGAAGGCCGAAGACTTACCAAAGGATTTCCCGGTGCAATCGGCGGAAAGTACGCTGGTCTACCGCGATCAGGACCTGTCCGGACATACTTTCCTGCTGCCGTCGGATTTGGAGGTGATCATGGGCGGCAGCGATTTCCGGAGCAAGATCGAGAAGCGGTTCTCGACTTACCGGAAGTACTCGGCCGATTCGGACATCACGTTCGACGTCGTGGACGATCCGCCGGTGAAGAAGAAAGAGTAGGCCGGGGGCATGCCGGGCCTCTCACGCGGCCACCGGGCGCAGAGCGCGCAATCGCTTCCACACGCGCCATTGCGAGTGTTGGACTTCGTATTCGAAGCAACCGCCGCCCGGCTGGGCCGCGTAGCCCCAGCCATGCACATTCAGCTTTCTCGACAGCGCCATCGGCGCGGGTTTCAATGCGGTGCGGCATTGGCACGCACGAATAGTTCTCATTGAACGCAAATCGCGCGACGACGGCTACCGCGTACTTGGGGACGAACTCCCGAATGAATACCACACCCCTCTTTGACGACCGCCGCAAGCGGTTGAACTCGAAACCGACCAGACTGAGGTAAGTTCTTCCTTCGAATGCATCCAGCTCCGTGCCCGCGGGAACGAATCGCTCAAGCAGAGAGGCCTCCACTGCGAAGTTGAGCATTAACAGATTGTTCCACTCCGCGTTCAGAAATATGTTGTTCTGTTTCATCTCGTCCGCCAGGAGTCGGACAAGTTCTTATCGAGTCTCGCTGAATGCGGTGACAGGGCGATTGGTAATCCGCCTGTCGCGGATCGGCGAAACTGCTCGGGACGCAGCAATCGGCGGCGGCCAACGCCTGAACGGGGAATTCAAAGGAGCGGTCAAAACGCCGATCAGAGTCTGACCGTCCTACTCGTCTTCGTGTTCCGCCGCAGCCCCGCCCGCCGGCGCGCTGGCCATAGCCGCAAGCTGCTCGCGCCCCAGCGTCTGACGTTTGGCGACGCCCTTCTTATCCGTCTCTTTGGGCATCTCCAGCACGAATTCCTGCACCGCTACCAGTTCCTGCTCCAGATTGAAATCGGGAACCTTGTTGAGCGCCGGAATCTGCGCCAAGCCGTGCTCGTCCACAACGCACTCCAGCCCGTTCTGCAAATGGAAATGTACTCTGAGGTGCTTCTTGACGGTGAGCTTGCGCAGATCCGTGAGCTTCATCGCGCGGCTTCCTCGAACTCCTCTTCGCGCTCGCCCTGAGCGATGCGCGCCGCGATCTGCTCCTGGCACGGCACGCAATAGCGCGCCCATGGCAAGGCATCGAGTCGCTTGGCGGAAATGGGTTCTTCGCACTGCATGCACGTTCCATACTGACCGGTTTCGATGCGGTGCAGCGCGCCCGAAATCTCGCGCAGCAGCTTCATGTCGATGGTGTTACGGTTGAGGAAGATCCACTCTTCGTGGGATTGCTGGCTGAGGTCGCCCTCATCCGAAGGAATGTCCAGCCTCGCGACCACCTGCGCCGCCTTTTGGGCGGACATGCTGTTACGGACTTCCTCCGCTTTGCGCTCAAGCGTCATTTGGTAAGTGGCGAATTTGGGCTTGGGGCCCGTTTTCATTGTCTTAGTCATTTCTGTTAGTTGCCGGATCCACCGGCCTTTCGGATGGATACGGATAAGACGCAGACACTCCGCCAAAAGTTGCATAGCTCTCTTGAGGGGTGGGTGCGGTTTGGTAATAGTACCGCGGGCGGCGCGGGAATGTCAAATTCGTTTTGGCTTTGTTTTGGGCTTGTGTGGGTCTGCACGCCGAGCCGCGGCGGCCCAATGGTTGGCGGCGGCGCCCGCGCTACAATCGATTCAGACATCTGTGGACCACGAACCTATCTCGTTCAACATGGAACGCTACGGCCGGCTGCGGGATATGGACCGGTCGTTCGACATCGCCTACTGGCAGCGTCTAGGACCGCAAGCGATCTTCGAAGCTGCGTGGCAGATGGTAGTCGAAGCCCACTTGCGCCGTCCCGGCGGCTCCGATGAACTCAAATTTCGAAGATCTATTGAAACTTTTCAACGCCAACCGCGTTGAGTATCTGATCGTTGGCGGTTACGCCGTCATGCTTTATACCGAGCCTCGCTACACGAAGGATCTCGATATTTGGATCGCCGCTACATCCGAAAACGCCGCGAAGGTTTATGCCGCACTCGCTGCCTTTGGCGCCCCACTGGCAGCCTGGTTTATCGGGCCTGGTTATCCGGCGAGCTGAGTTGATACGAAACAAGCGCGCGGCCGGACGCCATATCGATCTACATGACGCCGGCTTGCTGGACAGCCAAAGGGCGCCATAACCACAAACGGCTTACTTCGCGTTCTTAACCGCCTCGATCAGCTCCGGCACAATCTGAAACAGATCGCCCACAATGCCGTAATCCGCCACTTCGAAGATGGGCGCGTTCGGGTCCTTATTGATCGCCACTACCGTTCGCGATCCCTTCATGCCCACCAGATGCTGGATGGCGCCGGAGATTCCAATCGCCATATACATCTTCGGCGCCACCGTCTGCCCGGAACTGCCCACCTGCCGCTCCATCGGCAGCCAGCCTGCGTCGCAAATCGGCCTCGATGCCGCCAACTCGGCGCCCAGCGCGTCCGCCAGCTTCTGCACCAGCGGAATATTGTCCGCTTCCCTGATGCCCCGCCCCACGGAAACGATAATCCCCGCCGCGCTCAGATCCACCGCGCGCTGCGATTCGCGGAATAACTCCAGCGGTTTGGTGCGAATATCGGCGGCTTGAATCTGCGGCGCGAACTTCTCCACCGGCGCCGAACCCTCCGCAACCTGATCCGCGCGATAAGCGCCCGCCTGCAGCGAAGCGAAATGCGGCATATCGCCCGCGAAGCGTACGTCCACATTGATCTTGCCCTGAAACAGTTGCCGCACCAGCACCACATGGCCATTTTCGACGCGGTGAGAAATCACGTCGCTCACCGCCACCTTGCCGAGCGACGCTGCCAGCTTGGGAAGAAAATCGCGCACCTGATACGAGTGCGGAAAGATTACCACCGAAGGCTTCGCATGCTCCACCAACTGCCGCAGCGCACTGGAATAAGCGTCCGGAGTGTAATCCTTCAGCAGCGCATTCTCCACCGCGTAGACTTTTTCCAGTTGCTTCGCCGCCAGCTCTGCCGCCAATCCATCCACGCCTTCGCCAATCACCGCCGCGGTAGCCGTGGCGCCCAGCTCCTTCGCCAATTGTTGCGCCGCCGCCAGCGTCTCGAACGACATGCGGTTCCACGCGCCGCCCCGCTGTTCCATTACCGCGAGAATGCTCATAGAACCCGCGCCTCGAATTTCAACTTCTCCACCAGCTTCGCCGCCGCTTCTTTCGGAGTGCCTTCGAACAACTGCGTGTGCTTGGCCCGCTCGGGCAGGTAGATGCGGTCGAGCGTAATATTTGGCGCTCCCGGCGCAGCACCCAGGCCGGCCGCGCTGAGACGCTTCACCTCTTTGGTCTTGGCTTTCTTGATGCCCATCAGCGTCGCATAGCGTAGCTTGCTGATGCCCGATTGAATGGTAAGCAGCGCCGGCAACGGCATCTCCACGTGCTGGAACCAGCCGTCTTCGAGTTCACGCTTCACGCGGATACCGCCGCCGTGCGCTTCCACCTGCATGATCAGGGTGGCGTGCGGCAGCCCCAGCAATTCTGCCAGAATCACTCCGGTCTGCCCATAACCCAGGTCGTCCGATTGCAGCCCGGTCAGCACCAGATCCGGCGCTTCGGCCTTGATCGCCGCCGCCAGCAGCCGGGCGCCCAATAGTGGATCGAAGGCGCTCATGTCTTCTTCGATATGTATCGCGCGGTCGGCGCCTTTGGCCAGCGCTTCGCGAATGGTTTGCGAAGCCCGCTCCGGCCCGGCACACAGCGCAATCACCTCTCCGCTATTCTTTTCCTTCAACTGCAGCGCCGCCTCCAGCGCGTAGGCGTCCGGCTCATTGATTTCGTAGGCGACGTCGGATTCTTCAATCCACTTGCCCGATGCTGCGATGCGCAACTGGGAATCGCGCGCGGGAACCTGTTTGATAGCTACGATGATTTTCATGATTGTAAGGGCAGCCCCTGAGCTTGGCCATGCGCCCCGCGCCACGTCTAAATCTTTTTGAATATCAGACACCCGTTGGTGCCGCCGAAACCGAAACTGTTCGAAAGCGCGTGCTCGATCTTCAACGGCCGCGCGTGGTGCGGCACAAAATCCAGATCGCACACTGGGTCCGGATTGTCCAAATTGATGGTCGGCGGCGCCAGTTGGTCGCGGATCGCCATCACCGTAATCCCCGCTTCCAGGCCACCCGCGCCGCCCAGCAAGTGCCCGGTCATGGACTTCGTCGAGCTCACGGCAACCTTATACGCGTGCTCGCCGAACGCGCGCTTGATCGCCTGCGTCTCGGCGCGGTCGCCCACTTCGGTGGATGTCCCGTGCGCGTTGATGTAGTCGATTTGCTCGGGTTCCAGCTTGGCATCCCGCAGCGCGTTGCGCATCACGCGGAACGCCCCATCGCCATCGTCCGGCGGCGACGTCACGTGGAACGCATCCGCGCTCATCCCGTAACCCACCACTTCGGCTAAAATGTTGGCGCCGCGCCTCTGCGCGAACTCCAGATCTTCCAGCACCAGGATGCCCGCGCCTTCTCCCACTACGAAACCGTCGCGATCGCGGTCCCAGGGGCGCGATGCGCGCTCCGGCTCGTCGTTGCGCGTCGAAAGCGCGCGCATAGCCGCGAATCCGCCGATTCCCATGGGCGTGATGCAAGCCTCGGTGCCGCCGCAAATCATCGCCAAGGCATCGCCGTGCTGGATCAGGCGGAACGAATCGCCAATCGAGTGCGCGCTGGTGGTGCAGGCCGTCGCCGTCGCCGAGTTAGGCCCCTTGGCGCCGCTGCGGATGGAAACGTATCCCGAAGCCAGATTGATAATCGTCGCGGGGATGAAAAACGGCGAGATGCGCCGCGGCCCATGCTCCAGCAGAGTCCGGTGTTCGCGCTCGATCACCTCGAATCCGCCGATGCCGCTGCCGATATAAACGCCCACCTGCTCGGCGTCCTCGGGCGTCACTTTAAGACCGGAGTCCTTCAGGGCGAAGTCAGCCGCCGCAACGGCGAACTGGATGAAGCGCCCCATCTTCTTGATCTCTTTTTTCTCGATATAGTCGCCGGGGTTGAAGCCCTTCACTTCGCCCGCGATGCGGCACGAAAATGCGGCAGCGTCGAACTGGGTAATCGGTCCAATGCCCGTCTTTCCGGCACGGATCGACTCCCAGGACACTTCTGTCCCAATCCCGAGCGGCGTCACAAGACCGACGCCGGTCACTACCACTCTTCGCGGCAATCTTGTTTTCCTCGACGCCTTACTTCTTGTTGGTCTTGGCTTCGATGTACTCGACGGCGTCCTTGACGGTGGTAATCTTCTCCGCGTCCTCGTCGGGGATTTCCAGTTCGAAGGCCTCTTCAAAGGCCATCACCAGTTCCACGATGTCGAGCGAATCGGCGCCCAGATCGTCGACAAACGACGCGTTCATGTCCACCTGGCTCTCATCGACGCCGAGTTGCTCGACAATAATCTGCTTCACCTTTTGCTCTACCGACATGATTCCTCCTGGGATTAGGTGCGAACGCGTTGATTTTAGCTAGCTTGCGAACTTTCCGCAACCTAACGGCGCGCGCAGCCTGACCGGACCCCGAACCATCCATTCTGCCACGGATTCATCCGCGCTGCCGGGAAGTTTTTCGCCCGTCTGGCGTCAGCCTCATCCGCCGGTGCTCCGCGACTGTGCTTGTGGGGCAGCCAATCTTGGCTGCAGCCGGCTTTCAGCCGGCTCTCTTCGTCTCCCGATAGATCGTCTGTCACTCGTGTGAACGCGCTTCGAATTGCGCCAGGACAATCTATCCCCGGCCCCGGTCAACAGGCGTTAAGTGAACAGGGTTGGCCTTAATAATCCACCCGAACACATTCGGTCGCAGTGCGCTCCGCCACTGAAAGCGGCCAGCCTCACTCGTGCCGCAGCGCGACCATCGGATCGATCCGCGACCCATTTCGCGCAGGCAGGTAGCCAGCCAGAATCGCCGCAGTCGCCAGTGTCACCCCTGCTCCAATCAAAGCCCACGGATCGTTCGGTTTCATTTCGAACAGAAACGATGCCACCAGTTTTGACGCCGCAAGAGCTGCTGGCACACTGATCGCGAGCCCGACTGCCGCCAGTAGAACCACCTCGCGAAGGACCATCCAGACTACCCGGCTGCGCTGCGCCCCAAGCGCCATCCGGATGCCGATTTCGCCCGTCCGGCGCGCGACTCTGTACGACATCGCCCCGTAGAGGCCCACACAGGCAATCGCCAGTGCGAGGATCGCAAACGCACTGCACAGGCGGGCAAACGTGATCTCCTGGTTGATTTCCTGGTTGATCCACGCGCTTTGGCTCTTCACATCGGCGAGCGGCAGGCGTTGGTCCGCGCGCTGAACCAGATCGCGCACAGCATAGACATAGTTGAGCGGATTCCCCGCGGTCCGCAGCTCATACACCATCCCCTGCACGGGTCCCCAGCCGCCCTGTGCGAACGGCAGATAGGCCGTCGGTTCCACCTTTCCCTTGAGGTTTCCATAAAGTGTATTGGCGGAAACCCCCACGATCTCGATGTCGCATTTGGGGCACATGTGCCATAGGGTAAAGTGCTGACCGAGAGGATTCCCATCGCCGAAGCTTCTTCTGGCAAACGCCTCATTCACCACCGCAACCATGGGCGAGCCGAGCCGGTCGCGCTCGTCGATTTCGCGGCCCATCAGCAGGGGAATCTGCATGGTGGTAAAGAAACCGGCGCCGATGGTCAAGAACCTGCTGCCCTGCAGTGCCGCGCCGGCAACCATGACCCCCGTTGCGCTGGTGCCCATTCCGATGAGGGTCTTATTCGAGAGACTTGCGGCGCGGACGCCCGGGATAGCGCTGAACTGCGTCCGGAGATTGTCGTAGAAGGCGACGATCTCGGGGTCGCTGTGTCCGGCCTGCCGCGCGTTCAACTGGAACGTCAACACGTTTTCCCGGTTGAACCCGAGCTGAATGGACGCCAGATTCGAAAGCGTCCGCAGGAACAAGCCGGCCGCCACCAGAATGAGCAGCGTGACGGCGATCTGCGAGACCATCAGGATGCGGCTCAGGCCGAACCGGCCAAACCCGTGTCCGCGCGCTTCGCCGGCCCGCGATTCCTTGAGCGCCGGCATAACGTCCATGCGCGTCGATTGCAGAGCCGGAGCCAGCCCGAACAGCACGCCAGTCAACAGCGAGAGCCCTGCCATCACAGCCAGTACGTGCCAGTTTAATTCCGCGCGCAAGGTGAAGTTCTCGCGTCCATTCGCCAGCAGCAGAGTCAGGAAACGGATTCCCCAGATGGCGAACGCAACACCCAGCGCGCCGCCCAGCACCGCAAGCAGAACGCTCTCGGTGAGAAGCTGGCGGATGATCCGAAGCCGACCAGCCCCCAAGCTCAGCCGCAGCGCAATTTCGCGCTTCCGGGCTGCTGCCCGCGCCAGGAGCAGATTGGCGATGTTCGCGCAAGCGATGCTCAGGATCAGACCCACCAGCGTCAGCAGGATATACAGCGGCTTCGAGTAGGTCCGCCGCAGGCCGTCGAGGCCGCCCGCGCCTTCCCTGATCACCAGGGTGGGAACGTCCTCTTCCCGGCGCTTCGGATT
>Ga0302326_10033156_pt1 | contig 10269 bp, 6 predicted proteins | sample Palsa_T0_3_FD_202264 | JGI IMG/M metagenome (GOLD analysis project Ga0302326, IMG submission 202264) | Peat permafrost microbial communities from Stordalen Mire near Abisko, Sweden - Palsa_T0_3 | ecosystem: Environmental > Terrestrial > Soil > Palsa > Peat permafrost | place: Sweden: Abisko... | reverse complement strand
TTACTCGCAGCATTTAATGTGCCGCACGGCCAACGCTGACGACAGCCATGAGAACCGTACGCACCCTCGGACTATTGGGCACCGGCGTCATCGGTGGCGGCTGGGCGGCGCGCGCGCTGCACTTCGGCATCGACGTCCTGGCGGCCGATACCAAGCCGGAAATGGAGAACTGGATCCGCGCCGCCGTCAAAAACGCGGAGCCGGCGCTCGAGCGGCTCACGTTTGCCCCGTTGCCGCCGAAGGGCACGCTGTCGTTCACGACCGATTTGCACGCCATGGCCGAGCGCGTCGACTTCATCCAGGAGAACATCCCCGAGCAGCTCGAGCTCAAACGACGGGTGCTGGCCGATGTCAGTCGCCATGCCGCAGCAGACGTGATTATCGCTTCCTCCACCTCCGGCCTCATGCCCTCGGATCTGCAGCGCGATATGGTGGCGCCTGAGCGCTTGCTCGTCGGGCATCCCTTCAATCCCGTCTATCTCCTGCCGCTCGTGGAGCTCGTGGGCGGCAAGCTCACTTCGGCACACACCATCGAAGCCGCACGGCGCTTCTACACCTATATCGGCATGCACCCGCTGACGCTGCGCCACGAGGTGCCGGGCCACTTGACGGATCGCCTGCAGGAGGCGCTGTGGCGCGAAATCCTGCATCTGGTGAATGACGGCGTTGCCAGCACCGGAGAACTCGACGAGTCGATCGTCTATGGGCCCGGACTGCGCTGGGCGGCGATGGGCACCAATATGATCTACCACCTGGCGGGCGGCGAGAGCGGCATGCGCCATATGCTGGCGCAGTTTGGCCCATGCCTGAAGTGGCCGTGGACGAAGCTTGAGGCGCCGGAGCTCACCGAGCAGCTGATCGATCGCATGGTCGCGGGGACACAGGAGCAAGCGGCCGGCAGATCGATCCGCACGCTTGAGCGGTTGCGCGATGACTCTCTCGTTGCGATCCAGCAAGTCCTGCGCCAATACGACATCGGCGCCGGCGCGACTTTGAAAGCGCTCGAGGAGCGCCTCTATGCCGATGCCGCCGATCGTGCGGGCGAACATGCCGGGCAGCAGGGGCTGACCCGCATAGACACCTACGTCCGCCCCGAATGGGTCGACTACAACGGCCATATGTCGGACTTTCGCTATCTGCAGGTATTTGGCGAGGCCATGGATGCACTCTACCGCCGGGTGGGCGTCGATGAGGCCTATCGGCGCACCGGGCGCATGCTCTACACCGTCGATACGCAGATTTCCTATCTGGCCGAAGCAAAGGTCAATGAGCCGCTGTACGCGACGGCGCGCGTGCTGTCCGTCGATGGCAAACGCATCAAAGTGCAGCATCACCTGCACCGCGGCCGCGACGATGAGCTGATCGCAACCGGCACACAGACCCACGTGCATGTGGATACGGCGGCCGGCAAAGCCTGCGCCATGGATGACGAGCTGTACCGCAGGTTCGAGGCGCTGCGCGCCGCGCAACCCGCCGCTGCTTCGGCCTGAGCGGTACCGATGGACTTCGCGCTCACAGACGAACAGCAGCTCATCGTCAAGACGACCCGCGAGTTTGTCGAGCAGGAGCTCTATCCGCACGAAGCGCTTGTGGAGAGCACAGGTGAGCTGCCGCCGGATCTGGAGAAGGCACTCAAATCCAAAGCCATGGATGCCGGTCTGTATGCGGCCAATATGCCGGTGGAGTTGGGCGGCGCGGGGCTTGATGCCGTGACCTGCGTTCTTTTTGAAAAGGAGCTCGGGCGCACGAGCTACGCTTTGCAGTTCATCTGCGTCGCGCGGCCGTCGAACATTCTCCTCGCCTGCGAGGGCGGGCAGCGGCAGCGCTATCTCCTGCCGGCGGTACGTGGCGAGAAGACCGAATGCCTTGCGATGACGGAGCCTGGCGCAGGCTCGGACCTGCGCGGTATGAAAACGAGCGCCGTGCGCAAGGACGGCGACTTCGTCATCAACGGCACGAAGCACTTCATCAGTCATGCCGACCGCTCCGACTTCGTGATCCTGTTTGCCGCCTCCGGAGAGGAGGATTCTGCGCGTGGCAAGAAGAAGCTCATCACCGCGTTTCTCATCGACGTCGGGCACCCCGGATTTGTCGTGCGTCCCGGTTACAAAAATGTCTCACACCGCGGCTACCACAACAGCATTTTGGAGTTCAACGATTGTCGCGTGCCCGCCTCCGCCGTACTCGGCGAGGTGCATAAGGGATTTGAGATGGCCAACACCTGGCTCGGTGCGACGCGGCTGCAGGTCGCTGCCACGTGCCTCGGCCGGGCGGAACGGGCGCTGGAGCTTGCAACCCAATGGGCCGTCGATCGAGTCCAGTTCGGTCAGCCGATCGGAAAATTCCAAGGAGTGAGCTTCAAGCTTGCGGACATGGCGGTGGAGTTGCGGGCAGCCGAACTCCTCACTCTGGAGGCGGCCTGGAAGGTCGACCAGAAGATCGCCACCGACATGGACATGGCGATCGCGAAGCTGAAGGCAAGCGAGATGCTGGCGATGGTGGCGGATGAGGCCTTGCAGATTCACGGCGGCATGGGGCTCATGTCCGACTTGCCGTTGGAGCGCATCTGGCGCGATGCGCGCATCGAGAGGATCTGGGACGGCACGAGCGAAGTGCAGCGTCACATCATTTCGCGGGCGCTGCTGCGACCCTTGGGCGGCTGAGCAGGGCGCGATGCCATGGGGCAGGGCCGCACAGGCGCTGTGAGGCCCTGGGAGCCTTTCTCGAGTAGCAGCGTCGCAAGGCCCCATTCAGCTGAATCCGGGGGCGCTTGATTCTGCCCGGCCGCCGCCCCGGCGGCCGTTAACCGGAACACATAAATTCACGTATTTGCGGTGAATTGCACGCTTTACACGCGCACCGGTGCAGTTGCCGGGCGCGAACGAGACCTGTATCGCAACACGCATTCTTCTCCCTTGTCAGCGGCGCCCTGAAAGGTCAGTTTTGCATTATGGCGGCCGCCTCGTGCTGGAGCCGTTTGTTCGGCCACGCGGAGAGTCACTTTTAGGTGTATCAGGTGGGCACTACATCGGGGTCTGCGCCGGGGGATCTCTCCGAAGCAGCGCCACTCTGGGTCGACAGACTTCTCGTTGGGCTTGTGGTCTACGTCGCCGTTTGCGCCGTGTGGATGCTGGCGGGATTCGGCGGCGAGCGCATCACCCACTATGTCGGGCTCCTGGCCGACTCGCCAGCCTGCTTTACTGCGGCGGTCATCGCCGTCGCGGCGGCGCACCGTTCGGCACGGGGGGCGCTGCGCACGGCATGGTGGTGTCTGTCGATGGCGCTCGCGCTGTACTTCGTCGGCACGGTCATTGGCGTCAGCTCCTGGCTGCATGGCCGCGATCCCTTCCCCGGTGTCGCCGACGTTTTCTATGTGGCGTTTTATCCCGCCTTCTTTGCGGCAGTGGGAATTATGATCCGCGCCGCGGCCGTGAAAGTACGCTGGATGCAGCTCGCACTCGACGCGCTGATTCTGGTCGTCGGCTTCGGTGCGTTCTTCTGGTTCCTGGTCATACGTCCCGCCGCGTCGAGTACCGAGATCGACGTCATCAAGAATACGCTGAGCCAATCCTACATAGCGCTCAACTGCATCATGCTGCTCACGCTGGGCGTTCTGCTGCTCGCCGGTGTAGGCAACCCCGGCGGTCGCCGCGTCCCGCAGTTGCTCTTGGCCGGCTTTGCGACCATGTTTCTGGCGGACATCCTGTGGTCGGTCGCAAAGATCAGCGGCGACTATCTTCCTGGGGCTCTGCAGGACGTGCTGTACGTCGTCTGCTACGTGCCGCTTGCAGCCGCCGGGCGCGAGCAGATGCGCGCGAGCACCGTACGGGCCGCACCCGGCGCCTCGCATTCCGTGGCGCAGTCGCTGCCGTACGCCGCGATGCTGACCGCATTCCTTGTGCTCGTGTACTTCACGCGCGGCGACATCGGCAGCCCCGCGACCGTGATGACCATTGTCGTCTTTGGACTCACCTTGCTCGTGATGGTGCGTCAGGCGCTGGCCCTGCGCGAGGACGCACTGACGCGCGAGCGACGCGCCGCACGCCTGGTCGAGGCGCGCTATGCATCATTGATCGCGAACGCCTCCGACGTCATCATGATCGTCGCCGTGGATGGCGCGCTGCGTTTTGCATCTCCTGCATCCGAGCGCACGCTGGGCCTGAAGCCCGAGGACGTCGCCGGCAAAAACCTCCTCGATCTCTGGGCAGGCGATGACGGTGAGCGGCTCAGGGCTTTTCTCGCCGAAGTCGCTGCGACCTCAGGAGGAACCGTAGGCCCAGTTGAGCTGCGCATCGAGCGCGGCCCGAATCGCTACGTCCTCGAGATAGTCGGCAGCAATCTCACCGACGATCCGGCGGTGCAGGGACTGGCGCTCAACTTTCGCGACATCAGCGAGCGCAAGGCGCTCGAGGAGCAATTGCGCCAGCTGGCGTTCCATGATCCGCTGACGCTGCTCGCGAACCGCAACCTCTTCCGTGACCGGGTCCAGCATGCCCTGACGCTCGCGCAGCGCGGCCAGCATCAGGTGGCCGTCATGTTCCTCGACGTCGATAACTTCAAGAACATCAATGACTCGCTCGGCCACGACGCCGGCGATCGGCTGCTGCAGGCCGTGGCGCAGCGCCTCATCAAGTCGACGCGCTTCTCCGACACCGTCGCGCGGCTCGGCGGTGATGAGTTTGCCATTCTGCTCGAAGGGATTGCGACGATCGCGGAAGTGGAAACCGTGGCCACGTCGTTGATCGAAGGACTAGACCAGCCCTTCGCACTCAGCGCGACCGAAGTGCGCGTGTCAGCCAGCATCGGGGTGGCACTCTCGACGTTTGAAACGGACGCCGAGGCGCTCCTCAGTAAAGCGGATATCGCGATGTACCACGCCAAGGCCGGGGGTAAGAACCGGTTTGTCACCTTTCAGCCGAAGATGCAGGAGTTACTGCACGAGCGACTGCGCCTGGAGGCGGACATCGCCCGCGCCCTCGCCAATGAAGAGTTCTTCGTTGAGTACCAACCGATCGTCGATCTTGGCACGCATAGCCTCCTGGGCGTCGAGGCGCTCGTGCGCTGGCGGCACCCAGACCTTGGCGTGCTGTTGCCCGGTCGTTTCATCCAAGTCGCCGAGGAGTGCGGCCAGATCGTCAAACTCGGCCGCTGGGTGCTCAGGAGAGCGTGCCGTGAGATGCGCGCCTGGCGCGGTTCCGTGGCGGGGGGCGCCGAATTGCGAGTCGCCGTCAATATCTCCGGTCGTCACTTGCAACACGGTGACCTGGTCCAGGACGTCGCGCAGGCACTGCAGGAGTCGGGCCTGGAGCCAGGCAACCTCGTGATCGAGCTCACTGAAAGCACCATTATGCACAACACGGAGGCAAACCTGGGACGCCTGCGCCAACTGAAGGACTTAGGCGTGCGGCTCGCCATCGATGATTTCGGCACGGGCTACTCGTCGCTCTCCTACTTGCACCGTTTTCCCATCGACATATTGAAGATCGATCAATCCTTCGTTAACCGCCTGACGAACAGCTATAACGGACCTGAGCTTGCGCGCGCCGTCATCACGCTCGGTGATACGCTGGGACTCGATACCGTGGCCGAGGGGATCGAGCTCGAACCGCAAGTCGCCGCGCTCCTCGCTCTGGGTTGCGTGGCGGGGCAGGGCTTCCTGTTCGCGACGGCGGGTTCACTGGAGGAACTATCCAAAAGCGAGTTCGTTGCGAGGCGCAATGCGCTTTGGACCCCGCAAGCGGCCCGCGAAGATCTTTCACCGACAGGTCGCTACAGAGCACTCAAAGACGCCGCCGGGGCAGCCTAACCGCGCAGAACGGAGCAGGCTTCGTTCCCTGTGGCGTGACAGCCGTCGTACTGCGCAGCGAGCGGCAGTGCTCTACCAAATGCGCTCCATGACTCGGAGCCAGTTCTCGCCGAGAAAACCGCGCACGTCTAAAACGCTCCAGCCCGAGGCGAGCAGCAGGTCCGCCACGCGTGGGATGATCTCCGGCCCTGCAAATGCGGGCGTCTGTGATGCAAAGTAGCCACCGGCACGATAGCGGTGCATATTCTTGCGGGCAAAGACTTCGACGAAATACTTCACGTCTGGAACCGAGTCGAGACCGATACCGACGTGTTGTGGGCCGATCAGCTCAGCATAATGATCGGCGTGTTTGGCAATGGCTTCCGCGGAAATGTCACTTCGCGCGGCACTCAGGAAGAGCCCAACGCCGTTGACTCCGATAACGCCGCCGGTTTGTGCGACGGCCAGCGCGACTTCATCAGTAATGTTCCTCGGGTGGTCGAACACGGCACGCGAGTTGGAATGAGATACGATCACCGGCTGACTACTCGCCGCGATCGCATCCAGGGCTGTACGGGTTCCAGTGTGCGAGACATCCACGATCATTCGCACGCGGTTCATTTCCGCGATGACTTCCTTGCCGAAGCTGCTGAGGCCCGCGTCGCTTGGCTCGTGGCAGCCATCGCCCACAAGATTGCGGTAGTTGTAGGCGAGAAGCATATGACCGACACCCAGACGACGGTAGACTTCCACGAGGTTAAGATCTCCCAGGAGAGCGTTGCTCCCCTGGAAATGAAGGTTGACCGCACTTTTGCGTGCCGCGTGCGCCGTGCGTATGTCAGCGGCCCGCTCCACAAAGATGAATCGCTCCGGATGTGAAGCAAAATAGTGGCGCGCCGTGCCGATCCAGCGCACGGTATCGGCAATACTGAGCTCATCGCTGCCGATGGTCACCGACGTAAACGTGACTCCGCACTCGGCGCGGGCGGTCATTGCAGCGTCAAAGTTCGGGGTCTCGAGCGAACCTGCAGGTCCCTGCGGCAGCGTCATATCGCAGACAATGGAGTTGGCCAGAACGTCAGGATAGGTAGACATGTGCCGTGCTCCGTCGGCGCTGAGTTTAGGTGTCGGGATAAAGGGTGGGGCCACCAAGCTCAGAGTCGCGCTGCCACGCGACTTTACCGCGGACCATGGTGAGCTCAACGGGAATGCTCGCAAGCTTCGCCGGCGGCGCAGTTAATGGGTCCTGCGCAAGAACGACGAGGTCGGCGCATTTTCCGACAGCCAGCGTTCCCTTGTCGTGTTCCTCGAACGCCGCGAACGCGGGGTTTATGGTGTATAGCTTCAGTGCTTCAGTTGGCGAGAGGCGTCGCGCCTCATCGGGATGACTTGCCAAGAGCTGTATTCCGATCAAAGGGCCCATGGGCTGTGGATCCGCGTCGGATCCGCCTGCCACAAGAATGCCCGCCTCGAGTAGCCGGCGATAGGGGTGTCGGCGCTCAAATCGCTCCACTCCGAGCAGCTCCTGAAGCCCGCGGCCGGTTCTTTTGCCCGCCGCATCAACTGGCGGATGCGTCGCAAAATTCGGTTGCATGGAGGCTATAATGCCAAGCTTCGCCGTTCTCTCAATGTGGTTGGCGGTGGGCAGGCTGAAATGCTCAATCCTGTGGCGGTGGTCTGCGCGCGGTTCCTTCTGCAATGCGCGCTCATAGGCGCGCAGCAACTGTTCGATCGCGGCATCTCCGATGGCATGCATACTGACTTGCAGACCGGCACGATGTGCATTCCATACGAAATCATCGAGTTCGTCCTGCGAGAAATATAGACAGCCGCAGGTGCAGGGCTGATCGGAGTAGGGCGCGACGAGCCCTGCCGTATGCTCAAAATAAGTGCCGTCCACCCATACACACCCGCCGATGCGCGGCAGGCCCCACTGCTGCGCGAGATCGACACGAGTGGATTGAAAGTACACGACGGTGTGCACAGGAAGCCGATTCTGCTCTCTCATCAGCACTTCCACATCTCTCTGCGGCAACCAGCCTCGATCAGGGCTGCCGCCGTCGAGCGCGTGCACCGTCGTTATGCCGACCTCGAGCGCCATCTGTGACGCGCGGTGCAATGCAGCGACACGCGTCTCATCACTGACGACCGTGTTGTAGTACGTGTAGCGGGCACGCGTGTTTGCCGCACCCCGCAGCAATCCGCTGAGCGATCCATCCGGGGCCTTATCTATCCCTGGCGCGTCCGCAGGCAGGCGAAGCGCACTCCAAGCCCGCGAATTGAAAGCGCATGCGTGAGCGCCCATGTCCGCCACCAGCAGCGGATTGTGGGGCGCGACACGATCTAAATCCTGTCGCGTCAGTGGCGCATCCAGATCGTGGAAGCAGCAGCCATGCACCAGCAGCGGCTCGCTGCTGGCCGTGCGAGCGACTGCGTCCGCCACGACCTCGAGCACGCCGCTGCGCGAGGTCAATCCGTATACCTCTGGCCCGAGGCTCCCGAGCCCGGTTTGCGTAAAGTGCACGTGTGCATCGATAAATCCCGGCAGGACGGTGCCGCCGCGAAGATCTAGTACCAGCGTATCTGCGTCAGCCAGAGCGGCAATATCTCGAGTTGCGCCGAGCGCGACGATCCTGCCGCTGTCAATTGCCAGCGCATGCGGCGCGCAAGACGATCTGCTCTCATCCATGGTGAGCACATTGGCGTTGATGATAATGGTGTTGACGCCCACACTCAGCCCGCGAATGCTTCACGGAAATCGCGCGGCATGCGGACGATTGCGTAGATTGTGCAAACAACACCCGCTACGGCCGCCAGCTGCGTTACAGCCATGGCGTAGCGCACGGAATCGACGTGGAGAGAGTCGGCCCACAGATCGCTTAGGTAACCGATGACGAAATTACAGCCGGTCATCCCGATTATATTGTAGCCGAGCAACATTACTGCGGAAGCCAAGGCACGCATTCGCACCGGCATCAATTTCTGCGTGATCGCGATCGTTGGCGGCATATAGAACGAATTGAAGAATGTCGCGAGGCAATAGAACAGCATCACTGTGTGCACGGGCGCAAAGAGAAAGAGCAGAGTGCCGGGAACGACCACTGCTATGCCGCCAATGGCTACCCATAGATTCCACCGCTGATCGCGGACCGACAGACGATCCGCAATCCACCCGGCGCTAATGGAGCCGCACAAGCCGGCAGAGGAGCCCAGCACGCCCGTCCACAGGCCGACTTGTCCAGGAGGCTCGGCGTGCACTCTCATAAGGAACAGCGGCGCCCAGGAATCGATTGCCGCGCCTGCGAACACGAATAGCGATGAGCCGAGCATGTAGGCCACAAACGACGGTCGTTTGGCCATGTACACGAGCGCCTCCCGGGTCGTATAGCGTGCGGCATCCACTGCCGCAGTCTCGGTCGCTCCGCGCTCCGGTTCCCGAACCGTTAGCCGCACAAATAGAGCGAAGAGGATGCCGGGAACGCCCGCGGCGATGAAGGCCGCGCGCCACCCATACTGCTCGCCGATCCAGCCACCAAAGGCAAAGCCGCCGCCGAGTCCGATGTACAGCCCGATCGAATAGATCGAGAATGCGAGCGCACGCTGCTGACTTGGAACGTAATCGGAGATCATCGAGTGGGCGGGAGGGCTGCATCCCGCTTCCGTGATTCCGACGCCCATTCGCGATATGAGCAGCTGACCGAAGCTTCTAGTGAGCCCGCAAATGATCGTGAGCCCACTCCAAGCCGCAAGCGCCACTGCGACGATCGAGCGGCGATTGCCCCGGTCTGCCCAATACGCCACAACCAGACCGGACAGCGAATAGACGAGTGAGAAGGCAAGACCGCTTGTCAGTCCAAGCTCGGTATCGGACAGGTGCAGATCCAGTTTTATCGGCTCCATCATGATGATGAAGATGTATCGATCCACGAAATTGAACCCGTACACGAGCGTCAGCACCACGAGCACATACCAGGCGTAGCGCCCGACGCCTCTCGGCTGAGTGCCTGAACCGGTCGTCAAGGTCGAAATTTTCAAGCGCCGACTTTCCGGTTGCCGAGCCGGCGTGCGCTACGCTTGCAATCGGCGCGGGGATTCTCGAATTGGGTGCAGCAAGTGCCGCGGCAGTTAGGCTCTGCTGCGAGTTCGCGAAAATTCACGAGCTGCGCGGCAACGCCTGCGACGTGAACCTGGAGTGTCACTGGGAGCCGGAGCGATAAGTGACTTTGCCGTCCATCATTGTCAATAGTACGCGCGCTTCATGAAGATCGTATTGATCGCTATCGAAGAGGTTATTCTGCAAGACGACCAAGTCGGCGCGCTTGCCAACGGCGATGGAGCCGATCTTTTTCTCCATGTGCAGCATATATGCCCCATTGATCGTGTAACAACGAATCAGATCGCCGACATCCAGGCGCTGATCGGCATTCGGCATTGGTGCGGAACGGGGCTCCCTCAATGCCTGTCGGGTGTGCGCTATCTGCATT
>Ga0302326_10033154_pt1 | contig 10269 bp, 9 predicted proteins | sample Palsa_T0_3_FD_202264 | JGI IMG/M metagenome (GOLD analysis project Ga0302326, IMG submission 202264) | Peat permafrost microbial communities from Stordalen Mire near Abisko, Sweden - Palsa_T0_3 | ecosystem: Environmental > Terrestrial > Soil > Palsa > Peat permafrost | place: Sweden: Abisko... | reverse complement strand
GTATCGTTGCTATCGGTGGGGGAACCGGCTTGTCGTCGCTTCTGCATGGCCTAAAACGCTTCGCCCTGGAACCGAGAGAAGTTGAGATAACGGCCGTTGTAACGGTCACAGATGATGGCGGAAGCTCGGGACGTCTCCGCCGCGATTTCGATGTCCTTCCACCCGGCGATATTCGCAACTGCATGGTCGCCCTTTCAGAAGACGAGGCGCTGCTTTCCAAGCTCTTCCAGTACCGTTTTTCGGAAGGCCGCGGTCTGAAAGGCCACAGCTTCGGCAATCTGTTCCTCACGGCTCTCACTGACCTAACGGGCGATTTCGCGAAAGCCGTCAAGCTCTCCTCGGAAATTCTGGCCAGCTTGGGCCGGATCTATCCCTCCACCAACGTCAAAGTAGTCCTGGAAGCGGAGTTGGAAAACGGACGAATCGTGAAGGGCGAGACCAAGATCGGTAAGAGCCGCTCGCCGATCCGCCGCATTCAGCTTCAACCGCGAAACTGCCAACCCCTTCCGGAGACACTGGCCGCGATTCACGAAGCCGACCTCATTACCTTGGGCCCCGGTTCTCTGTTCACGAGTGTGATCCCCAACCTGCTGGTAGAAGGAATCGCGCCCGCCATTCAGCGCAGCCGCGCGCTGAAAGCATGCTTCGTCAACCTTATGTGGCAGCCTGGGGAGACCATCGGGTTCCGAGCCTCCGATCACGTTGAGGCAATTCACCGTCATGCCGGCATGCCACTGATCGATGTCGCCGTGGTGAACACGCGTGCCGTCAGCGCCCGCCAGCGCCGCAGATATGCCGCCGAAAATGTGCGGCCGGTGCTCAACGACGTTGACCGTCTATCCGAGATGGGTCTGCAAGTAATGGCCACGGATTTGCTCGCTTCCGGTGAAAGCGTGCGTCACGATCCGCGCGCTTCCTCCGAGGTTGCACTACAATTGGCAAAGCGAGGACGATCGCGACGCGGCAAGATCCGGGTCCTCGGAGAGCACTAACCGCAGGTCGGGAGCACTAACCGCAGGTCCGGAGCACTAACCCAAAGAATGAGTTCGCAGATTAACGTAGTGATCCTGGCCGCCGGCCTCGGGACGCGCATGAAATCCAAGCGCGCCAAGGTGCTGCATCGCGCGGGCGGCCTTTCCCTGATTGAGCACGTCGTCAAAGCCTCCAGCGCCATCGCGCCCGCCGATCGCACCACCGTAGTTGTGGGGCATCAGGCCGAACAAGTCCGAGCGCTGCTCGCCCCATCGGGTGTCCACTTTGTCGAGCAAACGGAACAAAAAGGTACTGGCCACGCGCTGCTGGCCTGCCGCGAATCGCTTGTATCCCAATCCGGCTTCGTAGTGGTTCTCTATGGCGACTGCCCGTTACTCGCGCCGGCCACACTTTCGGAACTGGTCCAGCGCCACAAGTCGGGCGATGCCGCCGCAACGCTAATCACAACGCGCCTCAACGATCCGTTCGGTTACGGCCGCGTGATTTTTGGAGACCAGGGAAAGGTGCAGGCCATCGTAGAACAGAAAGCTGCCACGCCCGAGCAACTTACGATTCCCTTCATCAACTCCGGGATTTATTGCTTCCAGGCCGATCTGTTGTGGCGCCACCTGCTCGAGATCCGGCCCGATAATCCGGCCCACGAATACTACTTGACCGACATCGTCGAAATCCTGAATCGCACCGGCCATAGCGTGGCCGCGATGGAAGTCGAGAATTCGGCCGAGCTGTTGGGTATCAACACGCGAGTCGAACTAGCCGAAGTGGACCGCATTTTTCGCGAAAGAAAAGTCCTCGAGCTGATGTTGGCCGGTGTGACTATCGAGAAACCCGAAACCGTGACGATCGATACTCAAGTTTCCATTGGCTCGGATTCCATCGTCGAGCCATTTACGCAGATCCTGGGGAATACCGAAATCGGCGAGGAGTCCCATATCGGCGCCTGTTCAATCCTACGGGATTCGACGCTCGCGGCGAAAGTTGAGATTGCCCAATTCACTCACCTAGTCGATTCCAGAGTCGAAACCGGCGCTCACATTGGACCCTATGCCAGGCTGCGTGGTGGAGTTCGGGTCGGCGCGAACGCCCGCATCGGCAATTTTGTGGAAATGAAAAACACTCGCTTCGGCGCCGGGGCCAAGGCCAATCACCTGGCATATCTGGGCGATGCGGACATCGGCGACGACACCAACATCGGCGCGGGCACTATCACCTGCAACTACGACGGCGTAAGCAAGCACCCCACCCGTATAGGCAAAGACACTTTCGTCGGCAGCAATTCCACCCTGATCGCGCCGCTCGAAATCGGCGATGGCAGCTATATCGGCGCCGGCTCCGTGATCACCGATCCAGTGCCCGCCGAAGCTCTTGCGCTGGGCCGCGCGCGCCAGGTGATTAAGGAAGGGTGGGCCGCCAAGAGAAAGAAGAAGAGTAAGAGGTAGCTACTTTTTGTCCGGCTGCTTCTGCGCCGGCCGCACCACCACCAGCCGCGCGACATCGCCTTGATCGGTGGTCACAAAACCCACCGTAACTTTGGCGTGAACCCGCAACTTGCCTTCGATGCGAGTGTCGGGCTTGATGGAAAAGGTGCGCTTCTCCGCGGGTTTTCCGAGAATGCTGCGCGATACGGTGATCTTGGTGGCCGAAAGCTCTACGATCAGGCCCGAGAACGTCTGGTCGTACTTGGGCTCGCTCTTGGCACCATCGGCTTTGGCGGGCTGTTGCGACCAGCCGCTTGTGAGTAACGTCCCGGCAACCATCAGCAAAGTCGCGAAACGAGCCTGCACACTTGCATCATAAACCAACGCAGTCAGACCGGGTATTAAACTTGCTTCATTCGACGTTCCCGTCACAAAACAAGAATGGGATGATACACATGGGGCAAGCGCACCTCCCCGATGGCGATCAAATCGCCTTCAGGACCGACCGCCTTCACATATTTCGAGCCAGACCGTTCTACAAATGGCGACAGCCGGAAATCATTGCCTTGCCGGATGTGGCCCGCGGTAACGTCGTCGACGGGGGCGTTCGGAAACTCAGGCAACACCCGGGCAGCAGGAATCAGCGCGTCATGCAAGTTGCCCGCGCGGAAGAGATCGCCCAAGGCCCCCAGAGTGAACGCCTGCGCCTCTGCGAACTCGCCCGAGGAAGTGCGACGAAGAGCGGTCAAGAATGCGCCGCAGCCAAGCACGCGACCGGCATCGTGCGCGATTCCGCGCACATAGGTTCCAGCCGAGCAACGCAAACGAATTCGCGCGGTGGCGCCCCCAAACTCCACAAGATCCAATTCGAAAACGTGAACCTCGACAGGCTTGAGATCCACGTGAGTCCCTTTGCGCGCCAATCGATAGGCGGGCGTGCCGGCGACTTTTTTGGCTGAAAAGGGGGGCGGCGTTTGCAGGAATGGCCCCCGGAAACGCGCCAGAACAACCTCCAATTCCGCGAGTGTGAAGCGGGGCTCAACGGGCTCGGAAGCGGGCTTGCCTTCGCGATCGTAAGTATCGGTGGACCAGCCAAATTGAATGCGCGCATCGTAGACTTTTTCACCGCTCGAAAAGAACTGCGCCAAACGAGTGGCGCGGCCCAGCACCAGGGGCAGGACGCCGGTCGCCATCGGATCTAATGTGCCCAAATGGCCCACTTTGCGGGTGTTCGCGAGCCGCCGTACGCGATTCACAACATCATGCGAAGTGCGACCCTCCGGCTTGTCGACAACAATGACCCCATCCACGAGACCACTGTAACAGGGGCGCGGAAAGAAACCTGACGAGGCGGTGGTACGTCATTTTGACTTGGGATGTCTGAGCCGCGAAAGCCTCTCAGACTACCGACCCGGTGAGCATCTTCCTCCGAGTGCTCACCGGATTTTCTTCGAGACCTCACCTTCCCGCAGCCCTTTCGACCGCGCGCGTGATGCTGGACGGCAATTGGTAGCGAACGAATTCATCCCTTCCGCACCACGCCACCTGGGGCGCTTCTTCGCTCAAAGCAAACTCCTCGGAGTTCGCGTTGAAACAAAAGATGAGATCGTGATGAAGATGGAACGGCTCGCCTTTGCGCGCCGGAATGCCGTGAACGTCCATGCCAACCAGCGTGCCCACGCTTGATTCAACGATCCGGACCGCGGTTTCCTCCATTGCCTCGCGTTTTGCCGTATCGCCGAGCATCGCATCGGTTTTCTCGACATGGCCGCCGGGCAATAGCCAGCGCCGGTGCCGATGATGATGCATCAGAAGGACGCGCTGCCCATCTGGATGCAGCACTGCAGCGGTGCAAGTAATATGCCCGGGATGAAACTGATCGCGCGAGAACGGCGCCTCGGTCAATTCGAGCAGCGTGAGAATCAGCTCGCGGCTTTTTTCCTCTTCCGGCGCAGGCTCAAACGCGCGCACCAGGGCGAGGGCTTCCTCAGTGGATCGCATCGAGAATTAAAACTCGATCGCCGAAAGCACTTCCGACGGCCGTTTCTCAAACGCTCGGCAGATGGCGAGCAAACTCTCGATGCTGGGCAGATTCGCGCCGCGCTCGATGGAGCTAATCTGCGAGATGCTGAGCTTGGTGGCGCCGGCCAGGTCCTTAAGCGACCAATCGCGCTCAACCCGAAGCATTTTGATCTGATGGCCTAGGCGTTCACGAAGGCGGTCCTGCGTGGTGCGGCCGAATCCGTATTTATCGATCGCATTATGCAGCGTCTGCCGGAGCTGCGCGAGCGAAAACGGCTTCGAGATGTAATCGAAAACTTTCAGCTTGAAGGTGGCGCGCATATCCTCGAGCGACGGATAGCCGGTAACGATGATGACGCAGAGCCCGGGATAAGCCGCTAGAAGCTGTTCGAGCACCTTATCGCCTTTGAACTCGCCCATCTTCATATCGAGCAGAACGATGTCGGGAACTCTTTGCTCACAGGCGGCAAACAACTCGTCAGGGTGCCCGAAGGCGCGAATGGAATACACGCCGTCGTCCTTCAGGGCGTCTTCCAGATAATTGCAGAAATCGGGATCGTCGTCCAGAATGGCGAGATCTACCAACCCATTCGCCGGTGGCGGATCGGGCTTTGGTTCGGACGCCGGTCTTACTGCCAAGCTGCACCTCCCTGACGCCGCGCGCCGGATGCAGGCAAAGTCACTTCGAGGCAAGCGCCGCCTTCAGCGCGATTGGACGCGGCGATAGTCCCGCCGTGCTGGTGAATGATTCCCTCGGCGACAGTGAGACCCAGGCCCGTGCCCTTGGCGTCCAGACGCGTGGAAACGAAGGCTTCAAAGATGTCGGGCAGCACGTCGGGCGGAATGCCGGGGCCATTATCTTCGACGGCAATGGAAATCCATGGCTGCGAGTTGCGATTCAAAGGGCGCGAATGAACATTGATTTCGCCCGACGCGGGTACCGCATCCAGCGCATTGCGCAATAAATTGACGAACACCTGAACCAGCCGGTCGGAATTGCCCGTCACTACATCGCCGTCGTGTACCTGGTTGGCGAAGCGCGAGGCGGCGGCCTTTTTATCGATCGCCACCAGCGCCCAGGCCTCGTCGATCAAGTGGCGCAGCGGCACCGGTTCCATGTGCTGTTTGCGGACGCGCGAGAAATCCACCAGGCTTTCGCTGATCCGCCGGATACGCTGGGTGACGCGAAGCATGCGGGCCAGGCGCTCAAGCGTAGCGGCGTCGGCGGTGTTTTCGGTGAGCTTTTCGATGGAGCCCTGCAAGACCGTGAGCGGGGTGTTAAGCTCATGCGCTACGCTGGCGCTGAGCAGGCCCAGGCTGACCAGACGGTCCTGCGCTTCGAGTTTGCGGAGCGCTTCCTCCAAATCCTCTTCACGCTTGCGAAGCTCGATGACGGTGGCGTTGCGCGAACGCATGATGTGGCCGATCTCGTCGGCGGGAATGAAGGCTTCGCCGATCAGCTCGCGATCGCGATCGCCATGCTGGGTAGCTTGATCTGCTTCGAGCATGAGCTGCAGGGGGCGATAAACATACAGCGGCATAATAGTGGTTTCAAGCACCAGCACGGCCAAAATATAAATGACGCCTAGAACGATGAACAGGTTGGTTTTGGCGGGCGCAGGTAGGTAAGGGTATAGCGCGAAGTAGACACCTAGAGCGAGCGCCAAAAAAAAGACGTTGTGGAGCACCATCAGCTTAACCCGCACCTTGAGATCCCCGAAGAGTCGCGTGACACGCTTGGGCAATCGCACGGGCGCCGGGATGCTGAGAGATTGAGTACGGGACAAGGGCGCGTACCTACTTCAACAATTCTACGCTGGCTGGTTGCTGGTTGTTAGTTGCTGGTTATTGGTTGTTGGTTGGTGGAGGCTGGCTATTGCGGGTGGAATTAGGGCTTGGACCAGGGCGGCACAATTCCGTTCATGCGCGCGTAGGCCACCAACTGGCCCATGTGCTCGTTGGCGTGAATAACGACTCGGAGGTATACGCCGTCCACCGTGGCATCTACATTTTCGACTTTGATTTTGCGCTGGAGGTCGCCGGGTTTCAGGTTCGCGCGGGCGTTTTTGACCGCGTCCAGCGAACGCTTCAACACCCGAATGACATCGGCCTTCGCGGTCACGCTGTTTTCGAAGTTCGGGGAATCGAGATCGGCAGGTATCTTAGGTCCCGTGTAACTTAGCAAATCGAAGTTTGACAGCGCAATGTGCATGAAGACCTGGGCGGTGGATCGCACACCCGGAGCCGGTCGCCAAGCAAATTTTTCGGCTGGGATCGCTTCGGCTAGCGCGACAAGCTGGCGCGAAACATGGCCCCATTCTCCGTCGTAGCCTTGCCAAAGTCCTTCCAGCGGATTCACTGCTTGCCCGTGCAAGGTCAGCGCGGAGAGAAGCATCACCAGCGGTAGCGTCTTCATAGTCGGAGATTATCACGACCGCTGGGGACAAAAGGTCTCGGGGGATTAGTGATTAAGACCTAGTTGCCGTGGGCCTTCTGGTAGCCGGCCTCGTACGCTTTTTGGTCTTCTTCCTTCTTAAAGTGCCTTTTCTTGCTGTGGTCCAGGTGATGCGCCTGGTCGTACTTGCCTTCGTGCATACCTTGCTGGTAGCGTTTGTTTTTCGAATAGTCGGGGTCCTGAGCCTGAACTGCGCCTGCACTGATACCCAAACCTGCGGCTATCGCCAGAGCGGAAATACTGCGTCTTAGGTTGATTTTCATGGAAGTCATCGGGCACGCCCTGGGCCGTTCGGGATTAGTGCCGCGGCAGGTACATTTATGGCTGGCGACTAACCATATATGGTCAACCGACCGCGTATGGTCAGAACAACCGCTGGATCAGACCAGCCCCACATTGCGCCCGATGGTCTTGATCACCGAGTCCATCTTGCCGTTCAATACCTGCTTGGCGAGGCTGAGAGTGAAGCCTTTCGCTGCATGGAAAGGGACATGAGACGGAAGTGACAGTGCGTAGGGATCGACCACCGCGTCCACGACCACGGGGCCGCCCTTGTGCGCCAGCGCCTCTCGAAGCCCTTCTCTGACATCGCCTGGTTCCTCGATTCGGATGCCCTTGGCGCCCATGGCGTCGGCGAGTTTGGCGAAATTCGGGTTCTTGAAATCGACGCCGAACGGGACCACGCCGGCTTCCTGCATCTCGATGTTGACGAAGTCGAGCGATTCATTGTTGAGGATGATCTGAACCACCGGCGTCTTGCGTTGGACTTGCGTCAGAAGGTCGCCGAGACCGAGCATGGTGAACCCTCCATCGCCACACAGCGCAATGGTCTGACGGCCGGGGAATGCGAGTTGCGCGCCGAACGCATTGGGAGCGGCGTTGGCCATGGAGGCCCACGAAAACGAACCGAAGATTCGCCGGTTGGTCCCACCCTTGATATGCCGTGCGGCCCAGATGCAGGCCGTACCAGTGTCCACGAAAAACAGCGCGTCATCCGATGCTAGCTCGCTTAGCGTCGCGGCCAGGAATTCCGGCCGAATGGGCTTGATCCCTGGGCCCTTGTCGACATAGTGTTGCAGAAGCTCATAGAACGAGCCCGTCTCGGCAACCTGCTTTTCGAGAAAGCGGCTGTTCGTCTTGGCTTTAACTTTTGGCAGCAGTGCGGCGACAGTAGTCTTGATGTCGCCCACCAGCGCTAAGTCGACGGCTGTTCGCCGTCCCAAGTGTTTCGGGTTCTTATCGATCTGAACTTTCTTGACCTCGTCGCCCGGAAGAAACTCCGCGAATGGAAAATCGGTGCCGAGCAGCAGTACGAGATCCGCGTCGTGAATGGCCTTATAGGCGCCCCCGTAACCAAGCAGGCCGGTCATTCCGACAGCATTTGGATTGTCGTGCTCCAGCCATTGCTTCCCGCGAAACGAGTATCCGACCGGCGCCTGCAGCTTGGCCGCGAGTTGCAGTACTTCAGCGCGCGCATCGCGGCAGCCGTCGCCACCGAAAATCGCTACCTTATCGGCAGCCTCGATCATTTTGGCCAGCTTGTCGAGATCCGCGGCGGCTGGGCTAAACACCGGCGGAGCTGGAATGATGAACTCGTGCGACGAATGGTCCGGCGCATTCGCCGACGCAACGTCGCCGGGCAGCGAGATCACCGTCGGTCCCTTGTCCAGAACGGCAGTGAGAATCGCGGTGGTGACTACCGCCCGCACCTGTTCCGGATTGACGATTCGCCCAACGTAAAGGCACGCGGTGTCGAAAAACTTATAGGGGTTCAGCTCTTCGAGGGCGGAAGTATCCATGATCCCGGTCTCGACATCACCGGCGATGGCGATGATGGGCGCCCCCTCCTTGCGCGCGTCCATCAGCCCATTGAATAGGTGAGTTACGCCCGGGCCGGCCGTTCCGCACACCACCACCGGGTTGCCACTCAAATAGGCGTCGGCAACGGCGGCGAAAACGCCGTATTCTTCATGCCGCACATGGATGAACTCGATCTTCCCGTTGCGCCGCAGCGCGTCGATCACCGGGTTCAGCGCGTCCCCAACTATGCCGTAGCAGCGTTTGACGCCCGCTGACGCCAGCATCTCCCACAGGACGTCCGCGACTTTTTGTGCCATGCGACACTCCTTCTCTCTATATTAGGAGCAATCCCGCATGGCGCATGCGGTACTCGTTCCACTCAATTACCGGTGGAAGTTTGGCCCAGGTTATAAGTGACGTTCGCAGTAAAGACCGAGCCGACCGTAGTATATCCGTAATTGAGTCCTCTGGCCGTAAAGGTCGTCGGCGAAGTAATGTCTTCCACTTCCAAAAGTCCGTTACCGGACGGCAGCGTCTCTAAAACGTACGAGGGGATCATGAACTGCTCATCGTCTACTGGGGCGATGCAAGTGAACACAACGTCCACCAAAACCGCCGGCGCAGACACATAGCCGTAGATCTCAACATAGCTGTTGGGAGCGCCTCCGCTCCAAGTGATGAGCTGTCCCGCGGACCCGTCGATTGCGGTAATCGAACTTTCATTGGTCCAGTTAAGGGGGCCGGGCCAAGTGACGGTTACCGCAAAAGGCCCGATATTCGCTCCGCCCGGAGCCGTGAAGGTATACGCCGTACCGGCTGTAATAGCGGCTGGCAACTGCGCATAATACTGTCCGACACCATTGCCGAGAGTCGCTGCTTCGGGCAGATTCACCGACAAGGAACCGCCCGTAAACGCGATCGACGATCCCGCGCTGGCTCCGGCCAGGTCTGGCGCGAATCCTTTTATCCGGCCTTGCTTCCGGGCGGCGGACGAACTAGTTGAGGGTTGATTATATACGACGCAGCTTCCATAGGAATAAGAACTAGCGCCAAAATAATCCGCACCCGTGGTGGCGAAAAAATTCCCGGCGGCGTAGTCGTAGGTCTCATATTTTTGCGGCGCCGGAAGGGGCGCTGTGGGCTGACTCACTTGAAACAGAGAAAGGCCGCCCACCGTGATATTACTGTCAGCGCCAAATCCCAACACATTACCGTTGGTTCCGTATTCGGGGTCTCTGCAAAGGCCGCCACCCGGATTGACCGGCAGCGTCCCGAAATTGCTGGAAAGGCCGTTGGCAACGACCACTACTGAATTCGCGCAACCGCCTTGAAATCCAGAAGTAGTCGTGGCCCCCAATGGCGGCACCGTCACATTGATCTGATCCACTCCTGGAAACTGGGATCGCCCGGCATAACCGACGGCGGCTTGGATGCCTCCGATGTAGACCGTCGCGTCATTGAGGTTGTCCTGCTTCATCGGATATGTCTTGTCATCATTTGCCGTATCGGCGCCCAATCCGGAGCCCCACAGGACTATGGTCTGGCCAGGTGCTGCCGAGGCACTGGGTGAAAAAACCTGGT
>Ga0302326_10033153_pt1 | contig 10269 bp, 9 predicted proteins | sample Palsa_T0_3_FD_202264 | JGI IMG/M metagenome (GOLD analysis project Ga0302326, IMG submission 202264) | Peat permafrost microbial communities from Stordalen Mire near Abisko, Sweden - Palsa_T0_3 | ecosystem: Environmental > Terrestrial > Soil > Palsa > Peat permafrost | place: Sweden: Abisko... | reverse complement strand
GGCTCGCCGTGGGCGCGGCCACGATTTTTTGCGCGAAGCCGAAAGACGGCTTTGCCACCCTCTGTTGCACCGCGTCGCGCTTGAATGCCTGCATGACGCATTTCAGCTGCTCATCATGCAGCGGCTGGTCGTCCATACCAAGGATGAACGGCGTACCTTCCTTCTTGCCTTCCTTCTCGCCTTCCTTCTCGCCGTCGTTCAGGCGCGCAATCTCAGCGCCGAAAGGAACCGCAAAAACGTCGTGGCGCGCGAGCACCTCGGCAACATCGTCATAGCGCGTCACCACCGCCCAGCCAGCCACGTTGACGATTGGCCAGAATGTTCGCAACAGCCACCAGATCCAACGCGGTGGATGGGCGAGAAAGCGTGCAAGGGCCCCGGGTTGCTTGGTCGCGGCGGGGTCGTAGCGTTCAGCGGCAAGCGCCAGGGAACTTGCGGTCGCCGTGTTATGGGTCATTCGCAGGCAACCGAGGTAACTGCTTCCAGAAGCGCGCGCGCGCGCAGAATATCCGGCGTCTCCAGAGCGGGCTCAAACGACCTGCTTATGGGCTCGAGTACGGCTCGCGCCAACGCCGGCGAGCCCTGGGCCGAGTGCAGCTCGGCGGAGGCAAGCGCTGCGCGGAGCTCCCACAGCTTCGCGCCCTGAGCGCGGGCGACGGCGCAGGCGCCACGATAGGCCGCTTCGGCGGCACCTGTATCCCCGCGCGCACGCAGCACACTTCCACGCACCCGTCGCACCTCAGCCTCGTCCCAGCGCTGGTCGGTCGCCTCCATAATCGACAGCGACTCTTCAATGAGCTCCAGCGCGACGTCACCCGTTCCGGCCCAGGCATGGGCCTCGGCCGACATGCGCAGGAACCCCGACAGGTAGAGCAGGCTGCCTGTCGCTCGATAGGACGACATGCCGACGGCAAGGAGCGACTTGGCCCGGTCGAATTCGCCGCAGGCGGCCAAGCACCAGCCGCGAAAGATCGTCTCGACCGCTTCGTAGTACGCGATGCCGTTGTCGGCGAGGACCGCGGCGAGCTCGTCGAGCTTCTTCAACGCCGTCTGCGGTGAATCGATGGTCAGGGCCACGAACGCCGCACCGTTCAAGGCGTGCGCGAGCGTGTAGACATGACCCATCCGGCGCGCTTCGGCGACGGCCTGCTCGCTGTAGCTGCGAGCGTCGGCAAACTGGCCGAGGCACATCATCGACCAGGACAGGTAGGTCAGCATGACCACGCGCGGGTCATCGACGGTCAGGGTGGCGTAGGCTGCCTGTTGCGCGGGGTCGTAGAGGCCGAGCCCGCGTTCCAGCAGGCGACTCGCTTGACTGAATTCGCCCATGGGAAAATGCGTCACGCCGCTGAAGCGACAGCCCATCAGCAGCCAGGTGCGATCGTCCCGGGCTTTGCCGCGCACGAGCAGCGCGTTGGCCTGGGCCTGTGCCGATCGGAACTCCCCGCGCATCAGCGCATGGGTCCATAGCCCGTGCAACACCGCCAGCAGTTGCGGCGGTTCGCCGAGTCGTTCGCACAGGACCTGCGCCTTGGCGAAGGTATCGCGGGTGCTCGCGATGGCGTAACCCTGCGTCGCGATCTGGGCCTTGCCGATCGCGATGGTAAGATCGAGCTCACTTCGAAGCCGCCAGGAAGAGTCCTCGGTCGCGGTGATCAGTTCGACACCGCGGCGCAGATGCTTCAGTGCCTCGGCCATCGCCGACCGGCGCAGCGCCTGTTGCCCGGCGCGAAGCCAGTAGGTGACCGCCTTCTCGATCTCGCGCGCTTCCGTGCAGTGCCAGGCCATCACTTCGGGATGATTGGCGGCGGTCTCGGGAAAATGCTTCTCCAATGTCTGGGCGATACGAGCCTGCAGGGCGCGCCGCTTTTCCCGGGTCATGATGCCGTAGGCCGCGTCGCGGATGAGCGCATGCTTGAACGTGTAGCCGCGCTGCAAAGCGGGCCGGCGCTGCACCAGCCCTGATCCAACCAATCGATCGAGCAGAGCCTGCAGGTCGTCCGCGTTGTCGACGACCAGCGCCAGCAGGTCGCTGGTGAAGTCGCGCCCGATCGCCGCGGCGACCTCGGCAATCTCGCGCGCCCCGCCGAGGCGATCCAGACGCGACAACAACGACGCCTGCAGCGACAGCGGCAACGCGGGCTCGTGGGACCCGTTCGCCCTGGCACCGGCGCGACCCTCCTGACTTTCGACGATAGCCTGTGTGACTTCCTCGAGGAAGAGCGGCATCCCGTCGGTGCGCGCGACGATGTCCGCGACGAGTTGCGGCGGTAGCGTCCGGTGCTTCGCGACGAAATGCACCAGCGCGGCGCTCATTTCGGGTGACAGCGGTTCGAGCGTGATGCATGAGACGTGGGCTTGCGTGACCCAGTCGGGATGGAACTCGGGACGCGCGAGCACGAGCAGCAGCACCGGCAGGCGCGCCACGCGGGAAACGAGCACGCCGAGGAGCTCGCGCGAGGTCTCATCGCTCCATTGCGCATCCTCGAACACCATCAGTGTCGGAGCCTGGCGAGTCAATCGTTCGAGCCCGCTGATGAGCGCCTGCATGGTGCGCTGTCGTTTCGCCTGTGGGCTCAGACGCAGAACCGGGAAGCCCTTGGTGGCGGGCAGGTCCAGCAGCTCGGCGATGAGCGCCACGTCCTGCTGCGGCGCGCCGCCGAGCGTGGCCTCGAGCTTGGAGAGCTTCGTCTCCGGCGTGTCATCGCGCAGGAAACCGGCCGCGTGCTCCAGCTGTTGGATGCACGGGTGCAGGGGCGACCCTTGGCGATAGGGTGAGCAGAAGTAACGCAGGGTCGCACGCGCATCTTCTTGCGTGTCTTTGAGGATCGACGCGGCCAGTCGCGACTTGCCCACACCGGCTTCCCCGGTGATGAGCGCGATCTGGCCTGAACCAGCGCGCGCCCGACGCCAGAGTTCGAGCAGCGTCGCGCGGTCCGGGTCGCGGCCAAGCATCGGCGTGAGCGAGCTGTCGCGCTGCGCGTCGAACCGACTCGACACCGGGCGCTTACCCACGACTCGCCATTCCTGGACCGGTTCGCGCAATCCCTTGAGGGGTAGCAGGCCAAGATCGCGCCATTCGAAGAGCTCGCCGACGAGCCTGCGCGTTGCCGCGTCGGCGACGATCGCGTTCGGTTCCGCATTGCCCTGCAACCGGGCGGCCAGATTCGGCGTTTCCCCGGCGACGTCCAGGGTACCCGGCGCTGCCGCACCTTGGAGCCTGCCCACGACGACGAGGCCGGTGGCGATGCCGACCCGAGCGGCCAGGCGACGCTGCCCAGGCACATCGAGCGCCGCCACGTCGTCGAGTGCCTTGAGCGCGGCGTGAACTGCCCGCTCCGCATCGTCTTCATGCGCCTCGGGATAACCGAAGAGAACCAGAACACCGTCGCCCGCGTAGCGCGCAACGTAGCCGTCGAATTCGGCCACGGCATCGGCGACGGCCTTGAAGAACGCGTTGATGATGTCTTTGAGATCTTCCGGGTCGACCTCGGTTGCCAGGGATGTCGACCCGACCAGATCGCAGAAGACCACGGTCAGCTGGCGCCGCTCGACCTCGCCGGCGACTCGCGTCTCGTAGCCGATGCCCGCATCAGAAAAGGCCTGCTTGGCGTGATGGAAAGGGGCAATGCCGGCACCGCATTGCGAGCAAAACTTCGCCTCGAGATGCGATACGGCACCGCAACCAGGGCAGATCAGCGTACCGAGCGCCCGATTGGATTCAGAGTCTCGATTCGGCGTCCCCATGTCCTTCCCCGGGACAAACCCCCACGCCATCATGTCGTCATTCCCTGCCGATTGCAAGTTGCAGCCAACAACGCTTTTCGAGACGAAACAGCATCCGATCGCAAAGCGCGTGATCGCGTCGGGCCGTTGCGACGCAGGCCCAGCTTACGACGATGCGCGGGCCCGGGGTCGGGAATATTCGACAACGAAGCCGCTCATGCTCATGACGAGCGCCTCTTCCCACGGGCGCCTTCGCGAACCGGTACCGCTGCCGATCATGGCGTCGCGTTGCGAGGCTCGGCAACGTGGCGCGCGAAAGAAAACCCTGAGCGTGAGGCGGCAGCGCGACGCAAAGCGCGCCGGACGTCGTGCGGGGTCCTACCCGTTTGTCATGGCCGGTCCCTGCCCACGCGAATGCGCGCATTCGGGGAAACCGGGTGCAGCGCGCGGCGCGCGCTTTCAACCTAGCAGCGTCTTCTTATCGCCTTGCCTAAGGGCGGTCTTGCACAGCGAAGCAAAGCGCCAAGCGCGTTGCCGCCGCCTGGGTCAACGGACGTTTTTGGCGGACGTCGCGGATGCGGCCCGGTCGCGCCCCAGCGCAACAGCGCTTGCTATCAAACTGGCTGACCGCGAGGGCTTCGAGGTCCACGCGCGTAACGGTTGGCATCCGAAAGACTAACCGGTTGCGAGTCTCCCCCTTAAAAAGAAACGGCCGCCGGGGAAAGACACGTAAAGCGCCTTACGCGCGCTTCTTAGCTCTTATCCGGCGGCGGTTTTTTGCAGCACCCTTCGGTTAGAAGGCTCCCCACATTCCGGGGAAGAGGAATACCCCCATCGCGGAGAGCAACAGGCCCATGACCAGGTAGATGATCGAGGTGATCATGTTGGTCTTCACCGGCGCGGCGTTGAAATAGGCGCCCATGCCGCGGGCAATGTCAGCGAGTAACTTCGGCCTGCCACCGTGCCTTAAACGCAGTTGCCCCGTGCCCATCCACCCCTGAACCGCGACCTGGAGCTCCGCCGGCACCCCAGGGAGCCGGATGGAGGACAAGCTCTCCACCGCTTCAAGATGAAGCCCCGAACACGCGGACATCAACGCTTCACGAAACGATTCCTGCGTCGTCCCCATGACGATAAACCCTCGCATCTGCAGCGCCATAAAGCCGATCGCGACAAGGAGCGACAACACCGAGAGCAGGGACGCGGTGCTAAGCCCCTCCCGCACTGCATGATCGCCACCGAAGAAGAACGACAACTGCATGAAGATCGACGGCGAGAAGGCGAGCACGGCGAGGGCTAGGAGCCACCGGGCGTGGATGACAAAGGGTCGGCGCCGGACCAGCGCATAGAGCCCTAAGCCGATGAACGCAACCGCGATCACCCCTACGGTGGCCGGCATGAGAACGCGAAACGTGCTGTCAAAGGGCATGGTCGTTGTCGGGTGGGCGCGAGGGGCGCAATCACATGTTGAGCGATCAGCTAGCCGAAAAGCCGATCGTGGGCCGCCCGAATGGCTTGCAGAACATGCTAACGCTCGATGGCCGCAACGGCTTCTACCTCGATCAGGAAGTCCTCTTTGACAAGGCGATCGACGACCAGCAACGTGTTGGGTGGATACGGTTCTTTCCCAAAGAGGCTTGGAAATAACGCCTGCCGCTCAGTCATGAAATGCGCGATGTCCTGGCTGTGCACGAGGTAGGTCGTAAATTTGATGACCTGCCGGTAATCGGCTCCCATCCCGCCCAGTACGTCGCGCAGGTTACTGAACACCTGCCGGAATTGCGCCTTAAAGTCGCTCTTGCCGATTACCTCGCCATTGCCGCCCACAGCGAGCTGACCGGCGATAAATGCCAGCGTCCCGCCGCGCATGAATCCAGCGTGGGAATAGAGCCCCTGCGGCGGCCCCGAGCCCGGCGGATTTTCGTACCATACCTCGGCCTTCTTCTCCATCGCTTCCCTCCTTATTGCAGACGTGGCGCGCGTCGCCGCCGCGACTCACGCGCGCCCCGAGCGTGGTTGCTTCGAAGCCGCGACCAGCCGCTTGGGCGCCTTGTGCATCCATGCGGCATGCACGAGCCGGTTGACGAGCGCAGGCGACGCCTTAGACAAGCTCACGCGCAGACCGCGAACCTTTCCGCCCCAGACCCGCTTCTCGATAAAAGCCGGGTATTGAAGCAACACACTTTCGCGTTCATCGTCCGCGACGAAGACATGGATATGCGCTTCGTCGGGCGCCACGGTAACAAAAATCCTTCCGCGAACCCGAAACGAAGAATATTCGAAGTGCGGTTGCTCGCTTGTGTCGGCTAACGACAGTGCGTAGCGGCGAACCTGGGTAACTTTCATTCGCACGAAGCCGCCGAGACGGCCCCATTCAGGTAGCGATCAAGCGCAGAAGGTCCCGATTCCCGGCGTGCCGTCTACGCTAAGTCCGCGGCGCCGCGGCGAGCCATACTTTCATTTCATTGGCTGCCGCTGCCGTAGTTGCGCGCAAGATACGCCGCCACCGCATCGATCTGATCGTCCGCAATCGGCGCGCCGTAGGCTTTTTTCATCTTCTCGACCTCGGCCTTCCAAAACGCCAGCGGTTTGTCGCGCGGCTGCGTCGTGATGTAGTCAGCCGAATGACAGATCAGGCACTGGCCTGCGACCTGCTCCGCTCCCGGTCCGGGTTTGAGTGCGGCCGTTTCCGCCGGCAGCCCGATCGTGAGTCCCGCGGCGAGCGCGCTGACCATGCCGGCGCCGACCGCGATGAGGATGGCAACGAGCACCGCATGCGTGAGCTTCATGGGCTGCCCTTCACGCCGCGGTGACGCGCGTGGTTTCGACCACGTTGCGCAAATAGCCGGCCGGATTCCACAGCGCTTCCGACGGCTGCGATTGGCCGATCGCGTTCACCGCGCGCACTTTCAATTCGTGCCTCCCCGGCGTCAAGACGACTCTCGTTTGCCATTCGCGAAACGAATACTTGCCCAGATCCTTGCCGAGTGTCGCCTCGTTCCAGCTCTGCCCGCCATCGGAGGACAGGTCGACCTCGCGGATACCGTAGCCTCCGTCGAAGGCAATGCCGCGCACGAGCACGTCGTTTCCGGCCTTCAGCATCGCGCCATCATCGAGATTGGTGATGAACGACCGAACGACGTAGCGGTTGATGGGAATCGTCTGCTTGGCTGCGCTCCCGGGAGGCACGCAGGCGCAGGCGTTGTCCGGGATACGGTAGGCCGTCGCCATCCAGAAATTGTTGAGCACCTCGTCGATCACCGTAATTTCATTCAGATGCTTGACCCAGTAGGTGCCGAAGTATCCCGGCACGACGAGCCGCACCGGATAGCCGTTCAACAGTGGCAGATCGGCATCGTTCATCGCGTAGGCGATCATCACCTCGCCATCCATGGCGTGGTCGACGTCGAGCGCCTTGGCGAAGTCGGGCGTGGCCGGCAGCACGGGTCCGTCCAAGCCATCGAACCGGACCTGCTTCGCGCCGGCCTGCACGCCAGCCTTGTCGAGCACGGCCTTGAGCGGGACCCCGCGCCACTTGGCGTTGCCCATCGCGCCGTTGCCAAGCTGGCCGCCTGCGACGCGCGGGGAAAAAAATCCCCGGCTGTTGCCCGAGCACTGGTTGACCGCGACCACCTCGATCGCGTCCATGCGCTTCAAGTCCGCGACCGAGAGCGAAAGCGCTGTGTTGACCTTGCCCTTGACCGCGATGCGAAAGCTCTCGCCATCGATCGTGGTCGGTATCCCCGCCAGGTGATAGCGGACAAAGAACGCGTCGTTGGGCGTGATCACGCCCTGGTCAAAAACCGCCCACGGGGTTTCGAGCTGCGGCGGTCGTTGCGTGAGCACGATCAGCGGCCGTTTCTGCGCATAGGTCGCGAGCGGTCGCTCGCCGTTGCCGATGGGCAGCGTCACCGTGTCCGCCGCCGCCACCTCGGCGCCGCGGCCGCCGACCAGGGCGCCGGCGCCGAGCGCGCTCGCCGTCTGTAGAAACCGCCGCCGTGAGCGGCGCATCGAAACCACCGCGCGCGTATCCGCCATGCTTTTCTCCTGTCGTCCTCGAACCCTTCCCGGTGCCGCCAACGCGCCGGAAGGAGCGTGGGCGCGTGCGACGCACCCTACGCGCAGACGGTGCGCGAAGCAAGCCCCGGAGGTTGTCGCTCCTCGCGGCGGTGCCAGCCCGGCTGATCACCTGCTGCATCGGCGGCGGACGCTTTGGGGAATCAACGCGCGCGATTACTCGCATCCAAACGCGCAAAGCGTTGCGATTGTCCCGGGGGCGATCAGATTGCAGCCGGGGCAGCTGACGCAGGTGTCGAGGTGTCGTCTTGCGCCGTGTCACGCGACCTCGAGCAGTGCCCGGGGATTCTTTGCCGCCATCCGCAGCAAGGTCCGCGCCGCCCCCGAGGGCGCGCGTCGCCCTTGCTCCCACTCTTGCAAGGTGCGCACGGATACACCAAGGAGCGTCGCAAATCTTGCCTGAGAAAGTCCAGTCCGCTCACGAATCGTGGCTACGGAAGGAACGTTCACGACGCGCCCGGCTTCGCCTCGTTTTAGTTGGCGCAAGCCCTCCAGTATCTCCATTCCAACATTGCGTTTTGCAACGATCTTAGCCATTCATTTCATCCTTGATTTGCTTCAGCACATGGGCCGGGATGTTCTCCGCGACATTTTTCGGGTACAGCGTCAGCATCCAGATCTGCCCTTGCCGCGTGCGAAGAAAATAGATGACCCGGATGCCTCCACGCTTGCCGCGCCCGGCAGCGCCCCAACGCAGCTTGCGCACGCCGCCAGAGCCAGGGATGACCACTCCGGCTTCGGGATTCTCAAGCAGAGCCTGCTGAAGCTTGGCGTATTCCTCGTCTGACAAATATTCCCGAACGAGGCGCGTGAACAGCTTGGTTTCAACAAAGCTGATCATGCCCTATTATACGGCAAAGACGGACTCCGTCAATGCCGGATCTGAAACCTCGAAATCGCCTGACCGATGGATTCTGCGGTCGAGGCGTCGCCTGGCACCAAGCACTCGGATGGCGGTGCCCAATTCGCACCCTTGGTTCCGGGTGCTGCCACTGGCTGCCAGCATGGGCCCAACGACAAACGGACACCGCACTCGGTTGAATGCGCAACCCACTGCAGCCGTCGGCACGATTGGCTTTGAACGTCCGCGTCGCCAGCGCCGGACATTCGCGGAATTCGTACCTCCTGCCTAAGATTCGGGAGTAGGATATTGAAACCTTGCAAGGGAAGATCACTATGACCGACGCGACGAGAAGGAGAGAGTTCCTGAAGGCTTCGGTTGCGCTCGCAGGTGCGACTGCGGCGGGGGGATTGAGCCGCATCGAGATGGCGAGCGGAGCACCCATACAAGCACCCGTGGTCGACACGTTGACGGTGAACGTTCTTGTCGACAGCAGCCACGACTTGTTCTTCAAGCCGAGCCAGGTGCACGGCGTATCCATCGAGCCAGGACCACGCCCGAAGGACTTTCGCCAGATCCTGCATAATCAGTGGGGCCTGTCGCTCTTCATTGTATCGCAGCGCGACAGCGAAGAGCGCAGTCTTATGCTCGACTACGGCTACAGCCCGGATGCGCTGCTGAACAATATCGACATTCTCGAGGTCGATCCGGGCAAGGTAAGCGCCCTCATCATCAGCCATGGCCACTACGATCACTACGGCGGCCTGATCGGGTTTCTCGACAGGTACCGCGACCAACTGCCGTTGGACGTCAAGCTCTATGCCGGTGGCGAGGACAATTTCTGTCATCGACTGTCGCCATCGGGCGGCGGTCAATTCACTGACTTTGGCACGCTCGACCGTCGCGAGCTCGCCAAGCGCCGGGTTACGACCGTCCTCGCCGAGACGCCGACCGTTATTGAAGGTCACGCCTTCACAACGGGCAGAATCAAGCGCACCAGCGTCGAGAAGGTGCTGCCCAACACGTTCGTCGAGCGCAAGATGGAAGATGGCCTGGGCTGCGACGCAAGCCATTACACGACGGCCGAATTGCAGGGCAAGATCGTTCCGGACGAGCACGTCCATGAGCATGCGACCTGCTTTCATGTCAAGGACAAGGGTCTCGTCGTGATCAGCTCCTGCGGCCATGTCGGCATCGTCAACACTGTTCGGCAAGCGCAGGAGGTTTCGGGTGTGCGCAAGGTGCACGCGATAGTGGGCGGCTTTCACCTGGGCCCGGCGCCCAAGGATTATCTCGACACCGTCGTGGTCGAGATCAAGAAACTCGAGCCGGACGTCATCATTCCCATGCATTGCAGCGGGAGTAACTTTATCCAGGCCATGCGCGAACAGATGCCGGACAGTCTCATCGTGACGACCACAGGCAGCCGGATTACCTTCGGCGCCTGACCAAGGCGCGAAGGGACGCGAAAGCGACGTGGAATCGGTCGCTCGGCAGCTCGCCACCGTGGCTTTGGCCTCGGCGCTGTTGTGGAGCCTCTCGGGCACGACGGCACGGGCGCATGAGGCGGCGACGCCTTCCGCTGGCGAGCTCATGGACGCGCTCATGTGGGACAGGGGGCCGAT
>Ga0302326_10033152_pt1 | contig 10269 bp, 8 predicted proteins | sample Palsa_T0_3_FD_202264 | JGI IMG/M metagenome (GOLD analysis project Ga0302326, IMG submission 202264) | Peat permafrost microbial communities from Stordalen Mire near Abisko, Sweden - Palsa_T0_3 | ecosystem: Environmental > Terrestrial > Soil > Palsa > Peat permafrost | place: Sweden: Abisko... | reverse complement strand
CATGATGGAGGCGGCGGAGGGCGAACCGTTGAAGGTCGAGGGCGATGTGGTGAAGGCGCCGATTCATCCGTATGAGATTTTGACGATTCGGGTGGATTATCCGAATGGGGGACCGAAACAGTAGGGCGGAGAGAGAAACAACTGAGGGGCGCCGGAAACCTCCGGCGATTTTGGTACTCTAACGATCAGGAGTCTGCGCAATGAGCATTTCATCGCCGTTCTTTGTGGTTCCGGTCATCATCGTCGTGTTTGTGGTGTCGATTCTTTTTGCGACCAGCAGCAAGGAAGATGGGTCCGAATCGCATTGATTTTGGTCTCGCGTTTTCTGTGCAGTGGTCCGGCGAGCGAGGAAAGACAACCGCAGATCCCTCGCCTCCGCTGAAGTGCGCTTCGCTCCGTCGAAAATCAGTTGCGGGAATTCGGTCGCCCCTACGGGGCTTACGGAGTCTGCTCGGGCTGCTTTCCCAGGGCAGCGCTTCGCTGGCCCTGGGCTATTCTCGACCGCTCCCTCCGGGAGCCCTGGCGCTTGGGCAGATTTTCATTCGCTTTAGTGGGCAAGATGCCGATCAAGAAACCGGACGACAGTTTTTGGGGATCGCGGTGCAGAGGCGGCGCTGTAGATCATTGTTCTCGCAGACGGACGAGGGCTACTCCTTGGCGCGGGAGCTTCAGGTCGATTTCGGCTTTTCCGTTTTTGAGATTCATTGTGTGGGGTGGAACTGTCTGTTCGAGGGCTCCTGCCTTCTCTGACTGCTGGGTTTGCTCCGGAGTTGGATGGGCGGGGCTGCCGATTTGCTTCCAGACGCGGTAAGCGTTGCTGTGGGTTTCGTCTACGCGGAATTCAGAGGCGGTTGCTGTTCTGTTGCGCAGGCCGTCGATGGTGAGATGGATCTCGGCGGGCGGGGCGGGGACGTCGGCGTCGTGATAGTTCCATAGAAGAACATCGACTTCGCGGTCGTTGCGGGTGGCTACGGCATTGATGTCGGGGGTGATGGTTGCGCTGTGGGCGACGATGTCGTCCAGCGCGATGGCTCCGCTGCTTTCAGTTGCGAGCCAGACTGCGCCGGATATGCTGCCGCTGTGCTGGCCGCCGATTGTCTGGCTTCCGCCTAACATTCCGAAGAGACGGAAGACGTTGAGTACCGGCTTGTCGATGCCGTTGGTGGCTAGCTCGCGGAATCCGGCGAAGGCGGGCTGATCTTCAAATTCGAATGCCCAGGTGACGGCGCCTTCTACGGTGACTCCATATTTGTGGGCCAGTTCGCAGATGCGCATGGTGGCTTCGGCCACGCTGACGCCGTAGAGTGGGCCGTTGCGGTAGCCATTCTGGCTGCCCTGGCAGGCGGCGCAGCCTTCGGGATCGCTTTCGCCGAGGATGATGGGTGTGTGCTTCCACTCCGGGTAACTGGCGATAACCTGCATGCCGCGTTCGGCAGCGCGAAGTTGGGCTCCGACGTTCATCACGACATGGCCATCGACGAATTTCGGGCTGCCTTTGGGGTGGTAGCTGATGAAGTCGAGGGGCGCGCCGATGGCGCCGGTTGCGGCGTTGACGCCGTGGGCGCAGTGCTCGAGAAACTGGCGCAGAAAGGGCTCAGAGTGGTCGCTGACGCCGGTGGCTTCGGGGCCTCCGATGCGGGCTTGCGGCAGCACCTGGTGGATGGCGGCGGCGGTGAGGTCGTAGAGGCGGTCGTACTCGGCGGGCGTGCCGTGCCAATAGCCGATGTCGGGCTCGTTCCAGACTTCCCAAAGCCAGGTTGCGGTCTGGTCGCCGTAGCGGCCGTGCAGGTGGGCGGCATAGGCCTTAACGAGCGCGGACCATTTGGCTTCGTCTTTGGGCGGATAGGTCCAGCCGGTGAAGATGTCGCCCTTGGGAAAGCCGTGGCGATAGGGGTCGGGATGGGTAGAGAGCGCCTGGGGCATGAAGCCGATTTCGACGAGGGGACGGATGTGGGCGGCGACCAGGGTGTCGTAGATGCGGTCAGTGAGGGTGAAGTCGTAGACCGGGGTTCCATCCGGCTTCTCAGTGTAGACGTTGGTCGAGCCCCACTTGGGAGAGCCGTCGCCGTTGCCGGTTGTGAACAGGTTGTGGGGGCGGAAATAGACGGGAATGGGACTGAGGGCGGATAGCTCGCCGAGAAGCTTTTTGCCGTTGGGAGCGTAGAGGTAATTGGGCTCGTCCGCGCCGAAGAAGTTCCAGATGGGGGTGTAGGGACCGGTGGGTTGGGCGGCGTGAACCTGAATCGAGACCGTGGGCTGGGGATCGGGCTGGATCGCGGCAGTTTGTGCGCCGGCGGCGGTTGCGCAGGCGAGAAGAGCGGTCACGAGGCGGAAAGGCGGCCGGAAGGGGAGAATCCTCATGCCGTATACCTTACCGGATTTGAGCGGCGCGGGCGGAGGTTGTGAGCAGCAAAAAAGCCCCCTGCGCGGGGCAGAGGGCTCTTTGTGTGCAGAAAGATGGGGACGGGACGGGCTTACTCAGGCTTCTTTTCGTCCTTGTCCTTATCCTTATCTTTGTCGGTCTTTTTGTCCTTGTTGTTGGTCTTCGCCGGAGGGTTTTTGCCGGGTGCGGCGGCTGGTTTTCCGGCCTCAGGAGTCGAAGGTTTCTCGGCCCCGGCGGCAGGCGGTTTCGCCGCTGGTTCCACCATTGGCTTTGGCTCTGGCTTGGGCGCAGCGGCCGGAGCAACTCTGGCGGCGGGCACAGGCCTTGCGGTTGGAGGCGGAGCAACGGCAACTCGGCCGGGCAGAGCCCTGACCTGCGGAGCCGGCTTCACGGGCGGTTCAACAGGCCGCGCGCCAGGGGTGGCCGCGACTGCCTTGCCCTTCTCGTTGATGAGTACCGGCCGCGCTACATTGACTTTGACAGGGCGGGCCGGCGGGTGACCGGTGAAGGACTGAGGCGTGGGCCGAGGTGCGGGAGCGGCCAGGACCTGCGGGTGCTGGTACAGATTGACGTTGACTGTGATGGCAGCTCGCGCGACGGGGCGGCCGGCGGCAAAGTCGTCGTTGCTGACCGCGGTAATTACGGTGCGGTTGACGTAAGTGACATTGACCACGTTGATATTCACGTAAGTGGTTTGCACGTGAACGCGCGGGGCTTCAACTATGTTGGTGATGTTGACCACGTCGATGTAGTGCGGACTGCAGGGATACCAGGGCCGGTAGGCCTCGCCGGGGCCGAGAGGGAACCATGCGGAGACACCGGGCTGTCCGCCGGCAAAGACTACCAGCGCGGGAGACCAGACGGGATGCGCGGCCGGGGGTCCGGGAACCCAACCCCAGCGGCCATTCCAGGAGACCCAGCGGCCATAGTGGAAGGGCGCGTAACCCCAGGACTCATCTTCGACCCAAACCCATCCCCAGGGAGCGTGATTGACCCAGTGTCCATAGTGGTAGGGCGCCCAACCTGCCTGCACGTTGTTGGGGAACCAGACGGCGCCGTAGGGGCTTCCGGGCTGCCAGGTACCGGCGGCGTCCAGCTCGTAAGCTCCAGGAACTTCAGGGCTTACGTACTGGTAGGAGAGGACATGGGCGAACTGCTGATCGCGCTGGTTGCTCCACCGGTCCAGTTCATCCCAGCCTCCGGATTGCAGCCATTGGGGCACAACAGGATTCGAGCCAATCAACTCCAGCGACTGGGCGCTGCCGAGGGGTTGCTCAAAGCCGCCTGCGCCGGTAATTACGTCATAGCCGACGAAGTTCGTAAAGACCGCGGCCTCCTGGTCGGGAATTACGTCCACGTGCAACTCCCCCGCCTTGTCCATGGTGGCGCTGCCGCTGGGGGTATTCACATACACCGCTTGACCCTCCCACAAGCCGAATGCGTGGAGATGGATGGAGCCCTGGGCAACACCGAAATAGAGGCCCTGGGGAGTGGAATCGACCAGACTGACATCGGCGTTTGGCCCGATGCGAACAAAGGTCTGGCCTACCTGAATCTCTGCCTGGCCGTCGTAGTCGGTGACAATGCGGTCGCCGGGGCCGAGCGGGAGGTTGGGAAAGGCCTGTCCGAAGGCGTCTGAGCCGACGGGCTGGAAGGAGACATTGCCGGTGATGTAAGAGAGGCGGCCTGCTTCGGCGGGAGGGTCGGGCTGCGCGTGAGCCGGCACGGCGGCCAAAGCCAGCAAAGCCGCTGCGGCGCTTGCCAAGAGGAGTTTTCGGGCAAGAAGTTTACGGACAGAGGAAAGAGCAAATTGACGCATACGTTCAGGTCCTTTCGTGCGGCGCTCAGGCTTTTGATCCAGGAGAGCCGGGTTACAAAGCCGAAATTGGGAAACCAGGCAGGAGGAGCAGGAAACCAGGCGCGTTGCTTGTTAACAGAAGCTGTGAGCCATGGGAATTTGCGTTTGCCTGCTTCGCAGGTGCGAAGCTTGTCATGGTGGATACTAACCCCGGTTGAACGGGAAAGTGGCAAATTTATCGTAAACCGGTGCGGATGCCTGCTCTTCACTATAGAGCGAACAGGCCTATGGCGCGAAACCGGAGTTATGGTGTCCTGATGAGATTTGCGCGGGTTCGGGGCTCCCGATTGGCCGGGCTGACTGAAAGGCTGGAGTTTCGGGATGCATCGACGCAGGCTTCGGTGCAGCCGCAAAGAGGCGGTTCTGCGCGATTGCAGGAACCTTTGCAGGGATCGCGGCGTATAACAGGGCAAGAGGGCGATTGCCATGGTGCGGAACGGGATGCGGAACGCGACAGGATTGCTGGCTGGGCTGGCATTCATTGCCGGAATGACGGGATGTTTCAGGGTGCATGTGGACAAGGACGCGAACGGCGAAGATAAGAATGTCCAGGTAGATACACCGTTCGGCGGCGTGCATGTAAATACCAACCAGATATCGGCGTCGGACCTGGGGTTGCCGGTCTATCCGGGCGCCAAGCAGGTGGCGGATGACGACAAGCACAAGTCGGCCGATGTGCACCTGGGCTTTGGCGAATGGGAACTGCGGGTGCGGGCGGTGAGCTATGGCAGCAGCGACACCCAGGACCAGGTGACGGCTTTCTACAAGAAGGCGCTGGGCCGATTTGGCGACGTGATTACCTGCCAGGGTAAGACGGCGGTCGGAATGCCTGCCGCAACCACAGAAGGGTTGACCTGCGCGGACGATGGGAACGGGGCCAAGGTTAAGATCGATCGCAAGGATTATGGAACCAGCGACGATAGCCTGGAGTTGAAGGCGGGCTCCAAGCGGCACCAGCACATAGTGGGCTTTGAGAACTCCAAGAACGGCGAGACGCGCTTTGCCCTGGTGGCGCTGGATTTGCCAGGGGGGATGGACAAGAACTCAGACAAGAGCGACTAGGCTGCCCATGGGAAGCTGCTTCCAAATCGAAGCTCCGGCAGGGGCCTTCATAAATGAACGATTATTGGCAGGGTTCGGTGTAAGGCTCGAAAATGCTGGTGAAGGACGCGCAAAAGGAAGTTCGCACTGTTTTCGTGGGAGGCTTTTGGGGACAGCTTGTTTCCTCGGCTCTCTGGTTGACGTCTGCTGCTCTTGGAACCTGGGCGAGCCCGAAGGCTGCAATCATCGAACTGGTAGCGGGCGGATTTTTCATCTTTCCGGCGGTTCAACTGCTTCTACGCTTGACCGGCGGCCCTGCTTCCCTCAAGAAAGAAAACCCATTGGGATTTCTTGGCATGCAAGTGGCGTTTACGCTGCCCATTTGCATGCTGCTACTGGTACCGGTCACTGAATTTCGTTTGAACCTGTTCTATCCGGCGTTCACGATTATCCTTGGTGCGCACTATCTCCCCTTTACATTTCTTTATGGCATGCGGATTTTCATTCCGCTGAGCGCGATTCTGATTGCAGGGGGCATTGCAACTTTCTATCTTGCGCCATGGTCGTTCAGTGCGGGCGGGTGGCTTGCGGGCGTGACACTTTTCATTTTCGCCTGGATCGGGCGCGCTTTGGTTCAGGCTGACCTGCGAGGATAACATGGGGCCGCATCGCTCTTGCTGGGGTTTATTTTCGCCTGGAAGCTCTCGAACGCCGAATGTGATTGTTAAATGACGAGGGGCATAGATTTTCAAAGCGTGAATTGAGAGATTGAATCGGTCATCAAAGGCATCGGCACAACAGAATCAGGGCGATCTCGGGGGGAGTTGCGAGCCAGCGCAGAGGGGAAGGCTTTTTCTCTGTATATCCTCTCCTTACCGTATCGGGACCCCAGACGAATTTGCCTGCCTGGTCGATGAGGCCCCATTTTTGATCGACCCAGACCTGGGCTACCCCCGCAGAATACCCACGGGTATCTGCAAACTGGGGCGGTATGACCATCTTGCCCGTTTCGTCGATAAAACCCCATTTGCCACCAACGCTAACGGCGGCCCGTCCGCTCGAAAAATCATGGGCGTGGTCGAACTGAGGGGATACGACCAAAAGACCGTTCTTGCCGACGAATCCCCACTTGCAGTCGACCTTGACCGCTGCCAGCCCCTCAGAGAACTTTGGCGGGCTGGCGTAACTTTGCCCGTTACGGCTCGATGGGTCGGGACAAGGTCCATCGTTGAACTGGAGCGGGACAACAAGTTGACCACTCTTGTCTATGAATCCCCACTTTCGGTCATCTTCAACGGCAGCCAAACCATCATGAAATTCTTCGCCAGTCCTGAACTGCGTCGATATGACCATTTGGCCGGTCTCGTCAATGTATCCGGCATTTCCGCTTTTCGATATTGCGGCCAGCCCTTCGGAGAAATGAAGGCTCTCCGGGTACTCCGGCGCGATCGCGATTTGGCCCGTCTTATCGATGGCGCCCCAGCGGTTGCCGACCCAAACCGGAGCCAATCCGTTTGAAAAGGGAAATGCTCCTGTGCCTACCGAGGGCACGATCATATTTCCGGACTTGTCGATGTATACCGACCCATTCCGGGTTAACGCGACAGCCAATCCATCGGTAAAATTTTCAACATACAAATATTCAGGCCGAATAACCAACTTGCCGGTTTTGTCGATAAAACCCCATTTTCCGCCGGCCTGGACACCGGCGAGTCCTTCGTGGAATGAAGAGACGGCGGAGTACGCGGGCGGAATCACGATCTTGCCGGTTTCATCGATGAAACCATATTTTCGACCGACCTTGACGGCGGCCAGCCCTTCGGAGAAATCGCAAGCATCGTGGTATTGAAAAGGAACTGCGAGCTTGCCAGTGCTGTCGATGAAGCCGAACTTGTCCTTCTGCTCGACTGCGAACAAAACTCGTCCTTTGGCGCTGGAAGGCTCAAAAAAACAGAGCCCATTGGGCGCTGCGGCTTGCGAGGTCTGAGGCATATCCGTCACTCCCAGCGCCTCGGCTGGAGTGGTGGCGATTTGCTGACTCGCCGCGGGGAACGCGAGTACGAAAGGGCAGGTTGCCAGAAACAACCTTGAAAAGACAATCATGCGTGATCGAAGGCGCATGGGACCTCATTTGCTCAACGAACTCATACGGCTACGGCTACAATTTGGAGCGGCTTTCCCGCTTGCTCGGCGCGCTGAGGCACGTGCAAGGTGGCCTCTTCCAGGGGACACGCGACTTAAGCGAAAGGTTTCTCTCATCGTCAACTGGAGAACAGCTTTCGCTTTGCAGACTGGCGGAAAATGTACATCGTATTCGGGTGTAAACGCAATAGCCTTGATTGCACTGAGTGGAGAACCGGAGACGTGGGTCACATCACGAGAACCCAAACAAGCGTAGCGATCTGGAAATGTTTGCCCAATTGTGGGATTTACCGACGTGCGATGACCTACAATTCCAGCAAACAGAACGCATATCCCGTTCCCCTCGGAGATCCCCATGCCATTGAAAATTTTTCGCTTTGCGCCTCTGGCCATTTTGGCCGCGGCACTTGTTCTTCATGCCGCCGACAAAACCAAGACACCGCCCGCTGCCACCGACCCCTATGCAGAGGTGCAGCCGGCCACTGAAACGCTGGATCTAAACATGTACCAGCGGATTCGCGATGAAGGGCTTAACCACTCGCACGTGATGGAGTTTGCCACGGCGCTGATGGATGGGATTGGCGCCCGGCTGACTGGCTCGCCCAACCTGGCAAAGGCCAACGCGTGGACCCGCGACACGCTGACCAAGATCGGCCTGGAGAACGCGCATCTGGAAGACTGGGGCGAGTTCGGCCTGGGCTGGCAGCAGCTCAACACTTGGGCGCGCATGGTGACTCCGGACACCGCGGTGCTGATTGTGCAGGCCACGCCGTGGTCTCCTGCGACGCCGGGGCCGGTCACCGGCGATGTGGTGTATGTGAACATCCAGACCGAGAAGGACTTTGACCAATACAAGGGGAAGCTGGAGGGCAAGGTAGTTCTTTTCGGGGCCATGCGCGAGGTTCCTCCGGTGGATAAGCCGCTCTTCGAGCGCTATACCGACAAGGACCTCGAAGATATAGCCGAGTTCCCGGTGAACGCCGGCTCGGGTGGGCTGGCTGGACTTACGCCGGAGATGCAGGCGCGCATGCAGGAGCGCTTGAATCGGATGCGGCTGATCGACAGCGTCGCCAAGTTCTTTGCCGACGAGAAGGTGGCTGCAGTGATTGAACCAAGCCGCGACGGGAAAAACGGCGGCGGTTCGGGAGGGACATTTTTCGATGACAATGGAGCCACGCTGGGACGCACGCCCTACATTGCCGAAAAACGCGTGAAGGTGCCGGTAGTGGTGGCGGCGATCGAGAGTTACGGCCGCCTCTTCCGGCTCATCCAGAACCACGCCCCGGTGAGCGTGGAGATCAATGTCGACACCAAGTTCACCGGCGAGCACGAGCATGGTTTCGACACCGTTGCCGAGATTCCGGGCGCCGATCCGAAGCTGAAGGACCAGGTGGTGATGGTGGGCGGCCACCTGGATAGCTGGGTCGCGGGCACGGGCGCTACGGATAACGGAGCCGGGACCGTGGTGGCGATGGAAGCGGTGCGCATCCTGAAGGCGCTGGATGTGAAACCGCGCCGCACCATCCGCATTGCGCTGTGGACGGGCGAAGAAGAGGGGATCTTCGGCTCCAAGGGGTATTGCACGATTCATTTTGGCTCGGCAGCGACCTCAACCGAGCCAGACCAGATGCAGCTGCCGGAGTTCATGCGCCGGGCCACGGGCCCGCTGACCGTGAAGCCGGAGCAGAAACTTATCTCCGCCTACTTCAATGTGGATAACGGCACGGGCAAGATTCGCGGAGTCTACACGCAGGGCAACGCGGCCATTGCGCCCATCTTTGCGCAGTGGATTGCCCCGCTCAAAGACCTGGGCGTAAGCACCATCACCAACCGCAACACCGGGGGCACGGATCACCTGAGCTTCGACGCCGTGGGCATCCCCGGCTTCCAGTTCATCCAGGACATGCTGGACTACGAGAGCCGGACGCACCACTCGAACGAAGACGTGGTGGAGCGGCTGCAGCCCGCGGACTTGAAACAGATAGCGACGGTTGAGGCCATTTTCCTCTATAACGCCGCACAGCGTGACCAGATGCTGCCGCGCAAACCGCTGCCGGCGCCCGACATGGAACAAAAGCGGCGCGCGCCAATCGAAGGAATTTTCCCTGGCGTTGTTACCCCCGCGGAAGGGGATAAGAAGTAGCGGCCGGGTTCAATTCGAAATGAGATGAATCCGCTCCGGCAATGGATTGAGCCGGGGCGGATTTTTTCGATGCAAACTGTGCTGTACTGGAATTGCGGCAGGCCGAGACGCGGACGATTCTCGATTCGAAAGATGCGGCCGGAATGCGAGAAAGAGGATGCCGGGACAGCAAGCTGCGCCGCTCTCGCACGATTCATTTGAGCCCGGTCTCTGCTACACTTGTCTAAGCGCATTCGAGGGGTAAAACGCGCCAGGCCGCGCCCCAGCGATACGCTTCCGCAACCCATGTTCGGGGAGTGGCTCAGCCTGGTAGAGCACCTGGTTCGGGACCAGGGGGTCGGAGGTTCAAATCCTCTCTCCCCGACCATTCTTCATTTTGGGTCCTATTGAAGATCAAGTCAAAGGGCTTTCTGTAAGTAGGATAAAGACTTACAGCGTCAATGTTGCAGTTCAAAAGCACATTCTTCAGCAATTCGGCCTGTTCAGACGGTTTCCGCGTAAGGTACAAGGAATGTGCGTTTTGCGCGAGTTCTAAAATCCGCTGCATATTGAGCAACCGCTCGCCGGTTTGATCTTCGCCGGGACCCGAAACAAGCGATTGAATCCTGAGTTCTTCCGCTTGCCAATCACGTTGCTTGCGCTGCCAGAACTCCTCGCTGATCTTCCCGTCCAGTTTGTCCAGATAGGTCGCATCCATGCGTG
>Ga0302326_10033150_pt1 | contig 10269 bp, 6 predicted proteins | sample Palsa_T0_3_FD_202264 | JGI IMG/M metagenome (GOLD analysis project Ga0302326, IMG submission 202264) | Peat permafrost microbial communities from Stordalen Mire near Abisko, Sweden - Palsa_T0_3 | ecosystem: Environmental > Terrestrial > Soil > Palsa > Peat permafrost | place: Sweden: Abisko... | reverse complement strand
TCACCGTTGCTCTCCGAGTACTCCACCTGTGGATCCCCGGCGCCGTCCTGCTGATCGAAGTTCGCCTCCACCAGGTCCGCGCTTCCGCCGTCGATATTGAGCTCGCCCGAATGCATCTCGATCTTGGCATTCACGGTTTTCGCGTGCCCCCGCGGGATCACCTTCGATGTATGCCGCATCTCCGTACTGCGACGCGCGGCGCGCGAGAACGAATGACCGCGCCACAGCAAAACGCCGATGACGAGCACGAAAACCAGGACGCCGGCGGTTAAGGCGGTGGAATATCCGCTGGCGGTTCCACCGCGGCGAGAGTTATCCCAAATTTTTCCGAGGCCCAGAAAAATCAGAATCAGCGGCCAATAGGTGAACACTACGCGCCACGCGCTGAAGCCGGGTTGCCACTGGGCGTAGAGGAACAGCAAGCCCAGCAAGATCAGGATGACCGGCCACACGAAGGGCCGCGCCGGCCGCGGTGGCGGATTGTAGCCTGGATTCGGGCCCCAGTTCGGATTGCTTGCCATGACCCACCTTCCCACTGTGTAATACGCTGCATCTCAAAGAATGTTTCCGGTTCTTTTTCGGCGTGCCCGGCGTGACCAACGCGGAACGCCCCTGCAAAGGCACTCCGAAGATTAACTACACATGCAGGAGGGCCCGCCTCCTTCTTGCATCAGGGTAAACAGAAGGCGGCCACCAGAAAGCGTCCGCCTCCCCGGTTTCACCGGGGCAGGCAGAAGGCGGCCACTACAAAGCGCGTGTTCTTGCGGCAGTATGCTACATTTCCCCGAGCTATGTCGCCAGCGTCGCGCTTCACGCGCATTATCTGGATTGTTCTGGACAGCGTTGGGATCGGCGCGCTGCCTGACGCTGCCGACTACGGCGACGTTGGGCGCAACACGCTCGGGCACATCGCCGAATCGCGTGCGCTGCGTCTGCCAACGCTCGTCAGCCTCGGTCTCGCGAATATTGCTCCGCTCGCGCACCTATCGCCTGCTGCGAGTCCCATGGCGGCGTACGGAAAATCCGCCACGCACTCGCCCGGCAAGGACACGACCACCGGCCATTGGGAGATGGCTGGGATCTGGCTGCCGCACGCTTTTCCTACGTATCCGCACGGGTTCCCACCGGAAATTATCGGTGCTTTCGAACGGCAGGTCGGACGCAAGACGCTCGGCAACAAGCCGGCGTCCGGCACGGAGATCATCAAAGAGTTGGGCGCGGAACACGTGCGCACCGGCTATCCCATCGTGTACACGAGCGGCGACAGCGTTTTCCAGGTCGCCACGCACGAAGATGTGATCCCCATCGCCGAGCTTTACAGAATGTGCGAAATCGCGCGAGCGCTTCTGGATGGACCGAACAAGGTCGGTCGCGTCATTGCGCGCCCATTCGCTGGCCCGGTGGGAAACTTTCAGCGCACGCCGCGGCGGCACGATTACGCCGTGGAGCCGCCGGCGCCCATGCTCATGGACGTGCTCGTGGAAAAAAACGTGCCCATCCGCGGCATCGGCAAAATCCACGATATCTACAATGGCCGCGGCATCGGCGATTACCTGACCACGGTAAGCAACGCCGACGGCATGCAGAAACTTGCCGACGCGCTCGCCACCCAGGCGCGCGGGCTCATTTTCGCCAACCTCGTGGATTTCGATATGCTCTACGGCCACCGCAAGGACGTGGAGGGCTTCGCGAAAAGTTTGGAAGAATTTGACGCCGCGCTAGCCACGTTTTTGCCAAAGCTGCAGTCCAGCGATTTGCTTATCCTCACCGCGGACCACGGCTGCGATCCAGACTCACGCTGGCCCACAACGGATCATTCGCGCGAATACGTGCCCATCGTGGCGTACGCGCCGGGGCAGGGAACTGCTCCCACCGGACGGAACCTGGGCATCCGCGAAACGCTCAGCGACATCGGTCAGACGGTCGCCGAAAATTTCGGCACGGCCATCCCACATGGAATAAGCTTCCTCGAGCAACTCGGCAGCCAGTAGGACGCGACCGTCAGCCCCTTTTTTGCGGGAAATTTTAGCCAAACGATGTCGCTCTTAGAAAAGCGCACAGGCAAGAATGCGCCTGTGCTGCCAGGCAAAAGCAAGAGTGCCTATGCTATCCGGATTTTTTCAGAAGCTCGTTAGAACGTCAGCTTCAGCGACATCTGCATCTGGCGGGCGCTGCCGATGGTCTTGTTTACGTTGCCCAACCCAAACGGCGCATTGTAAAAGCTGGCCGCCGTCGGCGTTTCGGAGATGTCCGGAAATCCGTCGAAGTATTCGTTCTGGGTGACGTCGTCGATCGGTATGTCAAAGCTGGGCGTGTTCGTGATGTTGAAGATGTCGAACGAGTATTTCAGCCCGAACCGATCATTCAAGCGTGTATTCTTCACGAAGGAGACGTCCAGCCGCTTCTGCCACGCTTGCCGGAAAATATTCCGTTGCCCGGTAGTAAAGCTCGTTTCGAAGGGGTCGTTGGTGGGAATCGCTCCGTTGAGCGCTCCCGGCGCCAGCAATGGCAGCGTGAAGCACGACGCTTTGAGCGCCGGCAAGCCGGGCGTCGCCCCGCTCACGCCGGTGACGGCGTTGCTCGGCGTGCAGCCCGGCGCCAGTGGCACGATCGGATTGGTGATACCGTCCGAAACGCCGTAATACACGCTGCCCACCGCTCCGCTGTAGTCGATGACGCTGAAAGGCTGTCCGCTCTGGTAAATCCCCAGGCCCTCGATGGACCAGCCATTCGTCAACTTGCTTTGCCACGAAGAGTCCGCGGCAAATTTCGGCAGTTCGTAGACGAAGTTGAAGTTGAACACATGCGTACGGTCAAAGTCCGAGGAGCCGTACCCGCTGCGCAAATCGAGTGGATTGTTTCCGTTGTAAAAAAGCCCCAGTCCGCTCTGCTCATCCGTGGCGTGTGAATAGGTATATGAGAAGCCCACCTGCAATCCGTGGCTCATGCGTTTTTCAACGTGTGTTTGCAGCGCGTTGTACGCCGAAATGCCCGCGGCCGTGTAGCTCTCCGATTCCGAGGAGTAACCGATGTACGGCACGCGCAAATCGATGTTGCCGCCCTCATAGGTGCTCAGGTAGGAACCTGCCGGCGCGCCGGTCATCGGATTGTTCGGCAGCGTTAGCGGAGTTCCCGCGTTGAGCACCTGGTAGCCGTAGGAATAAATTTGCTGGTACGCTCCGCTGCCCACTGGGTGCGAGGGGCTGGCAATTTGCGCCTGGTTAAAGGGAATGGGGACGACCAGGTGGCGTCCGAGATTTCCCACGTAGCCCACGGTAATCAATAAATCGCTGCGTGGTTGCCATTGAATGTCCAGAATGTCGTTGAGCGTGTACGGCAGTTTGTTGGCGCGGTTGTAATCCGCAAAGGAAAAGAGTTGCGCGCCGCTCGCGATGTTTGCCGCGGTCGGCAAAAGGCTGATGATGCTCGCGGGGTTTCCAGTTGGCGGGGCTTGCGGCGCCGCTCCCCAGGGTGACGCTAGCGATCCGCCCTGGCCGCCCGGCGTGCTGGCCGTCGCCGGATTGCATGTCGGGATAAAGCCCTGATAAAAAGTGCTGCTAAGATCCGTGCACACCTGCGAATTCACGAATGGCGGGGTCTGGTTGAATCCAAAGGGACCGCCGGTAATGACGCCCGCGGCGAATCCCGGAGAAAGATAGGTAAATAATTCTCCGCGATCGTAATACATGCCAAAGCCGGCGCGGACCACCACCTTGCCATGAAACAGGTCTGGGCTCCAGGCTACACCGATGCGCGGGGCGAAGCCCCACTGCCGTCCGGTCAGCGTGCTGTTGCTGATGCCTTTGCTCGCGAATTGCGGGTTATTGCCGGCCACGATGATTCCCGTGGAGGTTACTTGTCCAGCGGTCGAGTCGTAGGCATACTCCGCCGGGTCAAAGTTGTAAATTCGCCCATATTTTTCGGTAAACGCGCCGTTCCAATCGTAGCGCAGCCCCAACGTGATGCTAAGGTTGGACTGGAACTGATATTTGTCCTGGATATAAAACCCATTCGAGCCCGCGCGGAGGTAGCGATTGGCGTTGCCTTGCAAGTACGCGCTGGTGATAAACCCATCGGAAGTGTAGGGCACCACCAAACCCTCCAGGAATTGCGAGAAGTCCACGGTGCCGATGATGCCGTTGTTGGTTCGCTCGTCCCGCGTGTTCAGTTGCGTATAGGCATAGCTTCCGCCAAACGTCACGGTATGTTTGCCGTGCGTCCAGATGGCATTGGCCGAAGGCTGAAATTTATTCTGAAACACGCCGGTAAACGCGCCCTGCGAGGCGGCGCCTTGTCCGATGGTTTCGCCGGCCTCGAACACCGGATTGGCTACGCTGGCGGAGCAGCCGGAGACGAAGGTTACCGTGAGCAAACCGGGGCACCCGGTGTTGTAGGAATTGTCTCCGCCAAAATTGTCGACGATGCTGATGCCTGGGAAAATGGAACCGCCGAAGGTGTTAATACCAATCGAAGAAGGCGTGAACGGTTGCGATACCGTGCTGTAAGCCTTCTCGCGAATAAAGCCAAAAGTCTCCGTTACGCTCAAAGCGGGTGTCAGCGTCTGTGTGTTGGTGATGGACGCGACCTGGCTGCCGGCATCCAGGTGTTGCGCAAAGCCCGCAACACTGGAATACGCATACGGCGCGACGGTCGGGTCGTGCTGATAGTAATACTTCAGGGCGACCGTATCTTTGGCTGTGGCGTTCCAATCCAGATCCACCACTGCCTGATCGGCTTTGAATACCGCCGTTCCGGGGATAATGGCGTTCTCTGGGAAGTTTACCGTGGCGGTTTGCCCGTCGGCGGAAGGGATTAAGTATTGTCCGTTGGGTAGTTTATAGTTCAGCAGGTTGAAAGCGACTTGGCTGATATCTCCGGGCGCGGTACCGATCACCGGATTGACGGGCGTGGCATCCGGAAAGGCGGACGTAGCGCAGGGGTCCGTCGCACTCCCGCTGCCGTCGCCATTCACGACGGCGGCCAGTCCCGCCAGACTGCGATCATTGGTCAGGCATCCGGGGACGGTCGCGCGAGATATTCCAATCTCCGCATCCGAACTGCGGATGTGCTGGTAACTTACGAATCCAAATAGTTTGTTCTTGATGATCGCGCCGCCGAATGTGCCGCCTGCTTGATAGCGGTGCAGTTGCGGATTTTTCTGATCCTCCGGAATATTCGGATCCGCGTTAAAGAAAAATGGGTCCGCGTTGGTCCAGTTGGTCCCGCGCTTCCCATATAAACTTCCGTGCCAATCGTTCGAGCCGGATGCCGTGCTGATGTCGATATGTGCGCCGCTCGTGGAGCCTTGCTGCGCGTCGTACATGCTGGTGTTCACGCGCAACTCTTGAATCGAATCCTGCGCCGGAGTCGGCAAAGCCTGTCCAATCGCCAGATAGGGCGACGCCGTACTCTGAATTTCCGCCGCGCTGGTGCTGGCGGCGCCGCTGACCCCGGTGTTGTTCACCACGCGCGCGGAGGCCACCGAACTGGTACTCTTCCCGTTGAACAAATTGCTGGCATCCACGCCATTCAACAGAAACGAATTGCTGGTATCGCGCTGGCCGTTGGCCCAGATCGGCTGGTTGCCCAGGCCCGCGTTGGCTCCCGTTCCTGCGGGAAGCTCCGCGTTCACGCCCGGGGAGAGCGTGGCCAGCGCCGTGAAACTTCCCGTTGGCAGCGGCACGTCCAAAATTTGATCTTTGTCCAGGATGTAGCCGTTCGTGGTATCCACGGCGTTGAGCAGCGGATTCGCTTCCACCGTTACCGTCGTGCCGACCTGCCCGACCTTCAGCGTGACATTCAGCGTCGCCGTGCGGTCCGCCTGCACGTTGATGGACGGCACCTTCTGCGTTTCGAATCCGTCATGCGTGAAGGTCAACGTGTACGTGCCGATCGGCAAACTCACGAAATCATAGATCCCGTTAGCATTCGCAAGCAGCGCGCGCGTGAGCTTGGTCTGCTCGTTCACCAGCGTCACCCCGGTCTCGCCGACGGACGCGCCGGAGCTGTCCGTCACCGCGCCGGTAATTCCCCCGAGCGTCTGCGCGTGCGCGCCAGGAAGAATTGTCAGGCACACGATAGCAAGGAGCAGTGCGCTGCAAATACTCAACCACTTCATGCGTTTTATCATGCGGTGCTTTCTCCCAGCGAAAATGGACCTTCACCCGGCTCCGAATGTGCCGCTACGAAAATGCCATTACCGATCTTGGTAAATTGAATGGACACGCTCGCCCCACCCCAACTCTGGAACGAGAAAAAATGAATGCGATGAAACTATTGCAGGTGAGCCGGGAATCGAAGTGAAATCTTTCGCTATTACGGATTGGTTTTTTGTATCTGTGCAATTCTAATTTCCGCACTTACGCGGACAGCGTGCGTGCGCGGGCCAGCGCGTCCAGGCGCACCATTACTTGCAGGTTTTCTCCGCCCGCGCGGTCCAGAAAAACCACCCCAGCCCGGCCGCCAGATACCCCAGATAAATATACGGCAGCCTCCCATACGGCCCTTCTGGCACGGGATACAAATTCCCCGCGAGCGCCAGCACCATCGCCGCGGCCGCCAGCCATGGCACGATCTGCGCACCGCTGCGCAACACTCCGTGCTCGCGCAAATAGCGCGGCAATCCCACACACACGAGGCCGTACGACACAATAAATCCGTATGTCGCCAGCGAACCCAGCCAGCCGTAAATATCCAGCCCGCCTGCGCCGCGCATCGCCAGCACGGCCACCGGCGCGACTGCGGCCACGCCGGTAACCACGATCGCGCGCCCCGGCGTTTCATTCCGCGCGTGCGTGGCGCGCAATCCACGGTGCGCCAGCCCGTTGTGCGCCATCAGCAGCAGCACGCGCGCCGCCGCCGTGAGGCACGCCAGCGTCGCCGCAAACATGCTGATCATCGCGCCCACATCGATAATTACGCCAAAAATCGGCACGCCGCCTACGTCTGCCAGCACGTGCATCGGGGCCTGGCTGGTGCCCAAATCCTGCCCCGCTTTGTGGAACGCCAGCACCTCGGTATAAGCGCACAACACAAAAATCGCACCCGCCAGCAGCGCGCTCTGAATCACCGCGCGGGGAATCGTCTTCAACGGCTCGCGCGCTTCCGCGCCCAAGGTGGTCGCGCTCTCAAATCCCACAAAGCTGAAAAGCGCCAGCACCAAACCCAGCCGCAACCCGCTACCCGTCATGGCGTGCAGGTGCACTTGTTCCGCGTCGAGATGCGGCCCCTGGCGCAGCAACACCAGCGCCACGACAATCAAAATGCTGGCGACCGACGCCGCCTCAATCCATAGCATCATGCGGGCCGAAACTTTTACGTCGCGCCATGCGATGTACATGCACAGCGCGGTTGCCGCTAACGCCAGCCCCGCGCCGGAAATTACGCGCCCGGTCACGTCTTGCACCAGCAAATTCGCATAGTGAAAAAATCCCGCCACAACGCTGCTGCCCGTCGCAACATACGCCAGCAACAAACTCCACGCGGCCGTCGCCGCGAGCCACGGCGGCAAAATCGCGCACGCATACGTGTATAGCGAACCCGGTGACGATGAGTACCGCGCATACTTCGCAATGCTCAACGCCACCAGAAATACCGCAGCCGTCGCCAGCGCGTAGGCCAGCCACGTTCCGTTCCCGGCGAGCGCGCACACCAGCGGAATCGTGGCCGCCGGCGTGGCGGTCGGCGCGATCGTCGAGACCGACTGTGCCAGCGTCTCCAGCGGTGAGAGCACGCTCCGCCGCAATCCATATCCCTGTGTGTGCGAAGGTTCTTCCGTGATGATCGTGGCCGCCATGTCCCGAAGTTGGTCCCCGCAGCTCGTTCGGCGCTCTGCAAAACTGCACTGCCGCAAATTCGCCAAAAGCTAATCGCAAAAGTGGTTCACGATACAGGCCCCACGGATTTGGCGCAAGCGCATTAAACGCTTCGCGTCGTCTCGTTTGCGTTATGCTTGGGTCCCTTCGGCAGCCCTTTCGCAACGCTCAGTCGTCTCGTTTACTGCTAACGTCGCCGCCGGCCTTGTCTGACACGACCAGTCCTTCTTCACCGGCCTGAGCAAAGTCCAGGATCCCGCTGGCCACCGTTCTGCCCCCGTCTCACCCATTCGCTGAGTTTCTTAGAGAACTCTGACGGAATTTGGCGCTTCGCGGCCAGGGAACTCCTCGGCGAATTCCCTCATTCGTCCTAAAGTTTTTTCCATTCCTGCCGATTAGACCGACTAGAGGTGTTGCGCGTGGCGGGTGCACTCAACGAAGGACACGTAGGAAAAATCACCGGTTTGCGCCGCAGTCAGCGCGTCTGCTTAACCGTCGCTATCGACATTGTGCTACAGAAGGCCGGCTCCAAGGCCACGCCGGAAATCACCAAGACGCTGGTGGTCAGCGCCCACGGCGCCCTGATTCTGCTGATTACGCCGTGCGTGGCCGGCGAATTCCTGACCCTGCGCAACATCCACACCCAGGAGCAGATCTCCTGCCGGGTCGTCGATTCCAATGCCGGAAACACCGGCGTTCCAGAAGTCGCTGTCGAATTCATCAAGCCGCAAAAAAACTTCTGGCACATCGCCTTCCCGCCGTCAGACTGGACCCCGCGCGGCGCAGAATCCAAGCTTTACGGGCCGCAAGTCGTGGCCCACATCGCAAAAAACGGGCCCGGCAAACCCTGACCACCGCCGCATCCAGCAACGCTGGCCCTTCCTATGTCCGAACCGCTACTTCGCCTCTTGCTCCGTCCCGCGCGCTTCCAGATACACCAGGTCAATGTTCACGCCCGCCCCGGCCGGTTTCACGCTAACCAGATGTTGTTTCTCCTTGGTCCCGGCTTTGAACAGCAACTCCCCGGCGTCCGGTTTGTCGTCGCCGCACGTCAGCTTCGAAGACTTATCGCCGCCCTGCCCGCTGTCCGCAGACTTGCCGTTGTTGTTGCTGCAATCCAGCACTGGACCATACTTGGCCAGCGCCTTGCGATAAAACGCCGCCACCTTTTCCGTCGAGTCTGCGGAATCCAGCTTCAGCACCGCCAACTTAAGTCCGAATGACCCACCCCACAGGCCAAAGTTCGCCCCGGAATTCTCGTCCTTGGGATCCTTGTGCGTCGTAGCCCCCGGATAAATCGGTAACCCCACATCCTTCGCCGTAGCCTGCTTGCCAATCGTGATCCCCGCGTTCACATCCCCGTTCTTCTTGTCGTCCTGCGCGCCCAGCGTCGCCACACCTGCCGCCAGCATCGCGCCCGCAATCGCTGCGCACGCAATTCCCGCGGCTGTCCATACAGCAAATCTCTTCGCACGCCGAGCTTTATCCATACTGCCCTCCATAACCATAGAATGACCCGCTTCTTTTGGACGGTCCAACTGTCTGTCTCCGTGAGTAACGAACGATAAGCCCGTTTTGTTTCGGAAATTATCTACGCGGCCGCCAAACTTCCTGCCCGCGCCCCCGCCGTCCTAATTCGCGATGGTCAACTCAATCTGCGCCCCCGCCGCCAACCGCCCCCCCGGCGCCGGCGTCTGATCGATCACCGCCGCATGCGGCCACTGCGGCGCCGCCACGTAATTCGCCTTGGCGTGCAACTGCGCCCCATCCAGCCTCCGCTGTGCCGCAATCTCGTCCAGCCCAATCAAATACGGCATCACGTAACTCGTCACGCGCGGCGCTTCCGCCACCAGCACATCCACGCGCGGCGTGCTCGCCCCCGCCCCGGGTCGCGGATTCTGCTCCACTACCGCGTCCGGCCCCTCGCCAGCCAGTTCCATGGTGGAAACTTCCCCTATCTGCAGCCCCCCGCGCAGCAACTCAATCCGGCTCGCCCGCAGCGTATGTCCCTCGAGCAGTGGTATTTGCAGTTGCCGCTGCCCCAGGCTAACCACCACATGCGCCTGCTGCGATTGCTTCATCAGCAACCCCGCCGTCGGTGTCTGCCGCACCACCGAATTAATCGGCAAATCGCTGTAAATATGGTCCGCCACCTTCAACACCAGCCCGCGCGACCGCAGCACCGAATTCGCCTGTCCCACATTCATCCCCACAAGATTCGGCATGGTCGTCTCGCGCCCGTGAATGGCAATGCGCATCGCGGTAATGGCGCTCAGAAACGCCGCCGACGCCAGGATAAACACCAGTAGCGAGATCCTTCCCAGCCACTCGATGCGTTCGCCCAGCGTCATGGATTTAGTTGGTACGCTTGGATTTTTACTTACCGCCAAATCAGAGTTCGCTACTTCGCGCCCAGCGGCGGCGCCGGATAGTCCGGCAATTTGTCCTTGCTGGT
>Ga0302326_10033147_pt1 | contig 10270 bp, 12 predicted proteins | sample Palsa_T0_3_FD_202264 | JGI IMG/M metagenome (GOLD analysis project Ga0302326, IMG submission 202264) | Peat permafrost microbial communities from Stordalen Mire near Abisko, Sweden - Palsa_T0_3 | ecosystem: Environmental > Terrestrial > Soil > Palsa > Peat permafrost | place: Sweden: Abisko... | reverse complement strand
CAAGAAGGAAGTGGTTATCGGCATCCGTCAGCGCGGCGGCGATCTGCGATTCTTCCATGCTGCCGACGTGAAGTCGGGCACCTTGGCGAAATACATCCGTGAAAACGTCAGCGAAAAAGTAGATGTGATTATGACCGATGAATTCGCCGGATACCCCAAAGCCTTGCACGATGCTGGCGTGCTCTGCGAGCACAAGACCATCAGGCATAAGGATGGCATCTACGCCATTGGCGACGTGTATACGAACACCGTGGAATCGGCGTTCTCTCTTCTCAAGCGCGGGATTATAGGTACGTGGCATCAAATCAGCGCCAAACATCTGCAAGCCTACTGCGACGAAATGTGCTTCCGTTTCGATAACCGCAAAAACCGCTTTCTGTTCCGCGACACGCTTCTCAAGATGCTGGAAGCAGAGCACCTCGAATACAAGAAACTAACCAGGGCGGCATAGGATCATGGAATGTCAATTCGGTTGTCATAAATATCTATGTGATATGTGAGTTCCCGCAACCTGCACAACAGGTCGTCGCACATCGCCGTTACCGGTGAACCTAGCGCGTAAAAGTACGGATAACCCTGAATGGTGTTCCCATCAAAATATCGCGTGTCTACTCCTTTGGCTTTGTACTCTTGAACAATTGCCTCAATTCTGCCCGCATAGCGCGCTAGGTAGAAACGCTGTGTTTCATCCCTGTAAGACTGATCAGTTTCGGCTATTTTCTTTTCTTCCAGCGTGGTGGGGGGGCCGCCCTTCCACGTAGTGGGCTTACCAGCATCGCGCGCCCCAAGATAATCCGATACCTCGTGCTCTAGCGCAATTGTTCGGCGACGAAGCGAATTCGGCGATTCCTTCTGCGTCATGGCCGCTATTTGCGCTTTGAGTTGGGTATTCTCGCCATCCGTCACGCTAATCGAACGAACCGCTAAAGCGGCAATCGGTCGAGTATGAAACCAAAGAGCGGCATAGGTGGCGGCTATCAACATACCAAAGAGAACTACAATTCCTACCCATCCGTTACTATTAGGCTGAATTTCTCCACTGTCTTTGCGTGCCAGCCACGGACTCTTGATGATGTGCCATATGGCATAAAGGAACAGGGTGACAACCGCTCCCAACACAGCGTCAAAGAAAGAAGCGCTACCATCCGCCCTAATCTTCGCGACGATAACAGCGGCAAGGCCGCCGACAAGTCCGGCGCTCACCTCGCGAACGAGTGAGCGGATGCACTCGCCTCCGAATATCTTGCATAGATTCCAGTAGTACGACCGCCAAGTCTCCCTATCCCTAGCCAAGATCGCCACCTCCGCGTCGTCGGGCACCGCCCGGTAAGGGAAGTGTGCCCCTTGACACGGTTTGAGTCAAGGGGATAATCCTGACTGAAGTCGTGCCCTGTTACAAAGCGTTTTGCTTGCAGGCACGACTAAGGACGCGAACGCGATCTCATGGACGGCAGGCCGTTTTTTCGTTAGCGACAGTATTTTGTCGCAACCCTGGCACAAAGCATTCGCATCGATGCACCGTCGGACCCCGACGGCCGGCAGAAATCGAGCGCCAAGCTGCGCCTTCGAACTACTGCGCTTGGGCCTGCTGCGGTTGCCTCTCGTAAACCCACTTGCTGGTAATGCTCTTGGATCCCGCAGTCGCCTGGCGCTCGATGGCCTGGAGCGTGCTGCCGTCGCTGGAGAGGCTATAGGTCACCAGGTCGGTTGCCTTGGTGCCGTCACTGGCCGTGATCTTCTGATCGAGCACCAGCGAGTTGCCTTCCCAATACATGCGGATGTTGGCAGTGAGAGTGACGAGTTTTGCACGACTTCCTTCTGACCGTCAGCCAGGATGTCGAGCTTCCAGTCGTAGCTCTTGTCGCCGTAGGCCTGGGTACGCGTCAATCGGACCCTGGGGATCGTTCTGGTCGATCTGTAGCGTCATGCTGGCAGGAGGGGTCCACTTGAGCGCGCTCTTCTGAGCGTTGAAGACCCATGTGCCCCGGAGAGATTCGGTTTTGACTGTGTTTGCTGTCCCGGAGATGCAATGGTCACCGCAAAGAGCGCAAGAAGGAGTGAAACTGGCGAAGTTTTCATGGGGGCGAAGTCCAGCAGGCGAGATATAAAGAATTTGTAAAGATTGGCTGGATGCCTTTGTTTCTTACGGAGGAGCATCGTTCCCCAGAGCGAGCGGCGAGGGATTGACTTTGGCCAAGCCGGGCGAATATACTAACTAACTAGTTAATTAAGATGGAACTCCGGAAACAAGCCAGCGCACTACGCCGCGGCAGCCGTCGCCAGCCCGAGGCCAGCCGCTACGCTATCCTGCACGCCGCCCTGGTGGAGTTCGCGCAGGAGGGTCTGGCCGGTGCTCGCATGGACCGCATTGCCGTCTCCGCCGGCGTCAACAAGGCGCTCCTTTACTACTATTTTCACGACAAGGAAAGCCTCTACACCGAGGTCCTCGACCGCTTTTTCGCGCAGTTGCGGCTGCGCGTGATGGCGGTCTGCGATCAGCCGGGAACGGCCGGCGAACGCTTTCTCTCCTACGCCAGAACGCACTTCGATTCCATCGCCGAGTCTCCTTATTACGCACACATTTTCATGGGCGAGCTGATGAGCGCCAGCCGCGGCGGCTCGCTCCATCTCGACCGCATTGTCGAAAACTATGTCCTGGCCATCGGCGCCCGCGTGCTCGCTCTGGTGCAGGAAGGCGTCGACAGCGGAGAATTTCGTCCGCTAGATGCCGCGCAATTCGTGCCCTCCGCCATAGGTTCCATCGTTCATTACTTTTTGACTGCTCCCTTGCGGCGGAAATTTTTGCACGAGGACACGTCCACGGAACAGGCCATCCATGCCCGTCGCGTCGCCGTACTCGACTTCATTGCCGCGGCGTTATTCCAGGACCGTGACGCGGGCATCATGCTGGCGGCAACGATCGCGGCGCAGCCCACGACGGGCCCCCGCGGCGACGTTGCCGCACCAAGAAAGAGGGGCAAACACCGTTGGACCGCCTTGCCGCCATCGCCCCCCGCGCCCCAGCAATCGCCCCAGCAATCGCCAATTCCAGCTATCGATCCTGCTGCCGATAAACCCAGCCCGCCAGCTGGATACAAATGGATCAACCGCTGGTTCCCCGACGTTGAGACCGCCCGCAAAGTCTTGGCAGAGGAATCCCGGCGCCCCCGAAAGCGAAAACAACACAAGCCGCCAGCCAAACCCGGCGAGGAGCGGGAGCCCAAGTGAAACCGCACAAATTCTTCGTATTCTTACTCGTCCTCTTAGGCATTGCGGCCGGCTACTACTTCTATTCCACCGATCGCACCAGCGAGACAGTGCTGATCGGGATTGTGGATGCCAACCAGGTCATCGTCAGCTCTAAGATCATGGGTCGCGTGGAGAAACTGTACGTCGATGAGGGCTCGAAGGTGAAAGCCGGCGACCTGATCGCAGAAATCGACTCCGCCGAACTCGTGGCGGAAAAGAATGCCGCCGAGGCGATGATCAACGACTACAACTCCCAGGTCTCCTCGCTACAGGCAACGCAAGCGCAAACTTTAGGCGAGACCAATAGCGGCGTGGTGAACGCGCGGGCTCGTCTGGCGGCTGCGAAAGCCTCGCTGGCCCAGGCCAAGGCCGACCTGGTTCGCATCCAGAGCGATTCGCAGCGCATGATCGAGCTGGCGAAGGCGGGAGTGGAATCCGACCAGGATCGGGTACGCGCGGAAGCTCAACTTGACGCCCAAAACGCCGTAGTTGAAAGCGCGCAGAAGAATGTTGACGCAGCCCAGGCCGACCTGAACACTGCCAACGCGCGACTCCACCAGCAAGGTGCGGCAGCCAGCAACGTGGCCGCGAACCAGGCGCAAGTGGCCAACGCACACGCTCAGTTGGCGGAAGCCGATACCCGTCTGGGGTATACGAAAATCTATGCGCCGGTGAGCGGGACCGTTTCGGTGCGCGCGACGCGGCAGGGCGAGGTGGTGAATCCGGGTACACCGATCGTCACCATCATCGACTTCGGCGACACCTGGGTGCGAGCCGAGGCGCCCGAGACAGAAGCGAGCTTCATCGCCGATGGCGACAAACTCAAAGTACGCCTGCCTGCCGGCCAACCCATCGAAGGCACGGTCATCTTCAAGGCCGTTGAAAGCGATTTCGCCACCCAGCGCGATGTCAGCCGCCGCAAGCGCGACATCAAGACCATCGGCCTCAAGCTGAAGGTCGACAACCCTGACGGCGCTCTGGTTCCAGGGATGACCGCTGAAGTCCTGCTGCCGAAAGATCTGACCAAAGATCTGGCGAGAGGCGCGCGATGAGTTGGTCTATGAGTTGGTCTATGAGCTGGTTCAACAGAGGGGTTTTGTAACAGGGCATGACTTCAGTCATGCCGCACGCAGCCGCTTTGTAACAGGGCACGACTTTAGTTGTGCCGAACGCGAAATGCGTAAATAGATTCTGAGGGGCTTTAGCCCCGAACTATGGCGAAACCTTCACGACATACCGAGACCGGCCAAATACTCAGCTCGTCTCGTACCTTCTTCGTTACCACGAAGACCAGCATGGGCGGTGCCCTGCTGCAATCCGAGCGCAATGCGACCTTGTTCGTTGACGTGCTGCGCTCGTACGCTCGCGAGGGCAAATTCCAAGTGCATGACTTCGTCGTCATGCCCGATCACGCGCATCCGCTGATCACGCTTTCAGGCCAGCTGACGATCAAGCAAGCAATGCAGTTGATCAAGGGCGGATTTTCTTATTGCGTCAAGAAGGAACATAGGTATTCCGGCGAAAGTTTGGCAGCGTGGATTTTGGGAGTTGCGGGTCGAAGATCAAGACAGCTTTGCGCGCCATCGAGAATACATCGCCCAGAATCCGGTTCGAAAAGGTTTGGTGGATACACCAGACGAGTTCCCGTTTTGCTTCAACTATTTGGCACGGCGGAAGGCCCCGGGGGCTAAAGCCCCCTGATTTCTTAATGGACGCGACGGCGGCACGACTTCAGTCGACATTTGGGCAAAACGCTTTGTAAACAGGGCCCGACTTTACTCGACCTGCGGGCAGACGCCTTGTAACAGGGCACGACTTTAGTCGTGCCGCACGCGCTTAAAAATTCTGAGCCCGCTTTAGCCGGCGACACGGATCCACCGGAGTGTGTATGACTTGGTTTAAACGCACAACCACCCTTACCGCCGATGGTTGCCCCGAGCCCCCCAACGGCGACGCCATCGTCGTCGACCACATCACCAAAAAGTACGGCGACTTCACCGCCGTCGACGACGTGTCGTTCGCCGTGCATCAGGGCGAAATTTTCGGCCTGCTCGGACCCAACGGCGCAGGCAAGTCCACTCTGATTCGCATGATGACGACCCTGCTGCCGCTCACCAGCGGCCACGCGCTCATCAACGGCTTCGATGTTTCGAAGCAGCCGGACTCCGCGCGCCACTGCATGGGCGTGATCCCGCAGGCGCTGACCAGCGACATTGACCTGACCGTCGAAGAGAACCTCAACATCTATGCCAAGCTCTACGGTGTTTCCGCCGAAGATCGCAAGCGCAACATTGACGACCTGCTGACCACTGTCGATCTACAGAAGTGGCGTCACGCGCAAACCAAAACGCTTTCCGGCGGCATGAGAAGGCGTCTCGAGATCGCGCGCGGCCTGGTACACAGTCCGAAGATTTTTTTCTTGGACGAGCCAACCACGGGGCTTGATCCGGTCTCGCGCGTAGCCGTGTGGGAGATGCTGACCAAGATCAAGAACAACCGCGACCTTACCATCCTCATCACCACTCACTACATGGACGAGGCCGATCGTCTCTGCGACCGCATCGCCATCGTCGATCACGGCAAGCTGGTTGCGCTGGATTCGCCGCAGGCCTTGAAGGCGAGCGTGCCGGGAACCAACGTCATTGAGGCGCAATTCCTTAATACTCCAACCAACTGGCAGCAAGAGCTGGAAAAGTTGGACGACGTCACCTCAGTGCAGCCGGAAGCCGCGCACATGTACCGCATTCTGACCAGCAATGGCTCGAAGACCACCACCGAGCTAGTGGAATTGGCGGTGCGCTCCGGCGTGGAAGTGAAGTCGCTCTCGGTGCAGAACACCACCTTGGACGATGTCTTCGTCCATTTCACGGGACGGCAATTGCGCGATGAGCAGGTGAAAGCCTTCAACTTCGTGATGCCCGACCGTCCGGGGATGCGGCCATGAATCGAATGTGGGCGATTGTCGAGCGCGAACTGCGCAAGTTCTTCCGCTCGCCGGCACTGATGCTGGTGGCAATGGTATTCCCGCTGGTGCAACTCATCGTTTTGGGCAACGCTTTTGGCGGCAAGATCAAGAACGCGAGCCTCGGCGTGGTCGATCAGGACCATGGCACCCAAGCGGTCAAAGTTCGCGAAGCTCTGGCCGCGGTACAGTCCAACGCACATACCTTCACTCCCATTCCCTATGACAGCGACAAGCAGGCGATGGAGGATGTCCGCACCGGCAAGCTCGATGGCGCAATCATTATTCCGCCGGAATACTCGCGCCGCGTCTACGAGCAAAACCATCCCCGCATCGCCCTCATCGTCGACAACACTGACAACATCATGAGCTCGACGCTGGAAGACGAGTTCGCCAGCCTGGTCAACGCCCTGAACAGTCCCGATGTCGAGCCGTCGCGCATTTTGCAGCAGATCTCGCTCGATACCGTCGAGCTCTATCCCTACACCGAGTACATGAAATATCTGCTGCCCGGCTCAATCGCGCTGGCCATGTTCGTCTCGGTGATGATCGGCGGCGGCATGTTGTATATCGACGACAAGGCCCGCGGTGTACATGAAGGCTATCTGGTGACGCCGATCACGAAGTTCGAACTGGTTGCCGGCCTCAACATCGCCGGTGCCGTGAAAGCTATCATGGCCGGCATCGTCATTACCGTGCTGGGGTCGCTGCTGTCGGGGCTGGGATCGATTTTCACCCTGCAAAACATATTGTGGGTATTCCTCATGATTGTGGCCACGGCCCTGACCTTCAACACCATGATGTTCCTCATGATGGTGCGCGTGGAGGATCCGCTGGTGCCGCGCGCGACGTTCGGAATTCTGAACACGCTGCTGTTCTTCCCCAGCGGCGCTATCTATCCCGTCAAAGCGTTTCCCGCATGGCTGCGCTGGATCGCCTACATCGATCCCTTCACCTATGCTGTGCACGGCTTTAAGGCGCTGCTATTGAAGGATGCAGGCTTCGTGGCCATCCGCGGCGATCTGGTCTACTTGACGGTTTCAGCGGCCATCATGATTACGATTGCCACGGCTTTGTTCAAAAGGACGCTATAAGGTCTTCTGAAAATGGGTGGACTTTTGAAGTGTCATCCCGGCCGACGGCTTCAGCCGGAGTGGAGGGACCTGCTTTTATGAGATAAGTTATAGGTACAAGTTGCTTCATCATCTCGAGGGGAACTCACAATGCAGGTACTGGAAAACTGGCAGCCGCAGGGCGTCACTGTCTACATGGACGACAAACGTTTCGTCAATTGCATCCTCACCGAGTGCAAGCTGGTGTACGGCGGCGGCGACGTGACCTGGGAGAACACGCAGTTCGTGAACTGCCAACTCACCTTCGATGGAGCCGCGCAACGCACCGTCGCCTATCTGCAAAACTTTGGCCTAATGCGCCCGCCGGAAAAGCAGGGCGCTCCCACCATTCAGTCGAATTCCGGCGTGAACTAGGCGGGGAAGGAGGGCGATCATCGCATCGCCCCTGCTGCTTTCTGGGCAACCATCCCTGGGGAACTCTGATGCCGTGGCCTATCCGTTCGACGGCTCGGGCGACTTTGATGACGATACCGCTGCTCCCACCGTCTTCCCACAGTATGGGCAGCACACGTAATCGCGCTGGATGGAACGGCCGCAATGGTTGCAGGTCGGGGTGATCGCGTGGCCGCACTTCGGGCAATAGCGGAAGTCCGCCCCCACCGGCGTGCCGCATTGCGGGCAAGGCTCAAACATCGGCTTGCGCAGCAGGAAGTACGCAATGAAGCCGATCGGCTTAGGGACCAGGATCACCAGCAAGGTCCACAGCAACGCGTTCATGCCGCGGCGCTTCGAGTCGGCGTAGATGTACCCGATCAGCGCAAGGGTCGCGGCCAACATCACTCCAGCCAGAAGGCCAAGTAGCGTCCACCAGGGTTCGGGGGGCAGATCGCTAGGGTGGGTCCATCGCAAAATTCCGAAGAGAAGCTGAATTGCCGCGAAACCGACTGTGGCGGCAATCGCCCAGCCGATGGGAATAATGCGCAGCTCCTCAGCAAAATGTGACCTATGCTGCCTCATTGGCGGCCTCCTTCCTGGTGCTCTCTTAGAATCCTCATGGTCAGCGACCGGTCAATCACGGGATGCGACGAAGCCAGCATGGCAACCGCAATCACCACGGCGGGAAGCATCCAGGCGACAAAAACTCCCGGTTCCACAATGGATGGAGGCAGCGCCAGCCTCTGCGCCACCCAGCCTCCGAACCTCCACCACAACCATGCCGACATGGTGGAAGACATCGCGCCGATGCAGAAGGAAATCGCGATCAGGACGATTCGCGACCGTTGCTCCTGCATGTGCAGCGCGCGAGCCCGCACTCTCGTCTGCGTGGCCCGCACCAGCGATGAGCTGGCGGTGACCGCAACGGCTTGCAGCAATCGGCCGGTGCTATCGAAGTCAGCCGCAAAGTTCGCGCACTCGGAGCACTCGCCCAGGTGCGAATTCAGCCAGGCCGACTCCGGCGCGGCGATCTCTTCCGTTCCGCGCCGCATAATCAAATCCAGCGCGCGCTCGTGTTCACGAGCCGTCATTGTGGGCCTCCCTGCAACAACGGACGCAGCGCCGCTACGCCGCGGTAAATCCGCGTTTTAACGGTAGCGACGGGAATCCGTACCAAGGTTGCAATTTCTTCCAACTTCATTTGCTCCTGAAAGCGCAACACCAGTACTTCGCGGAACAACGGCGACACTTTTTCTAATGCCGCATTGAACCGCTCGTGCTGTTGCTGTTGCGCTGCCATGTCGAACGGCGACGGTCCGCTCGCTGGCGGCTCGAAGGGCGTGCCTTCCTCCGGGTCTTTCATTTCGTCCAGGCTGGCGGGACTTCGTTTGCGCAGGTAATCGATCGCCACATTATGGCCGATGGACATCAGCCAGGTGACGAAGCGGTTGCGCCCGTCATAGAGATGCCCTTTTTCCAGCACGCGCAGCCAGGTCTCCTGGAACAGGTCCTCGGCCACGGCGCGATTGCCGGTCAGATGCAGCAGGTAACGCAACAGCCGGTGCTGATACTGCTCGATAAGTGCGTCCAGCACATCGGGATCGCGACCCCGGAGCCCGCGTGCGATTTGCGCTTCTTCGGTCTCCATCGGTACCAGCAAACTGAAGGCTGTGGCGATCATACTAATGGCATATACGAGTCATGTGGGAAAAAAGACTCAAGGGCAGCAGTTAGCATTTGGCACTTAGCACTTAGCTATTGCGGGCGTCGAGCCGTGCTTTCGGGGCTCTAGGACAAAACTGCTTCGTTGATTAACCTGGACGTATCTAATGCGATGTAGGCTAAATGCCAAGTGCTAAGTGCTACTTTATGATCCACGTTCTCCATCTCGGATCGGTCCCCTACGGCACCGCCCTGCATTTGCAGCGAACGCTGGTGCAGCTTCGCAAGACGGGCCGCATCGACAACACGCTGCTCCTGCTGGAGCATCCTCCGGTCATCACCCTGGGACGCAATGCGAAGCTGGATCACGTGCTGGCGTCGCCCGAGTTTCTGGCGAAGCGCGGCGTCGAGTTGTTTGAGATCGACCGTGGGGGCGATGTCACCTTTCACGGTCCAGGACAATTGGTCGCCTATCCCATCTTCGATCTGCGCAGCTTTCAGCCGAAGGTTGGACCCGTGGAGTTCGTCCGTCGGCTGGAAGAGGTACTGATTCGCACTTGCGGCGACTTCGCCATCGGAACGCAGCGTATCAGTGGTCTGACAGGTGTCTGGACCTACGCTTTGCGCAACAAGCCGGAAGCCAAGATCGCGGCTCTCGGCGTACACATCTCGCGCGGCGTCACGACGCATGGATTTGCCCTCAACGTCAGTACTGACCTGCACTACTTCGACCTTATCGTTCCCTGCGGACTCACGGGCAAGCCCGTCACGTCGATGGAACGCGAGTTACAGAAATCGCTGAACACGGACGAAGTCGCAATCGCCGCTTCGCGCAACTTCGGGCGCGTCTTTCAGTCGCAGATGCTGTGGCTGGAGTCGCTGGACGACT
>Ga0302326_10033145_pt1 | contig 10270 bp, 10 predicted proteins | sample Palsa_T0_3_FD_202264 | JGI IMG/M metagenome (GOLD analysis project Ga0302326, IMG submission 202264) | Peat permafrost microbial communities from Stordalen Mire near Abisko, Sweden - Palsa_T0_3 | ecosystem: Environmental > Terrestrial > Soil > Palsa > Peat permafrost | place: Sweden: Abisko... | reverse complement strand
GTCGATTTCGGACTCGAGTGGGGCGGGCGGCTCGCGATCACTCCTGCCAACGAGGCTGACCAGTTGTTTTGTACATTGAAGGGGGGATTGCAATGGCTGAAATAGAGATGCTATTGGTGGTCGCGCTGCTCGAAGACATCCCTCAAAAAGGGCTGTTGCGGGGACAGGTCGGCACTGTCGTCGAGAGCCTGGCGCCGGGCGTGTACGAGGTTGAATTCAGCGACGATTCCGGCCAAACGTACGCGTCTGTCGCACTCCATTTCGGCCAGTTGATGCGCCACCGGGCTGCCTGAAGCATTAGGACCAGAACACAGGTAGTGGGTCGGTTTGCTTTTGGAGGGCGGGCAATTCTGCCCGCAGCCGGCTAAGCCGCCTAAAACGGCCGCTGCGGCCAAGATTGGCCGCCCTCCAAAAGCAAACTGACCCACTACGAGAACACAGGTTCGGCCATCCACGAATTCTGTACGGATTCGGTCGTGCTCCACTGAACGCCACGGGCGTGTCACAAGTCCGGAACAGGAATGAAATTCCCCGGAGGATCTCCCTACTCGAGCAAAAACCACTGGCGCTCGCTCCCTTCGTGGGCAGGGAGATAGTGCGAAGCAAGTTGATCACTTCGGTCATGCGTTCACGTATTATGCTGACGGTACAACGCGGCGGATCAAAAGAAATACGCTATGCCCGTGCGCGGTGGGCCGCACCGACTATGCTAAACTAACAACGTTATGGCAATTCCGAATGTCAAGCGTTTCCGGCCCTTCTGCCCCGACTGCGGTGAGAGTTTCACTGTCATGGCCGTGCTCCCGAAAGACGCCAATGTGGAGAAGTATCTGGCCGATGTAGTCTCCCGGCACGATCACAAGGCGTACCAGGAGTCGAAGATTTCGCACTTCAAGGTGCGCGTCGGCCAGCAGAAGCAGAAGAAAGCCAAGTAGATTTTCCGTTCAGGTGCGGGCCTGCAAATTCCGCAAGGCCCGCAATCCTTCCTGCGCCACTTCGGGATCCGCATCGTGGCTCAACTTCTCTAACTGGGGCGCATCGCTCTTGTCGCCGCTGCGCGCCATCACGCGCGCCAGGTTGATTTTCTCGTCCCGGGTGCCCTGCAACAGCGGCGTATACAGCGATTTCCGCACACCTGGGTCGCGCGCCAATTCCACCAAGAACGGGTATGCCACGCCGTGATAGGCCGCGCTGTTGAGCGTATCGACCAGGAATTGGAGAGGACTGAATTCGGAGACTTCCGTCTTGCCGAGCATCACCTGCGCAAACGCCATCGAGAGCCGCGGGGATGTCTTGCCTTCATCCTGATAGGCCTTCGCGAGCATGGGCAGGTCGGCGGGATTCTTCAAGCGCGCGTAGCCCTCGGCCGCGGCCGCGCGCATCTTGTCGTCCTTGTCCCCGATATAGCGCGCGTAAATCTCGCGGCTGCTCTCCGCGGGCAGCATGGCGATGGCGGTCAGCGCGGCGCGGCGAACTTTGCTGTCGCGGGTATGGTTGAGAACATCCACCAAGTCGGGCAGGGCCGATTTATTCAGCAGCAGGCCGGTGGTTTCGATGGCGGCGATCTGCACCTTCGGGTCGAGATCGCGCAGCAGGAACGCGATGCTCGAAGCCGCCTCGGGATCGCGGATTTTCTGCAGGGCCACCAGCGACTCGTATATGGTCGCCGTGTCCTTGGAATGCATCGCCTGGACCAGATCGGGTATGGCGGCTTTGCCGCGCAGGATGCCGACAGCACGCGCCGCGTTGGCCCGCGCTTCCACCGTCGCGCCATTACGCGCCAGCGCGCCCAGCGCGGAGATCACATCGGCGCGCGGCGTAATGTAAGGATCGATCACCTGATCGTTGGTATCGGTAAAGTGACCTTTGATGCTGGTCCCCGCGCGGCGCAAGGAAGAGGCGAATCCGGTCTTCAAGTAACCGGGCAGGTAGAAGTTGACCAGGCCATCGGTGGTGCGGATCTGGATTTCGGCGTCGCTATCGCGGGTGGCTTGGATCAACGGATCGAGACTGTATTGCGTGGCGATTTCCGAAATCTGCTTGACCGCTTCCAGGCGGACTTCGAAGTCCGGGTTGGCCAGCAGTGCGGCCAGTTTGGGAATGGCATCGGCGCCGCCCTTCCCCATGTCGCGCACGTCTTTGGGGCGCAATGCGGCGGCATCCTGGGCATGAGCACGGGCCGTCAGACAGAATGAAAGACACAGCAGGAGGAGGGTTGCGCGACGAAAGGCCATGCCTTTAATGTAGCAATCAGCGCACGAACTCGACTTGCACGCGCCGCGGGATGAGACCGGCATCGTGGCCCAGATCGAGCAGTTTCTGCACGGCCGCGGGTATTGTATCGCCGGCGTCCAGGGTGTAGTGATTCACGTACATGCCGATGAACTTCTCCGCCAGGCTGGTCTCCATGTCGCGGGCGAACTGCAAGGCATAGGTGAGCGCCTCATCGCGATTGTCCAGGGCGTATTGGATGCTCTCGCGCATCAGGCGGCAGCACTCGCTCTTGATGTCGTCCGGCAGCGTGCGCAGAAGGACGTTGCCTCCCAGCGGCAGCGGCAAGCCGTATTTGCCCTTCCACCACCGGCCTAGATCGAGCACACGGTGGAACCCCTCCCGATCGTAGGTCAACTGCCCTTCGTGAATGATCAGGCCGGCTTCCACGGAGCGCTCGCGCACGGCGTGCATGATTTTGTCGAAGGGCGTGACCACGGCTTCGAAATCCGGCTGAAACAATTTCAAAGCCAGGTAGGCTGTGGTGAGCTTGCCGGGCACGGCGATGCGCTTGCCGGCTAGTTCGTCCGGTTCGATGGGCCGCGCCGCCACGAGCATGGGGCCGTAGCCGTCGCCGATGCTGGAGCCGCTGGCCATCAGCACATATTTATCGGCTACGTAGGGATATGCGTGATAAGAAATTGCGGAGAGGTCGTACAAGCCGTCGACCGCTTTGCGATTCAGCGATTCGATGTCCTCCAGGATATGCCTAAAGGTCAGCTTTGGGGAACGGACTTTCTTGGTGGCCAGCGCATAGAACATGAATGCGTCGTCGGAATCGGGACTATGGGCGGCGACGATTTCACGGGGAAGAGGTGTCATAGAGAGGAAGAGTACATCTCAGTTTACACGGGATGCGGCGGGGACGGATACTAGAGGAGCGAAAAAAAACGATAAGGGCGGTCGACCAACGGTTCGTAGACCGAAGACCTCGTTGCCAGCCATCCGATTTGCGCAAGAGCGCGACGCACAAAATTCGTGCTAATCCGGCTGTTCGAGAATTCCTCGTACTGCCTGTCTACTGCCCGGGGTAACGACCGCCCCCATTCTGGCCCGGTTCTATTAGCACCTCCTTGCCGGCATCAGCGGAAGCCGGCTACGCGGTGTACTCTCAAATCGGAATCATCACCGGCTGACTCCATACATAGTGTCACTCCAATACTCGCACTTGTCAAGAGGACTGAAGTACCTCGATAATCGAAGGGTGTTCGATCGCTGGCTTTCACGCAAGCCGCAGCCGCTCGCCGGAGCGCCTGCGATCCGCCGCCAGAAGACCTATTCCGGACAAAGCGGTTACGTTTATCAGTATTACTACGAAGGCCACCGGCCTTATAAATGCGACCGCACCAGTGGGACCGAGTATGTGTTCGACGTTTCCGCGGACCGCAAAACATCGCTCGCGGTTTCCGTTCTGGCGAGCGACACGGCGCTGGAGGATTGGGAGGGTCGGCACGGCCGCACGCTGTACGCGAGCGAACGTTATGCCATCGCCAAGATGGCGCTGTTCCAGGCGTTCGACGAGCGTCCCAACCCTGGCGCCATGAGCGCGGACGTGCTTGTGCGCGCGGCCGATGTGGAGGCTATTTTGATCGCGCTGGGGATCGAGTGAGCGATGCCGGGCCTCAGACGCCGGCCGCCCCAAAATTCCGTATTCAGTTTAGCTTCCGATGCGCTGGCCGGCCAAACGGCCGGAGAGAACGCAGGCGCCCAGAAATGTGCCTTCGAGCGATCCTTTGCCGTGAATGCCGCCGCCGCCGAAGCCGGCCGCTTCTCCCACGGCGTACAAGCCCGGAATGGGCTGGCCATCGGCGGCGCGCAGCACCCGGCACTGCAGGTCGGTCTGAATGCCGCCCAGGCTTTTGCGGCTCAAGATGAATTCTCGAATGGCTATCAGCGGGCGCGCCTTGGGATCGAGGATCTTCTGGAACTTGCACGTGCGGACGCGATCGCCGCGATACTGCCGCGCGTTCGCGATCCGGCGCAGTTGGTCGTCGTTGGAGTAGGCCGGGCCGCGGTCGAGCATGTCGTCCCAGGCGCGCACCGTGGCCTCCATCCGCGGGCGATCTAGGCGGAGGCCGTAGAGGCTCTTTTGGTCCATGCGCTCCATCAGCTCGTCGAGACGATCCGCCACCACGATATCGTCCGGACAGTCGCGGATCAGGCGATTCACCAGATCCTTGTTGCCGAACAGCAGACTGGCGGCCAGCCCGATGCGCTTCTTATAGCGGAACGCAGTCATGTAGTCGCAGCCGGAAACCGCCAGTTCCTTAATGGCGATTTTCCAGTTCATCACCTGCCAGGAATATTTGCCGGGTTGCGCGAGAACACTGGCAACCAGATGCCGCGTGTCGGCATAAACGGGCATGGGGCCGGGATGCATGATGCGCTCGCCGCGCGCATTCAACCAGAGGGCCGAGCGCGGCGGCACCAGGCTCAAGCCATCGTGGGGACGGCGTTTGGCTGGGTGATGCACGCCCGCGGCGTAATGCCACTGCAGGTCGAGATGCGTCACGGCGCCGCCCAACTCGGCGACTCCGCCATGCAGCAGGCCGTCGCCGTAACGGTGGGCGCCGTTGAGCAGTTCCGCGGGCGGATCTCCCCAGGGCTTATACCAATTTGCTCGCACGCAACCGAGGTCGCCGCCGCACACGCCGCCGGATGCGATGACCACGTGTTCGGCGGCGATGCAGACCTCGCGGCCGTCATCCATTTTGCGGCAGATGACGCCGGTGGCCCGCCCGCCGGTGGTCTGAATCGCGGAGACTTCGGTATCGAAGAGCAGCTGGAGATTCGGCCGCTGCGGATGCGACTCCAGCGCGGCCAGCAGCCGGTAGACGATTTCGTAACCGGTGCCCCAGACGATGTGCCAGCGAGGCACAGTGTTGCCCGGCGCGTAGAGGCCGCGCTCTGGCCAGTTCACCAGCGGCAGGAACGTAATCCTGTTTCGATCCAGGAATTCAAAGATGTATTCGCCGGAATTCTCGCAATAGAAGCGGCCCCAGGCGCGCGGCCAATCGTCCGCCGGATCGTAGTCCGCCACGCTTTGCCAATCGCGCCAGGCGAGTTCCGGCGAATCGTGGATGCGCAACCGCTTCTGGTGCGGCGTGCCGATCAGATGCACGCCGCCGAAAGATTCTTTGGCCAAGCCGCCGAAATTCTCGCGGCGGTCCTTATCGATCAGCAGGACGCGGCGTCCGCGGGTGAGCAACTCGTGGGCGGCTACGATGCCCGCGAGGCCCCCGCCGGCAATGACAATTTCGGTTTGGTCACTCACTTCGCAAGGCACGGAGAGGATCGCAACTCGCAGCCCGCCGGGCAGGCAGAAACGCGGCAACTGCGCCGACCGCCATCAGCGTCAGAACAACTGCGGCCAGCATCAGGGGATCGTAAACACTGCCCGCAACCCAGCGCGCAAGCAGGCTGTTGGATGCGGCGCTAAGCGCCAGTCCGACAGCTACGCCCCCACCAACTGTCCTGGCCGCCGAGGTAAGGACCAGTTCCATCACGTGGCCTCTCTGCGCGCCCAAGGCCATGCGAATGCCGAACTCCCGGGAACGCAGAGCCGTGGCATAAGACACCACACTGTATAGCCCGATGGCGGCAAGCGTGAGAGCCAGCGCCGCAAACACCAGGAACAAGGACGCTACGAATTGTTCGCGGGCCCAGCCTTCGCTGCGGAGTATATCCTCCGCCGTCCGTACGTTCGTGACGGGCTGCCCGGGGTCGATGGAATGGACCTGTTCGCGAACCGCGTGAACCATCGCCAACGGAGCGGTTTCCGTCCTGATCACAAGGTTCAGGGAATCGCCCATCAGGAGTGTATAGGGCACGTATACGGCCGGTGCGACCGGCTCTCGCAGGCCGCGATCGGGTGTGCCGCCAGCCACGCCAACGACCTCCAGCCAATCGTTACTGCCCTTGGCCGCCAGTATCCACGATGTAAAAGCCGTAAAGCCCGGCAGTCGCACTTTCTGTCCGATGGGATCGCGGCCCGGCCAGAAATGTGCAGCCATTTCCCGGTTAACGACCGCAACCCGGGCGGCGCGGTTGGTTTCGGTTTGGGACCAGGTGCGTCCCTTGAGTATGGGGATATGCAGGGTGGAGAAATACTCCCCGGTGGTTTCCTGCACGTCGACCGTTTGGCCCTTTTCGGGAGTCCGTCCCATGATTTCGAGCGACTGGCGGACGTCTTCCACGGGTGGTATGGGAAACAACGCCAGTGCCGCGGACTGGACGCCTGCGAGTGCCGCGATCCGTTCCTGGATCCGGCGGTAGAATGCCGCGCGCGTTTCGTAGGTTGTGTAGTTGCCGTCGGGCAGCGAGATGCCGGCGGTCAGAACATGGTGCGGATCGTAGCCTAGCTTCGTTTGATACACGCCGAGGAAGCCGCGCGCGGCGCTGCCCGCCGCAGCCAGCAGCAGAATGGTGAGGGCCACTTGAGAGGCCACCAGGGAATCGCGCATTCTCCGGCTGGCGCTGACGGCCGTAGTCCGCTGGCCGGCGGACTGCATCAGTTCATTGAGCCGCGGGGCGGAGAACTGTAACACAGGCGAGATTCCGAACACCACTCCGGTGACCAGGGCGATGGCCGTGCTGAATACCAGTACAGGCACGTTTGGACGAATGATGGCTTCGGGTGGAAAAGTGCCCGCCGGCAATAAATTGACGACGACTTTAAGGCCTTCCAGCGCAAAAGTAACGCCCAACGCCCCACCCGTTAGCGCCAGCAATACGGATTCCGTGAAGAGTTGTCCGGCGAGGCGTCCGCGGCTCGCGCCAATCGCCGCACGCACAGCGAACTCGCGCAGCCGGGCCGTGCCTCGCGCCAGGAACAAGATGGAGACATTCGCACAGCCCACGGCCAATAGCACGGCTACGGCGGCGAATAGAACGAGTAGCGTTCCCTTGAAGGGCATGGCGGCCACGCTCGTCAAGCCGGCAACGTGCACTCGGAAGCCTCGCGGGAAATGATCCGGAGTCTCTCTGGCGAACTGCTCGAGCAACGGCTGCATTTCCTCTTCCGCCCGGCGTTCGCTGACTCCGGTCTTAAGACGGGCATCCACAATGTAAATCCGGTTTGGATCCGACGTCATTTCGAGCGGCTTGTAGACGTCTGCATTACCCCATCGGAATCGCGGCGGGACCACGCCGACGATCGTGTAGTTTTGACGGTCCAGTTGCAGCACCTGCCCGATCGCGTCGCGGCTGGCGCCGTAGCGGCGCTGCCAGAATGGATGGCCCAGGACGACGACACGACCGCCCGCGCGAACGTCGGCAGCCGAAAACTCCCGGCCAAGAATTGGGGGAACTCCGAAGTAGTCGAACGCATCCGTGGACAGATGCGCGGTATGAACGGATTCCGGGAGAGTGTCGCCCGTCGCGGCCATATCCCAGTTGTCCATGGCCACCGCGCCATCCAGCACGTCCAGATTCTTGAAGTCCGCAAACTGCCGGGCGGACAGAAGGAGGAAGTTGCTGCCTCCGGACTGATCGTATACACGAACCCGCACCATGCGATCCGTGCCGCGGTACGGGTAAGGATCGATCAAAGCGCCATAGATCACACTAAATACAGTTGTGGTGGCGCCGATGCCGAGCGCCAACGAGAGAATCGACACTGCCGCGAAGACTGGAGCCCGGCGCAACTGCCGGGCCGCATAACGGAGGTCCAGTGGCAGATTCCGAAGAATAGTCAAATCCCCAGCTCCCGAGAGCGGTTCCTCAAAGACCCGCGGAGACTAATGTCCGGCGCGTGGCGTAGACGATCGTTGTTTGTCGTCTGCGCACTGTGTTCGAACTAGGCAGGCCACCAACAACGATGGCCTGCCCCACAGCTAGCGGACTGCTGCGTGGGCCACGGCTTCGTCGCGCAACACTTCCATCTTGTCGGTAGCTTCCCAGGTGAAGCTTTCTTCGGTGCGGCCAAAATGGCCGAATGCCGCTGTGGTGCGGTAGATGGGCCGCCGCAGCCGCAGATGATCGATGATGCCGCGCGGCGTGAGCGGGAAATGCGCGCGAATCAGCGTGGTAATCCGGTCTTCCGGAACGATGCCGGTGCCGAAGGTGTTGGCCATCACGGAGACCGGTTCGGCCACGCCGATGGCGTATGCCAGTTGCACTTCGCAACGGCTGGCCAAGCCTGCCGCGACTACGTTCTTCGCGATATAACGAGCCATGTAGCACGCCGAGCGATCCACCTTGGTCGGATCCTTGCCCGAGAATGCGCCGCCGCCGTGGCGGCCCATACCGCCGTAGGTGTCCACGATGATCTTGCGCCCGGTAAGCCCGGTGTCGCCGTGCGGCCCGCCGATCACGAAGCGCCCGGTGGGATTGATGTGATAGCTGGTGCCCGAATCCACCATATCCGGCGGAATGACCGGGTCGATGACGTGTTTCTTCACTTCGGCCCGCAGAGTCTCGATGGAAACCGAGTCGCTGTGCTGCGTGGAGACTACTACCGCGTCGATACGCTTGGGCGCGCCGTCGACATATTCCACGCTCACCTGGCTCTTGCCGTCCGGACGAAGGAAATCCAGAATGCCCGCGCGGCGCGCGTGGGAAAGCTGCCGCACCAGCTTGTGGGCCATCATGATGGGGAGGGGCATCAACTCGTCGGTCTCGTTGCAGGCATAGCCGAACATCATGCCCTGATCGCCCGCGCCGCCCGTATCCACGCCCATGGCGATATCAGGCGACTGCGACTGGATGGCGTTCAGCACGCCGCAAGTATTACTGTCGAAGCCCCACAACGCATCGGTGTATCCGATATGCTCGATAGTGTTCCGCGCCACCCGCGGCACGTCTACATAACAGGTGGTGGTGATTTCCCCCGCCACAATGCAGATGCCGGTGGTGACCAGCACTTCGCAAGCCACGCGGCCTAACGGATCCTGTGCCATGACCGCATCTAGCACTGCGTCCGAAATCTGATCCGCGATCTTGTCCGGATGCCCTTCTGTTACGGATTCCGATGTGAAAATCTGTCGCTGCATGCCCGTCCCGTCCGTTGTGAGAAATCGTAGTTCCTGGTTAGCTGGAGTTAAAGCCGAAATAGAGCTGACGATCCAGTGTAGCGGAGTGCGGAGGTCACGTCAAATTGAGGGAGGAGAGAGCCAGGGGTTGACGAGGGGTATTCCAATGGTGGCGAAGTCCTTTGTGTTGCGCGTGACCAGGGTGAGGCGGCGGGCTTCCGCCGTGGCGGCGAAGAAGGCGTCTATGGAACCGAGGGTCGCGCCGGCCTGGCTCCCGCGAGCCGTGAGGATGCCCCAGGTTTCCGCGATACGCCGATCGACAGGCAGGATGCGTCCCTCAAAACGGGCGGGCAATTCCTCGGCCAGCCACGCGGCTAGCCGGCTGCGGCGGCGGCCATCCGGAAGCAGTTCGATCCCCCGGCGTATCTCGGCGAAAGACACCACGCTCAGGAACGTGCGGTCCTCGTCGGTTTCCGCCAGCCAGGCGATCACGCGCGGATCGGGCCGCGGTTTGACCCATTCCGAGATCACGTTGGTGTCGAGCAGAAAGCTCACAGGTCGATCTCACGGGGTGCATCCTTAGCCTGCTCGATGCGCAGGCCCGAATTGCGCAGCGGAGACGCCGCGAAGAACTCGGCGAGGTTGCCCTTCCGCTTGGTCTTGCGCTCCCACTCTTCGAATGAGACGAGAACCGCGACGTGGCGGCCGTTGCGCGTAATGGTCTGGGGACCCTCCGCCAGGACCCGGTCGATCATTTCGCTCAGGCGGGCCTTGGCGGCTGCCACCGGCCACGCTTCGGGCTGCCGGGCAGGGTCCGCAGGTTTGGGGATAGTCATATTGGTCATATCGATCATATTGGTCACTATGGTCATTATAGACGGGCAGGAAGCGATGTGTCAATGGATTTGTTGCGAAGTGTCAAGCGCCAGTTCCCACGTCTGTCCGAGCAGACCCTTGCCAAAGCTGTCGTGCGGCTTCTCCTCGATCAGGCGGAAGCCAGTCTCTTCGTATATGCGCCGGGCGGCGTG
>Ga0302326_10033143_pt1 | contig 10271 bp, 10 predicted proteins | sample Palsa_T0_3_FD_202264 | JGI IMG/M metagenome (GOLD analysis project Ga0302326, IMG submission 202264) | Peat permafrost microbial communities from Stordalen Mire near Abisko, Sweden - Palsa_T0_3 | ecosystem: Environmental > Terrestrial > Soil > Palsa > Peat permafrost | place: Sweden: Abisko... | reverse complement strand
TGAAAGAGCTTCCATGAGCCCCCGCAAGAATGCATGGCCGGGGAGGGTGCAATGGACGAACACGAGCGCTACGCGAAGGGCATGGCGGTGCGCCGCAAGGTGCTCGGCGACGCCTGGGTCGATCGCGCCGAGGCCGGCAAGACCGGCTTCAACGCCGAATTCCAGGCGATGATCACCCGCTCGCCCTGGGGCGAGATATGGACCCGGTCGCATTTCGACGAGCGCACCCGCCGTATCCTCGTCATCGGTACCATGATGGCGCTCGGCTGCTGGGACGAGTTCTGCCTGCATGTTCGCGCCGCCCTCACCGAGGGAGGATTCACGCCGGATGACATCAAGGAAATCATCCTGCAGCAGACCGCCTATTGCGGCGCCCCGGCAGGCAACCACGCGTTCAAGGAGGCCGGCCCCATCGTCGCGGCCATAACGGGCAAGGCCTGACCGGCGGGCGCAGCCGCGGAGCGGGACATGGCGGCGCGAGTGCTGCTATACTGGCAGTTGAACGCGCAAGGGTGGGACCCAACGATACATGCGCTCCGGGCTCATCATATCCGCCGTCGGTCACGTGGCGGCCGTGCTGGTGGCGGTGCTGTTCACCGGCGCGACGCCATTCGATTCGGTGGCCACCGAGGCGATATCGGTCGACATCATCTCGCCGAACGAGGTGCCTCCCAACCAGCCGGAATCAGCCGCGTCCGAGACGCCGCCGGAACCGCCGAGGGAATCACCCCCGGTGTTCAATTTCGAGATCGGTCTGACATCGACGCCGCAGCCGCTGGCGCCGCCGGCGCCTTCGCCGACAACGAAGCCGGCGCAGCAGGCGTCCCAGCCTCGCGCTAAGGAGCAGCAGAGCGCCAGCCAGCCAGCCACCCCAGCGGCCGCGAGGCCGGGCGCCGTGGCGGCGCAGGGGGCAGCGCCACAGGGAGCCGCGCCGCAGGGGACCGCTCCTCAAATGGCTGCGAAGCCCCCACCGGCCGCGTCGCCGCCGCCCCCGCCAGCCCAACCTCCGGCGGCGCAGGAGGCCGACAAGGCGGCCAGTCAACCGACCAACGTGGCCGATCTGTTCGGCATGCCGCTCGCGCTTCCGGACGGCCGGCTCGGCGGCGGCTTCGATGCGCCCGCGACCGAGACCGCCAAGATCGATCGCAGCAGCGTCGATGAGTTCCGCGCCCGCCTCAAGTCCTGCGCAATGCTGCCGGCCGAGGTTTCTCCCACCGAAAAAATAGCACTCGTGCTCCGCGTGAAATTGAAAGCCGACGGCATGCTCGCAGGGCAGCCGGCATTGATCGAGGGGAGCGCATCCGCGAAGGGACCGGCGCTCCTGCGAAGCCTGCTCAGCGGGCTGCGGAAATGTCAGCCCTACAACATGCTGCCGGCGGACAAGTACCAGGAATGGAAGAGCCTCGACGTGCGCTTCACGCCGGACGACATGGGGCAGGGCTGAGCGGGATCCGACAATTCCCGCCTCTGCGGCTGTTCCGGTTCAGGGCAGAGCGTTGCGCTTGATGACTTCGGAATAATAAGCCGCACTCAGCTTGGGCGAGCGCTTCTGCGTGGCAAAGTCCGCATGGAACAACCCGAAACGGGTGCCGAAGCCCGACGACCATTCGAAATTATCGAGCAAACTCCACAGGAAATAGCCGCGCACGGGCACACCCTCCGAAGTCGCGCGTTGCAGCATCGCCAGATAGTTGCGCAAGAACATGACACGGTCGCTGTCGTAGACGACACCATCCGCCGCCGGCTCATCGGCCGCGCCGCAGCCGTTCTCGGTGATGTAGATGTCCTTCACGTCCCAGACTTTGCGGAGGTGCCGCGGCGCCCAATAGAGCGACTCGGGCCCGAAGAACTGCCAGGACGACGCCATCCGCGGATGGGATCTGGAAAACCGCACGACCTCGAAGCCCGGCGACGCGTCGACCGCACGCACATAGATCGGCGTGTAGACATTGATCCCGACAAAATCGACCGGGCTCGCGATCGTCTTCAAGTCTGCGTCGCTGAACTTCGGCGCGTCCGCCCCCGCCGACGACAGGAAGGCGTCGGTGTAGCGGCCCTCCAGCATGACGGTCAGGACCCCGGCGTTGAGCTCGCGCATCGCGCCTTCGGCGGCGGCGATATTCTCCGCCGTCTCGACCGCCGGCACGACTGCCGCGACGTTCTCCGCCGGCCCGACCTGGGTGCCCGGCTTTGCCCTCGCCCGGATCGCCTCGACCGCGAGGCCATGGGCGAGCACGGCGTGGTGGCGGACCTGGTTCAAGCGCGCGGCAGGCAGCCTGAGGCCGGGCGCGAAGATGCCCGTTCCGTGCCCCAATTCGACGAATGCGCTCAGCTCGTTGAGCGTGAAGAAGTGCTTGATCCGGTCGCTGAGCTTCTCGCTGACGTAACCGGCGTAATCGGCGAAGGCTTTCGCGGTGTCGCGCGATTCCCATCCGCCGACGCTGTCCTGGAGCGCCTGCGGCAGGTCCCAGTGATAGAGCGTCGCGTAGGGCGCGATACCGTTGACGAGCAATTCGTCCGTCAAGCGGTCGTAAAAATCCAGGCCTTTGGAATTCGGGGTGCCGGTGCCGTGCGGAAAGATGCGCGGCCATGACACCGAGAACCGATACGCTCTCGCCCCCAGCGCCTTCTGCAACTGCACGTCTTCCTTGTAGCGGTGATAGTGATCCAGGGCCACGTCGCCGGTTTCGTCGTTCTGGATATGGCCGGGCGTGTGGGTAAACCTGTCCCAGATCGACTCGCCTTTGCCGTCGTCCTTCCACGCGCCTTCGATCTGATATGACGAGGTGGCCGTGCCCCAAAGGAAACCTTGCGGAAAGCCGCGCGGGGCGGACGCAGTCGGATGCGCCTGCTCCGCGTCCGCCTGGGCGCGTGCGGGCGCTGCGGAATTCGTTGCGATCGCCGCGGCACCGGCCAGCCTGATCAAGTCGCGGCGCGATCTCATTTCTCGTCTGCTTTTCATGTCGTCCAACACACGGCGTTCAAGCGCCGCCCTATCCTCCGCCCTGCTCACGAAACGCCTGGGGCGTCGTCCCCGTCTGCTTGCGGAAGAAGCGGGCGAAGTGCGAGGGGTCGGCGAAGGTGAGATCATAGGCGATCTCGTGGATCGGCTGGTTGGTGAACACCAGTTGCCGCTTCGCCTCGGTGAGCACGCGCTGCCGGATCAGGTGCCCGGCGGTGACGCCGGCGGCGCGCTTGACGTGGTCGTTGAGCCGGTCGGGCGTCATGGCGAGCTTACCCGCATAGAACGAAAGCTGGCGCTCGCGGCGGAAATGCTCCTCGACCAGATAGCGCAGCGCGTCCACGGTCGGATCGGCGGGCCTGAGCGTCGCCGACCCCGTCCGCGCCCGGCTGGCGGCGAGCCGAAGCACGGCGATGGCGATGAGCGCGAGATAGCCGCGCATGGCGAAGCGATAGCCCTGGCGGGCGAGGAAGCGCTCCTCGTAGAGATCGGCGCAGAGACGGCCGATCCGCTCGACCTCGGCCTCGTCGGGGAGCGGCACCACCGGATCGGCGGCGAGCGCGCGCAGCGCCGCCAGCGCCTCGCCCGAGCGCTCGCCGAGCCCATGGGTGACATCCTCGGTGAAGGTCAGCACCCAGCCCTCGGTGGCGTCGGCGCGGAAGCGGAAGCCGTGGGCGATGGTGGCCGGTATGATGATCGCGGCGGGTGCGTCGAAGCTGATCGCCTGCGCCTCGAACGTCATTTCGCCGCCGCCGCGCACGATCAGCAGGATCTGGAACAGATTGCGGTGGCGATGGGCGCGGATGGTCCAGTCGTGGATCGAGGAGCGCGACGAGATCGTCTCGATGTGGATGAAATCGAACGCCTGGTCGTCCGGCGGATCGCCGTAGAGATGAAACAGCGGCAGGGCGGAACTGCGGGCCATTTCCCAGTCTAACGCAAATTGCCGAAAATCCGCAGCGGTTTCGGACAATATCCCGCGCAAAATCAAGGAGTTCAGCCGACGCGGGAGCGGGTGAAAACGGCCGGATCTCGCCGCCGGTTATTCCAGAATGACAAAGCCCCGCCTTTCGGCGGGGCTTTGCGCAATTAACGGTGAGCCGTCAGCGCTTCTCGTCGTGCTGACCGCCCTTGCCCGGGTTCGCCGGGTTCTGGGTCTGCTGGCCGGGCTTCTGGCCGCCACCCTGCTGCTGGCCGGGCTTCTGCTGCCCGCCGCCCTGCTGGTGCTGGCCGCCCTGGCCGGGATTCTGCGGGTTCTGCGGATTCTGTGGATTTTGGTTCATGCTACTCTCTCTCCAGTTGCCCCAACCCCAATTCGACAAGTCAAAGCATTCGACAAGTCAAAGCGTAAGTTACAAAGCAAAAGTTCCATTCATCAAAATACTACTGACACGTCACTTGGGATCAGCGTGACCAGCATGCAATGTGTCAATGTATTCAATTTATCACAAATAGTTGAAGTGGAACTTTCTCGCTGGGAATACTGCCGTCACATGATGTCTCAATTGTGGCCTGCCCGTCCGCTGACCATCGATGGCTTGGAAACGAAACGAATAGCGTAAGCTATACAAGCTTATACGCTCGCTCGTGATACACGAGCGCGGGGCCGGCCGGTCCGAGCCGGATGTCGACGACGGCGCCGAAGATGACGTTGTGGCTCGCCACCGCCTTGATCTCCACCACCCGGCAATCCAGCGCCACCACGGCGGAGGCGAGCATGGGCGCGCCGGTCTTGAGGGTGGTCCACTCTCCGGTGCCGAAGCGCTGTTCCAGCGCGGCGCCGGTGCGGCCGGCGAAAACGTCGGCGATGATCTCGCATTCGGCGCCCAGGGTGTTGACGCAGAACACCTTGTTCTCGCGCAGGATGGGGCCGCTGTGATTCCTGCGGTTGAGGCACACCAGGAGCGTCGGCGGCGCGTCCGACACCGAGCACACCGCGGTCGCGGTGAAGCCGGTCTTGCCCCCCGGTCCCGCCGTGGTCACCACATGGACGGCGGCGCCGAGCCGGCTCATCGCCTCGCGAAACGCCGGCACCGGCACGGTGGCCACCGGCTCAGGCCCGATCGCCTCGAAGGCCCCGGCCATAGCGTCGTCAGGTCGTTGGTCGCTCCAACTCATCGGGCGAATCTAGACCATCGCGACGCCGGCAGGGAGGTGCCAATTGCAGCACTTGCGTGCGTTCGCTGCGCCGGTCCCTATTCCGCTGCCCGCGCGCGCCCGGGGGGCAGGCGCGAGACGTCGTCCGGGTTGACCCAGGTCGAGCCGGTCCAGCCGTTCTCGTCGTAGTCGGCCATGCAGGCTTCGGCGAGCGCGACCATGCCGTCGAGGGCACCGGACGAGCGCGCGTTCCACATCGCCTGGATGCGGATGTCCTCGTGATTGCCGGCATAGTTCATCTCGTAGAGCTCGTGGCGGCCGCCGAATTCGGTGCCGACCGCGTCCCACAACAGCTTCATGATCTTGATGCGCTCGCGATAGCCGATGCCGTGCGACCCCCGCACATATTTGGCGAGGTATTTGTCGATCTCCGGGTTCTCGAAATCCTTCGCCGAAGACGGCAGGTAGATCAGCGCGGAGGCGACGATCTTCTCGACGATCTCCTTGATGCGCCCATAGGCGTCGCCGGCGAACACCCGGTAGCTCGCGCCGGACTGCGCGTTGGGCAGCACGGTGTCGCCCACCCACGGCACCGGATTCATCGCCATCGCGTCGGAGATCGCCCAGAACAGGTTGCGCCACGCGATCACCTCGCCGAGCATGGCCTGGTTGCCGCGGAACTCCTCGGCGCCGGTGGCGCGCAGCGCCTTGGCGATGATGCCGACCATGAAATCGAGCTTCACGGCGAGCCTGGTGCAGCCCTGGAACTGGTAGCCGTTGAGGAAGCCCGAGCGCGGATAGAATATCTTGATCTTCTCGATGTCGCGGTGGAGCAGCACGTCCTCCCACGGGATCAGCACGTTGTCGAACACGAAGATGGCGTCGTTCTCGTCGAACCGCGACGACAGCGGATAGTCGAACGGCGTGCCCATCACGCTCGCCATCAATTCGTAGGAGGCGCGGCAGAACAGCTTGACGCCGGGCGCGTTCATCGGCGCGATGAACATCACGGCGAGGTCGGAATCGTTGATCGGCATCGCCGCGTTCTGGCCGAGGAAGTTGTAGTGGGTGAGCGCCGAGGACGTCGCCACCACCTTGGCGCCGGACACGTAGATACCGGCGTCGGTCTCCTTCTGGATGGTGATGAAGACGTCCTTGACCTGGTCGGGCGCCTTGGCGCGGTCGACCGGCGGATTGACGATGGCGTGGTTCATGAACAGCACGTGGTCCTGGGCGCGCCGGTGCCAGTTTTTCGCATTGGCCGCGAACTTGTCGTAGAAGGCGTTGTTGGCGCCGAGCGTGTTCATCAGCGACGCCTTATAGTCGGGCGTGCGCCCCATCCAGCCGTAGGACATGCGCGCCCAGGCGGCGATGGCGTCGCGCTGGCCGATCAGGTCCTCGCGGGACTTCGCCACCCGGAAGAACTTGTGGGTGAAGCCGCCGTTTCCGGTGTCGGTCGGGCAGGTCAGCGCCGGCTTGGTGGCGGGATCGTGCAGCGAATCATAGAGCTTGGCGATGGTGCGGGCGGCGTTGCGAAAGGCCGGGTGCGTGGTGACGTCGGGGACGCGTTCGCCATAGATGTAGATCTCGCGGCCGTCGCGCAGGCTTTCGAGGTACTCCTTGCCGGTGAACGGCCGGTCGGCCACGGTGAAATCCTCGGCCTTGGTCCGAGTCATGGGCGGCTCCTTGTCAAATTATTTTGCTTGTCCATAAGACTGGGCCGGAAAATGGCCCGTCGCGGGACCGCGCGAAAGGCACGAAAGCGGGGATTGCTGGAACAATTCGGCCCGCCACGGGGGCGGCTCGGCTTGACGCCGCGGCGGCGAGAGGTTCCTTTAGAGTCATGCCGCGCCGGGGTCGGCATGGAACCTTCCCCTCAAAGAGAAACGAACGGCGGACGCATGGAAGTTTTCGTCCAGCAACTCATCAACGGGGTTACGCTCGGCTCCATCTACGGCCTGATCGCCATCGGCTACACCATGGTGTTCGGCATCATCGGCATGGTGAACTTCGCCCATGGCGACGTGTTCATGGTGTCGGCCTTCATCGCGCTGATCACATTCCTGCTGGTCACCACCTGGCTCGGCATCTCCTCGGTGGTGGCAGCGCTGCTGATCGTGCTCGTGGTCGCGATGGTGCTGACCTCGCTCGTCAACTGGACCATCGAGCGGCTCGCCTACCGGCCGCTGCGGGGATCCTTCCGCCTCGCGCCGCTGATTTCCGCGATCGGCATGTCGATCTTCCTGATGAACTTCGTCCAGGTCGCCCAGGGACCGCGCAACAAGTCGATCCCGCCGTTGCTGCAGGGCGACTTCGTGCTGATGTCGCACGAGGGCTACCAGGTCACCCTGTCGTACCGGCAATTGCTGATCTGGGGGGTGACCGCCGCGATGCTCGCCGTGTTCTGGTACGTGGTGAGCCGCACCTCGCTCGGCCGCGCGCAGCGCGCCTGCGAGCAGGACCAGAAGATGGCGGCCTTGCTCGGCGTCGACGTCGACCGCACCATCTCGATCACCTTCGTGATCGGCGCCGCGCTCGCCGCCGTCGCCGGCACCATGTATCTCATGTATTATGGCGTGGTGAACTTCGCCGACGGCTTCACGCCCGGCGTCAAGGCCTTCACCGCGGCGGTGCTCGGCGGCATCGGCTCGCTGCCCGGCGCGGTCATCGGCGGGCTGCTGATCGGCCTCATCGAGACCATGTGGTCGGCCTATTTTTCCATCGACTACAAGGACGTCGCCGCCTTCTCCATCCTCGCCATCACCCTGATCTTCCTGCCGCAGGGCCTGCTCGGCCGCCCGGACGTGGAGAAGGTGTGAGATGGCCGGGCGCGGCGTCGAAGCGCCGGCGGCGGCGGTCTCCACCGACTTCACGCACGCGCTGAAAGACTCCGCGCTGGCGGGGCTGATCGCGTTCGGGCTGTTCCTGCCGCTGATCGGGTTTCACGCGGTCCAGGACATCCGCAACGAGCTCGTGCTCGAGACCCGCTGGCCGCTGCTGTTTGCGTTCGTGATCCTCGCCATGGCCGGCCGGCTGTTCGGGAGCCTCGTCGTCACGCCGTGGCGCGAGCGCCGCGCCGCGCGCCCGCGCGCCGTCGCCGCGGCAAGGCCCGGCGCGACGCTGGCGCGGCTGTTCGCGCCTGCAGCCACCGGCTTCGTCATCGTCTATCCGCTGCTGGTGCTGTGGCTCGCCGGTCTCGGCGGCGCGGTGAAATGGGTCGACAATTTCGGCATCCAGATCCTGATCTACGTCATGCTCGGCTTCGGCCTCAACATCGTGGTCGGGCTCGCCGGCCTGCTCGACCTCGGCTACGTCGCCTTCTATGCGGTCGGCGCCTATTCCTATGCGCTGCTGTCCCAGACCTTCGGCCTGTCGTTCTTCATGCTGCTGCCGCTCGCCGGCATCCTCGCCGCGTTCTGGGGCATCATGCTCGGCTTTCCCGTGCTGCGGCTGCGCGGCGACTACCTCGCCATCGTCACCCTCGCCTTCGGCGAGATCATGCGGCTGGTGCTGATCAACTGGGTTCCCGTCACCAACGGCTATGCGGGGATCAGCGGGGTTCCGCGGCCGACCTTCTTCGGCATTCCCTTCAACGCCACCGACGAGGGCTTCGCAGCCGTGTTCGGCCTCGAATTCAGCCCGATCTACCGCACGATTTTTCTCTATTACATCATCCTCGCGCTGGCGCTGCTGACCGCCTTCGTCACCATCAGGCTGCGCCGGCTGCCGGTCGGGCGCGCTTGGGAGGCGCTGCGCGAGGACGAGATCGCCTGCCGCTCGCTGGGGATCAACACCACCAGCACCAAGCTCACCGCATTTTCCATCGGCGCCGGCTTCGGCGGCTTTGCCGGCGCCTTCTTCGCCGCGCGGCAAGGCTTCATCTCGCCGGAATCCTTCACCTTCATGGAGTCCGCGACCATCCTCGCCATCGTCGTGCTCGGCGGCATGGGCAGCCAGCTGGGCGTCGCCATCGCCGCCATCGCCATGATCGGCGGCACCGAGGCGCTGCGCGAACTCGACGTGCTCAAGGAAGTGTTCGGCAACGGCTTCGATCCCACCCAATACCGCATGCTGGTGTTCGGCTTCGCCATGGTGCTGATCATGGTGGTGCGGCCGCGCGGGCTGATCTCGACGCGGCAGGCCTCGGTGCATCTCGCCGAGCGCAAGGCGATTGCGGGCACGCTGGTCAAGGAGGGGCGCGGGTGAGCGAGGCGCTGCTCCGGGTCGAGCACCTGACCATGCGGTTCGGCGGGCTCGTCGCCGTCAACGCGCTGTCGTTCGCGGCGAACCGCGGCGACATCACCGCGCTGATCGGCCCGAACGGCGCCGGCAAGACCACGGTGTTCAACTGCATCACCGGCTTCTACAAGCCGAGCGAAGGACGCATCGCGCTCGGCCATGGCGGTGCCGCGGTGTGGGACGAGCTCGACGCGCTCACGAGGCGCGATGCCCGCAGCCTGGTGCGTCCCGACGGTGCGTTGTTCCTGCTCGAACGCATGCCCGATCATCTCGTCGCCCGCCGCGCGCGGGTCGCCCGCACGTTTCAGAACATCCGCCTGTTTCCCGGCATGACGGTGCTGGAAAACCTGCTGGTCGCCCAGCACAATACGCTGATGCGGGCATCGGGCTTCACCGCGCTCGGCATCTTCGGGCTCGGTCATTACGGCCGCGCCGAACGGGCCGCGATCGAGAAAGCGCGCCACTGGCTCGCGCTGACCGGCCTCGTCGCGCGCGCCGACGATCCCGCCGGCGAACTGCCCTACGGCGCCCAGCGCCGGCTCGAAATCGCCCGCGCGCTGTGCACCGATCCGATGCTGCTGTGCCTCGACGAGCCGGCCGCCGGCCTCAATCCGCGCGAAAGCGCCGAGCTCAACGAGCTGATCCTCACCATCCGCGCCGAGCACAAGGTGTCGGTGCTGCTGATCGAGCACGACATGAGCGTGGTGATGAGCATCTCCGACCACATCATCGTGCTCGACTACGGCGTCAAGATCGCCGACGGCGCACCATCCGCCGTCCGCAACGACCCCAAGGTCATCGCCGCCTATCTCGGCGTCGAGGACGAAGAGGTGGCCAAGGTCGAAGCCGAGGTCGGGCTGTGACGCGCGCTCCCACCATGAAACCCGCGCCCCCTCCCCCGCCGGCGGGGGGGGGTCGGGGGGGGGGGCGGAAGTACCCCCCAACCCCCCCGCCGTTTAAAGAAGCGCGGCCC
>Ga0302326_10033142_pt1 | contig 10271 bp, 8 predicted proteins | sample Palsa_T0_3_FD_202264 | JGI IMG/M metagenome (GOLD analysis project Ga0302326, IMG submission 202264) | Peat permafrost microbial communities from Stordalen Mire near Abisko, Sweden - Palsa_T0_3 | ecosystem: Environmental > Terrestrial > Soil > Palsa > Peat permafrost | place: Sweden: Abisko... | reverse complement strand
TAACATTGTGTAACACCTTTCAGTTTATATATATCCCCATGGTTCGAGGCGAAATTTTCCATTCACGTATAGTACAATCGACGCCCTAAAATATTCCTTACAAAATGGAAATTTTTACTCGGTGATGCGAGTCGTGCGTCCGGCCCATCTTGCGTCCCCGGCGGCGGTGCCTTATCGTTGTTACTAGCTCCTAACGCACGGAGGCAAAAAGTCGTGGCTGAGCAAATTCCCCTTTCCCGTGTCCACCATAGCGAACTGATCGACCGTCGAATCCTCGAGGTCGTCAAGGGCGGAAACTATATCCTGGGGCCGGAATGTAAGGCTTTTGAGAAGGAACTGGCGGCGTATTTCGGGGTGAAACATGTGGTTTTGTCCAGCTCCTGGACCGCCGCCGTGCAACTGCTGCATATCGCCCAGGGGCTCAAGCCGGGTGATGAAATCCTGGTGCCCAGCCTGACGGCTTTTCCGAGCATCGAACCGATGATCCATGTCGGGGCCAAACCGGTGTTCTGCGACATCGACGATACCTACACCACCGACCCCGAAGACGCTCGCAAACGCATCACCAAACGGACGGTTGGCATCCTGCCGGTGCACCTCTACGGCCGGCCGGCGAATATCGATGCGTTCCAGCAATTGGCCAAGGACCACAATCTCTGGATCATTGAGGATTGCGCCCAGTCCCACGGCGCCAAGTGGAAGGGCAAGCGCGTCGGCAGCTTCACCGCCCATGCGGCTTTCTCCTTCTATCCATCCAAAAATCTTACGGTCTACGGTGACGGCGGGGCGATCGCGACGGAGGATCCGGAAATCGCCCGCAAGGTCACGATGCTGCGCAATCATGGCCGCAAGGACAAATATCTGCATGAAAAGGTCGGATTCAATTTGCGGTTCAATGAGATTCAGGCGGCCGTCGGGCGCGAGCAACTGAAGGTGCTGGATGATTTGAATGCCGGGCGGCGGCGAGTGGCCGGTTGGTATCGGCGGGAGTTGGCGGATTGGAAAGGGTTGGTATTGCCGCCGGATGATAAACCCGGCGAGACCGAATCGGTGTATCACATGTTCGTGATCCGGCTCGACAATAACGATCAGCGCGAAAGCCTGGCGCGATATCTGAAGGAAAAGGGCATCGAAACCGGCGTGCATTATCCGGTTCCAAATCATCTTCAGCCCGCCATCGAGGAAGTTTTCGGCAAACAGCCGACGCTGCCGCGCACCGAGGATTATGTGAAGCGCATTCTCAGCCTGCCGATGTACCCGGCGCTGGTGGAATCGCAGGCGGTGACGGTCGCGAGCGAGATCAAAGCATTTTTAACCCGGAAGTAGGCCGATGGGCGAGCTGTTGTTTATCTATGCCGCCCTGGCTGTATTTCGGATGCCTTTCCAGCAGAACTATTGGCTTTGGAAGGCCATCGGTTTTGCGGGGCTGGGGACATTTCAGGCACGCTGGATCGTGCAGTGGTTGCATTCCGAGAAACACAAGGAATCACGGATTCCGATTGCATTCTGGTGGCTATCGCTAATTGGATCGCTGCTGGAGCTGGCGTATTTTCTGCGGCAACAGGATTCGGTGGGCGTCGCGGGATATTTTTTCAGCGCGGTGCCGTACACGCGGAATCTGATGCTGGTGTATCGCAAGCGGCGATTGGATGCTGAGGCCGCGCAAGGTTTTCCGGTCACATCCGTTGACGAACCTGCGGAATCCGATCATTAATTTCATGCCACCCACGCTGAGCATTTGCGTTCCGGTTTACAACGAGGCGGAGAATCTGCCGCTGTTGCATGCGGCGATTGTGGATGTGATCGACCCGGCGGGGATCTCGGCGGAACTGCTGCTCGTCGATGATGGCAGCAAAGACGGAAGCTGGGCGGCGATTCAGGCGCTGGTGGCGAAGGACCCGCGCGTGCGGGGATTGCGATTCAAGAAGAATTGCGGCGAGACGGCGGCCAGCGATGCGGGATTGCGGGCGGCGCGCGGGGTTTTCGTGATGACGATGGATGCCGATCTGCAGAACGATCCGCGCGATATCCCCAAGTTTCTGGAGGCACTGGGCAAAGGATTCGACTGCGTCTGCGGCACGCGCGTGGCCAGCCGAGGCAAGGGGGACAAATTTATTCGGGTTGCCTCCAGCCGGATCGCCAACTGGGTGCGGAATAAATTGTCGGATGAACAGATATCCGATGCGGGATGCACGTATCGGGCTTTTCGAAGGGATTGCGTGGGGAAATTAAAACTCTATCGCGGCCTGCATCGGTTTATTCCGACTTTGCTGAAGATGGAGGGTTTCACGGTCACGGAAATTCCAGTCAGCAACAATCCAAGATTGCACGGCGAAAGCAAATATGGCGTTTGGAACCGATTGTTCAAAAGCTTCCGGGATTTGCTGGCGATTCGGTGGATGAAGAGCAGGCTGTTGGGATACGAAGTCGCGGAGGAATTGGATCGTAAACCGGCTGACTAAACCGGGGGCTGCAAACGCTTCGTGAAGAATTCTCGGAGATTCCGAGCCACCAATTCTTCTTCGCCGTCTTGAAGCAGATTGACGTGAATGGTCAGCCGATTGTCCCGGCCGCGCAGGAGGATGGAAGGATCCGATTCCAAAAGTATCTTGGCCGCCTCTTCGCAGGTGATTCCGAAAACCGCTTGATCGAACTTTATTTGCAATCGCGTCTTCTCGACGATGCACGACAGGATGCCGGGAATATTCTTCAGGGCATCGGCGATGTGGGCGACCCTGCGGATGTCGCGGGCGATTTCGGCGGCGGGATCGGCGGCGAGAAATAATTTCAAGGCCGTGTAAATCCCGGCGAATTCTTCCTTGCCGACTTTCATTCCGCGGCCGATGCGCAGATTGGGGGATGAGTGGAATTTGCATCCTTCGATGATCTCGCGCTTGCCCAGCACCAGGCCCGTGGATTGCGGGCCGCGAATTCCCTTGCCGCCACTGGTGATGAACGCATCGACGCCGAGATCGCGGGTGTAATGCCAGAGATTTTCCTTGGGCGGCACGGCGCATGCGCCGTCGATCAAAACAGGAACATTTTTCTCGTGCGCTGCGGAGATGACGCGTCCGACATCCAATTCCGCTTCGCTCTCGAACGCAATAAATAAAATGGCGGCGGTCTGATCGGTGATGGCGTGGAGATATTCATCCGAGCCGGCCCTTCGACTGGTGTTGGGTTGACCGATTTCAACGATCCTTCCTCCCGCGGCGCGAACGGCGGGATCGGCCTCGGTGCCGCGATCGCAACGGCTTATGATGATCTGGTTCCTTATTCCATGCGTATCCGGCAGACGATCGGCCAAATTCGCATCCGTTCCGGCAATGCATGTGGCGACGGCGAGCGATATCCCCGATGCCGCGCCGCAACTGATGAATGCTGATTCGTTCCTGGTCATCGCCGCGATGGCGTCGCCGACACGGTTTTGCAGATCGAAGATATTGACGAAGTGTTTGGATGCCTCGGCCATCGCGGCGACAACCGGCTCCGCCATAATCGAACCCCCGAATCGCGTGTACATGCACCCGCTGGCGTTGATGAACGGGCGGACGCCGATTTCTTCGTAAATGCCCATATGGGGGAATGCTACGCGATGATTTTTGGCGGTGCCATTGGGGGGAATAATCCGGCCGAGGCCGGCCGGGCTAAACGGGGATATGATGTTCGCTATGGTGATGAGATTTTTGGGGTTTGCCCTGCTTCTGGTGGTGGGATGCTCGCAGCCCAATCCTGCGCCGGCAACCAGGGAATCTTCCGCTGCGCCCAACGCGGTGCTCATCGATCCGATCGCAACTCTTGGGGCGAACCGCCTCACGCATTTGGCCTCCAGTTCGGCGGGGCTATTTTTTGTGCAGGAGGAAGATGGCGGGGGCGATCATGTGCGACGGCTCAGCGATCTGGATGCGCCGCTGGACACCGGGCTGAGCGGGCTGGCCATCGGCCGGGCCATCGGGCATCCGTTGGTCGTCGGCAATATCCAGGCATTGGCGGCGGATGCGAATCGGCTCTACTTCTTTTTTGCCGGAGCGGATCATGGGGCGACGGTGGCGTGCGCGGGGTGGTTTGATATCTCCACCGGAAATATTCAAATTCTGGCGGATGCGGCGAAGTTGGCGCAGCTCATCGGCAGCCGACAAACTTTGAGCATCTGCCGGCCGGAGATGGCGGCGTCGGGGAATGTGGTGTGGCTCTGGCTGCATTCGCTGGCGGGGTCGAGTTTTCTTCAGATCGATCCAACCGATGCGAATCTGGCGACGGCGATCTCACGACCGTTCGATGAACTGACCGTGGATTTGGTCCAGCCGGATTTTACGCATGAGGATTATGCGGCCGGGGGCGGGGCGGATGGGTCGCTGCTGATTGAGGACCGTTGGCTGGGAGCGATGTGGCAGATTGCGCCCCGCGGGCACACCCTGCAAATCGCCAGCCTGACGAGCTTGCCGCATGGGCTTTCGGCGCCGGCGGAGGGTGCGGATGGAAAGATTGCGATTTTCGCGGCAGCGGGACCGGCGGTGGTGCCGCGCGAGGACTCGCCGCATCCGCCGACGATTGGGGCGGTGAATTATCCGGCGCTGCTGCTCTATCACGATCAGCAATTTGATTCGTTTGGGCAGGCGACGTTGCATGGACAAGCCGATTTTCCCGTAGCAAAACTGGCATTGAGCGCGCTGGTGCTTTCGCCGGACCAGAGTGGGTGGATCGCATACGATCCGCCGACGGGGGAGCTGTTTCGCCTGCGGCTGGGGACGCGGTGAACATCCCCTCCTCCGGTACTCCGGGGGAGGGCGCGGGTGGGGGTTTCTCGCGGCCCAGTCGGCGTTCGGCCCCCACCCCAACCCTCCCCCGGAGTACCAGGGGAGGGGGAGATTCTGGGGCGGGGCGGTTATTCTTTCATTCGATGCCTGACATTGTTCTCACCACATTGAATGCCCGCTGGGCCCATGCGGCTTTTGGGTTGCGGTATCTCTTGGCCAATCTCGGCGCGCTTCGGGGAGATGCGAAGATTTTGGAATTTGAGATCAATCAAAAGCCGACGGACATCATCGAATCGATTCTCGCGGAGAACCCCAAACTTGTCGGCCTGGGGGTTTACATCTGGAACGCCACGCCGGCGGAACAGATCGTCGCGGAGCTGAAGCGGCTGCGGCCGGAATTGGTGATCGTGCTCGGCGGGCCGGAAGTGAGTTATGAAACCGAGCAGCAGGCGATGTGCGGGATGGCGGATTATGTGATCACCGGCGAAGCGGATCTGGCGTTTGGGGAACTCTGTGCAAAAATCCTTGCGGGGGAAAAGCCGTCGCAAAAAATCATTTCGGCTAATCTGCCGGATTTTTCGCGGTTGGTGTTGCCGTATGAACTGTACGATCAGAATGACCTCGAACACCGCGTGATCTACGTCGAGGCATCGCGCGGGTGTCCGTTTTCGTGCGAGTTTTGTTTATCGTCTCTGGAAATCCCGGTGCGGAATGTTCCGCTGGATGCATTTCTGGCGGCGATGGGGCGGCTGCTGGATCGGGGGCTGAATCAGTTCAAATTTGTCGATCGCACGTTCAATCTGAATCTCAATGTCAGCCGGGCGATTCTGGAATTTTTTCTGAGTCGATATCGGCCGGGGTTGTTTGTGCATTTTGAGATGATCCCGGATCGATTGCCGGAAGGTTTGCGGCAGATCATTCGGCAATTTCCGGCGGGGGCGTTGCAGTTTGAAGTCGGGGTGCAGACGTTTAATCCGGAAGTGTCGGCGCGGATCAGCCGAAAGCAGGATAACGATCGGTTGGCAGACAATCTGAAATTTCTGCGAAGCGAAACCGGCGTTTATGTGCATGCGGATTTGATTGCGGGATTGCCGGGGGAGGATTTGGCGAGTTTCGCGGCGGGGTTCGATCGGTTGGTGGAATTGGGACCGCAGGAAATTCAGGTGGGGATTCTGAAACGGCTGCGCGGCACGCCGATTGTGCGGCATGATCGGGAGTGGGGCATGGTTTACAGCCCACATCCGCCGTATGAGGTGCTGCAAACCAGCGCGATAGATTTTGCCACAATGCAGCGGCTGCGGCGTTTTTCGCGGTTTTGGGATCTGATCGCCAACAGCGGGAATTTCATTCAGACGACGCCGCGGATTTGGTTGGATGGGTCGCCATTTCAGCGATTTCTGAAATTGTCGGATTGGCTGCTTGCGCGGCTGGGGAAGAATCACGGGATTGCGTTGCAGCATCTGTCGCATCAATTGTTCGATTTTCTGGTGACGGAGTTGGGGCAGGATGCGAAGGAGACGGCCGCGGCAATCTGGCAGGATTATCAGCGCGCCGGCCGATCGGATCGCCCAGCATTTCTGCGGCCCTATATCGGAGAGGATGCGTTCCGCCCGGTCCGGGAATCACAGCGAAACTGGACTGGCAAGCGGCAGATGCGGCGGTTGGGATGATGCTCATGCGGATTTCACATGCAACTTTGCGGTTGAGGTCGGATTTACCCCTTGGGAAGTCCGCCAATGACAGCGTGAAATTCCTATCCGGGCCGGTCCGATAACGAGTCGCGACGGATTGTCTCAAGCAAGATTGTAAAGACAGGCAGTTTTACACCGATGATCGCCGGCTGGTTAGGAAGCCCGGTTGGCCGCTTTGGGAAAATTGCCAATCGGCCAATAACTTGCAATATTGGCCGGCAGACATAGAGTGATCCTGCTGCGATTTTGGCGTAATTGCCGCGCAGCAGGGGAGATAGAGGAGTCCGAGCCGATTTTCCGTCGAGTCTGAAAGGAGCAAGTCTTGCGCTTGAGAGGAAACACGCTGTCGACCCGTTACTTGACCCCCCGCCTGACGCGCTTCTGCCCGAGGCGATTCTGCCTGGCGCTTCTGGGAATCGGCCTTTGCGGTTTGCTTGGCGGATGTGATTTTGGCGGCAACGATTTTATCAACCCCTCTGAGCCGTACATTCTCGATACGCCGGGTCACACCGTTCCGATTCTGGACACGGTTGCTCCGGGCGTCGAGGAGCCTGATGAGGCGTATTCGCAAGCCACGGACATTGAACCGGATGACCTGGTCCCCAACGTCACGGATTACCGCATAGCGGTTGATGACGTCATCAACATTGGCATTCAGGATCTTCAGGGCGAGGGCACGGGGGAGCAAATCAAGACCGTGCGAGTGACGGAAACCGGCATGGTCAATCTGCCGTATATTTCCCCGGTCAAAGCTGAAGGGCTCACCGAGCTGGAGCTGCAGGATGCGGTGGTGGCGGCATATGAGAATGCCAAGATGATCCAGCATGCGCAAGTGACCGTGACCGTTGCGCAAGCCAATGGCCGGACATACAAGATTCTGGGCAATGTGGGCAATCCGGGTGAATATGCGATCAGCAAGCCGGATTTCCGGATGCTGGATGCGATGGTGGCGGCACGAGCGCCGAATGTGACCATCGGCGTGGATTATGCGTATGTGATTCGGGATATAAAAGCCGAGCAGGAACAGGAAGGCGCGGAGGCTCCCACGACGGCGCCGAGCGACATGAACGAGGCGCCAACGACGACGCCGAGCACAAATCCCGGCGATCTGCTGAATCCGCAGGGCAAGGCCGACGCTCCGCCGGGGTCTCCGGTATTGATGGATGATACGACAGGCGCAGCAGCCTCACCGCCGGGCGAATCGTTTCAATTTAATTCGCCGCCGGAACAGTCGGACACGCGGGTGATTCGGATTCCGATTCACGATCTGCTGCAGTTGGGCGAATTGAAATATAACATCGTAATCCGGCCTGGGGACAAGATATATGTTCCCGATCCGGTGAACGGCGTGTATTACATGGGCGGACACATTCAACGGTCCGGCGTTTACAGTCTTTCAGGCACGAAGATCACGATCAAGCAGGCGTGGGTAGCCGCAGGCGGGGCGGATCAGAATGCCATTCCGCGTCGAACAGAAATCATTCGTCGAATTGGCGACAATAAGGAAGTTTTTGTGCGAATTAATATGTCCAAGGTCTGGTCCGGATTGCAGCCGGATGTTTTCCTCAAGCCGGACGACACCGTCGAGGTTGGCACGGACATGCTGGCGCCGTTTATCACGATATTACGTAATGCTCCCAGTTTGACGACCGGGATCGGACTTTCCTATCAGCGGAACTTCTACACCGGCGTAAACCCGCTATAAACGGCGGGCTAGCGCTGTGGTAAAGTGAAACTGAGACGATGCGAACTGGCCCTCTGAGGCCGGCGTAATGCCGACAGCCATGCCGCCAGGGACTTGGCGCTAATGCGTGGGTGAGAAATGCGTTCGCCCGGCCGGGTTTGGAACACCGGTCCCAGCGAGCCCAACCGTCTTTCGCATGAGTCAAATGGAGTTCAACTCGTCAATCCCGGCAACGGCCGGATCGGGAGGTACGTCCGCCGATTCGGACGGTACTCCCGCGGTGGGGGATTCCCACTCTCTGCTTGGCATTTCCAACGATGTCTGGATGCAAATTTCGATTATTGCGGTGCTTTTCGTCTGCCTCTTCTGGCCGAATCTTCGGCGGCTCTGGGACAAAACGAATCCGTTTTACGGCGAAGCCAATTGGGGTCATGCGATCTGCATTCCGTTTGTTGGGGTCTATTACCTTTATGTGAACCGCGAACGCCTGCTGAACCCGCCGCCGATCCCCAAGCCCAATGCGTTGCAGAGGTCGTTGCGCGTGGCGGCGATGTGGATATTGGCGTTGGGACTGCCGCTCGTGCTGGTGCATGAAGTGGCGCGGGAATTGTTTAATGGGGTGGCGGCGGCGGTGGGGATTTGCATTTTGGCGGGAGTTGCGGTTTGCCTGGTCGCTCCGAAGAGTCAACTTGTTGAACGGGCCGACGATCATACGGCTGGCTGGTTTGGCGGGGCAATCCTGTTCTTCGGGCTGGCGCTGTTTGGCTATGCCATTTATCCCGGGCAGAACGATTTCCTCAAAGATTTTGGCATGGTTGTCACGCTATTCGGGATCGTGCTGATCCTGGCGGGCTGGGGCGTGATGCAAACGGCATGGTTTCCGATTGCATATCTGGTTTGCGCGATCCCCTGGCCGGGCCTCATGTACAGCAGGATCGCCAGCCCGCTGCAACAACTGGCGGCGCGCGTGGCGGTGTGGACGATGGAAATGACCCGCGTGGAATCCAGCAGCAGCGGGACCAAGATTTTCATCCAGGGCCATGGCGGCGTGATGCGGACGCTCAATGTCGCCGAGGCGTGCGCGGGGTTGCGATCCTTGATGACATTCGTGTCGGTCGGTGCGGCAGTCGCATTTTTGTCGGCCCGGCCGCTGTGGCAGAAGATCACCATCACGCTATCGGCGATTCCGATCGCCATCTTCTGCAACGTCATGCGTGTCTCGGGCCAGGGATTGCTGGACCATTATGTGAGCCAGCAGTTGTCGGAGAATTTCGCGCACCAATTCGTGGGGATGATCATGCTGATTCCGGCGTTTCTGTTGATTTTGCTGGTGGGTTGGGTGCTGGATCAGATATTCATGGAGGAAGTGGACCGGCGTCATATGACGGCGGCGCCGGCGGTAATCCGCCGAGCCACTGGGCAGGCGCAGATCATGGCGGTACCCGCGCAGCGGCCGGCGCCGATACGAAAAGCGCCAGTGAGCCGGACGACGACGACGGTTTCCAATGTCGCTGTCGCCAAAGCGCCAACACCGGCAACGTCTCCGAAGCCGGCAATGGCGCGGCCCACCGCAACAACGCCACCGCCGTCAATACGATTAGCACAGGGAAGGCCAAAGCCGAACACGGCCAAGCCCGCGAACGATCCCAAAACGCCTCCGAGGAGGGAAGCGATATGACCCAGACACAAAAACCCATCCGCGCGATTTGGTCGCGCGTTCCGTTCGTGGCGGTCGTGGTGGTGTTGGCAGCGGCGGCGACGGCGCTGAATGTGACAAGCTGGAGCAAGGGGCTGCATTTCAAGAAAGAGCCGGTGCCCCAGCCGCGCGATTTTCATGATCTGCCCGCGCTGATGGGAACGTGGCTGCAAATCTCCCAGGATTCCAAGCTTGATCCGCAGACGGAAGAAATTCTGAATACCCATCAATACGTTTACCGCGATTTTATTGAGGTGAACCAGCGCGGCGCCGATTTGCTGGTAATGTTGAATGAAGCAAACTCCGCGTCAAACACGGCGGACGTGGCATCATCCGATGCCCAGATCAGGCAGAAGTTTCAGGCCGCCAGCTTTGCGGACCGGGTTGCGATGATCCAGTCGGCGATTGCGGATAAAACGCCGGCGGAACGGGGAGCGGTCATA
>Ga0302326_10033141_pt1 | contig 10271 bp, 10 predicted proteins | sample Palsa_T0_3_FD_202264 | JGI IMG/M metagenome (GOLD analysis project Ga0302326, IMG submission 202264) | Peat permafrost microbial communities from Stordalen Mire near Abisko, Sweden - Palsa_T0_3 | ecosystem: Environmental > Terrestrial > Soil > Palsa > Peat permafrost | place: Sweden: Abisko... | reverse complement strand
CGCAGTCACCTTTCTGCTGGTAGTGCTGGCCGCGGCCACGCTTTGGGGTCTGCCGGAAGCCATATTCGCCTCGGTCTGGAGCATGCTGTGCCTGGATTACTACTTCCTGCCTCCGGTGCCCGCCCTAGGCATCGAAGATCCGCAGAATTGGGTCGCATGGGGCGCTTTCCTCATCATTTCATTGGTGGTCAGTGAACTGTCCTCGCGCTTGAAAAAACGGGCCCTGGAAGCCACCCAACGGCAGCGCGAAATCGAGCGCATGTATGCGCTGAGCTGCAGCCTTATGCAAGGCGGCGCGGCCACCGCGTTGGCCCAGCGGATTCCAGCGCAAGTGGCGGAGATTTTCGGCTGCGGAGGCGTGGCCTTCTTCGACGTCCTTTCCGGGCAGATCCATCGCGCCGGCGCGCCGGCTGGAATTTCCGAAGCCGTGTTAAAGGAAGCGGCCGGGTATGCGGATCTGTCGCGGGCGCCCAGCGGAAATTCGGCGGTCGTTCCGGTGACCTTGGGAGCCACGACTATCGGTACCCTGGGATTCAACGAAGCATCCATGTCCGCGCCCACCATGCAGTCGATCGCCAACCTGGTGGCCCTGGCCATGGATCGCGTTCGCAAGCAGGAGGCCGCCGGGCAAGCGGAGGCAGCGCGGCGCCACCAGGAACTGAAGTCCATGCTGCTGGATGCGCTGGCGCATGAGTTTCAAACGCCGCTTACCTCGATTCGCGCCGGTATCGGCGCGATGCTGGCGGAATCTCCGGGCCGCGAGCAGCGGGAGTGGCTCGAGATTATGGATGAAGAGAGCGGGCGGCTTACAGCGATGATGGCCGAAGCCATCCAAATGGCGCGCATAGAGGCCGGCCACGTGGACCTGGACGTGCAGACTCACACGGTAGAAGACCTGGTCTACTCGGCGCTCGAAAGGCAGATGGCGGCGGGATCCCAAGTCGAGATCGACTTGCCGCAAAACCTGCCTCCCGTATCGGCCGACGCCGGGCTGATTCGCCTGGTGATCCGGCAAATCGCGGGAAATGCGCTGAGATATTCGCATCCGGACGCGCCCGTCAAGGTGCGGGCCCACGAAGGAGAGGACGGGGTGGTCATCAGCGTCAGCGACTGCGGCCCGGGCATTCCCGCCGATGAGCAGCAGCGCGTCTTCGAAAGATACTATCGCGGTAAGCAAGGGCGCGGTCATCTAACCGGGATGGGAATGGGACTCCCCATCGCGCGCCAGGTAGTGGAGGCCCATAGCGGCCGAATCTGGGTTGAAAGCCAACCTGGAGAAGGCGCTACATTCTCGTTCAGTCTGCCGTTTTCGCATGAGGAGGCCAACGTATGAGCGGAGCCAAGATCCTGGTAGTGGACGACGACCTGCAGATCCGCCGGGTGATGCGCAAGATGCTGGTGGCGCAGGGTTACACGGTGAATGACGCGCGCAGCGGCGAGGAGGCGCTGGATGTGCTGCGGCGCGGCCGTCACGATCTGGTGGTGCTGGACATTGCGATGCCCGGAATGGGAGGCCTGGAAGCCTGCCGCGCGATTCGCGCCGGATGGGACCTGGCCATTGTCATCTTGTCGGTGCGCGACATGGAGAAGGACAAGATCGGCGCCCTGGACGCCGGCGCGGACGACTACGTCACCAAGCCTTTCAGCATGCAGGAACTGCTGGCTCGCATCCGCGCCGGGTTGCGGCGCTCGCCACTGGCTCCGGAAGCGGCGCCACAAGCATTGCAAATCGAGGGCCTGGAGATCAACTTCGCCGCGCGCCGCGTAATTGTGAACGGCCATGAAGTGCGTCTGACCCGCAAAGAGTTCGACCTGCTGCAATTTTTGGCCGCCAGCCCCAATACGCCAATTCCGCATCGCCGCTTGCTGCAAGCGGTCTGGGGACCGGACTACGGTAATGAGGTCGTGTATCTGCGCGTGTTCATCAATCAACTCCGCAAGAAGATTGAACCGGAGCCAGCCAAGCCGCGGTACATCCTGACCGAGCCTTGCATCGGATACCAATTCCATGTACCTTCGGAGGCTAAGAAAGATCAACGCGAACTAGAGACAATACTGTTCACTTAGCTGTGGGCAGCGCCCCGCGCTGCAGCGGCGTCCCAAGGCCACTTGGTTTCGTGGGGCTGGCCCTCGGCCTGCGCGGGTCCCCTGGACCCGCTGTTTCCCCGGAGATCGGGCTTTGCGAAGAATAGATGGCGGCCTGGGAGGCCGCCGCAGGCCGAGGGCCTGCCCCACTAGACATTGGACATTCCGGCCCGCGATGGCATCAGTTGCCGGTAACGTTGGCATTCAGGCGACCTTTTGCGAGGCGGACCTGTATGGCGGTGGCGGGCGGGGCGGCGGCGCTGTCGGTGACGATGGCGCCGGATTCGTTGGTGACGATGGCGTAGCCGCGTTCCAAAACAAGAAGGGGGCTGAGCTGCGAGAGCTTGGCGGAGAGCTGTTCGACGGCGGCGCGGCGGCGGGCGAGTTGCCAGCGCACGGCTTGCGCGGCGGCGGCGTGGGCGGCATCCAGGCGGCGGCGGTCGGCGGCGAAGCGCGGGCGCAGGTCGAAATAACGGAGGCGGGTAGCCAGCGAGCGCTGCGCGCGGGCGTGGCGCTCCAGCAGGGTGCGCAGGCGGTCGCGCAGGCGGAACTCCAATTCGTCGACGCGTTGTGCCTGGCGTCCAATGGCGCGATGCAGCAGGCCTAGAGGCCGGTCGATACCTTGCTGTTGCCAGCGGCGCTGCAACACAGCCAACTGGTAGCGCACGGCGTGGGTGAGTTTCTGGCGGCGTCCGGAGACGAGGTCGAGCACTTCCTGGCGCGTGCGGACAACCAGTTCGGCCGCGGCCGAGGGGGTGGGGGCGCGCAGATCGGCCACGAAATCGGCGATGGTGATGTCCGTCTCGTGGCCGATGGCGGAGACTACCGGGACGGCGCAGCGGGCGATGGCGCGGGCCACGGCTTCTTCGTTGAACGTCCAGAGGTCTTCGAGCGAGCCGCCGCCGCGGGCCACGATCACCAATTCGGGCCAGGCGGTGCGGCTGAAATAATCGAGGCCGCGGCAGACTTCTTCGACCGAGCCTTCGCCTTGGACCAAGGCGGGAAAGACGCGGATGTGCAGACCGGGAAAGCGGCGGGAGAGGATCTGCAACATGTCGGAGACCACCGCGCCGCGCGGCGACGTGACGATGCCGATGCGGCGGGGATAGCGTGGCAGCGCGCGCTTGCGGGCGGGATCGAAGAGGCCTTCCGCGGCAAGTTTTTTCTTGAGCTGTTCGAAGGCGAGTTGCAAAGCGCCGTGGCCCTGCGGCTCGAGCAGTTCCACGATGAGCTGGTATTCGCCGCGGGCTTCAAAGACGTCGATGCGCCCGCGCGCCAGTACGGCGAGGCCGTCCTGCGGCTTGAATTTCCAATAGCGGTGCGCGGAGCGGAAAGCCACGGCGCGGACCTGGGCTTCGCGTTCTTTCAGGGTGAAGTAATAGTGGCCGCTGGTGGCCAGCTTGACGCCCGAGATTTCGCCGGCGACCCAGACGTCGGGGAACTGGTCTTCGAGAGTAGCGCGGATGGCGGCGTTCAACTCGGCGACGGAGTAGACACGGCGGGCGGGGGCGAAGTCGAAGGCGAACTGGTCCACTATTCGATGTTACCGTGGGTGCTCATCTTTGGACATCCGCTTGGGTCGGCGGTCTTGATTGCCGCGAATCACGGACCTGCAAATTCTGGCTTGAGCCGTTGGCGCTCGCGCGCAACCAGGGCTTCAGATCCCACGAGCTGAACGTGATCCGCGGACTGATCCGGAGGTACCTGGGTGCTATCCTGGAGATCTGGCAGGAACACTGTGGCGAATAGCGATCCCAGCATCCTCCGGATGCGCGTAACCAGAAACGAGATCATTGCGGATCTGTCCGACGGATGGGTTATCAGTGTCCCGCTGGCTTGGTCGTGGCGCTTGTCCGACGCTACTCCAGCACAACGCGCACACTTTCGTTTGATCGGGACTGGGCAGGGGGTTCATTGGCCCGACGTTGAAGAGGATATCAGCGTCGAAGGTCTATTGCACGGCAGCCCGGCTCGCCGGCCCAAGAATTTACGTGCGACGGTTCGGCGAGAGCGCTCCACCGCCTAGCCGCCTGGGAGGCCGCAGCAGGCTGGCGCGCAGAGACGCGATTCCGAGTTCACCGTGGGGCGGCCAATCGTGGCCGCAGCCGCCTTCTGAGGAACTCCCCGCTCGACCCTTAGGATTCAGGTAGTTATGCGGCAGGTTTTCTTCGATAGGCACCAGTTTGTAGCCCCAGTTGTTGGGCCTGCCGTTTGAGTTTGGCTTCGAACCGTTTCTCGCGTTCGGCGTCGCGTTGCGCCCACAGGGTTTCGTCGTACTCCACTTGCTTCTTCACCATCGTGTAGAAGATGATGGCGATCTTGTGAGCGGTCGCCACGGTGGCCCCGGCCGGCCCGAGCTTTTCATCCGCCGCAGGTAGTCGCCCAACGGGCTTTGGTCGTGATGCAGGGAATATGCCGCCATGCGGAATAAGTCCCCGGCCCGGTTCTGCACTCTGCGCCTTCCCCGCCACAGCACCGCCCTCCACTGATGTCGTTATCCGGACACATGTAGCGCACGGAACTTGGGACCACGCTCTTAGACGGGTTTAACAGCACCACTGATGGATCGGCCTACTTACACTACCTGTGCTCCGATCAGTTTGCCACAAGCCAGCCATGCGGACCAAGTTGCTCTCCCGTATGGCCCCGCACCACAGGGGCGGTCGCTTTTAGGCGGCCCAAAGGGCTCGAAGCCGGGCCTAGCGCTCGCGGACAGCAGGCGCTAAACTACAACTAGATCCGACACGGCTATGACCGTCACCGTCAAGAACAAAACGAAGATCCCGCTCGTGGTGCCCGCGTCGATTCGCCGCAGGGCCGGACACCGCGACGGCGAAAGCCTCGAGTTCAGCGTTTCCGGGGGTGTGATCACTATCCTGCCGAAACTCCCGGCTGCGGACGATGACTATACGCCAGCGGAACGCCGAGCCATTGATCGCGGCATCGCCCACAGCGAGAAGGAATACGCCGCCGGTAAATCCTACGGGCCGTTCGATACCCACGAGGCGTTTGTCGCTTCGCTTCATCGGGAAGCTGCCAAGCTGAAAGCCAGGAAAACCAAGCGCACCGCGAAATGAAGCGCCTCGACTACACCCCGCACTTCCTGCGAGGCTACGGCAAGGCGCCCGACGCAATTCGGCGCACGTTCGACAAGCAGGCAAGCTTCCTCCGCGAGAATCTGAATCACCCATCCTTGCGCGCCAAGAAGTACGACGAGAGCCGAGATCTCTGGCAGGCCCGCGTAACGAAGGATTGGCGTTTCTATTTCAAGATCGTCGGCGACACGTATCGAATAGAAGAAATACGCAGGCACCCGAAGTAACACTTCGGGTAATCGTGCCCGAGGCCGTATTTGTGTCAAATCAGTCGGGTTCTATAGTGACCAAAGCGCAACCTCCCCAAGACGGCTCACACGAAACTGACATCGCCGTCGTGCTTGTACACGGAACGTTCGCGCCTGGGGCCCCTTGGATGGACGACGAATCGGCGCTTGTCAGAGCGGTGGCGGATCGCCTCGGGCCGCGCGTGAAGTTCGCCCGATTTCAGTGGCCGGGCATGTTTGGCTTTTACAATAACACACACAACGCTCGATTGAGAGCTGCGGAAGGCCTCCGAAAAGCGATACAGTCCGTACGAGAGAGCCAAAGACCGCGGAAGCTGTTCATTGTCGCTCACAGCCACGGCGGTAACGTTGCACTCTACGCGGTTCGGGATTCCAGATTCCGGGTTGACGGTTTGGTCTTCTTGGCAACTCCCTTCATTCGATGTACACCACGCGAACCTCCCGACCCCCTGCTCGTGCTCCTGAAATCCGCGGCACGGGCATCTGGCCCGACACCCGCGGCGGCTGGGTGAACGGCCGCGGCGACGACACCATGACCATGCTCGCCGGCTACGCCCACATGGTGGACTTCTTCACCGGCTTCGAATGGTGGAAGACCGACCCGCATGACGAGCTGGTGAACAACGGAGCCTGGCGCCTCGCCGATCCCGGCCGCACCTACGCCGTCTACCTGCCCAAGGGTGGCGCCGTCGCCGTGCACAGTTGCAACCCGGCGGCTACCGCGCTAAGTGGTTCAGCGTCTTCACCGGCGACATCGTTCCCATCGGCGCCGTGGACGGCCCCAACTGGACCTCGCCCAAAGCGCCAGACACCAACGACCGGGCGCTGCCGATCGAAAAGCGACCTCAGACCGCACCGTGGCGCGGCCAATCCTGGCCGCAGCCGCCTTCCGAGGAACTCCCCGCTCGAACCTTAGGATTCAGGTAGTTATGCGGCAGGTTTTTCTTCGATAGGCACCAGTTTGTAGCCCAGTTGTTGGGCCTGCCGTTTGAGTTTGGCTTCGAACCGTTTCTCGCGTTCGGCGTCGCGTTGCGCCCACAGGGTTTCGTCGTATTCCACTTGTTTCTTCACCATCGTGTAAGAAGATGATCGCGATCTTGTGAGCGGTCGCCACGGTGGCCCCCGCCGGCCCGAGTTTGCTCTTCATAGGAGCCTGCCCCACCCAATCGGTCAGAAGGCGCGGCGGCGCAGTTCCAGGATCAGGCCCATTACCAGAGATTCGATTTCATCGCGGATCTGGCAATGCGTTTCGAAGTTCTCGGCGATGGGGTCGGCCACGTCCCAGCGGCGCACCGGGGTGGTGATTTCGGGAGGCAGGTCGTAGCCGCTCATGTTGACGATGAGGTCGAACTGCGATCCGGGAATACCGCGGCCGAGTTGCTTCATGCTCTTGGGGAAGTGATCGCGGAGGTCGATGTTCTTTTCGTCCATGGCGCGGACGGTGTCGGGGGCCACCATGTAGGCGGGCGCCAGGCCGGCGCTGGCGGCGACCATCACGTCGGAGCCGTATTTGCGGGCGAAGCCTTCCGCCATCTGGCTGCGGCAGGAGTTGCCAACGCACATGAAGAGGACGCGGTTCTTGTGGTTAGGGGTCACAGTTTGGAGAGGAAGAGCTCGTGGACTCGGGAATCGGCGGTGAGCTCCGGATGGAAAGTAGCGGCCAGGTGGGGGCCCTGTTCGACCAATACCGGGTCGCCCCGGTAGCGCGCCAGAATGCGCGCGCGCGGGCCGACGCGCCGGATTACAGGGGCGCGGATGAAGACGGCTTCCATATCGCCGGGGTGCGTGCGGGCGGCGAACTCCGCTTCGGGCGTCAGATGGGCCACGCGGCTATCGATCTGCCGGCCGTAGGCGTTGCGTTCGACATCGATATCCAGCAGGCCGAGGCTCTCCTGATCGGGATGCGAGACGCCCGCCGCCAGGAGGATGGCTCCTGCGCAGGTGCCGAAGATCGGCCGTTGCCGGCCGAAGTCGGCCAGCGGTTCCAGCAGTTTTTCGGCGCGCAGAAGTTTGAGCATGGTGGTGCTTTCCCCGCCGGGGATGACTAAGCCATCGACCTCGTCCAGGGCGGCTGCCGTGCTCACGAAGACCGGCTCCGCACCAAGAGTGGTCAGGGTGCGGCCGTGCGCTTCGAAGTCGCCCTGGAGAGAGAGGATGCCTATCTTTTTCATGCTCGGCTACCAGCCTCGGGTCTGCAGCAGCTCGGCTTCGGGAATCTTGGAGATATCCAGGCCGGGCATGGCCATGCCCAGCTCTTCGCTGGCTTCGAGCAGCTTCTGGGGATCCTTGTAATAGGTGGTGGCGCGGACGATGGCGCGGGCGCGCGCGTCGGGATCGGACGATTTGAAGATGCCGGAGCCGACGAAGGTGGCCTCCGCGCCCAACTGCATCACCAGCGCGGCGTCGGCGGGCGTGGCGATACCGCCCGCGGAGAAGTTCGGCACGGGCAGCTTGCCGTGTTCGGCGACCCACTCGACAAGTTCCAGCGGGGCTTGCAGTTCCTTGGAGGCGTGCACCAGTTCTTCCTTGCCCAGGACCGTGAGCTGCCGCATCTCCTTCTGGATAGTGCGCATGTGGCGCACGGCTTCCACGATGTTGCCGGAGCCGGCCTCGCCCTTAGTGCGGATCATGGCCGCGCCTTCCGCGATGCGCCGCAGCGCCTCGCCCAGGTTGCGCGCGCCGCACACGAATGGCACTTTGAAATCGCGCTTAGCGATATGATGCACCTCGTCGGCGGGCGTGAGCACTTCGCTTTCGTCGATGTAGTCGACGCCCAGGGCTTCCAGGATACGGGCTTCCATGAAGTGGCCGATGCGGGCCTTGGCCATCACCGGGATGCTGACGGTCTGCATGATCTCGCGGATCTTGTTGATGGGCGCCATGCGGGCCACGCCGCCTTCCTTGCGGATATCGGCGGGCACGCGCTCCAGAGCCATAACGGCGGCGGCCCCGGCCTTTTCGGCGATGAGGGCCTGTTCGGCGTTGGTGACATCCATAATCACGCCGCCCTTAAGCATTTCGGCGAGGCCGACTTTGACACGAAACGTTTCGTCTAAGAACATAGATACTCCTTATCTGGCTTAAACCATTGCCGTTGCGGGCTCGAGGTGGTATTGCGCTCTGGCGCGATCGAGTTCGCTTGAAAAGATTGCTCCCAATATTGCCAGTCCTTTGCGGATCTCGTCGGGCGTCAGGCCGGCGAAGCTCAGACGCAGAGAGCCGGGATCGAAGCGCGAGACCGCGAAATATTTGCCGGGCAAATAGGAGACATTTTCGCGGTGCGCGCGGGCCAGCAGTTCGCCGGCATCCAGCGGCTCGGGCAGGCGTACCCATAAATTCATGCCGCCTTGCGGACGGGTGACGTGCGATCCGGCGGGCAGGTAGCGATGGCAAGCGGCCAGGACCGCGGCCAGGCGCTCGGCGCCGGCCTGCAACATGTGCGCGCGATGCGCGGCCATGCGTCCGGACTCGGCGAAGCGCAGCAGCACGGCCTGCGAAAGCTGATCGGTGTGCAGGTCGGCGAGCTGCTTGGATTGCGCCAGGCGCGCGATCAAAGGGCGCGGTCCAAGCACCCAGCCGACGCGCAGGCCGGGGAAAGTGATCTTCGAAAAGCTGCGCAACAGCACCACGTGGCCGGCATCGGCAGACTGCTTGATGGGCGGCAGATCGGCGCCGGAGTAGCGCAGGTCGCCGTAGATGTCGTTCTCAACCAGAGGGACACCGGCGGTTTGGGCAGCGCGCAACAGGGCCGCGCGGGCGGCGATGGGCAGCGTGGCGCCGGTGGGATTCTGGAAATTCGACGTGACCACGATCAGGCGCGGGCGCTCACGATCGAGCGCGGCGGTGAGTTGCTCGATGTCGATGCCGCCGGCGCCGACCGGGACGCCGATGAGCTGCGCACCGGCCTCCAGGAAGAGGCTCTTGAGTCCGGGGTAGACGGGGTCTTCGACGACCACTTTGTCGCCGGGACGAAGCAGCACGCGGCCTATCAGATCGAGGGATTGCTGGCAGCCGTTAGTGACGATGAGATCGTCGCCGGGCGCCGCCAGGTTTTCGGCGCGGGCGGCATCCAACAGGTAGCGGCGGAGAGGCTCGTATCCGCTGGGGGAGCCGAGTTGGAGGACGTGGGCGAAATCGGGGCCGGCCATGACCTCCCGGCAGCTCGCGCGAAGGGCATCGAGCGGGAAGAGCTGCTCGGAGGGGCGGGAGGTGGCGAAGCTGATAGCGCCCGGGCCGGAGGGCGCGGCGTAGGGCGGCACGCTGGCGACCGAGCGGGGGAGCAACTGGTCCCAATCGAGCGCGCCGGCTTCGGAGGCGCGGCCCGCGACGAAGCTGCCGCGACCCACCTGGCCGGTGATGAGGCCTTCGGATTCCAGCAGATCGTAGGCGGCGGAAACGGTCGTACGGTTCAGTCCAAGTGAGCCAGCCAATTCGCGGGTGGCTGGCAGGCGCTCGCCTTTGGCCAGATGGCCGGATTGGATAAGGCCGCTGAAGTGTTCGTAGAGCTGCTTATAGAGGGGAATGGCGGAGGCGGCGTCGAGATGCGGCTCGGGAACCACGGGTCAAGCATACCATATTGGCTGGGTAGAGAGGCAAGTGGCTGGGTGATTCTCTCGGGACTGCGGTCGCGCTCGCCCGTCCTGAGAGACTGTCGCCGTAAGCAACTCTCCCAGCACCGCTACCGGAGCAGAGTAACGAAATGCAGCGCCCTCGCCATCGAGCAGCGTCCTGTCCAGGATATGAGTAGCCCGGTCGATTACCGAAATCGCCGACGGCACCGTGCAGCATACCGAAACGTACGCTTGCGATGCCATCGCCGGCAAAACCGCCGCCAATTCTACAA
>Ga0302326_10033140_pt1 | contig 10271 bp, 11 predicted proteins | sample Palsa_T0_3_FD_202264 | JGI IMG/M metagenome (GOLD analysis project Ga0302326, IMG submission 202264) | Peat permafrost microbial communities from Stordalen Mire near Abisko, Sweden - Palsa_T0_3 | ecosystem: Environmental > Terrestrial > Soil > Palsa > Peat permafrost | place: Sweden: Abisko... | reverse complement strand
GCGTTTGAACTAAGTCGCTGGCGCGACGGGCGCTGCGGCGTAGGCCTCCGAGTGGTCTTCTTGCCGGTATAGGGTGTGGGTCACAAGGAGGTTCACTGTGACCCATCTTCGGCAGTTGATGCTGGATGAACTCCAGCGTCGCAACTACTCCCCCAGCACTGTCCGCTGCTACATCCACGCGGTGGAGGATTTTTCGAAGCACTTCCACCGCTCGCCCGAGCGCCTAGGTCCAAGACATATTCGCGAGTACCAGGTGCATCTGTTTCGCGATCGGAAGTTGTCGGCTGGCACGATCCAGAGCCGTTGTGCTGCTCTGCGGTTTCTCTTTGTCAAGACTCTTCGGCGCCCGTACCTGCTCGATGAGATTCCTTTTCCCAAGCGGCCCAGGAAGCTGCCGACCGTACTCAGCCCGGAAGAGGTAGCGCGTCTGATTGATTCGGCTCGGAACCTGATGCATCGCGCGATGCTGATGACGCTTTATGCGACCGGGCTGCGAAGAGCGGAGTTGTGTCACTTGAAGGTCACCGACATCGACAGTGAACGCATGGTCATTCATGTCCATCAAGGCAAGGGCAGCCGCGATCGCGATGTTCTGTTGACCTCGAAGCTTCTGGAGACTCTGCGAGAGTACTGGCGCTGGATGAAGCCGAAGACCTATCTGTTCCCAGGTATGGTGAACAACTGGCGGGCAGATGTGCCCATCACCGAGAAGATCGTCTGGGACGCTGTTGCCCATGCAGCCAAGCAGGCCGGCATCAAGAAGCACGTATCTCCCCATACGCTCAGACACGCTTGGGCATACTACACCACCTTTCATAGGTCGCTTATTCTAAAGGCAATAGGCCTTGGCCAAGCGGAATTTGTGGAAGTCTATGGGCGCCACGCCGGGCGGCTTGCACCTCTCGCTGTACCTGGGTCAGCAAGCAGGTCCTTCTTGTCGATGATCCACGGTGCGCATTTCACTACTTGTGTAGCGGGTAGAGTACCGTCTTGGATAAGCCGCTTCACGAGTGTGTTGCTGACTCCGAGTTCTCGTGCGGCACCATCTTGCGTGACCCAGCGGTCTTGCTTTTGAAATGGTGCGATTTGGTGGTAGTTTCGCAGTCCAGCAACACGAGATGCATTCCACGTTTTCTCTTGACCGGTCTTGTAACCGAGACGATTCAGGATACCCGCGATAGCCTTGTCCTGGCATATCTTCGATAAGTCACGCACCAGGTCGATTACTGGTCGATCTACGCTTTGACCATGATGTCCTGGCCTGTTTCGCTCAACTCGTACTTCCGAATGCACTCCGCCAACCCAGTGAAGATGTAAGTGATGAACAGTGGAATCGTCCTGGTTAGAGACGATAATGTCCGTCAACACCGTCCGCAGAATACGCTTCTTCAGTTCTATCGGTGCCCGGGGTTGATTCCACAACGCCGCCAGATCTTCACTCAACATAATCAGTTTGTGCTTCTGCTCCTCACTGAGAGGCTCGGCCGTCTTCTCTGACGCTAGGCGCGCCTCGGCTTCCGCGACGTTGGCGAGCGCACTATTCCATCGAGCTTCTAATTCACTGGCGACCAGACGATTCTCAGGCTCAACCGCATCGAACTGGCGACGGGCACGCTTTTCCTCATAACGAGCACGTTCCAGTGCGAGTTCCAGCGCATTTCTCTTTTCATCGCCTTCGACCTTGGCACATGCCGCCAACTGGATTGCAGCCTCGATGCCGGCGGGCTGGATGGCGGTGAGTAAACTCTGGACGACTGCTCGATCTATACGCAGCCTACCCACCGTAGAACAGTGGCCTGATCCCCGGTTTCCCCGATCGCCGTGACACACATATCGAGGAACACGACCATCTCTGCCGCTGTAGACAACTTGCATTTTTCGGCCGCATCGGCCACAACGCAGCAAGCCCGATAACAGAGCTGCACCGCGTTTTACCGCACCGCTGCTTTCACTACCGGACCATGCCACGTTGGCCTCCAGTTGTTGTTGGTTCTCCTGATACTCCTTCCAACTGATGTACCCCGGGTGATGGTCCATAAGCAACACTTTCCATTCCTGCTGCGGTTTCTGGTAACGCGAGATCTGCCGGGCTCGTCCCTGATCGATTACAGTGCGCGGAGCGGTCTTACCGTACGCAAACGCTCCGGCATAGCAGGGATTATTCAACATCTGACGGATTCTTCCGCTGCTCGGTAACGCCCAGACGATTTCTTGTCCGGCAGTCCCGGGCTGCACCTTGGGCACCGGTATTTTCTCTTCCCGGAACCAGATCGCAGCTTGGCGTGCACTTCCCAGCTGACGGAACTTTTTGAATACGCTCTCAATCGCCTGTTGCACCTGACGATCAGGCGTCTTCTCGATACCTCCTTCATCGCTGCGGATAAACCCCACCGGCAGCTCCCACATCGCAAAGCCGCGACGTGCCTTCTGCTCAAAAGACTCGCGAGCACGTTGTCTCAACAGGCCAAGCTCGAACTCCGACATCGTTCCCTTCAGCCCGAGAACAAGCCGATCATTCAGCTGGCGTGGGTCGTAGATCCCGTCGCTGTCGATAAGCAACGTTTCCGTCAGTGCGCACAGATCCACAAGATGATGCCAATCGCGGTTGTTGCGCGCCAGCCGCGAGGCCTCGAGTGCTAACACCGCTCCCGCCAGACCCTGGCAAACCGAAGCCAGCAAACGGCCAAAACCCGGCCGCTCCTGGATTCCAGATCCTGAGCGCCCAAGGTCCTCATCGATAACGATGACCTTTTGAAAACCTAGCTCGGACGCGCGCTGTGCCAAAGCATACTGCCGTTCCTTACTTTCCAGATGATTGCGCACCTGATAAGGCGTCGACTGACGTACGTAAACGTAGGCTCCTCGCTCCAACTGATGTCCCTTAATCTTCTCGTTCATTGGAACTCCTGTCTGCGCCCCCGAGGACGCATTTCATCAGTTGACGCAAGAGTGCGCGGCAGTTCTCCCGGGTCGGCTCCGGTAGTTCGGCCCAAATCTCCTCTTCTTCGAACCGCAGCTTCCGCTGCGACACGATGCGATCCTTCCTGTTGTTCTGCATCTTGACCTCCTGATGCAGATTCTGCACAACCTCCATCCGTCACGCACTGTGAGTCAACGAGACGGCGAAGGTCGACTAGCGCCTCCAGCCCGATGCGCGGCTTCTCTTCATAGCTCAGCCGATCACACAAGTCGGGGACCAGCATCCATCGGGGTATTCCGATCTGCGTACCCATAGGCAGTCTGACGATCAGGATCTCGGAAAACAGCTTTCGCAAATTCCGGACGACCTCTACTTCAACTCCGAAGTGCGGATGTAGGGGATAGCAGATTTTCGCGGAATGCAAATCATGAGTATTACGACGATGCCTGTAGGCACAGTTTCGCCACTCACATGCTGGAAGCCGGCGCCGATCTGCGCACCATCCAGGTGCTTCTCGGACACTCCAAGCTCGAACACTCGACCGTCTATCTACACCTGTCACGACGCCACCTGCAAGCGATTCCCAGTCCGCTCGAAGCCATCGAAGTGTCACGTCCCGATGAGATAAAACGCTCCAGGAGACGCATGAAGCGATGACCCGGCCCACCCTCGAGGTGGCCGACATCGTCCGTAGAACGGGCAAAAGTTTCTGGCAACAGCAGCAGTCGCATCTTGCGTGGCCGCATCGCAAGGTACTCGATGCCATCGTCCGCTGCCGCACCGCGGCTCTGGGCGGCCATCGCGATCAGTGCGTCCGCTGCGGCCGTCAGGCCATCTCGTTCAACTCATGCCGCAACCGGCACTGCCCGAAGTGCCAGGGGAACGCGCGTGCCAAGTGGCTGGCCGCGCGCTCGGCTGAACTGTTGCCCGTTTCGTACTTCCACGTCGTCTTCACGCTGCCGCATGAACTTTCCGCTCTTGTCCTGCAGAACAAGCAGCTGCTTTACGATCTGCTCTACCGCACCAGCGCTGCCGCGATGCTCGAGCTGGCTCGCGATCCCAGGCACCTGGGAGCCGACATCGGATTCCTCGGCGTGCTCCATACATGGGGGCAGAACCTCGAGCATCATCCCCATATCCACTACATCGTTCCCGCCGGCGGCCTGGCTCTCGACGGTTCCAGATGGATCGATTCCTCGCCACGCTTCTTTCTGCCTGTCAGAGCGCTCAGCGAAGTCTTCCGCGGCAAGTTCTGCGAGCAGCTGCGTGAACTGTTTCAGCAGAACAGACTGCAGTTCCATGGCTCAGTCGAACAACTTGCCGCATCTGCCGCATTCAGCCACTTACTCTGGCAACTCAGCCTGAAGGACTGGGTGGTCTACGCCAAGCCACCCTTCGGCGGCGCCGAGCATGTTCTCAGCTACCTGGCCCGCTACACCCATCGCGTCGCCATTTCCAACCATCGGCTCGTTGCCTCCGAAAACAATCGCGTCTCCTTCCGCTGGCGGGACTATGCTCACGGCGGCAAGAAGAAGGTCATGACCGTTTCCGCTCATGAGTTCCTGCGCCGCTTCCTGCTTCATGTCCTGCCCGGCGGCCTGGTTCGCATCCGACACTTCGGACTCTTCGCTAACCGCAGACGAGGTGATGCGCTCCAACGTTGCCGCGCTCTGCTCGGCTCAACGGCCTGCATCGATACGCCCGACCCGCCTGGCCTGCGCTGTCCAGCATGCTCCGGCATCATGTTCGTCGTCGAGCGGCTCACCTGCGCTCAGCTTTACTTCCAGCCGAACCTGGCGCCGTCCCAGCCAAGGAGGTGCAGCGTTGACAGCTCATGACAGACTCACAGCCCCCAACCACAACGCTGTCGTGTTCGCGCACGCAATGCCGGAGTGTGCACTGGCTGCAGCCACGAACCACGCAAAGGCGCATTTGCAAATACCGCCTCAGCCTCGCCTTCCCAGAAATCGCCCTCCGTGCAGCACGATTCGTTCACCGCGTCGAATCAACAACCAACGAACGTATCCTCCCGCCGATTGAAATCCCATAGCTAGATCACCGCGCCCGTCACGCCAGCGACTTACTTCAAACGACCCCGTCGAAAATCAGCCCCCCCGGTGTTGCGCTCGCTAGTCTCATGCTGGCGCCCCGTCAGCAGGAGTGATCTGAACGTTATAGCCAAATTTGCGAAGCTGCTTGGCCAGAGATCGGGCACGATGGATCAGAAGTTTTGGTTCGGATTCGATACCTTGCTCGATGTAGCGAATTCCTTCATGGAGGATCTTCCAGACAAGGCGGCATAGGCGATGTGCGATGGCCCAGACGGCGGATTGATAACCCAGGCGCGGCAGCAACCGCCGGAACACTGCCTGAAAGTGCGTGCCTTTGCTCCGGGCAGCAGAATTAGCGGCCTGGTTGAGCACACGGCGCATGTACTTGTTGCCTTTCGCCGAACGGCTGCTGGAGTTCTCTTCGGCGCTTTCCTGACTTCCGGGGCAGGTTCCCACCCAGGAAGTGAACTCGGCCGCGGAAGGAAACGTGCCGGCCGTGACCCCAACTTCGGCGATAATCTGTTGGGCTGAATCGATGCCGAGGCCGGGTACTTCCGCCAGTCGGACCACAGTGTCCTGATACGGCTTCATTGCCTGCGCGATCAGACTGTTTAGCTTTGCGATTTGCTCATCAACCAACCGCAGCCGCTCCAACTGCAGCGCGAGCATTTGCCGGTGCATGGAATGCGGTCTACCTGTCAACGCTTCGACCAGCTGTTCTTCGCTGCATTTCAACCGATGGTCTCCCAGCATCGCCAGATTCTTCGCATCGGTTTCGCCATTGGCCAAGGCATGCAGGATGCGAAGACCGCTCGTTCCCAGCAAATCGGTGACGACTACTGAAAGTTTGATACGCATCTCTTCCAGCAGACACTCGATCTGACTCTGGAGCCGTATCCGATCGCGTACAAGTTGCAGCTTCATCCGGGTCAGGTTACGCCAGATTCGCTGCTCACCATCTGGCACAAAACTCAGAATCAGTTCCTGTGCGATCAGCCTCCGCACCAGCCGCTCCGCGTCCTTGAAGTCATGCTTGCGCCCTCGCGGAGCACGATTGGAGAATGCCTGTGCCAGGTGCAAACAGAAATGTGGCTCCAACTCCAGCCACACCGATCTCCAGTATTGCGCTGTGGATTCCATCACCGCTTCCTCTACGCCCAACTGCTCCAGCCACGTTGATAAGCGGCGCAAGTCACTCGGCATGGTGGTAAAGCGCCGCCGCTCCGGCTTCGAATCCGGCGTGCGCGCATCTATCACCACTACCATCAGAACCTTCTTGTGAACGTCGATTCCTGCTATCTTGCTGGCCATCGCCCCCTCCTGGCGTGAAAGCGGCAGGAAGCGTGCGCAAAGACATTAGACGCCGTCACGAGCTACCAAACCGCCCTACAGGCGGATGGCGCGACACAGATTGGTTCAATCACGCATCCCGGGCCAAACTCTATCACGGCCTCAACTGCTCCAGGGTCGTTCCGGCCTTTGCCGTTCCACGCCAATTCAATCGTAAAGGCTCGAGACGCTAAACCCTTTTTCATCCCTATGGGTGGGCCGCAGGCCCATGTGTAACTCTATCGAAACTGCCCCAAAATACTCCTGAGGCAATCCACCATCGTTGCGTTGGGGCAGTCCCGATAGGGACCTAAGGTTTATGGGGACCAATTGTCGGAAAGTGACCCAACTTGGGTCGATGAGTAGGTGAGCTGTATTCATCAACTGTGCCTATGGCTCCGATCTACTCCTGGCGCAGCGCCTGCACCGGATCTTCCCGTACTGCTCGTATTGCTGGACCCAGCATCGCCCCAATGGCCACAATCTGCAAAAGTAGTGATACCGAAACAAACATGGTTGGGCTCCCGCACCTCCCTGCCAGCGCACAGATACCGACAAATTGGGCAAGTCCAACTCTCCCGAACAGGTGGTAAGCTGGGCTCCTCAATCAAGTTTCCCTGGCGCAGTGGAGAAGTTGGGAATGAGTATTTGTATCTGTTTTGCGAGGAGTACGCGCAAGCATCGCCGGCTCTTGTCGTCTGGATTGTTTCTCTCCGCGGATTCTCCCCGGCGCACCCGCCCTCGGAGCGGGCTAAAACCATTTCGCAGCCGGATCCTGGCGTCCAGCTCACTATGGATTGCCGCAGTGCTCACCGCCGCCTGCGGGGCAAGCATTGTCGCGCAGGATGCCCCGGCATTGCGCTCCGCCGCGCCTGCCCCTCTCGCCGCGGGCTGCAGCGCGGTACCAGCCCTGGCCGGTTTGGACGCTCCGTGCCGCCCTTCCGCTCCACTGATCGTGATCGGCTTCATGGGCGGACATGTTCGCGCCGGCAATCTGGTGCATCGCGAGGCGCGACTGGCTCGCGATCTCGAACGCCGCTACCCAAATGCCGTGCGGGCGATGACCTTTGCCAACCGCGACGAGGCCGCCGCGCTCCGCTCCGTTCTCGATCTGCTGGACACCGATCGGGACGGCCGGCTGAGCGACGACGAGAAAGCTGCGGCGCGCATCGTCCTCTTCGGCCATAGTTGGGGGGCTTCAGAGGCCGTGAACCTTGCCCGGGCGCTCGACCGGCACGGCATCCCGGTGTTGCTGACCATTCAGGTGGATAGCGTGCGCAAGCACGGCGAGAACGACGGCAGCATCCCGGCCAACGTGCGCGAGGCCATCAACTTCTACCAGACCGAGGGCATGCTGCACGGCAGGCGCTCGATTCAGGCAATCGATCCCACGCGTACGACGATCCTGGGCAGCTACGAGTCGGCCTACAAGACGACGCCTGTGTCGTGCGCAGGCTTTCCGTGGTTTGCACGCACGTTCATGATGCCGCATATTGAGATTGAGAACGACATCGCGGTTTGGGACCAGATCGATGCGCTGATCGTGGCACGTTCCTGTACGGCCAATCCTGCGGGGATGGGACTGGCTTGCAGCGAGATGAGTGCGGCCCCGAGCCTTCAAACCAATCGCCTGGATTGAGGCCGCGAGACCGGGTCGCAACCATACAGACATTATCCGGGCTGGCGTGTGCGGACCGAATGCGGCTTGTAAAGATTCGGGACTCTCATTAGTCTGTATAGCCCAGAGCAAATCCATGCCCGTCTGCAACCCATACAGCTCTAGAGTTGTGGCGAAGGCGGCGGTATTTGCTGTGGCGAAGGCGGCGGTATTTGCGGCGGAGAGACGGGCAGCACGTCGCGCTGCTCAGTAGGCGCGTCTGGCGCGTCGGTCGTCTCCTCGTCGCCAATCTCGAAAATCTTTGTGCCCTTGGGAAGCTTCAAGCGACCGTCGACCAGATAGGCGATTACGACTCCTCCCGTGACTTCGGGAGCCAGCACAATCATAGGGAGAAGATACTTCTTGCTCTTAACCAGCGACTCGGTTACGCCATCGACCGGGTGACTGCGGGGAATGCTACCCGGTATCTGCCGAATCACGAAAGCACTCATGTTCAGACTGGGGTTCTTCTTTCCAAAACTGACCAGATCGCGGGCGACCTGTTTGGGAGTCATCACACCCACATCGGCGAGAAAATTACGGTGGATGGCGTGAGGCAGGTAGATGTCGAGCACCACGCCGGAAAAGTCGGCGCAGTTATGAAAGAGGAGGTTGAAGTGGGCGACGTTGCGACGATCGTTAAAGGTGGCGATGAATATCTGGTCCTGCTCCGGCGTACTGTCTATCTGAAAGCCGTGGATGGTCCGGTCGAAGGAGGCGCCGACAAGCTGCGTCCATTCACCTTTCGGCGTTTCGCCCTCCCGGTGGTCCGGTGCAAGATTGAGAAGATGCTGCCTGCGATAGGCGTCCCGCAGAGCTTCCGCCTTCTCTCTATCCACCGTGAGGGGAATATCGCTGGGCGAATCAACTGCGTACAGATAGCCAATCAAGGGCATGGCGATCCAATCATAGCCGTCGATTTTGTGGTAGCGGCTAATGACGCTGCCAAACTCGCCATCGTGGCAGGAGCGAAGCACGGTAGGGGAATCGGCGCAGATGTGATTGAAATAGACCGCGGCATGCCCAGTGGGATTCATCGCGCCAAATTTCCCATAGGGCTCTTCCATCAAAAGCGCGACCGAGGCGTGAACGCAGATCGCTGGCGCCGAAAGAAGGCAAAGTAACAAAGCTGCCGTCCGAAGCAGCTTCGTCTTAAGAAGATTGCCGACTTTCACTCGATTTCCCATACATCTATCTATATCTAAGATATCGCCAGGATGCCAGCGTTCGCCGCAACCGGCGAACTAGTTTTGCCCACAACAGAATTCGTCGCCGGAAACAACCGGGTGCGTAAAGTGTTCAATAAGATTCTTCATTCTCACACTAAACGCGCAGTGAGTCATCAACCACGATCATGATCTAAACCCAACATGGGGAATCAACAGAGAACCGCAAGTCAAATCCGTCGCCCCTCGACCCACAAATCCGAACCAATGACCGCCGCAAGCCAGACCGCTCCCACAAAGTACCCTCCCGCCACATCACTCGGATAATGCACCCCTAGGTACACCCGGCTCACTCCGATTCCCACCACCATCAGGAACGCCCCCACCATCAACGCCGCCCTGGCCCACTTGCTACGTAGCTTGTCCTGCGTCTTGTAGACAATGACCCCGTACATCACCATCGCCAGCACTGAGTGCCCGCTCGGGAACGAGAAGCTGTGCTCATGCACAAACGCCCACGGCAACTCCGGTCGCGACCGCTTGAAGTGCAGCTTCATCACCTCGTTCAGAGCCACCCCGCCCAGCGCCGCCGCAGCCACAAGCACGGCGTCGTCCTTGAGCCCCCACCGCCACATCAATCCCGCAGCTAACGCCACCGCTGGCGTCAGCACAAAGGGCGACCCAATCCAACTCAGCCCACTCATCGCCTCCGTCAGCATCGATCGCGCAAACCCATGCACCCAGCTCTGAATCGCCTGGTCCCGCTGCTCAAACGACGCCTTCAGAATCTCGTCATGGAGCTTCACCAGGCCGGAGGTCGTTACCAGCGCGACCCCGAACCCTACCAGCAGCAACGCCCCGAATAACTTCCGTTTCCGTAAAGAACGCATCAGCCGCAAGGTATCACAAACCTATCCAGCGTTTGGCAACGTAACGCGTGATGAGGATCGATAAGTCTTAGTGCTGTATGTATGGTCCGTCGCCTGATTGCAAGCAAGATCTTTTGATGGCAGAAGCGGTCTGCTTCTATGTATTCGGCTTCTGGGTGAAGCGATGGATCTGCTTCGAGCCATGATGGAATCCACGCCCTTCCTCTCCTAATTATCTGGGTGGTCTCAGCTGCAGACCGTACAGCACTGAAGGTTTGA
>Ga0302326_10033139_pt1 | contig 10271 bp, 10 predicted proteins | sample Palsa_T0_3_FD_202264 | JGI IMG/M metagenome (GOLD analysis project Ga0302326, IMG submission 202264) | Peat permafrost microbial communities from Stordalen Mire near Abisko, Sweden - Palsa_T0_3 | ecosystem: Environmental > Terrestrial > Soil > Palsa > Peat permafrost | place: Sweden: Abisko... | reverse complement strand
AACGAGCGCGCGGCGCGCTGCCAATCCAGGGAGTCAGGATAGGAGACAGACATATCGCGTTTCAATGTCAGACTGATCTCCGCCACCATAAACAGGCGATCGGGTTCCCGGAAGGGCAGCGGGGCCACGAGAACACCTTCGACCACGCTGAAGATGGCAGTGTTGGCGCCAATCCCGAGGGCGAGGGTCAGGACCGCGGCGGCTGTAAATCCCGGGCTTTTTCGCAAAGAACGACAGGCGTAAAGAGCATCTCGAAAGAAGCGATTAAGCCATAAGTCCCACGTCATTTTCCCGAGTCCTCACGTCCTGCTTTGCTGAGGCTATGATAACTCGCACGTTGAGCTTCGCCTCGATAAGCGCGCGTAAATGTAAAAACCGGCGGACCCAGAAATAAACGAGGTTCCGACGAGAAATCATATGGTGTATACTGAGCGGGATCACTGACGTTTTGGGTCACATCGACACCAGAGAAAGGGTTACAAATGCTATTGAAACGATTAGGAGTTCTTGGTGCGCTTGCCATCCTTCCGGCAGTTGCGCAGGTTTCGGATGAGGCCGCAAAGGCCGCGTTGCTAAACGCGTTCCGGCTGCGGCATGGACCGATCAGGATCGTTAAAAAGCTTGACGATGGCTCCGTTACCAGCACGAACTGGAGCGGCTACGCCGTGACCGCTGCGACCGGCTCCGCATTCACCATTGCCACTGGCTCCTGGATACAACCGGCTATCACATGCAACAAGACGACAGACACCGAATTGGCTGCCTTTTGGGTCGGCCTTGATGGGTACAACCCTTCTGATGGCACCGTAGAGCAAACGGGAACCCTGGCCGGGTGTGTCGATGGGGTGGTGCAATACTCAGCCTGGTACGAATTCTATCCGAAGGAGGACATCATCCCCATTCCCAGTATCACAGTAAGCCCTGGAGACAAGATCGTCACGGAAGTAAAGTTCAGCGCCAGCGAGTTCACTCTGACGATCGAGGATAAAACCACCGGAAAGCATTTCAGTACTACGGGCACTCAGCCCGGCACGATGCGGGCTTCGGCGGAATGGATCGCCGAGGCTCCCTGCTGCGTCAGTAACGGTTACTACCCAATCCCGGATTTTGGCACAGCGCTCTTCGGCAAGGACAGCACGGGAATTGCCAGCACGAATTACGCCGCCGATAGCTCGCATAGCGGCGCCTTCAACACGTTCCCTAGCGCCGATGTGGTTGCCATTACGATGGTCAACGCCAACACCAACGCATCGGAATCGGTGCCGTCGAGTCCTTCGTCGGATGGATCGAGCTTCTCGGTACAGTGGGTGTCGCCGTAGCGTCTGAACAGTCCGCTCATCCAGGAGCGCACTGCTAGGGCAGCCGCAGGAACTGCCCCAGGCGCTCCTCGGCATGACCCATCGCCCGCGCCAGCGTTACTTTGGCCAGATTATCCGCAAACAGGCTGGTGATGTAATCCAGGTCAGCCGCGGCCACGGACTCCTGCGCCTGAGTCACCTCGACGGTGTCGGTGATGCCCGCCTCAAAGCGCTGCCGTGTGAGGGCCAGCGTCTCGCGCGCCACGTTTTGATTGTTGCGGGATACCTCCATCTGGTTCGCCGCGGTCTGTAAGTCCAGAAAGGCGTCTCGGATATCCGCTTCGATGCGGCCCTTCAGGTCGTCGAGCTCGGCGCGCCGCTGGCCCAGGGCGGCGTCCGCTTCCTGGATCTCGCCCTCGGTGCGGCCGCCTTCCCAAATGGGGATGCGCAGCGTGCCGACCACGGTGAACGTCCCGTGTGAGTCCCCCGGGTTGATACCAATCGCGCCATAGTCGGCCGAGAACGCCAGCGAGGGCAGCCGTGCGGAGCGTGCGGCGCTCCGGGCACGGTCGGCGGCGCGCACCTGAGCTTCCGCGGATCTGAGATCGGCGCGATTCTCGAAGGCCTGTTTGAGTCCTTGCTCCAGAGTCAAGTCGGGCGGCGGCGAGTAGGGAATATCGTCGGTGACTTCGTAATTGTCGACGGGAGGCAAGCCCACAATGCGAGCCAGGTTGATCTTCTGCTTGGCCAGGTCGTTCTGCAAAGACATCAGGCGCTGCCGCTCGGTCTGCAGCTGGACCTGACTGCGATTCACGTCGATCTGCGGCGACAGGCCCACCGAGCGGCGGTCCTGGGTCTGCTTAAAGAGCGCCTGCGCCGTATCGATCTGCGCCTGCGCGGAGTGCACCCGCGCCTGGGCCGCAATCACCTGCAGGTAAACACCTCCGACCGCCAGCACTACCAGGTCGCGGGCATCGCGCATGGCGGCCTCGTTGGCCTTCACCAGTTCCTGCGCCGAGCGGTAGTTATTCAATGCCGTAAGGTCCGCCACGGTCTGCGTGAGCGTGGCGCGCAGATCGAAATAGTTGAACGGCCCTACAATAGTCGGAATCGAGATACCCGGAATCGGAATGTTGAATCGCAAGCCCAGAGCCACCAGGTTGGTCTGCTGCACGGATTCGCGCAGCGCGCCGTTCAGATTCGGCAGGAGGGAACTGCGCGCCACGCGTGCCTGGCCGCGCGCCTGTCGCATAGCTTCGGTCAGCCCGACTGTGCCCAGGTTGTACTCCAGGCCGCGCGCTACGGCCTCGCGCAGCGACAGCTTGCCGGAAAAGGGCTTCTGCGTACCGGCCACGCTCCCCGCGTAGGGGCCCTGTACCTGCACCGTCGTATTCAAGGTGTTGACGCTGGACGTGACACCCGGCACCGGCGTCTGCACGGTATTTACCGAGCCGCCCTGCCCGCCCCGTCCGGACAATGGCAATTGTGCCGGCTCGGGACCAGCCGGCGGACCCTGCGCCAGCGCCAGCGTGAACGGGAACAACAGAAGGGTAACGTTAATACGTAAAGTCATTTTGAGTTATCCAAGTTGCTTGCGGAAACGCCAGATGCTGAGCGAAACCAGCACCAATGCAAAACCGATGAGCGCCAGAAAATTGGGCCAAAGGACATCGATGCCGCTGCCTTTCAGCATGGTTCCGCGCGTGATGATCCCGAAATGCCGGATGGGGTTGAGCCACGTGATCGGCTGCATCCATCTCGGCATGGCCTCCACCGGTGTCAGGGCGCCCGATAACGTAGCCATCGGAGGATTGATGAAAAATGCGGTCAATTGCGATTGCTGCGCGGACTTGGTGAACGTCGCCACGAAAGTGCCTATGCCGATGCCGCACAGGACGCACAGAGCTGCGCTCAAGACTACTAACAGCATGCTGCCGCGGACCGGAACGGCGAAGCCGACCTTCATGACTCCAATGGCCAGCATCACCATCACCATCAGCATCACAAACAGCGGCGTAATCTTGGCGACCACGATGTCGGTAGTGCTGGCCGGAGTCATCAACAACTGCTCCACGGTTCCGGCCTCGCGTTCTTTGATCATGGCGGTGGAGGCCACCAGCGAGCCGTTCAGAATCAGCAGCACGCCGAAGGTGCCGGTGACGATGAACCAGGCGTTCACCAGGCCTGGGTTATAGAGAAATGCGGTCACCGTGCTCACCATTCCGCGGTCGCCGGGCGGCCCTGAGCCCACCATTCTTATGCTCGGCCGGATGCCTTCCGTTGCCAGCGTCTGGTTATAAGACTGGATCAAACCTTCCGCGTAACCCTGGCCAATGGTCGCGGTGTTGGCGTTTACGGCATTCAGCAGAATCTGAACGTCGATCGAATGGCCGCGCCGGACTTCGCGCGCAAATTCGTGGGGGACTACGATGCCCGCATCCAGGCGCCCCTGGCTGATGGCTTGCTCCAGATCTTTGTCCGATGAGTAGTAGCCGCCCAGCCGGAAACTCTTGCTTTCGGTAAACGAGGAGACCAGCTCGCGGCTCTCGGGTGTGCGGCTCCAGTCGATCACCCCGAGACGCAGGTTGGAGACGGTGGCATCCAGCGCAAAACCAAAAAGGAGAATCTGAACCGTCGGCGGGATGATCAGGGATACCGCCAGACGTTTGTCCCGCCGGATCTGGCTGAACTCTTTGCGGATCAGCGCGCGCAGCCGGCCGCCGCCTCGCATGGCATTTTCCGCGCTCATGCGCTCACCTGCATGCGACGCATGCGCAGCCACGCCAAGGTATAAAATACTCCTCCGATTGCCCCAATCATCAAGACGGAAAACCAAACGGCCGGCCATCCTCCGCCTTGCAGCAAAGCGTCGCGAACGATGGTGATGTAATACTTGCCCCACACAATATTGGAGAGCCAGCGCAATCCGCCGGGGATATTTTCCACCGGAAAGATCAACCCCGAAAGCAGCCATACCAGAAGAAATCCACCCAGAGCCACGGCCTGTATGGCGGCCGCCTGGCTCGGAATACTGGCTCCCACCCAGGTGCCGAAGCTGGCGACGCAAAACGCGTACAGCACGCTGCCCACCAGCAGCGGCGTGGGATCGCCGGCGAGGTGCAAACCGAAGTAGGTAAGCAGGGCGGTCATGCCGAGCACCCATTCACAGAAGGCGATAACCATGAAAGCCAGGATCTTTCCGAGCAGAAATTCGTGCGCCGAGATGCTGGAGACATACACTTGCAGGATGGTCTTCTGCTCGCCCTCCTTGGCCATCGCCAGAGCGGCCAGCAGGGCGGGAAACATCGAAATGCCCACCACGAAGATTCCGGGGCTGTAGAATTTCGGTGAATCGCGGCCGGGATTGTACCAGAGCCGCACCTGGGCTCCCACCAGGACCGTTCCCGCCATGGCTCCGGACGCCTGATTGAAGCCGTTGGTGATCTCGTCGGCATAGCCGTGTACGATGCGGGCGGTATTGGAATCGGTGGCGTCCACCAGCAATTGCACCTGGGCATTGGTGCCCCGCGCGAGTTCGCGGCCGAAGTTTTTCGGGATGATCAGCACTCCGCGCGCCGCATTGTCGGTGAGGGCCTGTTCGGGGCTCCGGTCCGTGGGCCACGAGACCACATGGAACGAAATCGACGCGCGAAAGGCATCCGCAAAGCGCCGCGACGCGGACGAATCGTCCAGATCTTGTATGACCAGAGGCAGGTTATGAACGGTCAGCGCGATGGCGGTGCTCAACAGGAACAGCAGGATGAGCGGCAATAGCAGCGCCAGCGCCAGGGCCAGGCGGTCGCGACGCAATTGAGTCAGCTCTTTGCGGGCTTGTGAAAGGATACGCCGCATATGTCAATCCTCCGAGGCAAACTTGCCTTGCCGCCGGGCCTTCTCTACCACGGCGATGAAAACATCCTCGAGCGAGTAGTTCTCTTCATGGACGTCGCGCACCGCCAGTCCCGCGGCGCGCAGCCGCTCCACAATCTGTCTTTGACCGGCGGCCGCGTCATCGTCCACGATCACGTGCAGGCGATCGCCGAACAGTGCTACGCGCCACCGGTCCATCTGTTCTTTCAAAAGATCGGCGGCGCGCTGCGGCTGGTCCACGCGCAGCTCCAGCAGGTGCCCGCTCTGCGCGGCTTTGATGGCCGAAGGGGCGCCTTCCGCCACCAGTTCGCCGGCCACCATGAAGCCCAGGCGATTGCACTGCTCGGCCTCTTCCAAGTAGTGGGTGGTCACCAGAATAGCGGCGCCCATATCCGCCAGCCGGTTGATCATGCGCCAGAAGGCACGCCGCGCCAGCGGATCCACACCCGAGGTCGGCTCATCCAGGAACAGCACGCTGGGCTCGTGCATAGTGGCCGCGCCGAATGCCACGCGCTGCTTCCATCCGCCCGGCAGGCTGCCGGTAATCTGCTGCTGCTTGCCGGCGAGACCGGAGAATTCCAGCACCCATTGTTTCTTTTCGCCGCGCTCCTGCTCCGGCACGCCGTAAACACCCGCAAAGAAATCCAGGTTCTCGTCGATGCTCAGATCGTCGTACAGCGAGAACTTCTGGGACATGTAGCCGACCAGTTCGCGCACCGCTTCCGAGCGGATGTCGCCCTGCCCGCCGGCCAGCTCCGCGGTACCCGTAGTGGGCGCCAGCAGTCCGCACAGCATTTTGATAGTGGTGGTTTTACCCGCGCCGTTGGCTCCCAGCAGGCCGTAGACCTCGCCGTAGTGCACCTCCAGGTTGATCTCGTTGACGGCAGTGAATGCGCCGAAGCGCTTGGTCAGATTCCTGCCGCCGATGGCCACTTGTCCCGCCAGCTTTTGATGCGGATGGCGGCCGGGAAACGGCGGCGCGTGCATTTCCTGGCCCATGGCCCGCAGCTCCGCCACGAAGGTATTCTCGAGAGTCGGATCGGCCACCCGGATATCGCGCGCGGCGAGGCCGGCCTTGGCCAGCGTCTCTTCCACCGCCGAGCGGCCCGCCGCGGGATCGTGCACCAGCACGTCCAGCCGGTCTCCAAAGCGCTGGACGTCGCTGATGCGCCCATCCTTTTCCGCAGCCATCAGCAGATCTTCGGCCTCGCTCAGCCTGTCGGTGTGTACCTCGATGCGCCGCATCCCCAGACTCTCGCGCAGTTCGGCCGGCGTGCCGGTCTGGTGAAGCTGGCCCAGGTGCATCAGCGCGACCCGGTGGCAGCGCTCCGCCTCGTCCAGATATGGCGTAGCTATCACGATGGTCAAGCCGTCGGCCGAGAGATGCGCCAGGGTGTCCCAGAATTCGCGCCGGGATACGGGATCGACGCCGGTGGTCGGCTCGTCGAGCAGCAGCACGCGCGGTTGCGCCACCAGCGCGCAGGCCAGCGAGAGCTTCTGCTTCATGCCGCCGCTCAAACGCCCGGCCAGCCGGTCCGTGAAGCGGTCCATATCGAACATCTGCAGGTAGCGGTTTCCGCGCGCGGCAATCTTGGCGGGCGGCACATGCCGCAAATCGCCCACATAGCGAATGTTCTCCGCCACGCTCAGATCGGGGTAGAGGCTGAAGGATTGCGTGAGGTAGCCGACGATGGAGCGGGTCTGGCGGGCGGGTTCGCCAAATACTTCCACTACTCCCGAGGTAGGCTGCATGATGCCTCCGAGGATCTGGAAAGTGGTGCTCTTGCCCGCCCCGTCCGGTCCGATCAGGCCGAAGATTTCGCCTTCCCGTACCTCCAGATCGATGCCCCGCACGGCTTCCAGGGGCCCGTAATTCTTGCGCAGCTCATGCACCCGAATGGCGGTCACTGCTGGCGATTTCCTTGCGGCCAGGTATCTCCCGAGACCAGAACCTCGCCGTCGGCCGGCATGCCCGGCTTGGCGTATCCAAAGCCCGCTTTCAACCCCAGTTTTACGCCTACTACCTGCTTCACGCGGTCGTCGCGGAAGTAGGTGTTCTCGGGCGTGAAGGTGGCCTGCGGATCGATGCGCAGAACATAAGCGTCGAGGGGCTGCTTGGGATTCGAGTCCAGGTATACGCGCGCGGGCTGGCCCACTCTCACGCGGCCGATCTGTCCCTCGGGAACGTAGCCACGCAGGTAAACCTTGTGCAGATCCAGCAGAGTGATGATGGGCGAGCCCGCGGTAAGCACTTCGCCCGGCTCGGCCGTTCTGGTCACTACGGTACCGTCGAACGGAGCCGTAACGGTCAGGTCCCCCCGGTTCTCCTTGGCCTCATCCAGTTCCGCACGGGCCTTTTGCGCGTCCGCGGCGAAACTGGCTATGTCGGACTGCTGCTGTTGGATCTGCTGGCGCAGCGTGGCAGCCTGGAGGGTGTGGATGTCGGGATTGGATAGCGTCGCTTCGGCCCAGGTGAGCGCGCCGCGAGAGGCCTCCACGCGCCGTTTGGCGGCGGCTACCAGGGCCCCCTGCGTCTCCGCTGTAGTCACGGCCTGCTTGCCCTGGCGCTCGGATACCGCGCCGGTCTTGGCCAGGCGCGTGTAGGCGTCCTGATCGAAGAGCGCCAGTTTGTAGGCGGCCTCCTGTTGGGCCAATTCCGCTTCCGCGGCGGCCAACTCTGCTTGCGCCTGGCTCACACGACCCTTGGCGTCCACCGTGGATTGCCCGGTTTCCGCCGTGATCTGGTGTATCTGATCCTCCAGGACCGTGATCTGGCGGCGACCTGATTCGAGGTGAGCTTCGGACTGCGCCAGGGCGGCCTGGGCCTGCTCCACGCGCGCGCGCATCTGCTGGTCGTCCAGGACCGCGATGACATCTCCGGCCTTCACCTGATCGCCTTCCCGCACTTTGATTTCGAGCAGACGTCCGGTGGCCTTGCCGGAGACCGCGGAGTCGTCGCCCTCGATGCGCCCGCTGAGGATGATGGTATTTGCGGGCGTGCGCGGCTTGGCCAGCACCACCCGCCAGACGGTGATCGCGGCAATGGCCAATACCAGGACAATGCCGATCACTACGGCCCGCGCGCGGCCCGCTACACCAGAATTACTCATGTGGTCGCTTTCCTCCTGCCTGACTTTCGCTTCGGTTTTCTCATGCTCTTCAGCGCCGCCCAGGAAAATGCCGCTATATGCGCAGCCAGCTCATCCAGAGTCTCGGGAGTAAATCTCAGCTCCGGCCAGAGTCTCTTGATTACCTCCCGGCCGTGCGCATAAATTACGATCTGTCCCATGATGCTCTGCGCACAGAGGCGGGTCATGCGATGGTCGACAGGCCGGCCGATGACGCCGGCCACCAGTCCACGCAGCGCATCGTACCTGGGGCGCATTATCTGCTCCACGACGCCTTCAAAAGCCGGCGTAGGCTGCGCTAATTCGTGAGTCATCAGCCGCACCGGCCAGGCCGGCTGGCCCTCACCGTACATGTGCTGCAATGTGCCGCGCACGAACACGCGCAGTTTCTCTTCCGGTGTCTTGCCCGGCAGGCTGTGCTCAAGCGGCGTCGCGCTTTCGGTGGCGCACATAGCATAGCGCAGGACTTCCCTGTAGAGCCCGAGCTTGTCCCCGAAGTGGTAGTTCACCGCGGCGATATTGACATCGGCGCGCGCGCAGATATTCCGTACCTTGGCTGCCTGGAAACCTTCTTCGGCGAAAATCTGGCCGGCGACTTCGAGCAGGCGCGCATGAGTACCTTCGGGCTGGATGCGGGCCGCCATGATCCAAACAACATTTTAAAACAACGGTTTGAAATTAGCAACGGGAATTTGTGGCGTGCGATACTGATTCGCGGCCATGCACGATTTCCCCGAATTCATGAAAAATCCCGCCAACCGAATCGCAAAGACCAATCAAGCCACCCCGGGTGTCGAAGGCTACGTTTTCGATGGGGCGGACGGGAGCCAGATGGCATTTTGGACCTGCCATCAAACGGCGCCATCCGCGGCGCATGCTCACGACTACGACGAGTACATGATGGTGGTCGAAGGATGTTATACGCTGATCGTGGGCGAGGAGCGGATTCCCTTAAAGGCGGGACAAGAATACTTCATCCCGCGAGGCGTGGTGCATGGCGGCGAAGTTATGGGCGGCACCAGAACGATCCACGCATTCGGAGGCCACCGGGCGGACCGGGCTCCCTCTTAATCCAGCATCCGCGTGAGGGCGGCTTGCAGTTCTTGCGGGTGAAATCCGAACGGCCCGGGTCCACTCTTGTACGCCACGCGGCCGTCGCGGTCGATGAGGTAGAGCCGGTCGGGCCAGCCGGTGTAGGCCGCTTCGGTGGCATCGCGGAAGCTATCCAACAGCGCGGGGATTTCGATGTGCAGGTTGCGCACGCAAGAGTCCGCCACCGCGGTGCGCTCCTCGATGCTGCGGGGGCTTGCAAAGACGATGTTTTGTTTAATATTGGACGGCATCTGCCAGACGTCGCTGGCGTGCGCTTCGAGAATATACACGATATAGAACGCGGCACGCTCCTTGTACTGCCGGTATAGCTTGTCGAGCGCGGGAACCTCCCGGCGAAAGGGCGGTCACGTATAGCTCCCGAAAATCAACACTACGGGTTTCTGATGCTGGAAGGACGACAGCCGCACGCGAGCTGCCCGGTCGAGCGTTTCAAGATCGAAATCCGGCGCGGCGTCGCCTGCGCGCAGGCGGCCGCCCCGGGCAACAGACCAAAGCGGCTCGAAGGGCAGCACCCCAAAGAAGGGGCCGGGCAGCTTGGCGATGATCCGGGCGAAGCGACCGGGGGGCTGGCACATGATGGCCAGCAGACCGGCGGCGAGGAGCAGATAGGCGCCGGCTAACCCAGCCAGAACCTTAAGCGCTATGCGCATTCTTACGATTGTATAGTGACAGATCCGGCAATCGCGTGGCGCACGCTTGAGCGTAATGCCACATAGTTTTTTGATGGGCGGGGTGGGGCTGCAGAATTCCAGTTCAAGAAATATTGCAAAGTACTTGGCATTGTCAAGGTCATGCGCTATCCTAATTGCAGACATGACGAACACTCTCTCTCCCTCCGCACGTTGATAAACCCCTGATCCCA
>Ga0302326_10033136_pt1 | contig 10272 bp, 10 predicted proteins | sample Palsa_T0_3_FD_202264 | JGI IMG/M metagenome (GOLD analysis project Ga0302326, IMG submission 202264) | Peat permafrost microbial communities from Stordalen Mire near Abisko, Sweden - Palsa_T0_3 | ecosystem: Environmental > Terrestrial > Soil > Palsa > Peat permafrost | place: Sweden: Abisko... | reverse complement strand
CTCGGCAGCCGCTTTGGCTCCTATCTACTTCAGGCTGGCTTTAAGGGGAAATATCACCACATCGGCACCCACAAGGAAGGCAGCGGCGGCCAGTGGCAGCAGATGGGCTATCAGGGGCTCGATCCTCAGGGGATTGCCGCGGCGATCCAAGTCTTGTTATAGCCATTCGCCCATTGCTCCGAGGGCGCTGTCGAGCAAGGATCACTATTCACGGAGCACAACCCATTTATCTTAAAACGGTCATACGAAAGATCGTCTTGATTCCAAAAATACCTGAATTGGCCTGCAGCAGCTGTTCGCCAACTTTGTTTCTGGCATCGTGCTCCTGCTGGATCGGATGTTGAAGGTTGGGGACTTCGTCGACCTGCAATCAGGTGTCCCCGGCAAAATCCTCTCGCAAATCAGCGTCGGGAAGGGTGGCTTCTGGAAGATCGCGGTTACGAGCGGAACGCGGGCGTCTGATGCTGTATCGGCGTTGCCCTGATCATTGCGCTGTCCGACAGTGCCCGCTGACACAAACTGATGATTGGCAAGTGAGTAGGTCGCGCCGTTCGCCGAAAGGGAAAAAACTATAGGGGGCGCACAATGCGACCTTGCTCACTTGAGCCCTTCATACCGAATCGGAGTGAACAATGGAAACGAATTACATCTCCCGTGACACTTATGGAATGTACAAGAATGTTGGATCGGGCCCAGGACCCTCGCTCATGGGGGCGGACACGCTGATCGGCAACGACGTGTACAACACATCGGACGAAAGTTTGGGAACGATCAAGGAACTCATGATTGACATGAGTTCCGGCAAGATTAATTATGCGGTCTTATCGTACGGCGGATTCTTAGGAATGGGCGATCGCCTGTTCGCTGTCCCCTGGCCCGCACTGAAACTCGACACTGCCAACAAGCGTTTCATCCTGAACGCATCGAAAGAGCAGCTGAAGACCGCACCAGGTTTTGACAAGGATCATTGGCCCGCAATGGCTGACAGCACCTGGGTAACGGATGTGCACAATTTTTACGGCGTCAAATCGACGGGCCGAGTTCAATAGCCCAAAAGGTAGGGCTGGCAATTATGCCAGCCCTTTCGATCGTGTGGGAAGTACCCGAACGAGGGTGGGGCAAACGCGCACTCTCCGAACCCGTGCGTTGAATGCAATTGCCTTTTTGCATTCAAGTTTCGGGTATAACCATCGACAAGGCTCCCAATATTTGTGGCCGAGGAAGTTCCCTTCGACTTGGAGAGCATATTGCCCGACGTATCAAAAGACCCCGCCGCTCCAGCGCCTCCAGACTCGCGAATGCTGCCTCAAGTCCGGTACCCAGTCGTACTCTCCGGGCAACCCGCCCTGGTTACCGGCGCCAATAGCGGTATCGGAAAAGCTGTTGCGCTGGGCTTAGCGAAGGCGGGTGCAGATGTGGTCATCAACTATGTGGCCAATCCGGAAGACGCAGAATCCGTGGCTCATGAAATTGAAGCGCTCGGCCGGCGCGCGATTGCCATCAAGGCCGACGTGAGCAAGGAAGATGAAGTTGAGGCCATGTTTGCGAAAGCTGTAGATCATTTCGGCACATTGCACGTGGTCATCAGCAATGCGGGTTTGCAGCGTGACGCCCCGTACGATGAGATGAGTCTTGAACAATGGAACACCGTGATCGGCGTCAACCTCACGGGGCAGTTTCTGTGTACACGCGCAGCGACGCGTGAGTTCAAGCGCCGCCCGATCGATGAGACGATTTCGATCGCGGCGGGGAAAATATTGTGCATGAGCTCGGTTCACCAGGTTATCCCGTGGGCAGGCCACGCCAATTACGCTGCATCCAAGGGTGGAATCGATATGCTGATGCGCAGCATTGCCCAAGAACTCGCGCCGCATAGAATTCGGGTCAACAGCATCGCACCGGGCGCGATACGCACGCCCATCAACACCTCGGCGTGGGACACGACTGCAGCCTACGAGGACTTAATGACGCTGATTCCGTACAAGCGCATCGGCGAACCCGACGATGTCGCGCGCGCCGCCGTATGGCTGGTCTCGGATGCGGCTGACTACGTGACCGGTGCGACACTTTTCGTCGATGGCGGCATGACGCTGTACCCGGGATTCGCGACCGGTGGTTGACAACCGCTACGATGTGATCATTGTTGGTTCAGGACCCGGTGGCGGCACCATGGCATGGCGCCTGGCGCAAAGCGGAAAACGCGTGCTCCTTCTTGAACGTGGAGATTACCTGCCTCGCGAGCGAGAGAATTGGGACACCAAAGCGGTGTTTGTCGATGCACGGTATCAGGCGAAGGAAACCTGGTTCGACGCGCAGGGTAAGACATTCCAACCTGGCCTTCATTATTTCGTCGGCGGGAACAGCAAGGTGTACGGCGCGGTGCTGCTGCGACTGCGTGAGAAGGATTTCGAGGAGATTCAACATCCGGATGGCATTTCGCCTGCTTGGCCGCTCAAATACGATGCATTCGAACCGTACTACCAGGCGGCCGAGGAGCTTTATCACGTGCATGGGCTGCGTGGCGAGGATCCGACTGAGCCGCGCACGACCAAAGGCTATGCGTATCCACCCCTCGCGCACGAACCACGCATTCAACAACTTTTTGATGGTCTGAAGCGCGAGGGACATGCTCCGTTTCATCTGCCAGTCGGGATTCTGCTGGATGAAGAGAATGGTCTTGCTCTGCCGCATTCGCCGTGCATACGCTGCAATGCGTTTGATGGATATCCGTGTTTGACGAACGGCAAGGCGGATGCGCAGATCATCTGTGTCGATCCTGCGCTCGCCGCACACCCGAATCTCACTTTGATGACCAACACCTACGTCGACAAACTCACTACGGACAGCCAGGGTCGGAGAATCAGCGGCGTTGAGGTAGTCCTGAATCACGAGCGCACGACTTATCGCGCGGATATCGTCGTCGTCGCCTGCGGAGCGCTATCCTCGGCGCTTCTCATGTTTCGTTCGGCGAATAATGATCATCCCGCGGGGCTTGCCAATGCCGCAGGCTTAGTCGGGCGAAACTACATGCGTCACAATAATTCTGTGTTGATGGCAATTTCCCGGACCCCGAATCCAACTCGGTTTCAAAAGACCTTAGGATTGAATGACTTCTATTTTGGCGCAGATGATTGGCGATTCCCGCTCGGTCACATACAGATGGTCGGTAAATCTCATGGCCCTGAACTGCACGCGGAGGGTCTGCCCGGTTTCTTGCAATGGTTTCCGGAGAAGCCCTTTGGCTGGATCGCGCAACACTCGCTCGATTTCTGGCTGACGTCGGAAGACTTGCCGCTCGCCAAAAATCGCATCTTTTATGAGGGTGATAAAGTGCGGCTGGATCTTAGCCCGACGAATACGGAAGCGCATGAGCGCTTGAAATCTAAATTGCGCGGCCTAGGCGACAATCTGGATCTGCATCCGCATTTTTTTGAGCGCTCATTGTATCTCGGACAAAACGTACCGATTGGCGGAACCGCTCATCAGGCCGGCACGCTGGTGTTCGGAACCAATCCTGACAGCTCTGTACTCGACACGAATTGTAAAGCACACGGCATTGATAACCTATACGTCACTGACGCAAGCTTCTTCCCGTCGATCGGAGCCGTAAATCCGACGCTTACTATAATCGCGAACGCCCTTCGGGTGGGCGAGGTCATCGCTCGCCGACTGGGTGCGCCGGCATTGATCTAGCAAGGGATTACCGCGCGGAACACTGGCTTCGTCAAAATTTCGCGATCAGGGCCACGCCAGCGATGAGGAGTAGGCAGCCTACGGCGCGCCACGCAGTAACCGAGTGCTGTGCAAAGCCCAGCCATCCGAAATGATCGCACGCCACCGCGAAAAGTAATTGGCCGGTCACGACAAGCCCCACCAGTGCGCCCGCGCCCAATTTGGGTGCCAACAAGATGTTGCCGGTCAAATAAATCGTGCCGAGTAGACCTCCGGCAATCCATGTCCACCAGGGAACGGCCGCTGCCGCTTGCATTGTAGGCAGCGGCCTATGCACCACGATCAGCAGTACCGCGGTCGTCGCCACGCCGATGAGCATGTTCGCAGCCGCTGGAATGTAGGGATTGCCGAGAAGTTTACCAAGCAGCGCATTGCTGCCGATTTGCGAGGTAAGAACGAGGCCGCAAAGTAGCGCCAGAAAACCCAGCAGAAAGTTCATGATGAGACTCCTTGGGGTCACGCCTTGTGAGCCGGTATACCGGGCCCGACGGAAGTGACGATTAAATGGTGCCCGTCGGGATCGAAAACCAGCGTCTCGCAGGCATCCGATGATGGTGTGGTATCGCACTCAAGAATGAGTCGCGTCGCCGCAATATCGTTACTTTGAATCGATGTGGTGCGGCCGATGCCGCGGTCTCGATAACACAGCAATTCGATGTGTGGAGTCGGATTGGGCGGTGCGAGTGTAAACACATCCAAGTGCGGCGCTGAAATTCCGTCCAAGAGTTCCTGCTCGATGCCCTGATTGATTGTTCTGGCAACCAGAGAGAGTCCCATTGTTTCGTAGAAATCGATGGCTGCTCCGGCGTTCGAACAACTTACCGCAGAGTGATCGATTCCGAGGAATAGAGAGGCACTCGACGGATTGCGCCAATGTGGCGGCGCCTCACCCGGTGGAAAACTCAACAATTCCAGAGGATGCCCGTCCGGATCGCGAAATTTAAAGGCCTTGACGCTGCCAGAGCTTGCCGGGAGCTGCTGCGGGCCGGCAGTAGAAATCGAGGACCAGCCGGCGACCGATGACAAGCCCGAATAGGCAAGGCCCATGTCCTTGCACACCAGGGCAAAGTGTTGAAATTGATTGTCGTAGGCGGATAGGTTCGCTACATAGGAGCTGCCCGGATGATCAAATCCCAGGATTTCGATCCGCGCATCGCCCAGTTGCAGCGTCACGGACGTCGCGCCTCCCCGAATGCCCATGAGCCGTTCAAATTCAGAGCCGGAGCGTCGCTGACGTTCGACCTCACGGCAGTCGAAAGCGAGCACAAAGAATCGAACGAGGCGGTCGATGTTCTGTGTGGTCAGGCCAAACTTGGCCAGCCTTTGAACCGGAGAATTCGCGACGGGTTTCATCAAGTCCTAAAGGGTGCCCTGACGCGACGATCTATCGCGGTTGCGGCTCGATAACCTTGAGACTGGCATATGGGGATGTGGATCCTAGCGGATGTATCCAGAACTCCCTCAGTCCCGATCCATTCGCCCCAATCGCCAACAGCACGAAGCCTCCCGCGACCGATAGATTCTTAAGGAAATCCCAAAACACGGCGCGGGCGGAGCTCGGTCCTTTGAGTCGAAAATCAGGCGACTTCCAAAACTGCTTCCACAACAGCGCCGTCAATACGCAATAAACCGCCATGACCAGGGCAGCGAGTCGATCGGCAAATCCGACCAGGATGGCGGTTGACATCGACACCTCAATCGCCAAGCCGCCAAAGATCAATGATTTCGCGATCGCGGGTGCCGCGATCGCCTCAGAGGCTTGAACCACGGCGGACTTGAAGTTAATCAGCTTATCGAGCGCGCTGAACGGCAAAAACAGCAGCACTAACAACAACCGAGCCGCAAAGACGATCCATGCAGTCATATAGGAAAGAGTCTCTCACGAGCGTTGGGTCACGCCCAGCGTCTTTGCACGAGAACGGGAATCAGCAGTGATGGATTCGCCAGCGCCGCCCGTGGGGTGACCCCAGAATCTCGTCACGGTCCAAGGTGGGGGATAGGAGTTTCATCTTTCGCCTCGCCGGACCAATGGTCTTCGCGCCGATAATGAGCGTAAATGCGGGCTTCCCGAGCGCGCTCGAGTTGTGCATCGGGAACGTACGGCGGCGCGTCCTTGATTGTCTGCCGACTGAAGGGAAGCAGAATCTTCGAGGAAGCCCAATCTATTTCCTCGATCCATTGTGGAGCAATGAGCACTTCATGGCCGAACCACCAGTTGCTGGTAGTTATGACGAAGTAGCGGATCGCCCAAGTTCTTTCATCGATCAAGATGGCCTGGACATGTCCAATATCGCCATCGGCTGCCTGAATATGGTATCGAACCACGGCATTGCCGCTGCGAAGGTGCGTATCTTGTTTTGGGACCATAGGATCTCTCAAGGATTCTTCTGCGCGAGGATACTGCTCATCAGTCTGCGCATTTTCGGCCGCCATTGAGATCATTACATTCGGGAAAGCGTGGTCCCCCCACAAACCCGTGCCTCCCCAATAGCGGGGAAGTCTGTAGTGTCCCAGATAACTTGCCTCGTATTGACGTGATACGGGTTTGTGAGTGTCGATATCTGGGCTGTTTCTGACTTGTTCCAACGTAATGGCTGCGGGGATGCTTTTTTCTGCCCAATTGGGTCCGTTGATGGCTGCGGGCGATATCAGCACTTTGCGGCTCGCCAGCCAGTCTCCCGTTTCAACGACTAGGTAGCGGATAACCCAGCTCGCGTCGTCGAAGTAATAATCCTTGATTTCGCCAATTACACCGTCCAAGGCGCTGATCGAATATCCTTCCATATCTCTCATCCGTCGCAACATGGGCATCTCCACTATGGTTTCGTCGATCACGCATTCTTTATTGGACGCTTGCGATGCGGATTCGTGCGTTTCTTTTCATGCAAACCCGACCCGTCTGCCCGGACACTCGCGGCGCCAGGAGCGGCAAGTGACTGAAAGGTTATTCCCCGCGCCTCTGAATTTATTTCCACCCTTGTGGTCTATGATTGAAAATGCCCGGACACGCGCGTCAGAGAATGGGCTTCGCCGCAGCCCATGTAGTAATTACAACCCAGGAAGCTTGCCATCAAATCGATCAAAACAAGTGGCGCCAAGGTGCCAACAGCATGAGCGAATCGGCGTTCGGCTCTCCGGGGATCCCTCCCACCTGGTCTTCCAGTGACAAGGATTTCATCACCACGGCGCTAGGCACATCGCGCTTGTGGGCGACGATGGGACACGGAATCATAAACGAGGTGTATTGGCCGTCGACCGGCTCACCGCAGATTCGCGACATGAGTTTTTATCTGGTCGGGCACACGGGCTGGATCGATCTGAAGCGCGTGCGACAGTACCAATTGTCCACGCCAGGCCCTTACCTACCCGCGCTCACCGTCACACACACGGGCGAAGACTACCGACTCGCCTTGGAGGTCCTCCCTGATCCTCGGCGCGACGTGCTCCTCGTTCGTTTTTCACTCGAGGGTCCCTTTCGACTGGTGCTGATCGTCGCGCCGCATCTTGACAGCACCGGCAATGCCAACCAGGCCTGGATTGAGCAAGGAATGGCTTATGCGGCTCGGGGTAATGCGGCGCTTTGCCTAAGTGCCAATGAACCACTCAAGTCCTTGAGCTGTGGTTATGTCGGAGCATCCGACGGATGGCAGGATCTCAGTGAGCACGGCTCCCTGACTTATGGGTTCACGCAAGCCAATGACGGAACAGTCGCACTATCGGCCGAGGCGTCGGGTACCCAAGGCGTATTGGCATTAGGCTTTGCGGAAACTTCACTGGGTGCCTCCACCTTAGTGAAGACCTCGTTGGCGGAAAATTTCGACCTTGTGCGCGAGGAGTTCTTGAAAGCATGGCGATTATGGGGAGAAAAACTCAAACTCCCCGCGCCCAACGAGGAACTCGGCGCGGCTGCGCTATTCAGCGCCACAGTTCTCAAGATTCACGAGGACCGCACCTATCCGGGGGCGGTAGTCGCGAGTTTAAGCACCCCCTGGGGCAATAGCACGGACACGCTCGGCGGCTATCATCTGGTCTGGCCGCGAGATGCCACCTTAAGCGCATTGGCGCTGCTCGGGGCTAATCAGATTGACGATGTTAGGCGCATGCTCGGACACCTCATTGCGCTGCAGACTTCGAAGGGCGATTGGCCGCAAAACTACTACCCCAGCGGGGCGCCTTTTTGGACGGGCATCCAACTCGATGAGGCGGCATTCCCGGTGCTACTGGCAGCGAAGTTGCGCGAGCTCGGTGTCGCGGAAGTCCCGGGAACAGCACCGATGGTACGCGCGGCAATACGCTTCATCGCGCGCTCTGGCCCAGCAACCGATCAGGATCGATGGGAAGAAAACGCCGGCATCAATCCCTTCACGATTGCCGTTGCTATCGGCGCGTTAATTGCCGCTGCGCCATGGCTGTCATTGGAGGAAGCAGATTACTCCTGCAGCTTAGCCAATGACTGGAATGATCGAATCGAGAGTTGGTGTTACGTCAGCGATACGCCTCTCGCTCGGCGCTGCGCGGTTAATGGCTATTATATTCGCATCCTGCCGCCGGGCAGCGCCGGCAATCCTGATGCGCCTTTGGAAATAAGGAACCGCCAGGGCGAGACCATTGCGGCATCGGCTCTCGTCAGCACGGACTTCAGCTATTTGGTGCGCTTGGGGCTTCGCAAAGCGGACGATGCCAGAATTCTCAACACCATTAAGGTGGTGGATCAAATCTTGAGTGTTAAAACGCCCTCGGGGACGCTGTATCACCGCTATAACCACGACGGCTACGGGGAGCAGGCCGACGGGAGCCCGTTCGCGGGCAATGGCATCGGCCGCGCGTGGCCGCTGTTAGTAGGCGAAAGGGGACATCTCGCCTTGCAAGCCGGCGAGGATCCGCTGCCCTATCTTAAAACGATGCACGCATGCGCCAGCATCGGCGGGTTGTTGCCGGAGCAAGTGTGGGACGCCGATGCCATCGTCGATCGTGAATTATTCCCGGGCCGTCCGTCTGGCAGCGCCATGCCGCTCCTTTGGTCGCATGCGGAATTCTTAAAGCTTCTCATCGCACGTGCGAATGGCAGACCGCTCGAGTTGTTGGAGGCGGTTCAAAGGCATTTTGGCTCGCCACAAACGCGTCACGTGATCGCGCGTCACTGGCGCGATAGTGCCCCATCCCCAAGCGCAGAACGAGATGTCTTATTGCTGATAGAAAGCTCGGAACCTTTTACGTTGCACTGGGGAGTGGATGCTTGGCAACACATCCAAGACCGCGATGCCACCTTGGGGCCGCTGGGTGTTTGGGCGGTACAATTCCCCGCCGGGCAACTTTCAGCATATTCGCGTCTCGATTTCACTCGTCGCTTCGCGGGCGGCTGGGAAGGTGTCGATCATTCGCTCGCGTTGACATGACAACCGATCGCATGAACGCGAATCGCTTATGGCCATGCGTGCCCTTGCAGTTCACCAAGGAGTGCGAACCTGCTTCGCGCTATCGTTGGCTTATTTCGTACTTGCAGTGGATTGCGCACACGGGGATTCCGTAAGCATTTCGCCTGGGGTTACTCATGGAACAGGACCACCATCCATGGTCATAGAATCTACTACGCCGTGCGGGGCAGCCGCTCCACGCTGCCTGGAACGGACCACGCAACATTCTCGGGGCGATCCGAGTGGTTGAATCCAATCATGAGCGCCTTCCTAGATCGTGTGCGAAGTACTACTCCAACGCCCGCGAAGTTCTGATCGATTGTGCCTTTTAGCCAGATCGCGAATCCGGCTGGTGATCCGCGCCAAGCGGTCGCGGAGTACTCAGTCAAACTAGCGCTCACTGGAATCGCTATTGCGGATACGCTTTCACGCTGTCCGCGACCGAATCGGCCATATGTTCCTTGGTAATCACGCCGGCCACATCGCTGCCACCAAACTGCGCGGCGTCATCATCGCTCTCGGTACTGTCGGATTTCTGGCCCGCGGCGTTTTATTCGGATTGATCGGCGCGCTTTTGATCGATGCCGCGCGACGCTACGACACCGCAGATGCGACCGGTATCGCCGGGGCACTCGCTGCGCTAAGGCGGCAGGAATACGGTCACTGGCAGCTGGGAATAGTCGCGGTGGGACTGATCTCGTACGGGGTTTTCCAAATCATCAAGGAGCCCTATCGTAATATTCGCGCGCGCTAAATCATGGAAGTGTTTTGGCGACTCGGCTAAACGGCCCGATGGGCGCGAGCGGCACGGCAGCCACGTGCTCTTGAAACGACGCCGGAGCGTCAGAACTTCACGGTAGATTTCAAGCCGACCACAATTTCGTTCTTATAAGCGCCCGACCCTCCTGGGTGCACAATACCTTGAAGATTGGGTCTCAAGATCAGATAAGGCCAGGGCGTCCATGCGTAGTAGACCTCGGAGACGTATTCCGAGCGTTGGACCGGCACGCTGGCGCCAGTGTACTCATCCAACAATCGCTGCCCGTCGGCAACTCGACTATTGACGTGACTTTCCCCGATCGCCACGCCCATGACATCGCTCGGTCGGGAGTGGAAGATACCGGTG
>Ga0302326_10033135_pt1 | contig 10272 bp, 9 predicted proteins | sample Palsa_T0_3_FD_202264 | JGI IMG/M metagenome (GOLD analysis project Ga0302326, IMG submission 202264) | Peat permafrost microbial communities from Stordalen Mire near Abisko, Sweden - Palsa_T0_3 | ecosystem: Environmental > Terrestrial > Soil > Palsa > Peat permafrost | place: Sweden: Abisko... | reverse complement strand
ACGCTCTCGCCGATCGATCCGCCGGGTTGCTCGCCGCACGCCGACATCCCGATCGTCTCCCGGCGGTGCCGTGGATCAACCACATCCGGGTCCCGGCGGTCGTATCGGGCCTCCTGCTCGCCATTTGCTTCCCGCTCGTCCTCAACCTCGCCGGTCCCAGCTACCAGGCCGCGACCGGGCTCAGCGTCGCACCCTTCGCCGGGCGCTACCTCCTCATCGTCGCCGTCCTGTTCGGGACATCAGCCGTCCTCTACTCCATCCGGGTCCGACGCGTCGTGCGGCGCCATACGCCAATCTCATCGAACCGTCCGCCGCCGAGCGGTACCTGACCGACCTCGGCAGGCAAGGCGAAGCCGATCGACCAGAGATAGCCCGACATCAGCACGTCCTGACGTAAATACCGGCCGAAGGAATAGGCGTTGTTACCGACGTCTACGCACACCACGGCGTCGTCGGGGACGAGCGAGCTCATGGCGTCGAAGACAGCGGCCGAGTTACCGCCTTGGACCCGGTCGTGGTCGATGCGACACCGGCATCGGCCGGCGCTGGCCGCTTCGCCGACCCTACCTCACCCATGGCGGCGCTGTACTGGAAGAACTACCTGGGCTTGGACGCCGATTAGGCCGCCACCACCGCCGACCGGATGCTCGGCGCGGCCACCAAATAGAAACTGACTGGTTGGTCTGTTAAATTGTGGACGATGCCGAAGCTCGATGCCCTGGCAAAGGAGGGGCGTCGAAGACTGTTGATCGAAGCAGGCTCGCGATGCGTGTCCCGTTGCGGCTACCACAACTTGTCGGTGGATGACGTGTGTGTGGAGGCGGGGGTCTCGAAGGGTGCGTTTTACACCTACTTCGCTCGTAAGCAGGACTTGCTAGTCGCGTTGGCCGACGATGATTCCGCCGGTTTGAATGAGCTGGTAGCCGACGCGGCCGATCAGGCCGGAGGCATCGATCAGATCCGACGGTTCGTCGCGACAGCGATCGATCGCGGGGCGGACGTCAGGGCGGTCCAGCTCCGAGCCGATCTGTGGGCTGAGATCGGCTCCGACGATGTGCTCAGGGCACGTTTCTTGGATGCGACCCAGCAGCGACGGGTCGCGCTGGCAGCGTTGATCAGCGAGGCGGTCGAGACGGGGGAACTGGTTGATGTGCCCGCCAATGCCCTGGCTGCGATCTTCCTGGCGTTGGGTGACGGCTTGATGTTGCACCGGCTGCTCGACCCGGCCGGTTTCCAGTGGGCGAATGTGCATCGGGCGGTCGAGGCGTTGCTAGAAGGGCTTTGCCCCGAGCGGGCTGTTTGATGGCGGCGGCTGGAGGTCCGACCGGTGAAGGGCCCGGCGCGGCCCGCGGAGCGTTTCGGATTCGTTTGGCCCGCCACCGCGTCGACTTGTTCGCGCTGGGGCGGCGCGGTCGGGTGGTGGTGTTCTTCGCCGCGGTGACCGGCGCGCTGACCGGTCTCGGGGTGGCGGGATTTGAGGCGGTCACCCGGGCCGGTCTGTTCGACCATCTGGTCGAGGCGCCGTTGGCGGTGCAGGTCCTCGCCCCGCTGGGCGGTTTGCTGTTGGCCGCGTTGGCATTGCGCTTCCTGGCGGGCGGTGCCAGCCCGTCCACGGCCGATGAGTACATAAGGAACTTCCATCAGCCTGGCGTGCGTCTGGCCCTTCGACCGGTGTTGGGCCGTCTCGTGGCGAGCGTCGCGACGCTCGGCTTAGGCGGGGCGTTGGGCTATGAGGGGCCGTCGATCTATCTGGGTGCCACGATCGGTTCGGTCCTGCAGAGCCGCTTCAGCCGCCTCTTTTCCCGCGAGGACGCCAAGGTGCTCCTCGTGGCCGGCGCGGCCGCCGGTGTGGCTGCCATCTTCAAGGCGCCGGCTACCGGGCTGGTCTTCGCTCTGGAAGTGCCCTACCAGGACGACTTCGCCCGGAGGATGCTGCTCCCCGCCGGGATCGCGGCCGCGGTGAGCTATGTGGTGTTCGTCGCCTTCTCCGGAACCGCACCGCTGTTCGCGGTGTCGGGCACGCCGCCGTTCAATCTGCGCGATCTGGGCGGCGCCGCACTCCTCGGGGTGCTGTGCGGGATCGGCGCCCGGTTGTTCACCCAGGCGCTGCTGGCAGCCAAGCGCCTCTCCGCCCGCATGAACCCGATCGTGCGTGCCGTCGCCGCGGGATCGATCCTCGCTGCCTTGGCCCTCATCGCCAAGGCGGCCTTCGGCAACCCTCTCACCCTGGGTGCCGGCTACGACAACCTGACCTGGGCGTTCGACCCGCGACGGGCGGTCGCAATGGTCCTGCTGTTGCTGGCCATGCGGGCGGCCGCCACCATCGCCACCGTCGGCGGAGGCGGCGTCGGCGGCTTCTTCGTCCCCCTTGTCGTCGAAGGTGCCCTTCTCGGCCGGACGATGGGCGGACTGTTCCACACCGCGGCGAACGGCAGCCACTTTTTTCCCCTTGTCGGCGTATCCGCCTTCCTGGGCGCCGGGTACCGGGTCCCGCTGGCCGGCGTCGTCTTCGCGGCCGAGGCGAGCGGAAGGCCGGGATTCATCGTCCCCGGGCTCATCGCGGCGATGGTGGCCCAGTTGTTCATGGGCAAAGCCTCCGCCTCTCCGTACCAGGTTGCACCACGCGCCGCCCACCTCGAGCGGCGTTACCCACTGCCCATCACCGCAGCACTGAGAACCGACGTCGCCACCATGCCCCCCGACACAACCCTGGCCGAGTTCTTCGGCCACCACCTCCTGGACAACCGGGAAAAGGCGGTGACGGTCGTCGACGGGGCCCGCTACCTGGGCGTCATGGCCATCGAGGAACTCCAGGCGATCCCACGCGACCAGTGGGACAGCGAACAGGTCGGTGACCACATGCGTACCGACCTTCCCGCCGCCAACCCCACTATGTCTCTCCGCGACGCCCTGACCCTCATGGAAGATGCCGACATCGACCTGCTCCCGGTACTCGACGGCGACATCTTCGTCGGTGTGGTCACCACTGCCGAAATCCTCAAGCTCGATGACATCCTCGATCAGGCGGGCGGCGAAGCGTGAAATGGTCGACGGTGATCTAGTCGGCGACTTCCAAGTTGGGGCTGAGTTGGGCGGCGACTAGGGCGGCGTAGGTTCCTGCGTGCGTCATGAGCTCGTCGTGGGTGCCTGTTTCTGCCACTCTGCCGTGGTCCAGGACTATCACCCGGTCGGCGGCTCGGATGGTGGAAAGCCGATGGGCCACGATGAGTGTGGTGCGGCCTTGGCGCAGCCGGGCCATGGCTTCGGTCAGGGCTCGCTCATTCTCGCTGTCCAGATTGGACACCGGTTCGTCGAGCACCAGAACGGGCGGGTCGGCGAGAAAGGCTCGGGCGATGGCCAGGCGCTGGCGTTGCCCACCTGAGAGTTGCACCCCCCGCTCGCCCGTCTCGGTATCCAGGCCATCGGGCAGGGCGGCGATGAATTCCCACGCCACCGCGGCCCGGGCCGCCGTCTCGACTTCGGCATCGGTCGCATCGGGGTGTCCCAGTCGCAGGTTGTCGCCGATGGTGCCGTGGAATAGGTAAACGTCCTGGGATACGAAGCCCACCAGGCGGTGTAGTTCGGACTGGGGCAGGTCGCGCACGTCGACCCCGCCCACGCTGAGGCAACCCGATTCGACGTCCCAGAACCGCAGCAGCAAGTTGACGCATGTCGACTTGCCTGAGCCGGAATGGCCGGCCAGGGCTACCGTCTCCCCCGGCTCGATCGTGACCGTGATGCCTTCGACGGCCAGCGGCAGATCGGGTCGATAGCGGAACGAGACATCGCGGTATGCCACACCCGGGCGCTCGGGAAGGACGATCTCCGACACGACGCGCTCCCGCGACACCGACGGGAGGCGGTCCACCACCGACGCGGGAGTACTGAGCAGGGCGAAGATCCGGTTCCCTGCCGCGGATACCTCCCCGAGGCCCTTGACCGACTCGACCAGGCGGGTGATCGGGCCGAACGAAAGGGCGGCGAGGATGGCGACGGGCGGGACGAACGTCCGCGACAGTTGGTGCTGTCCCACCAGCGCTGCCCCCGCGGCCAGCACCGTTAGTGCGCCCGCCGTGGCGATCAACTCCGCCACCACCCGCTCCGCGCCTGTCCGGCCGGCCTGCGCCACTTGGAGATCCCGGACCTGCCGACTGCGCGCTGCCAACTCGGCCAGCACCGATGCCTCGGCCCCGAACGTCAGGATCTCCCGCAGTCCCTGGACGTCGTCGACCACCTCGGAGCTGAGGTCGGCCAGCGCTTGGCGTAGGCGGTCCCCCCGTCGCTCGGCCCGGTTGTGCAGCGCCACCGGCAAGCTGGCCGCCAGCAGCAGGAATGGCACCACCAGCAACCCGAGTTGCCACGACAGCACGGCGATGGCCACCACGGCCAGCACGGGAACGATTGACGCCACGATCAGGGTGGAAAGGGTCTCGGCGAAGAAGCGCTGGATGAGGGCGACGTCGGCCATAGCTGCTGTTCCCAGGTCACCGGAGCGGCGCCCGGCTAGTCCGGCCGGGGTCAGGCGAGCCAAGGCGTCGAAGATCTCGGCCCTGAGTTGGACCTGGACCCGGTTGGCGATGAACTGGAAGCTGATCGATTCCAGCCATGGCGGTCGCACCTGGAGCAGCACGATGACGCTGAGGCCGAGCAGGTACAGGACGAGCCCGTTGTACGACGCCCCGGTTGCTGCGCGCCCCACGGCATACGCCGCGATGGCGGCCCCGCCCATGAACAAGACCTGCTGCACCATTCCGCTGGCCACCCCGTAGCGCAGGTAACTGCGCCACGGCCGAGCCAGCCGGACGATCGGTCGAAGAGGCCCGATGATCCCGGTGCGCGCTGGTACCGCGTTCGGGGGTGCGCCGGGGGTTGACGGGGCCGCCTCCGTCACGATGACAGCTCCTGGGCCTCGACCAGGCGGCTGAACGCGCCGGCGCCCACGCGCAGTTCGTCGGGCGTTCCCACCTCCACGATCCGTCCGTGGTCCAGCACCACCACCCGATCGGCGCGGCGCACGGTGGACAGGCGATGGGCGATCACGATCGTCGTGCGCTCAGCCGTCAGGCGTTCGATGGCATGGGTGATGAGCGCCTCGCTCGCCGCGTCGACGCTCGATGTCGGCTCGTCCAGGACCAGGATCGGGGTGTCGGCCAGCAGCGCCCGGGCAATGGCCAGACGCTGGCGCTCGCCGCCCGACAGCCGCGTCCCTCGCTCGCCCACCACCGTGTCGTACCCATCGGGGAAGGCGACGATGAAGTCATGTGCCGCAGCGGCCCGGGCCGCCGCCTCGACCTCGGCCCGGCTGGCGTCCGGTCGGGCCAAGAGCAGGTTGTCCAGCACGGTGCGATGGAACAGGTAGGTGTCCTGGAACGTGACCGAGACCAACGATCGCACCTCGTCGCGTGAGAGCTGGCGGAGATCGGTGCCACCGAGGCGGATCACGCCTGACTGGGGATCGAAGAAGCGCAACAGCAACGACACCACGGTCGTCTTGCCCGCCCCCGATGGGCCAACCAAGGCCACTGTTTCGCCCGGGGCCACCTCGAAGCTCAACCCGTCCAGGGCGGGCGGCCGGTCCGGTCGGTAGGCGAAATGCACGTCCTGGAAGCTGACCGAGGCGGCGACAGCATCGATGGCCGTACGGGCACGTCGATCGATCGTCGACCCGTCCGGCGAGGGCGCCTCCACGGGCGCATCGAGCAACTCGACCACGCCGTTGGCCCCCGCCACCGCCTGATAGGCGGCAGGAAACGCGGCCTGCAGCTCGCCTAGCGGTCGGAAGCACTCTCGGGCCAGGAGCAGGATGGCGATGAGTGCCGATCCCGACATCGCATGATGCGTGACCCGGAGGGTGGCCAGGGCCACGCCGAGGAGGGTCCCGGCGGCCATGGCCAGGCTGACGAATCCGATGTGCATGTTGCTCAGCCCGCCCAACGAGGTGGCGTCGGCCGACAGATCCTCGCACCGGGCCGCCAATCGGTGCCCCCACGCTTCGCTGGCGTTGAACGCCGTGAGGGTCACCATCCCCTGGATGGCGTCGAGGTACTCCGATGCCAGGCGCCCCAGCCCTCGGGAGAACCGCACTCCGGCTTCCCCGAAGGCCCGCGCCGTGAGCACCGGCGCGGCCGGGACCAAGGCGGCGGCGGCCAACATGGCGAGACCGGTGAGGGGGTCCAAGACCGCGATCCACAGCAACAGGACGGCCACGCTGACCAGCGATGCCAGGGCCAAGGGGACGAACTCGCTGTAGTACCCGGCCAGGCGTTCAACCCCGTCCACCACCGCTGTCTCCACCTCCCCTGTGCGATGGCGAACCAGGTAGCCGGGGCCCAAGTGGGCGAGCCGGCTCCACAGCTGGGCCCGCAGGGTCTCGCCCACCCGCGTCGCGGTGGTCGTCGCCCGCCGGTTGCGCAGCCAGACCAGGGCCAGCCGGACGGCGGTGGTGACGGCGATGGCGGCGAACAGGGGAGCGACGGTGCCGTGACGATGAAGGACCGCGCCCAGGATGCGGGCGATTAACAGTGCCTGGACCACCCGGGTGGCGGTGACGGCCAGGCCGAGCACGCCAGTCGCCACCATCGGTCCCCGAAACGGCCGCCCGAGGTCACGCAATCTCCGGCTGGTCAGGCGCAGGCCCGCAACGACCTCCCCGTCTTCACCTTCGCCGTCGCCGCGGTCGGGGGCCTCCCCGGCGGTGGCGCGGGCATGCGGATCGTGAGCTACTGCGTCGATGGCTCGTTCTCCACGAGCATGTTGGGAGCGCCTTCACCGTGATGGCCGTAGCGCTCCTCGAAGTGGAAGAACCGGTAGGAGAACACGGCGGCCAGCCACAACACGATGAACATGCCGACGATGAAATAGCCGAGCTGCTCGAAATCCAGGCCGTTGATGTCGCGCCAGACGCTGCCGTGGTACTTGGCATTGGTCGACAGAACCTGGAGGAACTCGACCGAGCCCACGGCGCCGGCCACGAAGATGCCCAGGCCCACCGTCGCAATGTTGTAATAGACCTTGCGGAACGGGCTGAGGAACGCCCACCCGTAGGCCTGCGACATCACGACGCCGTCGGTCGTGTCCATGATCGTCATGCCCGAGGTGAACAACAACGGCAGGGCGATGATGGCCCCGAACGGTGCGTTGTGGCCGTGGCCGCCCAAATGGCCGGTGGCGGCCGCCGCGGTCAGCGCAACCAGGGCGATCTGGGTGGCGGTGTCGAAGCCCAAACCGAACAGCACGCCGACGGGGTACATCTGCCACGAATCGGAGACGAAGCGGCGCCACCGGCTGCCCATGATGCGATTGATGAAGCCCCGCTGCATCATCAGGTCGTCCAACTCGTCTTGGCGGTACGTGCCGGCCTTCGCCTTCTTCCACACGTCGACCAAGCCGAACAGGATGAAGGCGTCGAGCACGGCGATGCCGAACAGGAACAAGCCGGACAGGATCGCGCCGAAGTTGGCGCCGTCAGCCTCCAGTTGGGGGATGCGGTGCTGCACCGTCTGGGCGGAGACGGCGATGGCCAGCGAGAGCCCGACCACAATGGTCGAGTGCCCCAGGGCGAAGAAGTAGCCCACTGACATCCGCTTCTTGCCCCGCTGCATGAGGTAGCGCGTGGTGTCGTCGATGGCCGAGATGTGGTCGGCGTCGAAGGCGTGGCGCAGCCCGAAGCCGAACGCCAGGCTGCCGCCCGCGGCATAGGCAGCCCCGTATTGGTGCTGATAGTGCAGGAATGTGGCCCAGGCCACCACGCCCAACAGGCCGGCCGTGCCGTACATGGCGATGAGCTTGCGGATCTCGTCCCGGTTGAAGTGGAACGGCTTGCGGGTGGTCTCGGCCGGCACTCGGACAACCTCGGGCTCGCGTGTGGTTGTGGCCAAGCGGTTGCCCCCCGATCGAGGTCAGTAGCGGCCACGAGGCCGGGTCGACCATCCCATCGGGGCGCAGACTAGCTGCGTCCAGGATGCAATAGCAAGGCTCTACGGCTACTGAGCAACGACCATGTCGTCAGCAGCTCGCATCTGCCAAAGGGCCGCGTACCAGTCCTGTGGGAATACGGCGCTGCCCCGAGCGTGGATGGACGGCGACGATCAGTCGGTGCCCTCGGGGGGAGGAGTGGCCGAGTCGTCGGTGCCCAACGTTGGGCCGGCGAACTCCTGGATGGCGCCGTACTGCGCCTCGTAGCGGTCCAGGTTGGTGCTCAGGTTGCGCATCAGCTGGAAGACAAGGGGCGGCGGCACCTTGATGCGGGCGACGACCTCCTGGGGGCTGACGAACACCTGCTTGCCCTCCGGGTCCAGGCTCACCTCGGGCGGCAGGTTGACCAGGAAGTCGAGGGTGAAGTCCGTCTGGGTGAACCAGACGCCGACGCCGTTGGCGTACACCCCGGTGTTCCACTTCTCGGGGGTGCGAACCTGCGGGACCTGCGGTGTTCCAGGAATGTCTGCGCTCACTGGACCATGATGCTACGAAAAGAGAAGCCGACGAAAAGGAGACGGCGATGGCCGCAGACGCGGACAAGCGGGTGGTACTCGGTCGCAAGGAGAACTCGATGGTCGGGTTCCGCTGGACCGGCGCCGAGCCCGATGGCATGTACGAAATCGATGTGGCGGAGATGCTGGGCGCTCGTTGGGAGGGCGGCGAGCTGGTCACCTACGACCTCGAGGCCCTGCAAGCCTCGTACGACTTCCACCAAAGCGACGAGTACATGATCGACAACGACTGAGCCCTCCCGCGCCACGCGCCCGATCGAAAGGAACGCCTGCGAGCTCGGGCGCACTACGTTTTGTCCGTGCGCGTCGGCCTCGTCTGCCCTTACAGCCTGACCATCCCGGGCGGGGTGCAGGGCCAGGTGATCGCCCTGGGGCGGGCACTGCGCACCATGGGCGTCGATGCCCGGGTGCTCGGGCCGTGCGACGGACCACCCCCGGACAGTTCGGTGACGCCGCTGGGCAACTCGGTGCCCTACGCCAACAACGGCTCCATGGCCCCCATCGCCCCCGACCCGGCCTGCGTGCTGCGCACCATCCGGGCATTGCGCGACGAGGCGTTCGACGTGCTCCACCTGCACGAGCCATTGGTGCCCGGGCCGAGCCTGACCGCCCTCCTGTTCACCGAGATCCCCACCGTGGGCACATTCCACCGCTCGGGTGAGAGCGCCATCTATCGCGCCATGCGCCCGGCGGCCCATTGGGCGGCCCGCAAGCTGTCGATGCGCTGCGCCGTGTCCGAGGACGCCTTGGCCACCGCTTCCATGGCCATGGGCGGTGAGTACGAGCTGGTTGGCAATGGCATCGACACCGTGTTGTACGCCACCGCCGAGCCGTGGCCGACGGAGGGCAAGACGGTATTCTTCGTCGGTCGCCACGAGCCCCGCAAGGGCCTGGCCGTGCTGATTGAAGCCGTTCAGCACCTCGGGCCTGACGTTCGGCTGTGGGTGGCGGGCGAGGGGCCGGAGACCCACCGGTTGCGCTCCCAGACCGCCAACAACCCCCAGATCCAGTGGCTCGGGCTTATGAGCGAAGTGGAGAAGGCTCGTCGGATCCGCGCCGCCGAGGTGTTCTGCGCCCCCTCGCTACACGGCGAGTCGTTCGGGGTCGTGCTGCTCGAGGCGATGGCTGCGTCGACCCCCATCGTGGCCAGCGATCTGCCCGGCTACCGCAACGTGGCACGTCCCGGCGTCGAGGCGCTGCTGGTCCCGCCCGGCGACTCCGCGGCACTGGCCGGGGCGCTGGAACAGGTGCTGGCGGGCGGCCCGCTGATCGACGAGATGGTGGTCCGGGCCGACGGCCGGGCCTGCCATTTTTCCATGGGACGCCTGGCCGAGCGCTACGCCACCTTCTACCAACGCCTTGCCGCATGAACAGCAGGGCGGCATGAACAGCAGGGCTGCACAACAGCACCAACTGGGCGACGACCGTCGGGCGCGTAGGTCCCGCCGGTAACATGACCCTCCCGTGACGCCCTGCACCAGCTTGGCCCGACCGGCGTGACCGGGACCACGGGCGACGACTCGAGCTTCGCCGGTCGAGCATCGGGAAGCACCCCCCGGGCAGTGGTGCTGGTGGTAGCCACGGCGGCCATTGTCGGGCTGGTCGTGGCCGTGGTCTACCTGGCTGTGGTCGGTGGACCCTTGATCGGTCTGGCGCTCGGTGTGGTGGTAGCAGCGGCGGTGGCGGCCCTGGCGTGGTGGGGCAGTGGCCCGCTGGCCCTGCGGCTGCTCGGGGCCGAGCCCGCCGACCCGGTGGCCCATGCCCGGCTGTTCAACCTGGTGGA
>Ga0302326_10033134_pt1 | contig 10273 bp, 3 predicted proteins | sample Palsa_T0_3_FD_202264 | JGI IMG/M metagenome (GOLD analysis project Ga0302326, IMG submission 202264) | Peat permafrost microbial communities from Stordalen Mire near Abisko, Sweden - Palsa_T0_3 | ecosystem: Environmental > Terrestrial > Soil > Palsa > Peat permafrost | place: Sweden: Abisko... | reverse complement strand
GCGAACCTGAGCAGCATGGACGAGGAAATTTTGGAAGTACGCGGATTGATGGCGGAGAATTATGACTTGCGGATCGACGGGAAATCGATTGCCATACTCAGCCGGGCTGATCTGGAAACGGGTGTGAACCTGGCGGAACTTTCTACACCGATGCTCGGACAATCTCGCGGAGTAGCGTGGCTAGAGGAGCGGCGGATGAAGCAAGATGCCGCGCGTTTTTCGCTGATTGCCGGAGATTCTCTTGTGCCAGGTGGTGCGGAAGCGGCAAAGACTCTAGCCGTCGCGTCCGCCGCGGTCAGGAAGCAACAGCATTTGGAAGCGATGCCTAAGTCACATAACTTCGAATTAGTCGCGCGATAGAAGCAAGCCTGCGCTGCTTTCACTGCGCGGGCAGGTCAGCAAAAATGGGCTCGCCAATAATCTGCCGAAGCGACAACCCTACGCTCTGGATTGATGGCAGCTCATGCCATTCCTGTAACACTTCCGCTCCTGGCGATATGAGGAGCATGGAGGGCGTGGGCGACTCTTTCTCTTCAGTCGCGATCGCGATCCCATCGGCGTCCAGGCGCCAGTCTTCACTCAGCTGTCGCATTTCGGCCCGAGTTCCCCGGGTTACAGCTACAACCCGCAAACCCGCTGCTCGAAATTGCGATGACTGACTCTTCAGCAAGACGATCTCGCGTTCCTGGCTGTCCGCGTCGCTGGGCAATTCGGCGTAGAGCATCCAATTGTCTGACGGACGCTGCACTGGATGATTCGCGGCATCGCGTAACTGCGATATCCATTCGCTCTCCGCCGGTGACAAATTACGCTTTCCGGCGTAGTTACATCCACTCCAGCACGCTATGCCGCCACGACCGATGGCACGACTTTCCGGAGTACTCTTTTGCTCAGCCCGAAGGTCTTCGGCGGGCTTGTTCCTCTCCATATAGAAATAGCAATTCGTGGAGCCATCGAATTGCAACCGCGGCGAGACGAATGCGGGCGCGGAAGAGTAGATCGTATTGCGCTCGACTGAAAGGTTGCGAATTGCCACGCCGTCGCCGGTTTGAATCGCTGGGAAAGCGCCCGACGGATCCCAATACACGGTGTTGTTTTTGATCGCGACGCCGTCCAGGGCACCGTATTGCCAGGTGAGAATGAAAATTGCACCCTGCTTCGCAGCCAGCCGAGGACTGAGTCCGTTGCGAATGCACAGATTTCCGCTGATCTCACTCGCTTTTGTAACTCGAAATGCTGCAAATACCGAGACGCAGTATCCCTGGGTATCGTGACCATAGTTATTGCGGACTATGTTGCCGGTGTTCCAGTAATCTATGTCGAACGCACCTCCGTCAATTCCCGAACTGTCAGTCAAGAAAGCTTCGTTATTCTCGACGGTGCATTTCTCACACGACCAGGTCCAGATGGCGTTCGGCGTGCCTATCGTTTCCTTGTCCTGCAAGCCAGTGCGCCATGCAACGGAGTTCGCGATTATGCCGTCGCGCATGCGGAACAAAACAATGCCATCGCCCTGCACGTCATGCACCATGGAATTCTTGACGGACACGTGAGTGGTGATCGCTTTTCCATCGGAGCCGGAGATGAAGATGCCGCTCCATTGATTGGTTCGTTCGGCAATCACTCCGTCCACCAGCACATCATCAAAAGCCGCATCGGGCGAAGAGGCTTCAACGACAACGAGGCCACTAGCTTTCTTTTTCATTTCACTGTGCGGATCAAGGACGTCGTGAATCGATAGCTGCAACAGGTGAATATGATGAAGCGTGCCGCGATCTCCGCCGACGTGAGCGCCGTATCGCGTGCTGCCGCTAATATCAAGTGACGCGATCTCCCAGTATTCCTGGTTGAAGAGCACGACAGCGGCTTCGCTTCCATTCCCCGCGCGAATCCTGGGTTTCGCACCCTCGCCATATGTTCCGACGCGAATGGGGGCTTCTTTCCTTCCTGAACCTTTCGGCGCGAACGTCCCTTCGCATGTACTTCCGCGTTTGAAGAGAATTTTTTCTCCAGCATGATAGGTCCGCGAGTTTACAGCGGCGAGCGTCTGCAATGGATGTTCTGGTGAAGTGCCGTCGGCGATCGTATCGTTCGCTATTGCCCCGCAGTCGACATAATACGCAGTCGGCGTTTCGGTCGCCTGACAACGCGCGAGCAACGACCCGGCAAGCAGTAGCACGCAGCCGAGGCTTCTGCGCCAGCGCCATACTCGCTGCGACTTTCCATAGTTGGGCGTGGCTTTCTGCAATCCTACTTACCTCGGGTGATCCAACACAGCGACACCGTAATTGACGAGATGAACGGTGCTCATCTTGCCCCCTTCCAGCACGTTGTCCATCGGGATTGGCAGCGGCACATCTTTCTCGCTTCCGGAAAAATTGACGAGAATCGTGACCACGTGATTTGCACCGTAGCGCTGGCTGGCCTCCACTCCTGCTGGCACATTCGGCAGAGGTGTAGTCAGGCCAGCGTTCCTGGCCATCCAGTCCGCGAGTGTCTTCATACTTGCAGCATCGAAACATGCGCCGACGTACGTAATGCTGCCCTTGCTAACCTTGCGAGTAATGATTGCAGGGGCGTGATCGAGCCATCCATTTGATTTTCCGTAGGTCAGCAGAACCTCGTCATCTGGAGCCTTGGTGCTCAAAGCCTCCGCCCAGATTTCGGCGGTCATACTGCCGAGTTTGCCTTCGGCAGGCACCGGTTGTGTCAATGAATAATACTGTTCGACCCGGCCGCCGAGTAAAGGCACCAACGGGCCAGGCTGCCGCTCGACCTGTAACGCGTTATCGATATCCTTCATGCCAGATCGCGGGCCAAGCACGAGATTGCCTCCGCCATTCACATATGCGATCAAATTTTGCGCTTCCTCTGCCGTAATGAGATTGTATGCGGGCGCGACGACGAGCTTGTACTGCGACAGCGAGCGCGTCGCCGGAATGATATCGATCGATTGCGCAATTTCTCGAAGTGGCCGATAGTAACTGATCAATTGCTCGATAGGATCGAACTTACTCGACTGCGGCTGCCATTCGATTGCCCAGCGGCTTTCGTAGGAGTGCAGGATTGCGACCTGAGATTCGACATGCGTGTCCTTTAACACCGCGCCTGCGCGTTCAAACTCCGCGCCGGTCCGCTGAATTTCTGGATAGATCGGCACGGGCGTGCCATCGGGCCCAACCAGGGTGCCGTGATATTGCTCCTGTCCATTGAGCGCGCTGCGCCACTGCCAATAACCGACCGCATCCGCGCCATGCGCGACGTCATGCCAGGCGGCCGCGCGATCGGCGCCGGGTGCGAGCGGCGGATTTACGTCCGACCAATTCACAAATCCCGGCTGCGTTTCCATCACCCAGAAATTCTTCTGCTTGAATCCGCGAGTAAGATCGTGCGCCGCTCCATTGGCCGCCGGATCGACTTTTCCATTGGAGAAGTAATCATCCCACGCCGACATATCGAGGTCCTGCTGCGGCACATAGTGGTCATACCAGATAAAAAATCCCATCGTGTTCGTGGTAATGAACATTCGCGGATCACATTCCGGCCGGATCGCGTCGATTTGATTTTTCTGATAACTCCGCCACGTGTCGCTCGTGAAGCGGCGCCAGCTCAAGAGAATTCCGGGATTGCCGCTGTCGATTCCACCGTGTAGGGGGATCGGAATCTGCGACCAGTCGCTGTACCATTCACTCCAATACTGGCCCGACCAGCGCTGGTTCATGTTGTCGAGGGTTCCGTAATGCTGCTTCAACCAATCCTGAAATATTTTCTGCGTCGCTGGGTCGCTGGATGTTTGCGAATACTCATTGTCGATTTGCCAGCCGATGACATACGGGTTATGGCCGAACCGTTTGGCCATTCGACCCGCAATTTCCCTGGCCAACTCGCGATATTTCGGACTGGCCCAGTTATACTGCGCGCGATTGCCGTGCTCATCGCGGCGACCGGTGTCATCCACTCGCAACGTCTCAGGATATTTCTGTGTCAGCCATGCTGGCGGAGTGGCGGTCGGCGTTCCGAGCACGACGTAAATTCCGTGTTTACCCGCCAGGTTGACGGCGCGCTCCAGCCAATCGAAGTCATACTGCCCCTCGGCCGGCTCCATTTTGTTCCACGCGAACTCACCAACTCGGACGAAATGGATATGTGCCTGCTGCATCAGAGTCAGGTCCTGCTCCCAACGTGACTCGGGCCATTGCTCCGGATACCAAGCAGTACCCAGCAGAAGCGGCGGAGGTCCATTCTCTGCCATGACCGCAGTCGGCAATACGAGCGCCGCCAGACAGACCAAAAGATATAAAAGGAATTGTCGAGCACGCGGTTGATGCGGAAATTTCATAGCCAATGGCTCCTTACCGTAAACGATTCCTGCCAAAATGACGGCGGGGAAAGTTTACATGGAACTTAATCTGCATGGTTTCAGAATCTGTGCGTGAGGCGATTCGCCGCAGGAGGCGGCCGCCCCAGTGGAGGCAACCGAAATCGCCAAGAATGCAGGATATTCGTTCCCCTGGATTGGCCCTAATAACCGCACTGACACCGGAGCAACGCCATTCATCGCGGGTCGACGATTTCGCCTCGCCGGGTCGTTCGTGGAATACGGCTTTTCGACCGTGAGGCGGCCTTGGCGGACGAAATTCTTTCTGTTGCAAGTGGTGTTTCCCGCTTGACAACTTAGAAAGGCAGTTCCTACTATCTTTCGGAGTTTTCTGTAAACGTTTCCCGGTTCCCAAAAATAGAGTTCAGGAAAGCCTACCCATGAAACTTTCGCGCGTTATTCCGGTCATTTGCATTGCCTTCTCCCTGCTAGTGGCTGTTTCGGTTTCGTCTGCCCAATCCACGACTGGCTCGATCAGCGGGCGCGTCACCGACAGCGTCGGCGCAATCGTCCCGGCCGCTGAGGTTACGATCACAAATGTCGACAAGGGGCTCGAAACCCACTTGACTACCGATGGAGGGGGCCAATACACCGCACTCGCTTTGCCGCCCGGACGTTATACAGTTACGGCCAGCAAAACCGGCTTCAACACGGAATCTGTCAACGCCTTCAAACTGGACTTGGACCAGAGAGTCCGCATCGATCTGAAACTCAGCATCGGGAAGGTGTCGCAAACTGTCACCGTCACTGATTCTGCCCCGCTGCTGCAGACCCAGGGCGCCGAAACCGGCGCAGTCATCACCACTCAGGAAATCCTCGATCTGCCTCTCCTCCAACGCCAATATCAGTCCCTCTTCACCTTGACCCCGGGTGTGTCTGCCGGCGGGGGGGCCAGCACACAGAATTTTTCAATTACCGGCCAACGTGAACTTGGTAATGACGTCGAATTGAATGGCGTAGACATCCAGGGAAATCGTAACAATGACAACAACCTCGAACCTAGTGTTGATGCATTGCAGGAATTCAAGATCGTCACGAGTGCTTATGCGCCTGAATTCGGCCGTGCCTCGGGCGGCGTTGTCCTGCTCGAAACAAAAGCTGGCACGAATCAATTTCACGGGGACGTCTACGAGTTCTACCGGCCTGCAAATACCTCTTCTAATCCAGCCCTTACGGCGCCGGGCATTGAACCAGTGCTCAAACAAAATTTATATGGCGGAACCGTCGGTGGCCCAATAATCCACGACAAGGCGTTCTTCTTCCTGAGCTATGAGGGTCAGCGCCTGTCAAATCACTACACTTACCCTACTATTGTTCCGCAATCGAGCCAGATCATTTACGACGCGAACGGAGACGTAGATCTATCTAACCTGACAGATCCTTACACCGGCACGCAGGATCCTATCTTCGATCCATTCTTCTTTGAGAATAACTATTATCCTCAGCAATTTCCCGGCAACGTTATCCCCTCATACGACATCAGTCCCGCTGGCAAAATGATTCTTCAGGAGCTATTCCCGAAGCAACAAAACAATACCTTCTTTACGGATTACAACGTAATTCAGCAGTTCATTAATAACCAAAACAGCGGAAACGTCAGGTTTGACTACACATTTTCCCAGAAGGATCGCGCTTACCTTACTTATGACATTGAGCAGATAAACTATTACACCGGAGATCCATTTGCTGGGAATATTCCGATCAAAGGCGGCGGCGGGGCCGACAGCGGCAATTCTGAATATATCGAGAGCGACACGGTTGGTCTGATTTACGACCATACTTTCAATCCGAATTTACTGAACGAGGTTCATGCTTCCTATTACATGACTCCGTACCACCAAAACAGCCTGGTCGATGGTACGAACCTGGCGACGCAGTTTGGGATTCAGAATGCGAATATTCCTGGCTTTCCTCAAACATACGGCTTCCCGCAGATCCAATTTGAATCCGGTGATACAACCGGTGGCTCGACTTTCGAACCGCTGGACTTTCGCGACCACAATATTCAGCTGGTCGATCAGCTCAGCTGGGTTCACCATGGCCACAACTTCAAGTTCGGTTATGAATACCGTCTCCTCCAGGCGACACCTGACTTTTCTCTCTTCCCTGTTCCCTATGAGTATTTCGGCGGTCCTTACTCAGCATTTACTAGCGACTCGACTTACTGTGGCTATACCTACGAGCCTTGTAACAATCTGCCGTACGATTACTACAATCCGAACGCATACTATGCCACTGGTGGAAGTGAAGTCGCCGATCTTCTTCTCGGGCTACCCTATGTTGTAGACCAAGGCCTGCAACTTACCGTGGCTCACACGAAGGCGAATGAGCAGACGGTCTATTTCCAGGACTACTGGCAAGCGACCCCGCGTTTGAACATCACTTATGGCGTCCGATATGAATATTTGCAGCCTTATGTCGAAAAGAATAACAATGCTGCCAATTTTGATCCTGCAACACTTTCGATGCTGCTGGCAGGTCGCGGCAGTAACTCCCGTTCATTGATCAACTCCGACAAAAACAATTTCGCCCCGCGTGTCGGATTCGCTTATCAAGCCAACCCAAAGACTGTGGTTCGTGGTGGCTTCGGCCTGTTCTTCTCACCGGAGAATGACGCCAAGGAAGACCTACTAACGAAAAATTATCCGTTCTTTATCCAACAGCAGTTCGTGAATTCCCCCTACTATTTCTCTTACTTCCTCGACTCGGGGATTGCACGGTCAACCTCGGTCTCTATACCGCCGGGTGCCACGTCTGTCAGCCTGACTACTGGCGCCACTGCAAATCAGACCATCTACTGGGAACAGCCGAACTTAGCTACTGGCTATTCCGAAAACTTCAATCTGACGATCCAGCGGATGATCACACCGTCGACTTCGTTAGAAGCTGGTTACGTCGGCGCTGTTAGCCACAAACTCTCTTATTCGGTTGGAAATCTGAACTATATGGGAGCGATCTCCAGCCAGATTGGACAGGTCAACGCACTTACAGATGCCGGGCTGGGGAATTACAACTCACTGCAGGTCTCCCTCAAGAGACAGATGTCTCCTGGTCTCAATCTCCGCCTCTCCTACACCTACGCCAAGACACTGGACAATGGCCCGGGGCCCTTCAATATAGGTGCGGGTTCTTATCCGCAGAATCCGTACAATCTCGCGGCAGAATACGCGGCAGCCAATTACGATCTCCGCAACAACTTCGTAGGGGCAGGAACCTATAACTTACCCTTCGGCCGGGGACAACGTTGGCTGGCCAACCCGGGAGCAGTTACTAATTTTCTCTTCGGCGGGTGGGTTTTCAACGCAATCGTCAATCTGCGCACCGGTACTCCGGTAAACATCGTGCTGCCTACGCCGGCAGCTAGCGGCATGACTCCACGTCCTAACCTGGTCGCGGGAAAAAATCCGAATCAAGGACCAAAAACAGTAAAGGAATGGTTTAACACCAGTGCATTTTCTAAGCTGGAAACTCAACCTTGCACCGGAGGCAACGTTCCACCGGCCTGCGGACAAACCTATGGCACTGCGGGGCGCAATCCTGTTTACGGACCAGGCTTCAATAATGCGGATCTCTCTCTCTTGAAGAACTTTGCATTGCCTAAGGAGATGAACTTCCAGTTGCGATTCGAGGCGACCAATGCCTTGAATCTCGCGCACTATAGTCAACCAAATACTACATTTGGGGTCAGCACATTTGGCACAATCACAACCGGTACATATCCCCGCGTGATGCAATTCGCCGGCAAATTCAATTTTTAAGTTTGAGAAAGGTTAGTCGCGAAATAGCGGCTACGCGCAATGAACCTGAAAACACTTTGTGTCACGGTCTTCCTGTTGCCTGCTGGCTTAGTCGCCCAGCAGGCATCTCTTTCTTCGCCGCCGGTCAATTCAGTCATCGATGCGAAAGTTGACGCGCTAATGCGTCAGATGACGCTCGATGAGAAGTTAGGGCAGATGAGCCAACTTTTCTGGGATAAGACGGTTTCTGACGATCGCATCAAGAAAGGCGAGCTGGGCTCTTATCTCTTTCTCACTGACCCTCATGAGATCAATCGCGTGCAGCATGTCGCGGTCGAACAGTCTCGACTACATATTCCTCTACTGATTGGCTTCGACGTGGTTCATGGCTTTCACACAATTTTCCCAGTAGGACTGGCGCAAGCGGCTTCATGGGATCCAGCGCTGGTTGAGCAGGTTCAAGCCGCCGCCGCCAATGAAGCATCGGCCAGCGGAGTTAATTGGGCTTTTTCGCCGATGGTAGATATCGCGCGCGATGCGCGGTGGGGACGCATCGTTGAAGGTTCGGGGGAGGACCCGTATCTCGGCAGTGTGATGGCAGCGGCGCGTGTACGTGGATTTCAAGGACCTTATCTCGGCAGCGCCGAACATATTCTTGCTTGCGCAAAGCATTTTGCCGGATATGGGGCGCCTGATGGTGGCCGCGATTATGACTCGGTCTACCTCCCTGACGTGTTATTACAAAATGTTTATCTTCCACCATTCCGTGCGGCGATAGACGCTGGCGTTGGTTGCATTATGAGTGGATATATTGACGTTAACGACGTTCCGGCGTCCGGCAATTCGTTCCTGTTGCAGGATATTCTGCGCAAGGACTGGGGCTACAAAGGATTTGTCGTCAGTGATGCCTGGGCGGTTTATAACCTCACTGCGCACGGCTATGCGCGAGATCCAGAAGATGCAGCACGTCGTGGCTTGCTCGCCGGCGTCAATATGGACATGGGCAGCGATGTCTACATTCAGAATCTTCCCAAGCTGTTGACCGACGGCAAAGTCACAATGGCAGAGATAGATGACGCGGTCCGCCCCTTGCTCAAAGCTAAGTTTGAGCTTGGATTGTTCGAACATCCCTACGTGGATGAAGCCAAGGCCAAAGCAGCCATCTCGAATCCGCAGCACTTAGAGCTTGCCCGTGTATCCGCGGTCAAGAGTGCGGTATTACTGCGCAATGAAGGAAACTTGCTCCCGCTTTCAAAGAAGCTATCTTCGATAGCTGTCATCGGCCCTCTGGCTGATGTTCAGGAAGCGATGGAGGGATCATGGAGCTTCCTCGGTGATCCCAAGCAAGTCGTTAGCATCTTGGACGGAATCCGGAACAAGCTCGGATCCAGCACGATGGTGACCTACGCAGAAGGAGCAAAGATTGGGCGGACGGACCTGGCATTCCTGAATCCCGATGTAATGGACCCTGATACGGATCGAAAGTCGGACCCTGCAATAGAGAAAGCAGTGGAGACTGCTCGACACGCCGATGTAGTTGTTATGGTCCTGGGCGAGACCGACAAGATGAGCGGTGAATATGCTTCCCGGTCGTCGCTCGATCTTTCCGGCAAGCAGGACTTGTTATTGCGTTCTGTAGCTGCCACAGGAAAGCCGGTAATCCTGCTAATGATCAACGGACGGCCGCTGAATATCACGTGGGCGTCGACGCATATTCCCGCAATCCTCGAGGCTTGGTTTCCGGGAACACAAGGGGGTAAAGCGGTTGCGGATCTACTCTTCGGCGATGCCAACCCTTCCGGCAAGCTTCCGATCACCTGGCCGCGGACGGTTGGCCAAGTTCCGATCTATTACAACCATAACCTTACTCAAGTGCACGAGGATTCTCCAAAGTTTGCGTCTTATTACTGGGACGGTCCGCAGGCGCCGCTGTATCGCTTCGGTTATGGACTGAGTTACACGACATTCGCTTATGCAAATCTCCGACTATCTTCGCCGAAGATATCTCGTTCTGAGTCATTGGAAGTAACGGTCGATGTGACTAACACAGGTAAGCGGTCGGGCGACGAAACAGTCCAACTTTACACCCACCAGCAATGGGGCAGTGCCTCACGACCTGTACGCGAGCTAAAAATCTTTCAGAAGATTTCGCTGACCC
>Ga0302326_10033130_pt1 | contig 10274 bp, 4 predicted proteins | sample Palsa_T0_3_FD_202264 | JGI IMG/M metagenome (GOLD analysis project Ga0302326, IMG submission 202264) | Peat permafrost microbial communities from Stordalen Mire near Abisko, Sweden - Palsa_T0_3 | ecosystem: Environmental > Terrestrial > Soil > Palsa > Peat permafrost | place: Sweden: Abisko... | reverse complement strand
CGCGCATCCTGCGCGGCAAGGCGGTCGGTCGTGGGAATGTGGAAAAGGATTGCCATTGAGATCGGTACTCCCGTGAGTGCGGCAGAAAAGATAACCGAACCGCTGAACGATTGCAAGGCAAAATGCACCGTCGGCGCGCATTCGATGCCCGATTGGCGCCTGTCAGCCCCGGATACGCTGAGGAGGTGCTGCATGTTCACCGAGCTCCACGTGCCGACCGACTCGCCTCGGCGCTCGCCGCGATGCTGGCTCAGGCCCCCGCCGACCCGTTCGCCTCGGACGTCGTGGCGGTGCCGACCCGCGGCATGGAGCGGTGGCTCACCCAGCACATGTCGGCGGTGCTCGGCGCAACGCCTGAGCGTTCGGATGGCATTTGCGCGAACGTCCTGTTCCCCACTCCCCATCGCCTGACCGCCGATGCCGCGGCGGCCGCCTGCGCAATCGACCCGGCGCGCGATCCGTGGCTGCCCGAGCGCGCGGTCTGGCCGCTGCTGGCGGTCGTCGATGAGTCGCTGACAGAGGACTGGCTGACCGCACTCGCCACGTATCTGGGCGGTCCAGACGACGAGTCCTACAAGCGGTCGCGGCGGCTGAGCGTCGTCGGTCACCTGGCCACCCTGTTCGACCGCTATGCGATGCACCGGCCGGCGATGCTGGAGGCGTGGCTGGCCGGCGACGATCACGACGCGTCCGGCGCGCCGTTGCGGCCCGAGGCCGCGTGGCAGGCGGAGCTGTGGCGCCGGCTACGGGCACGGATCGCGGTCCCGAGCCCAGCCGAGCGCCGTCTCGAAGCGCGCGAGCGGCTGATCGCCGACCCGTCGCTGGGCGAGCTGCCCGAGCGGATCTCGTTGTTCGGGCTGACGCGCCTGCCGGCCGGTCAGCTGCAGATCCTGCGGGCACTGGCAACCCACCGTGACGTCCACTTGTTCCTGCTGCACCCGTCGCCGGCACTGTGGGGCGAGCTCGCGCGATCGGGCGCGCTGCCGCCGAAGAATCCGCGTCGCGCGGCGGATCTGACCGCAGAGCTTCCCGCCAACCGACTGCTGGCCTCGTGGGGACGCGACGCGCGTGAGATGCAGCTCGTGCTCGCCGCCGACCGAGGCGCCGCTGTGCTCAGCGACCACGACGAGGGCAGCGATCCGTTCCCGGACACGTTGTTGGGTCGACTGCAGTCAGACATCCGCGACGACCGCCCGACCCCCGGCGCGCCGATCGGCGGCGGACCCGACGAGCGGATGGTGCCGGCGGCGGCCGATCGCAGCATCGAGATCCACGCCTGCCACGGCCGCTTGCGGCAGGTCGAGGTGCTGCATGACGCGATCTTGCACGCGCTCGCCGCCGACGACACGCTCGAGCCGCGTGACGTGATCGTCATGTGCCCCGACATCGAGACGTTCGCTCCGCTGATCGGCGCCACCTTCGGGGCCGGCGAGCCGCCGCCCGACGATGGCGAGGCGATCAAGCCGACGGAGTCGCAGGCGCACGCCGATACCGCCGGTCAGCGGACCGCGGCACTGCGCGTGCGCCTCGCCGACCGCGCGCTGCGCCAGACCAATCCAGTGCTCGGCACTGTTGCCGCGCTGCTGGAGCTGGTCGGCGGTCGGCTGACCGCCTCGCAGGTGCTCGACCTCGCCGATCGCGGCCCGGTCAGGCGGCGGTTCGGATTCGACGACGACGATCTGGCGCTGATCCAGGACTGGGTTCGGGACTCCGGCGTCCGCTGGGGCCTCGACGCCCCCCACCGCGGCCCGTACCGCCTTCAGGGCGTCGCCGACGGCACCTGGGAGCAGGGGCTGGATCGCGTGCTCGTCGGCGTGACGATGGCCTCCGACGTGCGGCTGTTCGAGCGCGTGCTGCCACTCGACGACGTCGACAGCCGCGCGATCGAGTTGGCGGGACGGATGGCGGAGCTGGTCGAACGGTTGACGGCAGCGCTCGACGCGCTCGGGACCACGCAGCCGCTGGCCGAGTGGGCGACGGCGCTGGCCGACGCCGCCGACGCGCTGACGGCGACCAGCGACCGTGACCGCTGGCAGCGCACCGAGCTGCGGCGCATGCTCGACGAGCTCGTCGCCGAGGCCGACGGTGTCCCCGGCGCGGAGACGATGGCACTGACCCCGACCGAGATTTCGGCGCAGCTCCGTGACCGGCTCGAAGGACGGCCCACCCGCGCCAACTTCCGAACCGGACATCTGACCGTGTGCACGCTCGAGCCGATGCGTTCGGTGCCGCACCGGATCGTCTGCCTGCTCGGGCTCGACGACGACGCCTTCCCGCGCAAGGCGCCGCGCGACGGCGACGACCTGCTGCTCGACGACCCGTGGATCGGCGAGCGTGATCCGCGCTCAGAGGACCGCCAGCTGCTGCTCGATGCGCTGATGGCCGCCGGCGAACGACTGCTAATCACCTACACCGGCCGCGATGAGCGCACGAACACGCGGCGCCCGCCCGCGGTCCCCATCGGTGAGCTGCTGGACACGATCGAGCAGACCGCCCGCTTCGAGGACGGCGTCGGAGCCGGCGAGCGGCTCGTCGTCACGCATCCGCTGCAGCCGTTCGACGCGCGCAACTTCATCCCCGGCGCGCTTGGCCGCGAGCGTCCGTGGAGCTTCGATCCCGCGGCGCTCGGCGGCGCCCGGGCGCTGGAGCTGCCACCCGCCGAGCTTGCGCCGTTCCTCGCCACCCCACTGCCGGCACCAGGCGGTGCGGTCGTCGAGCTGGACGACCTGATCGCGTTCGTCGAACACCCGGTTCGCGCATTCCTGCGGCGTCGACTCGGGATCCGCGTCCGCTCATACGACGACGAGGTCTCGGACGCCTTGTCGATCGAGCTCGACAACCTCGAACGTTGGGGCGTAGGCAACCGGCTGCTGAGCGCGCGCATCCGCGGCGCCGACCGGCGTGACGCCTGCCTGGCCGAGATCGCTCGCGGACTGCTGCCGCCCGACAAGCTCGGCAAGCCGATCCTCGACGTCGTCGAGCCGATCGCCAATGCGATCGCAGTCACCGCCGAGGAGTACTGCACGCCGGGCGACGGCGGCAACCCGGTCGACGTGCGCGTCACGTTGCGCGACGGTCGGCTGCTGACCGGGACGATTCCGGCGGCCCGCGGCGACGTGCTGCTGGCGACGACCTACTCACGGCTCGGTTACAAGCAACGGTTGTCGGCGTGGGTGCGACTGGTGGCCGCGACCGCGTCGCACCCCGACCGTCAGCTGCGCGCGGTCACGATCGGCCGTGGCAGCGGCCACGACGACGTCCGCACCTCAGAGGTGGCGATCGCCGGCGACAGCGCGGCGGAGCGTTATCAAGCGGCGACCGACGAGCTCGAGCTGCTGGTCGCGCTGCTCGACCTGGGCATGCGTGAGCCGTTGCCGCTGTATTGCAAGACGTCGGCCGCGTATGCAGAGGCGGCCCGCGGAGGACGTGATCCGATCGACCCTGCGAAGCGCGAGTGGGAGTCCCGCTACGGCAAGCGCGGCTGGATCAGCCTTGAGAATGAGGAGCCTGAACACGTAGTCGTGCTCGGCGGCGCGGTCGGGTTCGAGCGGCTGCTGGAGTTCGCGCCGGGTCCGCAGGAGACCGGCGTTGGGTGGGCGGCCGATGAGCGCTCGCGGCTGGGGAGATTGGCCAGGCGGCTGTGGGACGGTCTGCTGGACCGTGAGCAGGTGAGCTCCCGATGACGACCGTCCAGGAGCTGACGCCTGCCGAATTCGATGTCTGCGGCCCGCTGCCGGTCGGCGTGACCGTGCTCGAGGCCAGCGCCGGCACCGGCAAGACGTACACGATTGCGTCGCTGGCGACACGGTATGTGGCCGAGGGCGTACCGCTTGATCGGTTGCTGCTGGTCACGTTCACGCGGATCGCCACCGGCGAGCTACGGGAACGGGTCCGCGAGCGGCTTGTCGAGGTCGAGCGGGGGCTGGCCGCCGCACTCGGAGTCGGGGCGGGCAGCGACGACCCATTGGTGACGCTGCTGGCCGAGCACGAGCCCGAGGCACGACGCCGGCGGCTGGCGCGCGCGATCGCGGACTTCGACGCGGCCACGATCGCCACCACCCACAGCTTCTGCCAGGAGATGCTGTCGGGGCTCGGGATCGCCGGTGACCTCGAACCCGGTTTGACGTTCACCGAGGACGCCTCCGAGCTCGTCGCCGACGTCGTCGGCGACTTCTACGTGCGCAAGTTCCATGACGACCTGCGCCCAGCCTTCGACCTTGACGAAGCCGGCGCGATCGCTCGGAAGGCGATCGGCAACCCGTCGGCTGCGCTGGTCGCCGGCGATGGTGAACGGCCGCAGCTGCGACTGTCGCTGGCTCAGGCGGTTCGCAAGGAGGTCGACCGACGCAAGCGCAGCGGCGGGCTGATGACCTACGACGACCTCGTCGCCCGGCTCAATGCGGCGCTGAGCGGTCCCAACGAACAGCTCGCGATCGAGCTGTTGCGGCGCCGTTTTCAGGTCGTGATGGTCGACGAGTTCCAGGACACAGACCCCGACCAGTGGCGGATCCTGCGGACCGCATTCGGCGACGGCGACACGACGCTGGTCCTGATCGCCGATCCCAAGCAAGCGATCTACGGGTTCCGCGGCGCTGACGTTTACGCGTACCTGGAGGCCGCCGCAAAGGCCACGTCGCGCGCGACGCTACCGATCAACTGGCGTTCGGATCAGGGGCTGGTCGATGCGATCGGCGCGCTTCTGTCCGGGGTCAAGCTCGGCCACGAGGGGATCCCTTACCGCGACGTGCGCGCCGCTGCGATCCACCAGGTATCACGGCTGGTGGGCGCGTTGCACCCCGAGCCGTTGCGCGTGCGCATGATCTCGCGGGAGGATCCGAACGTCAGCCTGAACAACAACGGGACGATTCAGGTCGACAGCGCTCGCGCCCGGGTCGTCTCCGACCTCGCCGACCAGGTGGTCGAGCTGCTCGCCTCGGACGCGACAATCAGGCATGACGACGACGCGATCGGCGACGGTAAGCCGGTCAAACCAGGCGATCTGGCGGTGCTCGTACGGAACCACCGGCAGGCCGCCGCCGTCCGCGTCGCGCTCGGGGCCGCCGGGGTGCCGGTCGTGGATTACGGCGCCGGCAGCGTGTTCGCGACCGAGATTGCACGAGAGTGGCTCGTGCTGCTGGAGTCGCTGGAGCGCCCGGCTGAGCTCGCCCGCGCCCGCTCCGCGGCGCTGACCTGCTTCGTCGGCTGGGAAGCCGAGCAGCTGGCGCACGCCGGCGATGACCCAGACGGCCGCGAATGGGAGGAGGTACACCGGCGGCTGCACGACTGGTCACGGGTGCTGCGGATGCGCGGGGTCGCTGCGCTGCTGGAGTCGGTCGTCGTCTCCCAGGATCTCGCCGCGCGGGTGCTCGCGGGTCCTGACGGGGAACGCCGGATGACCGATCTGCGCCACGTCGCCCAGTTGCTGCACGCAGCCGCTTCGGCCGAGCAGCTTGGGACGACCGCGCTGACCGCCTGGCTACGCACACGGATCGCTCAGGCGGTCTCCGAGACCGGCGACGAAGAACGCAGCCGCCGCCTGGAGTCCGATGCCGAGGCCGTGCAGGTGCTGACGATCCACCGCAGCAAGGGCCTGGAGTTCCCGATCGTATTCCTGCCGTTTTTGTGGGACATGGGCTGGATCCCCGACGACGTCGAACCGGTGTTCTTTCACGACGAAGCGGGCACCGGTCAGACCGATGTCGGCCTCGAGGGGCCTGAGTACCGCGAGCATAAGCAGCGTTACGAGCGCGAGCAGCGCGGCGAGGACCTGCGGCTGGCGTACGTTGCGCTGACCCGCGCGCGCCACCAGACAATCGCCTGGTGGGCGCCCAGCGGGAGCTGTCGCCTCTCGCCATTGGCGCGGCTGCTGTTCGCCCGTGACGAGCACGGCAACATCGCCACCGAGCTGGCACGCTTGCCGGCTGACACGGTCGTCGACCAGCGGTTCGCGGAACTGCAGGCGCGGGCACCGCAGGCAATCGCGATCGAGCGGCCCTCGGGTGCCGCGGGCCCCCCGGGGTTCTGGTCGGCGCCGCTGGCGGAGGCGGCGCAGCTGTCGATTTCCGACTTCGAGCGCGACCTTGACCAGCGCTGGCGACGTACCTCGTTCACCGACATCACCGCCGCGGCCTACGAGGCTCGCGTCGACTCAGAACCCGAGCAGCCGCTGGTCGGCGACGAACCCGGCGCCGGCCAGCCGCCGCCCGCGCCGCCCGCGGTCGCCGCCGAGCTGTCGGTCCCGTCGCTGCTGTCGGGGATGGGCTTCGGCGTCGACGTCGGCACGTTCGTCCACTGGGTGTTGGAGGCGACCGACTTCGCCGCGGCCGACCTGGAGGGCGAGCTGCGGCAGCGGATCGGCGAGGTGCACGCCCGCCGCACGGCTGAGATCGGCGATCCCGCGGACGTCGTCGCCGGGCTGGCGGCCGCTCTGCGGACGCCGCTCGGACCGGTGCTCGACGGGCTGGCGTTGTCCGACATCGCGCTCGGCGACCGGCTTGACGAGCTCGGCTTCGAGTTGCCGCTCGCCGGCGGCGACCGGCCGACCGGGGAGCTGACGCTCGACCGGATCGCCGCGACACTGCGCGAGTGGCTGACGCCCGACGATCCGCTGGCCCGCTATGCGGACCGGCTCGGCGACGCCGGGTTGCGACGCAATGTGCGGGGATATCTGACCGGCAGCCTCGACCTCGTCGTACGGATCCCCGCCGCCGCGGTTGCCGACGGTCACCGCTATGCCGTGCTGGACTACAAGACCAACTGGCTGGGCGAGCCCGACGAGCCGCTGACGGCGTTTCACTACCGGCCGGAGGCGTTGCGAGCCGAGATGGAGCGCCACCACTACGCGCTGCAGGGACTGCTCTACGCCGTCGCGCTGCACCGCTACCTGCGCTGGCGGCTGCCGGCATATGACCCCGACGTGCACCTCGCCGGCGTCGTCTACCTGTTCGTCCGCGGGATGACCGGGCCGGACTGGACGGGCGTTGGTGGCTCGGGCGTGTTCGGCTGGCGGCCGCCGAAAGGGTTCGTCGTCGCCCTCTCAGACGTGTTGGACGGGAGCTCGTCGTGAGCCTGGTCGCCGAAGAACTGGATCCGTTCGAGGCCCGGATCGCGGCCGGTGCGTCGGGCCTGCTGCGTGCCTTCAACCGCGCCGGGGTGCTGTCGACAGCCGACGTGCACGTCGCCCGGCGGCTGGGGCGGCTCGGCTCAGAGCGCGAGGAGGCGGTGCTGCTGGCGGTCGCGCTGGCCGTCCGCGCGCCGCGGCTCGGGCATGTGCACGTCGACCTCGAGTCGATCCGCGACACGGCCGCGGTCGAATCCGAGAACCCCGTCGACTTGGAGGCGCTGCCGTGGCCCGTGGTCGGCGGCTGGCTTGAGTCCGTCGCCGCGAGCCCGCTGGTCGCCGACGCGACGTCCGCCGACCGGACCCGGCCGCTGCGCTTGGAGGGGGCGTGGCTGTACCTGGACCGCTACTGGTCAGAGGAGGTCGCCGTCGCGGACGCGCTGCGAGCGATGCGCGACGCTCCACCGGCCGATGTCGACGAACCCGCGCTCTCCGACGGCCTCACGCGGCTGTTCGGCGACGAGGCCGACGGCGACCAGGCCCGCGCCGCCACCGAGGCGGTTCGGCGCCGGTTCGCGGTCGTCGCCGGCGGTCCCGGGACCGGCAAGACGACGACCGTCGCGCGGATCGTGGCGCTGCTGTGCGAGCAGTCGCCGGAGCGCCCGCCGCTGATCGCGCTCGCCGCCCCGACCGGCAAGGCGTCGGCGCGGCTGCAGGAGGCCGTCCACGAGGAGGCCGCCCGGCTCGACGTCTCAGACACCGTGCGCGCGCAGTTGCGGGCGCTGTCGGCGACCACGATCCACCGGCTGCTCGGCTACCGGCCCGGCAGTCGCAGCCGCTTCCGCCACGACCACGAACAGCGACTCCCGCACGACGTCGTGATCGTCGACGAGACCTCGATGGTGTCACTGTCGTTGATGGCGCGGCTGATCGAGGCGCTGCGCTCCGACGCCCGGCTCGTGCTGGTCGGCGACCCGGGACAGCTGGCCTCGATCGAGGCCGGCGCGGTCCTCGGCGACATCGTCGCCGGCTCGGGCGGTGGCGGCGAGACGCCCGGCGTCGCGGTGCTGGTCCGCGGTCGGCGCTACGGCGACGAGATCGCCCGCGTCGCCGCGGCGATCCGCGCCGGCGACAGCGACGCGGTCGTCGCACTGCTGCGCGAGTCGCCCGGCGCGGTCACCTGGATCGACGAGGATCCCGGCGGCCGGCGGTCGGTTGACGCGGTTCGGACCGGCGTCGTCGAGGCCGCGCGCGTGGCGATCGAGGCCGCGCGCGACGACCGTGCCGCCGACGCGCTGGCCGCGCTCGGGCGGTTCCGGGTGCTGTGCGCGCACCGCCGCGGCCCGATGGGCGTCTCGACCTGGACCGCGCGGATCGAGACGTGGCTGGAGTCCGAGCTGCCGGGATTCTCCGCGCGTGAGCGCTGGTACGTCGGGCGACCGCTGCTGGTCACCGAGAACGACCGCGAGCTACGGCTCTACAACGGCGACACCGGGGTCGTCGTCCGGACCGCCGACGATCGCGTGCTGGCCGCGTTCGAACGCGGCGGCGAACCAGTCCTCTACAGCCCCTCCCGGCTCGGCGCGATCGACACCGTCTACGCGATGACGATCCATAAGAGCCAGGGCTCCCAGTTTCAGACCGCCGCCGTACTGCTGCCCGAGCCGAGCTCCCGGATCCTCACTCGGGAGCTGCTCTACACGGCCGCGACCCGTGCCGAGGACCGCCTGATCCTCGTCGGCACCGAGGAGATGGTCCGAGCTGCCGTCGACCGGCCCGTCGCGCGCGCGTCCGGACTGGCGCGGCGGCTCTGGGGCGCCTGACGCCCGGATCAGGCGCTGGACTGTCTCGCGCCCGACGTCCATCGCGCGCCCGAGGTGCACCGTGCCAAACCCCCTTCGCACCCCGGCGCGCAGGCGGTCCGACCCAGAATTGGACCGTTCGGACGGTGTCACTCGTTCGGACGGTGTCACTTAAAATGACGAAGGGGTCGGGCGAGGGTTCGGTTCCTGTGTGTTGGCCGGACGTGGGCGGGGGTGATCGCGCTCGGCCACCGACCCTCAGGCGGTCGCCGGGGTGGCTCGGTAGAGCTCTCGGCGTCGTCGCGATCAGTTCGCCGCTGGACCCAACGCACCGAGCTGTGAAACGGGGCGATTCCGTGACGCGGTCGGGCGCCCGGGCGCCCTGTCCCGGGGGAGGATTGGCGGATTTTCAGCCTCTGGGTGCTGGAATACGCCAATCAAGGTGCTCGCCCCAGTGCGGCGATGCGACGATGGTCTGGCAGCGCTCGATGATCCGCCGGTATTCGCCATCGCTGCCGCCGCCGGTCTCGAGTGACCCCGAGCAGTTCTCTAGGCGCGCGAGGGGTACTAACCCGCTCGGGGCGGTCAAAGTCCTTCCGCGAGGACCGGGGCGGGGCTCGAACTCAGTTTGGGCTCGCAGGCCCTTTCCGGGTTCGATCTCTCGCCCGTCACGTGCGACCGGGTTTGGCCCGGCGCTCAGACCGGCAGCGCCGGCGCCGCCGTCGACAGGGTCGAGCGCAGCACGTCCATCACGGTTTCGGTGACCTCTGGATCGGCGCCCTCTCGGACCCGGGCGGCGAGGCTGATCGACGGGGCGGACGGGAGATCGAGCCGCTCGACCAGGCCCTCCGGCGAGGGCCCGCGCATCGCCAACAGCGCGACACCGAGGCCGGCCCGAGCCGCGTTGTGCACGCCGGCGAGGTAGGCGGCCTCGCCGGTGACTCTGACCGGCACGTCGGCGGCGGCGAGCACACGGAGCGCGATGCTCCGGATCGCGCAGGGCGCCTCGATCGCCACCAGCGACAGCGCGGTACCGTCCGCCGGCGGCTCCCAGCCCGGCGCCGAGCACCACTGCAGCGGCAGCGACCCGATCGGCTCGCCCGGGCGCTCGCTGGCCTCGGCGACGAACACCGCGATGTCGATCGAGCCCTGGTCGACGGCATCGCTGAGCCGGCGGGTGCGGTCGAAGCGGAACTGGACGTCGAGCTCGGGGAAGCTCGCGCCGAGCCGGTCGATGATCGGCGGCAGGATCAGATCGGCCGCGTGCTCGGTGACGCCGACGATCAGCTGCGACGCCGCCGTGATCTCAAGCCGCCGCAGGGCGTCGTCGTGGGCGTCGAGGATCAGCCGCGCCTGCGCCACGAGCAACTCACCGGCAGCCGTGAACCGGGTGCGACGTCCATCTCGCTCGA
>Ga0302326_10033129_pt1 | contig 10274 bp, 6 predicted proteins | sample Palsa_T0_3_FD_202264 | JGI IMG/M metagenome (GOLD analysis project Ga0302326, IMG submission 202264) | Peat permafrost microbial communities from Stordalen Mire near Abisko, Sweden - Palsa_T0_3 | ecosystem: Environmental > Terrestrial > Soil > Palsa > Peat permafrost | place: Sweden: Abisko... | reverse complement strand
GCCTTCCAGGGTTGCGCGACGGCGGTTCTCCAAATCGACGGCGAGCCGATTCATCTCCTTTCACCAGCCAGCCTCCTGGCAGCCAACGAAGCCCGTTTGCTGGCCGAGTATAGCGCCATGTCGCGGGCGCGTTTACTCCACTTCGAGGAGCATCGGGAGGAAAGAATTTGATTCTGGTATCCCAAGACCCGTGTTACACCAGGCTGAAAGAGCACCTGATTGCGACCACCGGCCTGGCGTTTTATGCGGACCGGGACGAACGGCTGACCGAGCTGATCGCCGGCAGGCTGTCCGCTCTGGGGATGCCCGACTGTTCCTGCTACGCCGATTTTTTGGCCGACCCGGAGCAGGGACGCGCCGAGATGGAGGTTCTGATTGCGCGGCTCACCATTGGAGAAACCTATTTTTTCCGCGACGAGGCGCAATTCGACGCGATTCGCAACATTATTCTTCCCGACATTCTGGAGCGCAACAAATCCTCGAAGCAGCTGCGAATCTGGAGCGCCGGCTGCGCCACGGGAGCCGAGCCTTACTCCCTGGCGATTTTGCTGGCGCGTGACTTTGCGGATCGGATTGCCGGCTGGCAGATCGGCATCGATGCCACCGACTTGAATCGGGGGTACTTAGTCCAGGCGGCCGAGGGCAAATTCCGGGCATGGGCCTTTCGCTCCACTCCCGATGAGGTAAAGCGCGAGTGCTTTTCCAAAGAGGGTGTGGTCTGGACCATTCATCCCCGCTATAAGCAGTGTATTTCGTTTCACCACATGAATCTGGTGGAGCGCGAATTCTCCACGCCCTGGCCAGACGGCACTCTTTTCGATCTCATTCTGTGCCGGAACGTGATGATTTACTTCGCGCCTGAAGTAAACCGCCGCTTGATCGGACAGCTTCACAACTCTCTAGGGGCTGACGGCTGGCTAGTGGTGGGCGCGTCGGAGCATGGTCCGGACAGTTATCAGGCCTTCCGCACTTCGGATGTCGCCAAGGCGAGAATTTATCAAAAATTGCCACCTCCATTGGCACCGCTAGAAGTGGCGCCGGAACCGGTGGCCTGGGTGAGGCCAACCGCCAAATCGCCGGCTGAGCCGCTTCCGGCCGTTCCAGGTCCTGCCGATCTGGAAGGCTTGCGCCGGCTCGCCGATCGGGGCGATTGGCAAGGCGCGGCCGAGTATGGGCGAACGCTGCTGAGCCGTGACGGATTGAATCCCCAGATCCATTTCTATCAGGCGCTGATTTTCGAAAACCTCGGACAGGCCGCCGAGGCCCAGCAATGTTTGCGGCACGCCATCTATCTCGATCGAAGTTTCGCGCTGGCGCACTATCAGCTGGGTCTCGCTCTGGAACGCGACCGGCAAATGCCCGCGGCGGCGCGGTCGTTTGGGAATGTCCTGAAAGTCCTGGCGAGCGCGCCGGATGACGCCCTTGTCACGGCCGGCTCCGGTGTAACCGCGACGGGGCTGAAGGAACTCGCGAGAACACATCTGAAGGAATCAAACCCAACATGAGAGAGGCAAGCGAGGCGTTAGAGCAGCGGCGAATGGAGGCGGTGTGGCGCGAGCGGGCTGCCCGGCTGTCCGAGCGTCCGGCTGCCGCCGAAGCCGGACAAGACTTTAGGCCCGTAATGGTCCTGGGGATCGGGGCGGAGCGCTATGCTGTCGAGCTTCGCGACGTTGAAGAAGTTTTGCCGCCGGTCCGCGCCACCCCGGTGCCCGGAGCGGCGGCGATGTTTGCGGGTGTAATCAACGTGCACGGCGAGATTCGGCCGGTGATGGACTTGAGGCGCTTACTCGGTATGGACGCGCTTGCCGGCAGCGAGCGGCCGCGAGTGATTCTGCTTTGTAAAGAGGGACGTCAGATTGGCCTGCAGGTAGACGGCGTGGAACAAATCCGCTGGATCGGTTCCCCGGACTTCAAATCGGGCGAAAATTCGGGCTGGTCCCGGTATATCACGGGAACCACGACAGACCTTCTGATGCTGATCAACACCGAAGCGCTCTTTGCGGAGCTTCAGATTGGAGTTGCAACTTGAAACTGACCGTCGGGAAAAAGATTCTTCTGGGCTATGGGTTGGCGATGCTGTTCATGGCCTTGACCGCAGTCGCAGGCTACCTTGGAACGGAACGACTGCTTCTAGCCAACTACTGGGTGCGGCACACCTATCTGGTGATCGGCGAAGCCAAGGACATCCATGCCGAGCTGCTCCAGTTCGAAACCTCGCGCCGGGGATACATGATCACCGGCGAGGCCAGTTACCTGGAATCGAGCGCAGAGTTGCTGGCGCGCTTGGCCGCGAGCCAGAAGACGATTCGTTGGCTCACCATCGACAATCCCCGTCAACAGAGCAGGATGGCGCGTCTCGATCCGCTGATCGAGCACCGGCTGAGTGAGGTGATGCGAGTCTCGAACATTCGCAAGGAGAAGGGCTTTGCGGTCGCCGTTGTGGCGGGGCAGAAAGTTCATAGGGCAGACCGCACCGTTCAGATCATGAATTTGCTGGCGGAGGTGGAGAACGAGGAACGAAGTCTCCTGGATGGGCGGGAACAAAGGGCCCAGGTGGACGCTCAGCGCAGCAATCGGATCATCCTGTTTGGAAGTCTGCTAGGGTGTGCATTGGCGGCCTGCGTGGGGTTCGCAACGCACCGTTCCATCACCAGGCCTTTAGGCGAATTCCAGCAATTCGTAACGGCCGTCGGAGAAGGGGATTTGACCCAGAAATCGGCCCGCGAAGGCGATGACGAGCTGGGAAAACTCGCTCGCGGTCTCAATCAAATGGTGCTCCGGCTGAGGAGCATGGCCACGCGGACGCGCGCCGCGATCGAAAATCTCGACTCCACCACGGTAGAGATCCTAGCTTCCGCCAAGCAACAAGCGGCCCTTACCGGAGAACAACTGGCGGCTTACCAGGAGACCAATGCCACCATGCAGCAGGTGAGCCAATCCTGTCTCCAGATCAGCGAAAAAGCCAAGCAGGTCACCGCCACCGCGGAGGCCGTCAGTATAGCCAACACCTCCAGCGTGGATGCAGTCCAGAAGGCCAACCAGAGCGTGGAAGCCATTCATGAGCAAGCCGAGGCGGTGGCCCAAAACATTGTGGGGCTGAGCGACAAGACCCAGATGGTGGGAGATATTTTGGCTACGGTGAACGATATCGCGGAACAATCGCACTTGCTGGCCTTGAACGCCGCTATCGAAGCGGCCGCGGCTGGAGAGCATGGCAGAAGTTTTTCCGTGGTGGCCGGCGAAATCAAGAACCTGGCCGACCAATCCAAGGCCGCCACGGTTCAGGTAAAGACCATCCTGGGAGACATTGAAAAGGAAATCAACACGGCGGTCATGCTTACCGAAGAAGCCGTCAAGCGGGTGGATCTGGGCAGGCACCAGGCGGACGTGGCCGCCTCGGCAATTCGCAGCATGACCGCCAACATCGACCAGAGCGTGCAGGCGTTTCAGCAGATTGTGGCCGGGACGAACCAGCAACAAATCGGCTTTGAGAACGTCATGCGGGCGCTGAAAGATATGAGCCGGGCCAACGAGCAGACCGCCATCGGAACCCGGCAGACCGAAAACGCCGCCGCCAATCTCACCGACATAGGCCTGCAGCTTCGTACGGTAACGGAGGCCTACCGGCTTTGACCGGCATTGGCCAAAAACTCGCGGCTATTTTCCAGGGCGAGCACGCCGACCATCTGGCGCATATTCGCTCGATCCTGGCGTTGCTCGAACACGTCGCGGAAGCCAAGGGCCGAGCGGAGCTGGATGAGGCGTTCCGCCGCGCGCACAGTTTGAAAGGCGCGGCCCGGGCGGTGGATCTGAATGCGGTGGAAGGCCTGGCGTCGGCGCTGGAAACTTTGTTCGCGCGGGTGCGCGAGGGGAGCTTGCCGCTGAATCAGGAGGCGACCGGCGTGATCCATCAGGTCCTGGACGCCAGTGAGGATTGCATGGCGGCGTTTCTGGAAGGCCGGATTCCGGAGGCGCCGGCGGAGGCGCTAGGGGCGATTGCGAATTTGCTCGGAATCCGAGAGCCGGGGCTGGAAGGGCCAGTCCAGGCCAAGCCGGCGACTGTGGCGGGCATTCCACTGGCGGCGCCGCTGCCGGTGGTGGAGATGGTGCGGCTGCCGGCTGAGAATCTGGATCGGCTGGTGCGTTCGACGGGGCAGATTCTGAGCGAGAGTGTCAGGCAGGCAGGCATCACTGCAGCACTCAGCGCTTTGGAGGCTCAAATCGCCGCAATGTCGGCCGAGTGCCTCCGGCTTCGCAAGGCCGCGACCGCACCTCTGTCGCGCCTGGCGGCGCAGCCGGAATTCTCCTCAGTGATCCGGTATATAGGATTCGTCGAACAAAAGGTCCGCTCGCTGGCCGCCCAGTCGAGGACCACGCGTTTGTTGCAACAACGCAGCGAGTGGAGTACGCGCCGTACGGCGGAACAACTTCAGCGCGACGTGTGGGCCGCTCGAATGGCGCCGGCGGAAGACTTATTTGAAGGTTTTCGAAGGATGGTCCGGGACTTAGCCCGGCAGGAGAACAAAGAAATCGAGTTCCGGCTCAGCGGGTCCGGTGTTCGCGCGGACCGGATCATCCTCCAAGCCCTGAAGGATCCAGTAATGCACCTGCTGCGCAACGCCATCAGCCATGGAATCGAGACGCCCGGCGAGCGTGCGAGCAAAGGAAAATCGCCGGTGGGCTCACTGATTCTGCGTTTGGATTCCCAAAGAGGACGCCTGATCGTGGAAGTGGAAGACGACGGCCGCGGCGTAGACCTGAAGCAGGTGGATAGCGTGCTGTCCGAGGCCGAGCCTGGGTCTCACTCCCCGGAGGAGTTGGAACGAGCCATCTTTCGGCCGGGTTTTACCACTTCTTCTACCGTCGACCACCTGTCCGGGCGGGGCATGGGACTCTCAGTAGTTTACGAAACGGTGCATCGTCTCCAGGGAGACGTAAACTTAAATCCCAAGCTGAGTCCGGGCGCGTCCTTTCTGTTGTCCGTTCCGTTGTCGGTATCCACCAGCCATTTGCTGCTGCTTTCGGCGGCGGAACAAACCTTCGGAATCCCCACGCACGGAATCGAGCGGCTGTATCGCATCCCCCTGGAGCGGGTGGAGACGCTGGAAGGGAAACCGGTGGTGAACCTGGAGGGGCGACCGGTACCGCTATACGGATTGGCGCAATTACTCCAAATCGACGCGCAGGCGGCCTTGCGCGGAGAAGTGCTCGCGGTGATGGTGCTGAAATCGGGGGGCCGGCGTTTCGCCGTTTGGGTGGACGAGTTCCTGGCGGAGCGAGATGCTTTGATTCAGGAGCTGGGAATGCCTTGCCCAGCCACCGGCAACATTTCCGGCGGCGCGCTACTGAGAGAAGGGACCGTGTTCGTGGTCTTGAACCCGGCCGGTTTAGTCGCGAGTTGTGCCGGGACGTGCGCGGCCCCGGTGCCCCGCAAAGCGCCAGCGCAGGCGCCAGCGATCGCTCCTGGCATTCTCGTGGTGGACGACTCGATCACGTCCCGTTCCCTTGAGAGGAGCATCCTGGAGGCGCATGGCTACCGCGTTCGCGTCGCAGTGGACGGCCTGGAAGCCTTGGAATTGCTGCACGCCGAAAAGGCCGACCTGATCATTACCGACATTCAAATGCCGCGGCTGGACGGGTTCGGGCTGGTGGAAGCGCTCAAGGCGGACCCCGGGCTGAAGGGGATTCCGGTGATTATCGTCAGCTCGCTCGAACAGAGGGAGGATCAGGAACGGGGTCTGCTGCTCGGAGCGGACGCCTACGTGGTGAAGCGTAAGTTCGATCAAACGGAATTGCTGGACGCGGTCCGCCAGATGATTTGAAAAAGGCTATGCCAAAGATCCGGGTGATGATCGTCGAAGATTCGGCCGTGGTGAGCGCGTTGCTGGAACACTGCATCGGGTGCGACCCGAGGCTGGAGGTCTCGGCGACGGCCGCCAGCGCCGAAGAAGCGCTGGAGATGCTCGAACGGGGCTCGCCCGATGTTATTGGGCCCGACGTTATTGCGATGGACATCCGGCTGCCCGGAATGGATGGGCTGGAGGCTACCCGGCGGATCATGTCGGGCAAGCCGGTACCCATCGTCGTGGTCGCGTCCTGTACGGAAGCTGGAAGGTGGAACACCATACCCATGGAGGCTCTGCGAGCGGGGGCCTTAACCGTCTTGGAAAAGCCAGCCGCGACCACCAATGCCGACTACGAGAGGGTCGCCCAACGCTTGTGCACCCAGTTGGTCATCATGAGCCAAGTCAAGCTGGTTCGGCGGAACGGCCGTGGCGAATCCACGGCAGCGGACGGCTGGACGCCACAGGCTGGGAGCAGCCCTCCTGCTGTGTTCCAACCAGGCAGGTTCCGGATGTTGGGGATTACCTGTTCCACCGGGGGGCCGCGAGCGCTGGTGCAACTGCTGAGCGCGCTGGGGCCGGCCTTCCCTTTGCCGATCCTGTTGGTCCAGCACATGACGGCCGGCTTCATGGAGGGCTTCGCTGCCTGGCTGGACGGGGTTTGTCCGTTTGCGGTGAAGACGGCGAAGGACGGTTCGATCCCGGCTGCAGGGACGGTACACCTGGCTCCGGCCGACCGGCATTTGCGACTGGACGAAGGACGGTTGCGGCTGGATACCGGAGATCCAGTCTCGTTCCAGCGTCCTTCCGGGACGGTGCTGTTTCAATCCATGGCGCGAGATTTACGCGCCGGCGCACTGGGCGTATTGCTGACCGGGATGGGCGACGATGGCGCGTTAGGTCTCCTGGAGATTCGCCGGCTCGGCGGCTACACCGTCGCCGAGGACGAGTCGACGGCGGTGGTATACGGAATGCCGGCGGCGGCTGTCCGGATGGGCGCGGTGTGCGAGTCCTTGCCGCTGCCGGCCATTGCCCCCAGAGTTTTGGAGTTGGTCCCGGCTAAGCAGAAGCTTTGCCAGACCGAGGCTCACTGATGGAACGCGCCTTCCGCATCGCGGTGGTGGAGGACTCCGAGACCCAGGCGTTCAAGCTGCGTTTGCTGCTCGAGGAACAGGGTTGGGAGGTCTCCATCGCCGGCGCGGCGGAGGCGGCGCTGGCAGCGCTGGGCGATCCTCTTCCCGACCTGATCCTGGTCGATTACAATTTGCCTGGAATGCGCGGGGACGAATTCTGCCGGCGTATTCGGATGAACTTGAACACGCGGGGCATACCGCTTCTGATGATGACTTCCTCGGCCCCGGAGACGGCGGAGATACAAAGCCTGGAGAGCGGGGCGGACGATTATGTTTCCAAGTTCGAGGCCCCGGAAATTCTGCTCCTGCGCATCCGCGCACTGTTGCGCAAGGGTTCCACGCAAGCCGCTATTCTCAATCCGCAGGATTCCACTTTCCGCAGCGCCCACATATTGGCCATCGACGACAGTCCTACTTACCTCACCTTCCTATGCGACGAACTGCGCAATCTGGATTATGAAGTGGAATGCGTGAACAGTGGACGGGAGGGGCTCGGCCGGCTTGAGACTGAGACCTTCGATTGCGTTCTAGTGGACTTGGTGATGAATGAGATGGACGGAATCGAAGTGTGCCGGCGAATTACCGCGATGCGTTCTACCCTGAAAAGCCCCCCGGCCGTCATCATTCTCACTGCCAGCGCAAACAAGGGGGACCTGAATCGAGGCCTCGAAGCCGGAGCCGATGATTTCGTCGGCAAATCAAAGGACTTGGCCGTCTTGCGGGCGCGCATCCAGGCGCTGATGCGGCGGCGGTTCTTTCAGGAAGAGAATGCCCGCATTGTCGGAGAGCTCAAGGCCAGGGAATTGGAGACGTTGAACGCCCGCGCCGGGCGCGAAATAGCCGAGGCGCGCGCCGCCATGGCCGAAAAACTGGTGCAGGCCAATTACGATTTGCAGGAGGTCAACCAAAAGCTCAAAGATACGCAGGCCCAATTAATCCAGAACGCGAAGATGGCTTCGCTGGGGCAACTGGTAGCCGGGATCGCTCACGAGATCAACAATCCTCTGGCCTTCGTGATGAACAACCTGTTCATCGTGGAAAGCGGGATGGATAGCCTTGGCCCTGAGCTGGAGCCGCACCTGGCGGAGCCTTCTCGCAACAAATTGCGGAAAGTGCGGGCCCGTCTGGAAGAGATGAAAGAAGGCCTCGGCCGCGTGAAAGAGCTGGTGCTGGATCTGCGGACGTTTTCCCGGCTGGACGAAGGAGAGCTCAAGACCGTGGACGTGGCGGAGACCATCGATGCGGTTCTGCTCTTGTTGAAACACAAGATGGACGGGCGCATCCTGGTGGAAAAACACTTTGTAGCGGACCGCCAGCTGTATTGCTACGCAGGGCGGCTCCACCAGGTGTTGATGAACTTGATTGCCAATGCGGTGGACGCCATTACCGGAGAGGGAAAGATTATCATCACCACCAGCCAGACTCCCGAGGATTTCCTGATCTCGGTTCGCGACACCGGAGCCGGTATTCCCGAAGCAATTCGCAGCAAGATCTTCGATCCGTTCTTCACCACCAAGCCGGTCGGCCAGGGCACCGGACTCGGTTTGGCGATCTCCTACGGAATCATGCAGGACCACGGCGGCTCCATTGAGGTTCAAAGCGAATTAGGCGTGGGTACGGAGTTTATTGTCAAAATTCCGCTAAATATGAAATTGCTGAGGGCAAAGTGAAGGAAAAGCTGCTGATCCTGGATGATGAAGCGCTCATCCTCAGGTCGCTGGAACATCTGTTCGACGACGACTACGAGGTGTTTACGACCTCCGACGCCGAGGCGGCTCTTAGGCTGGCGCAGGAGCATGACATCGCGGTTGTACTGTGCGATGAGCGCATGCCGGGAGTCAGCGGTCACGAATTTTTGCGGCGGGTGAGAGAAGTTTCCAGGGCTACCCGCGTCATGATGTCCGGATATGCCGACATGAACGCGCTCACCGAGGCGGTAAATAGCGGACAGATCTTAGCGTACATCGCCAAGCCCTGGGAACCTCTCCAATTGATGTCCCAGGTCGGCGCCGCGGTGAGGCACTTCAAACTGGTCCAGCAAATCGACCAAGAGCGCGGATTGTTGCGGGCCCTGATGGAAAACATTCCCGACCTGATCTATTTCAAGGACTGCCAGTCCCGCTTTACCAGAGTCAATCAGGCGCACGCGCATAATCTCGGCGCAAAAGACGCTGCCGAGTGCATCGGGAAAAGCAATGCGGACTATTTCAAACCCGAAGACGCGCTCCGCTGGCGCCGGCAGGAGGAAGAGCTTGTGAGATCGGGCCAACCCCAGATCGATCAAATCGAACAGCTCGCGAACCCACGCGGAGGCTTCGGCTGGTGGTCGACGACCAAGGTCCCGATGTTTGATCGGAGCGGGCAGGTTTCCGGGATCGCCGGCATCTCCAGAAACATCACGGCCCTGAAGAATAACGAGGAACTGCTGCGGGAGCAGAGCGAGCGCAACCGCATGATCCTCGAGACCGCTAACGACGCTTTTATCGGCATGGACCCAGACGGCTCGATCACGGCTTGGAATCCCCAGGCCGAACTGACCTTCGGATGGTCCGGGGCGGAAATCATGGGACGCCGCTTGTGCGATATAGTGATTGCTCCCGAATATCGCGAAGCCCACGCGCACGGCGTGGAACACTTCCTGGCCACGCTGGGATTGCCTCTCAATCAGGCGGTGGAGCTGATGGCCCTGCATCGGGATGGACACCAGTTTCCGGTGGAAGCGACGGTTTGGGAGGTTCGCGCCGGAGGCGCCTGCAGCTTTAACGCGTTCGCGCGCGATATCAGCGAGCGGCGTCGCGCCGAGGAAGCTCGCACCAGAGAGACCGCGCTGATCCAACTGCTACAGGCAGTGACGGTGGCAGCCAACCGATCCTCTTCCATAGAGCGCACCACCAAGACCTGCGTAGACCTGATTTGTTCCTACACCGGGTGGCCGGTGGGCCATGTTTACTTAAGGACAAACGGCGTTTCGGAGGAATTGGTTTCGGGGGGAATTTGGTATCTGGAGGACGCCGCCCGGTTCGCGGCTTTCCGCGAGATCAGCGATGGCCGGCCCTTCGTCCGCGGCGCAGGCTTGCCCGGCCGAGTTCTAGCTTCCGGAAAACCCGAGTGGATCGTCGATTTAGCGCATCAGGAAATCTTCCCGCGAGCCGACGTTGCTCGATTGGCGGGACTCCGGTCCGGATTCGCATTCCCAGTAGTAGTAAAAGACGAAATCGTTGGAGTTCTGGAGTTCTTTTCCCTCCAGATGCTACAGCCCGACGAGGGGCTTCTGAGCATCATGGGACAAATTGGCTCG
>Ga0302326_10033128_pt1 | contig 10274 bp, 10 predicted proteins | sample Palsa_T0_3_FD_202264 | JGI IMG/M metagenome (GOLD analysis project Ga0302326, IMG submission 202264) | Peat permafrost microbial communities from Stordalen Mire near Abisko, Sweden - Palsa_T0_3 | ecosystem: Environmental > Terrestrial > Soil > Palsa > Peat permafrost | place: Sweden: Abisko... | reverse complement strand
TTTGGGGCTATGAGGGGGCGCCTCCGGCGCCGCCCCCGCGGGGCGCGGCCCCGCGCCCCGGTGACCAATCGGCGCGGTGGTATGAAGAGGCGCGGCGCTTCGGGCGGATCGCCTCCGAGCGAGGTGGCGCTCTCCGGCCGCGCGATGGCGTCCGCGACAATGTGATCGCGACCGGCGGCGGTCCCGGCATTATGGAGGCAGCAAACCGTGGAGCCTCGGAAGCGGGGGCGCCGTCTATTGGCTTCAATATCGGGCTGCCGCACGAGCAAGAACCCAACGCTTATTCGACCCCGGACTTGACCTTTCAATTTCACTATTTCGCCGTGCGCAAACTTCACTTCGCCATGCGGGCTAACGCACTTGTCGTCTTTCCGGGAGGTTTTGGTACCCTCGACGAACTCTTTGAGTTACTAACCCTGATGCAAACCGCCAAGATGCCCGCCATTCCCGTCGTTCTCGTCGAGAAGCCGTATTGGAGTCGCGTCATCAATTTCACGACGCTAGTCGACGAAGGAATGGTAGCACCGGCTGATCTCGATCTTTTTTCCTACGCCAACGATGCCGAGGGTGCATGGCACGAACTCGTTAGGCGTGGTTTGAACAGCGGACCGCGTCCGGCGGGTTACCCCTCGAAAGTGACCTGAACCCAATGTGATCGAACTCTTCCTTGGAAGGATCTCAGTCAATGACGGCGGAAACTACATCGTTCGCCGAAGGAGCTATTGAGGTGACGCTTCTCCAGCAGCAGGGGTGCGATCCATTTACCGCAACACCCGAGCGAACCGCGCAGATTAGAGACGTTGCAACTCGGATTGCCAATTTCATCGGTGATGCAAAATCAACGATCGACATCGCAATCTATGACTTTCGCCTTCGTGACGAGGCAGCGACGATTGTCGGGGATGGATTACGAGCGCTAGCGCGCAAAGGTGTTCACGTACGCATTGTCTATGACCATGCCGCAGAACCGGGCGCAGATGCTATACCTACCGCTGCCCCGTCGCATCTCGAGTCTGACCAAAAGCTACTTGGAACCGACAGCTTCGTTCGTTCTTTTGCCGATGTCGCGCAGGTCAAAGGTGTCACCGGTTACCGAGTTCTGATGCACAATAAATACATCCTGCGTGACGTCGACTCCGCTGACGCCGCTGTTTTCACGGGCTCATCGAACTACACGAACGACTCGTGGGGGCTTCAGGATAACAACCTGCTATGTCTACGTTCGCAGCAACTTGCTTCATATTACGCACAGGACTTTACCGACCTTTGGTCCCGCGGAAAGATCGTCGACTCGACTGGTTATCGCGACACCGGTACAGTTCGGTTGAATGACGTGCCGGTAACGATTGCATTCACGCCGGGCGAAAGCCCCGCGGTGCTGAAGGAAATCGTGGGAGCAATTGCGGCTGCAAGGAATCGACTTTACGTAGCGTCCGTTGTTCTGTCCTCGGGACCGATTCTCGCCGCGCTGTCGGAGGCTATTGACCGAGGCTTGCCGTTGGGGGGCCTCTATGACGGCCCGCAAATGGATCAGGTCGAACGGCAGTGGAAGGCCGCGAATGTCGGAACGGACAAGGTCAACACTTGGCAGAAAGTCGCGCGGCATTTGGTGCGAAAGAATTCAATCCCCTTTGACCGTCAGAATCAGTCGCAGCCGCACAACTTCATGCACAATAAGCTTGTCATCGCGGACCAGATTGTCGTTACGGGAAGCTTTAATCTTTCTAACCATGCCATGGGCAATGCGGAGAACGTGCTGCTCATCCGGGATGCGGTAATCGCCGAATTATATGCGAAATATATCCAGCGTTTAATGGCGAGCTACGCCGTCACAACCGATCCGACTATGTAACGGAGGACTGCGAGTCGAAGCAAGAAGCGCCTTCGATCCCCGGGTTTGCTCGGCGCAGATGTTGCGTCCGCTCCTTGGTGTAGGTCGCCTCGATCAGCGCTTCCAGCACGTCAAGCGCGATCCGAGAACGCCACGACACGGTTTACGACACCGATAATGCGGATCGAGCACACACGACGGGCGCTCGGCGATTGGCGACGTGACTTCCGTTCTTCCCTCAACAGCCGACATTCTTTCGCAGCGCGGCAAGTGTAGCGAAGAGCCATTAGGCATGGGGCAAGCATGGCAGTACGTCCGGTCATTCTTCAAAACCGACGACGCTCGTCCAAGCGGTGCGTTCTTTGAGGCGCCCAGGGCGGCGGAGTAATCGCGGCCTCAGAACGTCAGACCTTGACCATGCGCTTGCCGCGATTCTCGCCGGCCAGCAGCCCAATCAGCGCCGCAGGTGTATTTTCGAGGCCGTCGATCACGTCCTCTTCGACCTTTAGTTTGCCGTCTTTGAGCCACGTGCCGAGGTCGGCGAATGCCTTGTCGCGCTTGCCAAAATAGTCGGTGACGATGAAGCCCTGCATGAGCAGGCGCTTGACGACGATCAGCCCGGGCACGCCGCGCGGCCCAGTCGCCGAGGGCGCGCCGTCATACTGCGAGATGGCGCCGCAGCAGACGATGCGCCCGCGCACATTCATTTGCGGCAGACACGCTTCGAGGATATCGCCTCCGACATTGTCGAAATAGACGTCAACACCCTTAGGCGCAGCCTCGCGCAAAGTCTTGAAGATGGCGCCCTGCTTGTAATCGATCGCGGCATCGAAGCCGAGATGCGCGGTCAGCCAACGGCATTTCTCGGCGCCGCCGGCGATTCCGACGGTGCGACATCCTTTGATCTTGGCGATTTGCCCGACGATCGATCCGACCGAGCCAGCGGCCGCGGAGACGACAACCGTTTCGCCGTTCTGCGGTCGTCCGATGTCCAAGAGGCCGAAATAGGCGGTTAGTCCGGCGATCCCGTAGACGCTGAGAAGATGCGTCATCGGCTCCACGTGAGGTAGTTTGGCGAGATGCTTGCCGGGCAAGACGGCGTAGTCCTGCCAGCCGGTGTCGGAGAAGACCAGATCGCCGGGCGCAAAGCCCGGCGCGTTGGAAGAAACTACCTCGGCGACGCTGCCGCCAGCCATGACCGCATTGTTCTCGAGCGCCGCGCGATAGGTCGCGCCGTGCATCCAGGCCCGATTAGCCGCATCCAATGAAATATAACGAACGCGCAACAGCGCTTCGCCGTCTTTGGGCTCTGGCATCGCAGCCTCCACCAGGCGGAAATGCTCGGGCCCAAGCTTGCCGGTCGGCTTTTCGACCAGCAGGATTTGACGATTGACGTTGTTGCCCATGACTCCTGTCCTTTCAGCGATGCCCCCCTGGTTTTAAATTTTCCGCGGGGAGTCCAACAATCACCCGCGCCGGCTCAGCAACGCCAGGATCGCGATCGCGACCAACACCGGTAGGCAGGCCGTTTGCACAATCTCGCGCGCCGGCCATCCGAGCGCAAGCATGAGCCCGCCGAGGCCCGGTCCGACGATCGACCCAAGCCGTCCGAGCGCCGACGAACACCCCACGCCGGTCGTGCGCAGATCGCTCGGATAGATCGAGACCGCGAGCGCGGCTTGACCGACCGAACTGGCGACTAGGCCGGCGCCGATTGCGGCAAGAGTGACCAGGAGCGCGTCGCGCGACAGATCCGCCCAAGCGACGCCAAGGATAGCTGCAATGGCGAGGAGCCCCGCTGCGGCGAGAATGCGCCGCGCGCCGAACGGTGCCGCAAGCGACATCAGGATAAGATTGCCGGCAACACCACCGACGCCGAGCGCAGCGATCCCGACTGGCGCCCGTCCGGGAGTAAAGCCGAAGCTCAATAGCAATGTCGGAATCCAAGAGATCAGCGCATAATTAGTCGTGAAAATCAGGAAAGAATAGCCCCATAATAACAGCGTGCGAGCGGCGTATTCCTCTGTGAAGAGGCGCGCGAAGCCGCTCCACACCTTAGCAGAGGACGGCTCACTCGGGACCGCGCGGAAATCCGGCGCTTCCGGCAACCACAGCCAGAGCGCCGGTGCGAGCAGCAGCGGCAGCACGCCGCCCACAACGAATACCGACTGCCAGCCGAAACTTTGGATGAGCGAAGCGCCGAGCAGACCGCTGAGCATAGCGCCGGCAGCGAGACCGGTAGTGACGGCGACTGTCATCGCGTCCCGATACTTGACCGGTGCATAGTCGGCGGCTTGCGCTATTCCCGTCGGCACCGCGCCGCCGAGTCCGAGCGCGGTGACGAAGCGCAGAATCCACAATGCCGTCACGGAATCGATAAACGCGGTCAGGAGCGTGCAGACGCCAAACCAAATCACACTCATAATGATCAGCGGCCGCCGCCCGATCCGGGCGGCAATCGGCCCGCAGCCGATGTAGCCGACGACCGCGCCCAAATTGGTGGCAAGGAAGGCGGCCGTGAAGCTGGCAGGCGGAATGGCCCAGCTTCGGGCCAGCGTCGGCACGACCACACCGATTGCGGTGGTGTCGATGCCGTCAAACAGAATCGCGAGGAAGCAAAGGACGACGACCTTGAACTGCAAAGAACCCATGCTTTCGAAGGCCATGGGGCGTTGCCCCTGGAAGTTCGCGTCGGCCATGAGGTCGCTCTCCATCCTTATCCGGCCGGCTCACCGACTGCGGCGCAGACCTCGTCAAAGTGCATGGTTGCGCTGCGGCGCGCGTTAAACTCAGGCCAGCGTGGCAAGGCTTTGTGGTTGGGATCGCCAGTGCGGGCAAAAGCGATCCAACTCGCCCGCATCGCCGCCGAGAGAGCATCAATCTCGTGGCTATCGGCACCGGCCAGCATGGGCGCGCCGGCGAAAGCCTCGCGTGTGCCGAACACGAACGGCAGATCGAGACAATGGCAGGATTGCAATTTGCGGTCGGGCGAAGGCCAATCGAACTGATAGAGGTAGGCGCGGCGCCCGGCGGCCGCCGCCTGCTCAGCCCATACCAGCGAACCGTTGCCGAAGACCTGTTCGCCGCAGAAATCGGCGAATAATTGCGACGCACTCGCCGCCGGCCGCCGCGCTTTCAATCTGTCGATCTCGCTTTGCGGCAACGGCGCTTGCTGCAAGTCCTGCATGGCCGGATTGAAAGCAAAGAAGACCGCCATTTCTTCGCGGGTGGTCCCGAGCATGACGTCGATGCGCTGTGCGGCGGCATTAAGCGCGTCGAGATACTCACTGCGTTGCGGCACAATCGCGCCGTCTCCGACCGGTGCAAATGGCGGCGACGGCAACCCTCCCCGCTGCGTATCCTTTGCCACGGCTTGGCCGACGGCGCTCTGTGCCGCCAGAAGCGCGGCGATCGGCACTTCGCAGAGCCGCTCCCGGGCAGCCGCAGAGGCATCAAGCCCGAGATTGCGTAAGAGAGATTCGGCGATCGACGTCATTGCGTCCGGCTGACGCGGCAGGCTACCAAAGGGCGGGCTTTGCAGTATTGCCCGCTTGAACAGGCCATGTGCTTGCGGCCGCGTCAGCAAGAGCGCTATCGACTGCGCTCCGGCCGACTGACCCCATACGGTCACGTTGCCGGGATCACCGCCGAAAGCGGAGATATTGTCGCGCACCCATTCGAGGGCGGCGTGCTGATCGAGCAGCCCGAGATTTCCCGGCGATAAATCGGGATGGTAGAGGTAGCCGAGCGCGCCCAAGCGATAATTGACGCCGACGACGACCAGATCGCCCTCGCGCGCCAGCCGCTCGCCCGAATACCAGTCGAGGGCGCCGGCGCCGCTCATATACGCGCCGCCATGCAACCAAACGAGCACCGGCCGCCGCGCGTCGTCGGCCGCCGGCGTCCACACGGTCACATGCAAGCAGTCTTCGTCTTGAGTGGCGACGAAGTCACCCATGGCGAAACGCAATCGGCTCGGCGCCTGCGGGCAGACCGGGCCAAGTTTAGTCGCGTCGTAGAGCCCCGCCCAGGGCTGTATGGGGTTCGGCGGCTTGAAACGGCTTCTCCCGACGGGCGCGGCAGCGAACGGAATACCACGGAAGAGATCGACACCATTCTGCCGGCGGCCGCGAAGCTTTCCGCCGGCAATCTCGATTTGCACACCTGATGGTTCCACAACCTCGCCTTCCATTCAGTTTCGGCTACGGCAGCTTAGCCCTGATTCCGCTGATGCTACATCCCAGCTAAGTACCCTTGTCGACTGCGCGACGCACCAACAGAGCGGTTCCGAACCAGCGCTAAGAGATGAAGTGATGTTGAATGAGGCCGTCCGTGATTTCGATGATCCGCGAGGTCCACTTGATTGCCGTCCCGGCCGGGTGCGGATATTTCCCAAACGAGCAGCCGCTTGCCATCGGTGAGCCGACATCCATATGGGGACGTGCGAGAGGCCCATCCGAGCTATAACATCCGCCGCGCCTCGCCTTGGACAAGCGGCGCATGCTCATCTGATCGTAACGTGCCAAGTCTTTTTGCGTATCATGCCGCACCACTCAATGCTTTGTCCCGCGCATGCTCAGCCCGGCGAAACCGTGCGAATTCAATCCGGAAGCTGCGATGAAGTTCGCTACTTGAGGACGATGAAGTCCTGAACACCGTCGATGTGGTGCTTGGCGGCGCTGAACAGATTGTTCATGCCGGCCTCGAGATCGCCGATGCGGCCGGTCAGCTTGCTTGACAAATCGAGCACCGCCGCCGCATCGGCCTGGGTGCGCTGGATCGCGTCAGCCACGATCTTAAGCGCCTCAGCCACCGCGTTGGCGCTGCCGGCGGCACGATTGGCGCTTTCGGCAATGCCGTCGGTCGCGACCGCCTGCCGATCGACCGAATTGGCGACTTCCTCCGCGATGGTGGCGATGTTTGCAACGGTCTTGCCGGTACCTTCAATGCCGTTGACCGCACGCTGCGTGGCTTCCTGAACCAGCGCGATCTGGTGGCCGATGTCAGCCGTCGCCTTTGCGGTCTGGGTGGCGAGCGATTTGACCTCCGACGCGACCACCGAAAAGCCGCGGCCGGCTTCACCGGCCCGTGCAGCCTCGATCGTCGCATTGAGGGCAAGAAGGTTGGTCTGCGCGGCAATGCTGGAAATCAGTCCCACCACCGAGCCGATCTTGTCGACCGCCTCTGACAGCGAGCGGATGATCGCGTTGGTGGATTCGGCGTCGGCAACCGAGCTGTGCGCCATTTCGGCACTCTTGGTCGCGCGCCAGCGAATTTCGGCGATCGAGCTCAGGAGCTCTTGCGTGGCCGCCGCCGTTCCTCCGATACTGGTGGTCGTATCGTCCGCCATGGTCGAGGCCGTGCGTGCCTGCGTCGCCGATGCGTCCGCGACCGAGGTCAACCGACCTGACGTTTGCTCCAGCGACTTTACAGCACCCGTGATAGCCGCGCGAATGTCGTTGACCGCCTGTCCGAAATCGCGGACGGCGCCGGCGAGTTCGTCGCTTCTCGCTTTGGCGTCGTGAACCCCAAGAAGCCTGTGACAGGCTACGGCGTTGGCAGCATCCAGCATCAGAACGCGCATGGCCACGTCGCACAGACGCGCCACCGTGCGGCCGGAAAAACGATGCCGCCGCGCGATCAGCCCGCAGGCTGCCGAGAGGATGGAACGCGAAATGACCCCGCGCGATCGCATGTCGATTTGATGCTCGATCTCGAACTTAGCCCGTGCCTCCGCTTCGGCTACCCATTGTTCGCCGAAGGGTTCGAGAAAGAGCTTGGCCGTATACGTCCTGTAGGCGGCAAGAAACGTGGCCGCGTGCGTTCTGAAATTATCCGAATAGGCGGGAGCGTATTCGATCACGCGGGCAATGTGGTCTCGCATCACCGCATCGAATTCGGGATCGAGAATCGCCCAGATCAGGCGCCGATCCGCGTCGATTGCGCGCGTGATCCCGTATGCAGCGAGGCGAACCTCGAAGGCCGGAGGTATGGGCATGGATTGCGCGAATTCCGCGAAAACCCGCACGGGAGGATAGCTAGGGAACCTTTACAAACTCTAACGTGTGACCCCTTGGGCGATCCCTTGGACGATCCCTTGGGCGATCCCACTTTTGGCGCCGGAGGCGGCCTTAATTGGCCTTAGCCGGGGCAGCCTTCTTTGGCATCACGCAAGTCAATGAGCTTGCCGAGACCTGTTTTGACAGTCCCGCCGCCATCTGAGCACAGCTTCGGCCCGTTAAGGTCCACCTTGGGATCGAACGTGAAGTTTCCCGAGTTTGACTTACTGGAGTTGTAATTGACGGAAGCAAACGCGTCATCCGCTGTCGCGCCAAGGAACACGGCGATCAGAAGCGGAGTTCAGAGATTCTCGGGACATGAAATCCCCCGGTGTTGGCTCTTAGACTGGCCGATCCGGCACCAAACCATAATTGGGCAATGCAAACTGAGGCGTCTCCAGCTCGATCGTCCGCGGCTGGGTCTCATCAGAATGTTTTTTGCTTCGCGCCACATTCCTTACAGGCGTACGGCACCCTAAGCTGCCCTTGCGCCGCCGAGACGCGATTTAAAGCGCCACACTTTCCGCATTTGCTCTCAATACGGGTCCTGCCCTGCTTAACGGTGAGCGATTTACGCTCCAATGCCTCTTTCACCAAACGTTCGGTCTCGTCGCGCATCGCTTCTTTTGACATTTCACACTTTCTTGCGTTCAGCACGATAGGTCATACAGGCGGTCGTGGACCTCGGCAACGAACTTGTTGGGCCAACGCCACCTGACGATAACCGCGTTGTCATCTCCAGTGTCCAAGGCTATGTTAGCACATCGATAGCGGAGATTGAGAATGGCGCGCGGCACGGTGAAGTGGTTCAACTCGCAAAAAGGATATGGATTTATTCAGCCTCAGGGCGGCGGCAAGGATGTGTTTGTTCACATCTCGGCTGTCGAGAGAGCCGGCCTCAGCGGCCTCAACGAGGGGCAGGTTGTCGAATTCGAGGAAGTCGCGAACAAGGGAAAAACATCGGCAGAAAATCTAAAGGTTCAACGCTGATCTTGGTGCGCCCGTTGCCCCGAGCGACGCTGATGCATCGGGATGAGTAACAATGACAGTCGACGAATCCAAGGCGCTCAAGAAGGACACCCGCGTTTACTGGCGGGGAGATGCCGCTGACAGCGGCATTGTCACCGAAACAAGTTGGGATGCGGTCACGATCGCCTGGAACAATGGGAAGGTAGCCAGAGTACATCACGGAGACATGCGCGAAATTCAGCAAACGCCGCCAAAGCCGCATACTGTGTAACGGCAGCCGAACCAATTGCCTTCCACGGCTCAACTGAGCCACCAAATACCGCCCTACCTTTCAAAATCCGTGAGGCGAACTCGCCGAGAAAATAACAGCTTTTGAACTTTGCAGCTCTGCACCTGAGCTACGCTGGAACTCAGCCCCGCCACAACACGTGCGCGGGGCTTTTCTTTGTCGATTAGTGCTTACATAAGCCTCACTCCCAAGTTAGATATAATATCAATTTGCGCCGCAAAGGCGGAGTGTTTTGTGCCGCACAGGAGACGTTCGCATGAATTCAGATAAGGCGCGAAAATGGGCAGAAGCTTGTTTCAAAAAGGAAGAGCGGGATCGAGATGGCGCAAAGGCAATGCTCGAATATCAGTTTGAGGGCCGCGCCGTTCGCGAAAAGACCGCACGTTTAAAAGTGCTTCGATTGGACAAGGAGGCGGCGGAGAAAAACCAAGGGGTCGCAGCGGACTCCGATCAGCCCTTGGTTGCCGGAAAAAGGGCGAATCATGGCTGCTAGTAGGAAGAATACGCGAACGCAATCGCGGCTGGAGAAGGCTGCACGGGAGAATCACAATCTCAGCGTGGGTTACGAAGTCCAAGCAAAGATTATTCGTGAAAAGAACGCGCGATTGAAAGCTCTCCGGTTGGCCAAGGAAGCGAGCGAGAAGAAACACTCGGACGTTTCCTGAAGCTCTTAGGTGTCACCTACAAGCTGTCAGCGTTTTGACCGCGATTTGCGGGCGGCATAGCGGGCGTCTCTGGCCGCCTTTCGTTCGGCTTGTAATGTGACTTCACGATTTGCGCTTTCGGCCGCGGCTAGCTCAGTCCGCATGGCAGCGTCGCGCTCCGCCTGTTGCGCCCGTTCGGCATCACGCGCTTTCTTTTCGCCCTTTTCTATATCGCGAATATTTTTGGCTGCCTTGCGGGCGTTAGCACTCGCTGTTCTAACCGTCTGCCGTTCCGCAAACGCCGGGTCAACAGCGCTCGCGCGAAACTTCTCCAGTGCGCCCTTCTTGGCCTGTGCTGCCGTATTTTGACGTTCGACAAAACCCGGTTTCTTAAAGCCACTCATCTATATCGACCTCGCGCCTACCACGGGGGTGGCAAGCCTACATCGCTTCCCATCAAGGCACACGCCAACCAACGACCG
>Ga0302326_10033127_pt1 | contig 10274 bp, 6 predicted proteins | sample Palsa_T0_3_FD_202264 | JGI IMG/M metagenome (GOLD analysis project Ga0302326, IMG submission 202264) | Peat permafrost microbial communities from Stordalen Mire near Abisko, Sweden - Palsa_T0_3 | ecosystem: Environmental > Terrestrial > Soil > Palsa > Peat permafrost | place: Sweden: Abisko... | reverse complement strand
CAACGCACCGACGCCCAGCCAGAGCTGACTTATCGCCCGGACTGGGAGGTGCCGACACGCTATGCCGTCGACGACGTCCTGTCCCGTGGCGACGTCGACGCCGAGCGGCTTGCACTCACGGGGCACAGCATGGGCGGATACTTTGCTCCGCGCGCCGCGGCGTACGAGAAGCGCATCACCGCCGTGATCGCCAATTCGTTACTTCCGGAACTCAAGCCCATCCTCATGCCCTTGCTCAACCTTGATCCTGATGTGCCCCATGGCGATGATTTCGAGGACAAGGCTGATCTGTCCAACCCGCTGACGAAGGTGGTCTTGACGGCGTTCAGGGATCGATTCGGGATGACCGGTCAGGCGCTGGCCGCCATGTGGGACAAGGCGGGCACCTACAGTCTGGTCGGACTCGAGGAGCACATCACCTGTTCTTTCCTCAGCATGGCCGGCGAGGGCGAAGGATCGCAGGTGGTGGATGCCGGCCACGAGTTCTACCAGAAGCTGGCCTGTCCGAAGGCGGAACACATCTTTCGGTCAGCAGATGGCGGCGAGGCTCACTGCCAAATGAATAACCCAAGTCTTAAACACCAGGTTGAGTTCGACTGGTTGGGCGAAATCTTCAAATAGCCGCCACTGGATCGCCGAGGAGTGGCCGGGGCGTACTTTTTCATGACCACGACGTCAGTCTGAGCCGGTTCGGTCGACAAGTTTGGCGATGGCGGGTTTTGTGGCGTGCCGGTAGCTTTCGCCTTCGACGACGCGTTCGTAGGCGTTGACCTTACCGGGTTTGCTGGCGGCCACCGTTGAGGTAGTTGAGGCGTCTGTGGCAAATGCCTCTTCCCGCGGCGGTGCGATCAACGCGAGAGCTTGCATTGATCCATCACAGGGATGCCGGCCAGTTCACATAAATTACTTGTTTATAATTCCTTGTGCTGGAGTGGATTACGGCATCAGCAGGCAATGCTGGCGAAGCCTACGACAACAGCGCACTCTCAGCCCCGGTTGGGCTCCTGATCGACGCGTTCGGCATCGGCTGGGTCCGCGGCCGAAAGCGTGTCGAGGATGGATTGCGCGGTGGTGTATCGATCGGTGCCCGCGCCATGGGCTTGGCTGTCCAATGTCGAATGTGCTTGCCGCGGAGTGTAGCCGCGGCCGATGAGCACCCCGATGGCCTGGTTGATGACCGACGCCACGCGCAGAGATGTCCCGGCGTCCGACCACGCGGGGACGCTCAGGTGCTGATCGAGCGCGAAGTCGCTGGGCGGACGGCCGGTTAGCCACGCCAGGTCCGCGGCGAGGTCGACAAATGTTCCCGGCGTCCCCGCGTAGAGGATCAGAGCAACTGGGGGCGATGCCGAGTCCTCACCGGCACCGGGCAGCGTCAGCCGAAGCGAGGTGCGAACACCGTCGGCCGCGCCTTCCTCGAAGCTGGTGAACGCGAACGACGGATCACTGCCGTCGACGGTCACGCTCAGACCGAGAAAGCTGGGAACTGCCGCGTGGGCGTCGACGCCCAAGCGGTGCAGACTGTGCAGCACATCGGCGCCGGGCTCATCCAGGGCGGCGGTGAGGATGCCCAAATCGGCGGCCATGGCCGCACTGATCTTCATGACGGGATTGCTCCGCTAGGCGCGCCCGAGCGCGGATCGAGCCTGCCGGTGCCGAACAGGCGAGTCGCCTGCAGGGTGGGAAACGCGCGACGCAAGCCAGGACGCGTCGCGTTGACTGTTTACCCACCCTCCAACGTACGCGCGTCACACCGTGCAGCGGCAATTCGGCCGCACGCCGACCTGGTGGTTCGGGCTCAAGTCCGGTCGCGGCGGGCACGGGCGCGGCGCACGGCTTCATCGACGATCTGTTGGGCCACCTCGGCCAATTTGCGGTGTTCGGTTTGGCTGATAGCCCGCAGCTGAGTGAACGCCTCCTCGGCGCTGCGCCCGCTGCGTCCCCGGAGCAGGCCGATCGCCTGATCGATCACCGGGCGCGTCGACAGCGCCTTCTGCAACTGGGCGGTCAGCGCCATCGCGTGCGCGAGCACCTGGGCGTTATGCACCGCCACCGCAGCGGGTTTGGCGAACAGCTCCCCCAGTTCGGCGGCGTGCTCATCGAAGACTTCTTTGCCGTGGGCGTAGACATTGATCGCGCCGATCACCCGATCCGACAGCAGCAGCGGCAGCGAGAGCGCACTGTGCACGCCCAAGCGGCCCACACGGGGACCGAACCGCGGCCACATCTTCTCCCCACCCAACGACCCAGACCGCACCGTGCGCCGCTCCAGTGCCGCGGTGATGCAGGGTCCCTCCCTGAGGGTCACGTATTGAATCTCGTCGATCTCGGCGACAAACGGGGCACTAGCGGCCAACGCCTCCACGATGTTGTCCACTCGGTCGAGCTGCAACAAGGTAACCCCGGCACCATCGGCGCCCGGTATCGCGCGCACCGCGAACGTCGAGACCTCAGTCAGCATCTCAGGCAACCCCAGGCTGCCCGCCACCAAGCCCGCCAGGTCGTCGATCCCGGCCTGCAAGTCAGCGGCATCAGCGCTGGCCTGCTGCGCGCTCAGCGGCCCCAACGGTAAGCCGTCGGCGTCTTGGGTGAACTCCGTCATACCTGCGCTCAATAGTCTTGGCGGATGTGAAGGCTCATACTACGCCGACAGCGGGGGAGCAGAAACGCATTGTCGCGCCGGTAACTTGCCCGCCGGCAACGGGACCAAATCACTGCTTCTGCGGCTGAAGTCTGCGCGATTGGCTGACGCCGATTGGTGGAAGGGTTCTAGCCCAAGCACCCTGCGCGCCAACCGCTCTGAGATGCCTGCGTGTCCTTGAGTATGTCGACGGCGCGGCTTTCACTGATGGCGCTGACGTGTTTGGACCCAACGGCTGCGGGCGAGAGGGGTCTAGTGTTGGCCCTAGACCCCGTCGGGTCGTCGGCCTAACTTCGAACTGGTGACCTGCTCGGGCTGTTGAAGATCAACGGCTTCTCATGCTGTCTATCTCCGGCGCACGCTCAACCAGCATTTCGAGGAGCTCAGCATGAGTCAATCCCAGGTGACCAGAAGCAGCATCATCGACACTCACCGACACGTTTGGGGCCCGAAGCTGCGTCAGAAATTAGTTGACGATGGTGGCCTCGATGACTCAAAGCCGCTGCCGCAGGTAAATGATTCCGAGCAATTCTACGCAAGTGCACATCGATCTGGTAAACGACACGGTCACTGACGCTGCAGATCGCAACAAGATTTTCTCAACCAATGCACTTAGTTTGTTCCGATTGAGTGAATCTCGCGTCTCGCCCCGAGTCGCCTGATCTGTTCGACCCGAGCGCCCGCAAGCGAATCGAGAGCCAAACATGACTACTAGCAGGATCGAGACACCAATGGTGTTCAAAGACAACCTTTTCCTCATCACGGGGGCGACGGGTACCACCGGGGCGCCGACGGTGGAGATCCTCCGCGCTGCCGGGCGCCGTGTTCGCGCGTTCGTCCACAAGCGCGATGCTCGGTCTCGGTATCTTGAGGACCTCGGGGCCGAAGTCGTTGAAGGCGACTTGCAGGACTTCGACGGGGTGAGTGCCGCCATGGTCGGCGTCACCTCGGCCTACTTCTGCTATCCGATCTCACCCGGCGGTCTGCTGCAGGCGACAGCGCTGTTCGCGCAGGCCGCGAGCGAAGCGGGGGTTCACGCGGTGGTCAATATGTCTCAGATTTCAGCGCGCCGCGAAGCGGGCAGTAACGCCGCGCGCCAACACTGGATCGCCGAACGACTCCTCGACCGGACCGCATTGGTCACCACCCACTTACGGCCCACGTTCTTCCTGGAATGGATCAACTGGACCTGGGTGCGCCGCGACACCGAAGGTATCCTGCGACTCCCGTTCGGCGACGGCCGTCACGCCCCTATCGGCGGCCCGGACCAGGCCAAGGTGATAGCTGCGATCCTGCAGAATCCGGATTCTCACGACCGCCAGATCTACCCCCTCGTCGGTGCCGAAGAACTCGACTACTACGGCATCGCCGAGAAAGTGCAGCACGCGTTGGGCCTCCCCGTGCACTACGAACCGATCGATATCCCCGTCTTCGCCGCGTCCCAGATCGCACACGGCGCGACGCCGTTCCTGGTCCAACACCTCAGCCACGTGGCGCAGGACTACCGCGACGGCATCTTCTCCGGAAAGAACAACCTCGTCGAAGTCATCAGCGGGAGCAAGCCGATGACCGTTGAGGAGTATGTGATCTCGAACAGATCGAAGTTCGACACCGACGGCAGGTACGCGGTCGATGACGTGCTGCTCCCGACCGCCTGACATCCGCCGGGTCATCTGTTCAACGAACGGCCGTCCGACGGGCGTAGTGTGGATGGTGCTGAGAATTTCAGCTGGTTCGGGATGAGTTCGGCCGTCCGCCGCTTAACTCAAGGAGCATCGGCTCCGAGCCCCCACACACTCGGTGACAAATGCACGTCAGGTCACCATGCGCGCTCTGCTTGTTCTCCGTCATCCCGCCCACCTGCTGGCGCCCCAGATCTCGACCGCGGCTGCCTCGCGGGCTTTTTCACGCCCGACAACGGCAGCCTTCCCGACAACGGCAGCCTTAGATTCCGCGATATCGATGAAGGACACGTTGTGAAAGCTTTGATTACCCTGCTCGTGGTGCTCGCCATTGTCGGCCTGATCGTGTTGTCGCTGTCGATCAGAGTGGTGACTCAATACGAGAAGGGTGTGTTGTTCCGGCTTGGCAAGGTGGTCGATGTCAAGGACCCGGGGCTGGCTCTGATCATCCCGGTCATCGATCGGTTGATGAAGGTCTCGCTGCGAATTGTCACGATGCCGATCCAGTCCCAGGGCATCATCACCCGCGACAACGTCAGCGTCGACATCTCGGCGGTCGCCTACTTTCGGGTTGTCGACGCGGTGAAATCGGTGATCGCGATTGAGAACGTGCACGCCGCGATCAACCAGATCGCGCAGACCACGCTGCGCAAGGTCGTCGGCCAGCACACCCTTGACCAGGCACTGTCGGAGACCGACACCATCAACGCCGATATCCGGAAGATCCTCGACGTCGCGACCCTCGAATGGGGTGTCGAAGTGACACTGGTCGAGCTCAAAGACATCCAGTTGCCCGACAGCATGAAACGCGCGATGGCTCGGCAAGCCGAGGCTGAGCGCGAGAAGCGAGCCAAAATCATTGCCGCAGAGGGCGAATCAATGGCCGCGGCCGCATTGGGTGAGGCGTCGGACACGATGATGGCGCACCCGTTGGCCTTGCAACTGCGCAACCTGCAGACCCTTGTCGAACTCGGGGTGGAGAAGAACACCACCATCGTGTTCCCGGCGCCGCTCATGAGTGCGATCGGTGAACTGGGCGCCTTCCTCGCCAGAGAAGGTGCTGCCGCCGTTTCGCCACCCCAACCGGTCGCTACCGCGAATGGGGCCGACACGTCAATGCGAACCGGGTAGCTGCGAGTGACCAAGGGAGCGCGATGATGACGACCCGGACCCTCGAACCTGAACTGCTGCACAAGATGGACGCCTACTGGCGAGCGGCGAATTACCTGTCCGTTGGTCAGATCTATCTGTATGACAATCCGTTGTTGAAACGTCCGCTGCAGCTATCGGATGTAAAACCTCTCGTGGTTGGCCATTGGGGGACGACGCCGGGTCAAAACTTCATCTACGTGCACCTGAACCGGGCCATCACCAGGTACGGCCTGGACATGTTCTACGTCGCCGGCCCCGGACACGGCGGCCCGGCCCTGGTCGCCAACACCTACCTCGAGGGCTCATACACCGAGATCTATCCCGACATCAGCCAAGACGAGTCCGGCCTGAAGAAGCTCTTTACCCAATTCTCTTTTCCCGGAGGCATTTCCAGCCATGTGGCACCGACTACTCCGGGATCGATCCACGAAGGCGGGGAACTGGGTTACTCGCTGAGTCACGCGTTCGGCGCTGTCTTCGACAATCCCGGCCTGATTGTCGCGTGCGTGATCGGCGACGGCGAGGCCGAGACTGGGCCACTGGCCACGGCCTGGCATTCCACCAAGTTCCTCAACCCGATCGGCGACGGGGCGGTGTTGCCGATCCTGCATCTGAACGGCTACAAGATCAGCAACCCGACCGTGCTGGCCCGCATCGAACACGAGGAACTAGACCAGTTTCTGCGCGGCTGCGGCTGGGAACCGCGCTACGTCGAGGGTGATGACCCCGAAGAGATGCACGAGCTGATGGCGACTGTCCTCGATGAGACGGTTGAGGCCATTCACGGAATTCAACGCGACGCTCGAACTACCGGCGACACCACCCGCCCGCGCTGGCCGATGATCGTGTTGCGTTCTCCGAAAGGCTGGACCGGGCCCAAGGTCGTGGACGGCCTACAGATCGAAGGCACGTTCCGGGCGCACCAGGTGCCGCTGCTCGTCGATGATCAGCATCCCGGGCACGTCGACTTACTCGAGAGCTGGATGCGCAGCTACAAACCCGAGGAGCTGTTCGACGTGGCCGGGCGACTGCTTCCCGACCTGGCGGCCCTCGCTCCCCAAGGGCAACAGCGGATGGGTGCCAACCCGCACACCAACGGCGGGGTACTGCTGCGTGACCTGCGGATGCCCGACTTCCGCGACCACGCTGTGGCGGTGGCCGCACCGGGCGCGGTGGACGCTGAAGACACCCGCGTGCTTGGCGCTTTTTTGCGCGACGTCATCGCGCTCAGTGGCGAGGCGCGCAATTTCCGGATTTTCGGCCCCGATGAAACCCTGTCGAACATGCTTGGCGCGGTCTTCGAGGTCACCGACCGGCAGTGGGAGGCCCGCACCGTCGCCAACGACGAGTTTCTCGCTCCCGCGGGCAGGGTGCTCGATTCAATGCTCAGCGAGCACCAAAGCGAGGGTTGGCTGGAGGGTTATCTGCTGACCGGCCGGCACGGGCTGTTCAACTGCTACGAGGCGTTCATCCACATAATCGACTCGATGTTCAACCAGCACGCCAAATGGCTCAAGGTCACTGCGCAACTGCCGTGGCGCCGTGACATCGCGTCGCTGAATTATCTGCTGGCCTCGCATGTCTGGCAGCAAGACCACAACGGGTTCACCCACCAAGACCCCGGCTTCTTGGACCACGTCGTTAACAAAAAAGCTGACATCGTGCGGGTCTACCTGCCGCCGGACGCCAACTGCCTGCTCTCAGTTGCCGACCATTGTCTGCGCAGCCGCCACTACGTCAATGTGATCGTCGCCGGGAAACGCACTATGCCGCAATGGCTGAGTATTGATGAAGCGGTGGTGCACTGCACCGAGGGCATCGGCATCTGGGAATGGGCCGGCAACGACCGCGGCGCCGAACCCGATGTGGTCTTGGCGTGCTGCGGAGATACGCCGACCCTCGAAGTGCTGGCGGCAGCGTCGATCCTGCGGAAGCACCTGCCCGAGTTGAAGATTCGTGTGGTCAATGTCGTGGACCTGATGAAACTGCAGTCAGCCAGCGAGCACCCACATGGACTGAGCGATCGCGACTACGACACCCTGTTCACCACCGACAAACACATCATCTTTGCCTTCCACGGTTATCCCACCTTGATCCATCGACTTACCTACCGCAGAACCAACCGCAACATGCACGTCCGCGGCTACAACGAAGAAGGCACCATCACCACGCCTTTCGACATGCGGGTACAAAACGGTTTGGACCGTTTTCACCTGGTCAGAGACGTCATCGACCGGCTGCCACAGCTAGGCGCGGAGGGCGACTACTTGAAGCAGACCATGGCCGACAAACTCGTCGAACACACCCGCTACATCAACACCCACGGCCAAGACCTGCCCGAAATCCGCAACTGGACCTGGAACCCTGCGCCATGACGACGAGTGTTGGCGAGATGGACGGTTTGGACGCGCGAGTTTCGCATCCAATGTCAAAGGTGCACCAGCGTTATCAGCCTTGTCGGTCGTGGTGCTCAAACTCGACGACGCTTAGGGGTGCAGAGCGTGAACTGCTTCGCCGACGGAGGCGAACAAGTGGTCCTCGCCGATCCGCGCCAGCAGGCCACTTCGCGCCAAGCCTGCGCGGACCGTTCTATTGGTTCGCGCCATCGCGAAAGACACGCCACTTTGGTCGAGTTGGTCGATCATCTGGCGTAATGCCCGCACTCCCGTGTAATCGATATCAGTCATTCCCATCGCGTCGAGCACGATGAGCCGAAGTGAGCGACCTGCGTGGTCGACCGCGGCAGTCAAGTCGGTTCTGAACCGACTGGCGTTGGCATACCAGAGGGGTGTCGAGAACAGCACCACGAGTACCCCGGGAACCTCGATGGCGTGTTCGCTGCCGTCGAGCGGGGCCCAACTGGTGGTCGAGGGGATGCGGCCCAAGACGTGCAGGTGCGGGCGGGCGGTGAGGCGGGTGCGGTCGAGGATGGCCAGCGCGACCGCGACGGTGATGCCCTGTTCGACGCCGACTAGTGCGACCGTCAGCAGGGTGATCAGGGCCAGTCCGAATTCGAAACGGTCGTAGCGGGCGATGTCGACGAGATCGTGGATGTGCAGGATTCGGGTGGCGATGAAGATCAGAATCGCCGCCAGGGTCGCCAAGGGCAGGTCCGCGAGCAGGGCGACGGCAGGGATCAATAGCACGATGGCACCGGCAGCAGCCAAACCGGCCACCTGGGTCCGCCCGTTGGCCGAGACCACAGCGGCGGTTCGTGGCGGGCTTGCGTTCACGGGGAAGGCACCGACCAGGCCAGCGACGACATTGCCGGCTCCGACGCCGAGGAAGTCACGATTGACGTCGACCTCGTATGCGCCCTGGTCGGCGAACGCGCGGGTCGTCGCCGCCGTCTGGCTGATAATCACCAGGGCGACCACGCCGGCGATCGGCGCGACCGCACGCAGTGCCGACCAGGACAGCCCATGCAGCCCGAGGTGCGGCGCGCCATGGGCCGGCACACCCAACACCATCACCCCGTGGGCGTGCAGCTTCAACGCAGCGGCGAGGATCGTCGAGCCGATCATCCCGACCAACGCCCCCGGAATCCGGCGATCGACCCGTTCGGCGACGACCACGACGGTGAGCACGCTGACCCCGATGCCCAGCGCCCACCCGTTGATCAAATGCAGGCCGCTGAGCGTGACACCGACCCGGTGCAGTGTGCTGCCGCTGGCGCCGGGCAGGCCGAGCAGATCAGGTAGCTGGTGTACCACGATGATGATCGCCACCCCGCCAAGGAATCCGCTGATGATCGGCGCCGACAGAAACTCAGCGACCCACCCGAGGCGCAGTAGACCAACCAGGGCGACCACCACACCGACCATCACCGCGAGCATTCCGATCAACGCCATGTAGTCAGGGGAGACGGCCGACACCACGGCGGCGATCCCGACGGCGAACAGCGGGGCGACAGTCGAATCGGCGCCGACCGACATCTGCGGGTTCGATCCCAATAGCGCGAACATCACGGTGCCCGCGACGAACGCGTACAAGCCGGTGATCGGCGGCATACCGGCCAGCCGGGCGGTGGCTAACTGCTCAGGCACCGCGATCGCCAGCAACGTCAGCGCTGCGACCAGGTCGCCAATCGCCCACGACGATCGGTAGCCGTGCAGTGAGGACAACAGCATCGACCCATCATCGCAACCTCATCACACCAAGCGCACGCGTGAGGCGGGTCCACCTGTCACGACGACTGTGCGGCCGCGTCACCGTCGTTGCCCACCAACTCCTTCTTTGCCTCTGCCAGCTCAGCTTTGGCGGCGGCGTCGACCCGCGGATACTGCGGGTCGAGATCCCGCAGCGTCTCCAACAGCACTGCGGAAGTCGACACGTGGCTAAACCATTTGTGATCTGCGGGGATCACATGCCAGGGTGCCCAGACGGTGCTGGTGTGACTGAGCATGTCTTGAAAGGCCCGCTGGTAATCGTCCCAGAACGCGCGTTCGTGTAGGTCCGCGACGGAGAATTTCCAGTTCTTCGCGGGTTCGTCGATGCGCTCAAGGAACCGGCGCGCCTGTTCGTCTTTGGAGACGTTGAGGAACAGCTTGACGATGACGGTCCCGTTGTCGGTGAGATAGCGCTCCCAGTCGTTGATTTCGCGATACCGCCGCTGCCAGATGTCCCCGGCGTCGAGCACTGCGGTGCGTGGCCATAACGTCTCAGGGTGTACGCGGGTGATCAATACGTTCTCGTAGTGCGACCGGTTGAACACCGCGATGCGGCCCAGTTCCGGTAGCGACCTTTGGTGGCGCCAGAGGTAGTCATGTGCCTGCTCGGTCGCCGATGGCGCCTTGAAG
>Ga0302326_10033125_pt1 | contig 10274 bp, 6 predicted proteins | sample Palsa_T0_3_FD_202264 | JGI IMG/M metagenome (GOLD analysis project Ga0302326, IMG submission 202264) | Peat permafrost microbial communities from Stordalen Mire near Abisko, Sweden - Palsa_T0_3 | ecosystem: Environmental > Terrestrial > Soil > Palsa > Peat permafrost | place: Sweden: Abisko... | reverse complement strand
ACGAAGACCGCGAGGTGACGCGGCTGGGCGAGAGCGTGTTCCAGACCGGTGTGCTGTCGCCGGAGTCCATGGCGAATACAATTCGCGCGTTGAAGCGCTTCCACCGCGCGGTTCAGGCGGCTCCGGCGGATAAGTTGCGCGTGGTTGCGACCAGCGCCATGCGCGACGCGCGCAACGCCTCCGCATTTACCGCGTGGGTGCGATCGGTGACGGGATGGCGCGTGGAAGTGATTTCCGGACTCGAAGAGGGCAGGCTGATCCATGCCGGAGTTGTTTCGAACGATCCCTCCGCGCACGGCCGCGTCCTTCTGATCGATCTGGGCGGCGGCAGTTGCGAGATTACGTATTCAGAAAATCGCCGGATCCGCGAGATGCTATCGCTGCCGCTGGGCGCGGTGAGACTGACGCAGGATTTTCTGCAGCATGATCCACCCACCCCGGAAGAAGTATCGCGAATGCGGCAGATGATCCACCGCGAGCTGCGCAAGGTGCAGCGTCGGCTGCCCGAGATGAAAGTGCAATCGGTCATCGCCACCTCTGGCACGGCGGCGGCGCTGGTCGAAGCGGGGAACCTGCTCGACAAAGGCCGTTCCAGGGTGAAGGGCTTCGTGGCGGGGCGATCGGTACGAAAGCTGACCGAGAAGCTGACGAAGCTGGACAACGATGATCGCGCGGCTGTGCCTGGCATCGGCCCGCGGCGCTCGGAAATTGTCATCGCCGGCGCGCATGTCTACTCCGAAGTTGTGGAGCGGTTGGAGCTGCCGGGCTTTCGCTACTCCCCGCTGGGATTGCGCGACGGAATCCTGGCGCAAATGCTGGCCCAGCAGGACCGTGCGACGGTAGCTCACCAGAGATTTGAATCTGAGCGTTGGGATGGCGTGATGGAATTGTGCCGGCGCTATCGCAGCGATCCGAAGACAAATGAAGCAGTGCGGGCGCATACGAGCCAGCTGTTCCGGGAGCTGCAGAAGGTGCATGACCTGCCGCAGGAGTACGAATTCTGGCTGGAGTGCGCGGCGATGATGCACGACGTCGGCAAATTCCTGAACTACCAGGGGTGGCATCGTCACACGCAATACGTGATCGCCAACTCTGAACTTTATGGCTTCACGCCGGAGGACCGCGCGCTGGTGTCTGCCGTCGCGCGTTATCTAGGCAAGTCGCGGCCGTCGCCGCAGGACCGCGTGATGCGCAGCGTGCCGCCCGCAGAGCATGGTCGGGTGCAGAAGGCGATCGTTCTTTTGCGTTTGGCCATGGCGCTGAATCAGGACCGGGCAAGCGACGTACTGCGATTGAAGTCGCGGCTTTATCCGAAGCGCGTGGTCCTGGAAGTTACGCCCGGGCGGACGGGAGCCGCGTTGGAGTTGTGGGCGCTGCGCAAAGAGGCAGCTTACTTCCGCGAAGTTTTCCGGCGCGAACTTTTGCCGACGCTGGCATAGAAGCGCCCGAGCGAAGGAGGCGCAACCAGCCACTGCAGAGTCGGCGGCCGTTGCGCCATGTCCACACGAGCCAGCGCGCCTTTGCGGAGGCGAATGTTGGGGCGGCCACTCGCCGAGCCGATGGTCGCGCTGAGGAATGTTGTGAGATTGGGATTGTGGCCAACCAGCATCACGTTTTCCATCTTCACGTATTTGTCGAGCAGAGCTCTGAAGTCGTTGAGCGACGCTCCGGGTGCGAGCTGCTTGGCAATGACGATGGGCGCGTCATGGCCGATTTCATTGGCAACACGCGACGCAGTCTGCAGCGCGCGTTTGAGGGGACTCGAGATGATGGCGTCGAACTGGACGTCGAGCGCACTGAGAAACTGCGCCATCAGCCAACACTGCTGCAGTCCCTCTTTGTCGAGTGGGCGCTTGGCGTCAACGATGGGATTCGCGCGGCTGGTGCCCGCGCTGGCGTGGCGTAGAAAGTAAACGTTCATGAATTTACCGTGGCAGCCTGAGAGCCGTGTTTCGACGGCTTGTCATTGGATGCCGAATGGCGAATGAAAGTTTGGGACTAAGCCGGAAGCGGATCCGACGGAGCCTCCGGGTAAGACGGTGGGATTTCCGGAGCGACGATAGGTGCAACCTGGGGAGTGACGACTGCGCCGGCATAATCGAACCACGCGACCTCCAGGCCGCGCTGCCAGAAGCGGCTGGCAAGCAGCAGAAACAGCCCGATCTGCGCAAAGACGAAGGCCAGGAAGGTTGAGCCCGGGGGCAGCGCGTGCCACAGCATCAGGGCCAGCAGGAGTCCTGCAGCGCCGAGTGCGCCGACAAAAATGAATGACAAATAGAGTCGCAGGAATCCGATGCGAAAAAGCTTGAGCGCAGGGCCGAGAGTGCGGCGAACGGCGCGGTCTTCGATCCGGCCGATGCGATAAGTGCCGCGCTCGACCGTGAGAAGTTCGGCGAGGTCAAACCACAGGCGGAAGAAGACGGCGACGGCACCGACAATCAAGGCCGTGATAAGCGCCCACGTGAACCATGCGCGCTCGACGTAAATGTCATCGAGCTTGTTCAACAGGCCCGTGCGGACAGCTCCGAGGACAGCGAGAGTGATGCCCGCGATCAGAGCGAAGAGCAGAGTGATGCGCACCATGCGCCAGAAAAAGCGCAGGCCGACGCGGAACATGTTCCCCAGGGACGCAACTTCATCGCCGAGAAAGATGCTGAGGATGGCGGGTGTGAAAACGAAGAGGACAACCGCGAAGAGAATATCCAGGGACAGTGCGCTGTTCCATAGGCCCGAGGGGCGTTCGCCGAGATGGCCAACCATTTCGATGTAAGCGCCGAGGTCGAGGCGACCGGTAAAACTTTTCGCCGCGAGGCTATGGTCCAGCAATGCGCTGAGCTGGGCGACATACGGCAGCGTGGCAATCGCCGCCAGCACCAGGTTGATAAAAAATGTCCATGTCAGGCAGCGCCAGTTGCGGCACATGAGAACGAATCCACCAGTGAGGATACTGCCAGGCTTCGTTCCAACAATGTGGTTCTCGTGATTCATTGCGTCGCCCCCCGTTAGACCAGCCATGCCAGCCCCTGTGCGATCAGCTGATGGAAAAACAGCCAGTAGTTAGCCAGTTTGTGCGTCGCTGCGTGGTTGCCGGCGACGACATAGCTGTTGTTGAAGAAATCCTTGTCCTGCCAAACGAGGTGATCGGGGTCGACTTCAGCAGAAATGACCTTGGCGTTTTTCAAATACGTGAAGCGAGTCCAGCGATCCCGGCCATCCCAGAATTCGCGCACCTTGGAGCCGTCGTCAAAGCGGATCTCGACGATGACTGGAAAGATGAGATCACCTTTGCGATGAACGGTGACGGTGTCGCGACAGCCATTCGAGCATTCATTCTTGCCTTTCGGCGGTTCCCACCACGTCACCGGATTGGACGCGACGTCCTGGATGGCGTAGTCGAGAACTGCAGTACCGGAGACGGCCTGGGCGAAATATCCGTCAAGATCCGGACGTCCGCTGACTTCCTTAATGGTGTTCAGAAAGTCCGTGCCGGTGGGGTGAGTGAAGCGGTAGCGCATGAAGTAAACGTGCAACGCCTTGCGCATCGTGTCTTCGCCAATCAGAGCTTCGAGCGTCGTCAGCACCGTCGCGGTCTTGCCATAGGTGACGCCGGCGTAGCTGCTGCTGTTGACGAATTTCCAGGCAAAGCGCGTCATCGGATCAAAGTCCGGATTCCCGAGGTACATAGTCCGCTGTTCTTCCAGGTCGCTAAATGCGACCGTCCTGCCGTTGATGACCGAGGTGCGTGGGCCGTACAGCGAAGCGAGAACTTTTGTTTCCGTATAACTGTTGATGCCTTCGTCGAGCCACGCGTCTTCAAACTCGTTCGTTGCGACCATGCCGTACCAATACTGATGGCCGAACTCATGCTCGGTCACGACCTCATTGCCGAGCACCCAAGCGGGATCGAGCCAGCTGGTACCGGCCGTGATCAGCGTCGGATACTCCATGCCATAAATTTCGGAGCCCGGCTCGGGATCAATCAGCGTCATCTGCGTGTAAGGGAATGGCCCATACCACTCGTCGAACTTCTGCATGGTGTTTTTGAGAATGGACAGATAGCGCTGGGTCTGGTCGACGTGTGATTTGAGGACGAGTGCATGCAGCTTCACCGGGCCCATGCTGCTGTTGTATGTGTCGTCGGCAATTACGAAATTCGGCGACGCAGCCCAGGCGAAGTCGTGAATGTCCTCGCCGTGAAAGCTGCGGGTCTGGGTGCCGTCCGACTGATCTTCAACTCCGGTGGGAATGCCGCTCGCACCGATGATGTATCGTTTTGGCGCATTGAGCTTGACGTCAAAGGTGCCGAAGTCGGCGAAGAATTCTGTCGACGCGTGGTACTGATGGCAGTTCCACGCGCCCTGCCACCAGACGCCGACCTTGGGAAACCACTGGCCGCCCATGATGAAGTCGCGCTTGTAGCCGTTGCGTGCAATGGAGACGGGGAACTTGTCGTGAAATTTGAGATGGAAGGTGACAGTTTCGCCGGGCGCGATGGCGCGGGGCAGTTTCACCTGCATGACAGTGTGGTCCTGCATGTTGCCGTCGTCGGGCGCGGTGAACTGCATGGCGCTGGTCAGGTCGCCCATGCCGTCGACGGTGAGCTGCTGGACGGTGATGCCGCCGATTTTTTCCGGGGGATACTTGTTCTCGCCGCCGCCGCGGGTGCCGCCCTCGTGCGCCTCGAGCGAGAACGTGGACTCCGGCCGGAAGGCATTCAGATAAAGATGGAAGGGAAAGGTGTCCTGCGGCTGGCCGGTCGCATTTCGATAGGCCAGCGTCTCGGTGGCATCGACCGTTTTCTTATTGACGTCGATCTTCGCATCGATGGTATAGGCGACGATTCGGTCCGATAACGGCTTGGCGGAATTGGTGGCCGCGGACTGCGCCCACAGGCCGGACGCGATGCAGAGCAGCGGGAGAGCAGCAGAATGCCATGTTCGGAGCATGACGAATTGTAGCGAATTTACCGCGGATAATCCGATTTCGAAGTTGAATATCTCGCGAGAAGCGGGGCTCGCCATATTTCGCTCTTGAGCAAACCGACCGCGAGAGTCGTGCGATTTTCGAGAATGAGCCCGGCGGCTTCGAGCGCTGAGGCGTCGTCCGGCAGTCGTTGCGTTCGGAGCCCGGCGAGCAGGAAAAACGCAGCGTAGAGGCTGCGAACGATGATGCGGCTCGGCCAGCGCATCCAGCCGCGCGCCGGAATGGTGAAGTCGGAGTTGATCCATAAAGCGCCGCGCGAAAGCCGGGGCAGCAGTCCCTCAATCAACAAGCGCAGATCCGCATCGCCGAAGCAGTCGAGAAAGAAATGCGTGACGACGGCGTCGTACATAAGGTGGGGAAGCGGCACGGTGAGCGCGTCCGCGTGATGCCACTGCACGCGCTCGGGTGAGGTTGACTTGAGGGCAGCGACCCGCGCCTGCGCAAGGCGAATCATGCCGCCGCTGCAGTCCACCGAATCTATCGAGAGGTGCGGATGCGCGGCGAGAAGGCGCGCGAGAAAGCGGCCGTCACCATCGCCGAGGATGAGTACGCGCTGAGAGTTGCGCAACGCGGCGATGTGCAGAAAGCGCGTCTGCTCGAGCAGCGGGCCGAAGGACGCATACTCCATCCACCTGTAAGCACGCGCGACGCGGCTGAAATCTGCCGTCACCTGGCAATCCGTAACAGCCAGGGCACAAAAAGGATGGGGGTGAGGAGGACGGCGTCAGCTGCGACGCGGAAAGTCAGCGGAAGCATTCGATTGCGAATCCTGCAGAGGACTGCGAGCAGGGACGCGCTCAAGGCGATGGAGAGAAAAAGGAAAGGCGGGCTCGAAGCTAAGCGGGAGAGTGCGAGTCCAAGCGAGACCATTGCCAGCACGACGAGAAACAATTCACACTGCATCATCGAGTCTGCGCGATCGCTGTCTGGACCTTCAGCGCTTTCGATGGCCAGGCAGTTGAGCCCGCAGAGGGCGGCAAAGCAGAGCGCCGGGATGAGCTGATCAGCGGGATGCAAAGCGAACGTGGCTGCGGGAATCGCAACCGCAAATGAGAAAATCAGCCCGACGATCGCTTCCTTGGAAGGCGATTGTCGCAGAGCAGCAAGTCTCGATACGGGGAGATGAATGGCTGCGAAATAGACGATGACAAAGGCCGCGAGAAAAAGTTCGCGGCGAATTATTCCGTCCGACAGACCGCGAACCGCGACCCAGGCCAATGTGAGAGCCGCTGCGCCGAGTCCCGCAAGCAGAGCCGGGGCATGGCGTGCATGAAACCAGTGACGATCGCGGAGAGCTCCTGGGCACCCGCCGCGTTGCGCGCGTCGCACATCGAGCAGACGATCGCCGACGTAGATTGTCCATGTCACTAGCGCCAGAGCCAGCGGCGCATAAAGCGGAAGCTTGACGCTTGCAGAAGCGGCGAAGGCACAGGACCAAACTACGGCGACGGTTGGCGCATCCAGAGACGACAGGTGCCAATACGCGTAGAGCGGCGCGCGTGTTGCGGAAGCGCGGATTGCCTCGGCATGCGCTGACATCTTCTTTTCACTTTAGAAGATGTGGGCAGCGAGCGCCGTGCCGCGGAGAAAGCCGGGTTTACACGCTGACAATTTTTGTGCGACGAGCGGCGGCTTTTCGCGGCTTGTGGCCATTTTGAGGAACCTGCTCGCCTTCCATTGACGGGGAGGCGGCCAGCGAGAACGAATCTCTCTCCGAAGCAGCCGCGACAATTTCTTGAGTCGATTGCAGCGCCTCACTGCGACGTAGCCTCGTCTCTTCCGGTGTCGTGGGAATACTGTCGGCCGAAGTCTTGCCTTCGGCGACGCGCATGAAAAAATCCTGCGCGTTGAAGCCGCTCGTCTTGCGAGTGTGAATGTGCGGATAGCTGCCGTCCGATAACATGAGGCGCGCCTTGGTGTCGTCGGCGAGGTAGGCGGCGAGAATTTCTTCACGAATGCGGCGACGCAGGCCAGCGTCCTTGATCGGAAAAATAGTTTCGCAGCGCTCGAAGAAATTGCGAGGCATCCAGTCAGCGCTGCCGCAGAAAATTTCTTCCTCGCCACCGTTGGCAAAACAGTAGACGCGGCTGTGTTCGAGAAAGCGGCCGACGATGGAGCGGACGCGGATATTCTCGCTGAGTCCCTTGACGCCGGGGCGGAGCGCGCAGATGCCGCGGACGATGAGGTCAACCTGAACGCCGTCGCCGGAAGCCTTGTACAGCGCGTCGATCACGCTGTTTTCGAGCAGCGAATTCATCTTGGCAATGATCCGGGCGGGGCGACCGGCGCGGGCATGTTCGGCTTCGCGTTCGATGAGATGAATCTGCGCTTGCGCCAAAGTGAGCGGCGCGACCTGCAGCGGCGCGTAGTCATCGCGCTCGGCGTGAGCGGTCAGGTAATTGAAGACCGAGTGGACCGCGGAAGTGATGGCTGGGTCCGCCGTGAGCAAGCTGAGGTCAGTGTAAAAGCGCGAGGTGACCGGGTTGTAATTTCCGGTGCCGAGATGAGCGTAGCTGCGCGTGATGCCGTCCGGATCGCGCCGAACGATCAGCGCGAGCTTGCAATGCGTTTTTAATCCGACGATGCCGTGGAAGACCTGGACTCCGGCGTCCTCAAGATTGCGCGCCCAGCGAATGTTGGAGGCCTCGTCGAAGCGCGCCATCAATTCGACGACGACGGTGACCTCGGTCGACTGCGCGGCTTCGATGAGCGCTTGAAAGATGGAGGAGTCGGCGCTGGTGCGATAGAGCGTCTGCTTGATGCTGACGATGCGCGGGTCCTCCGATGCGGACTCGATGAAGGCGACGACGGGATCGTAGGAGTCGTAAGGGTGATGCAGCAGAACGTCGCCGCGGCGGAGCTCGTCAAACATGTCTGTAGATTGGCGATGCAGGCGGAATTCGCGCGGGATGAACGGCGGGAATTTCAGTTTCGGATTCGGCGTTTCGCTATGCAGGTTCATCAGCCGGTTCAAATTGACCGGACCGTTGGTGCGAAAAACCTGCCACTCATCCAGCTCGTAGTTCATGCGCAGCTGCTCGACGATTTCGGGATGCGCATCGCTGTCGATCTCCAGACGAACGGCGTCGCCCTTGCGGCGATTGTGTAACTCAGCGCGGACACTTTCCAGCAGGCTGCGCGATTCCTCTTCCTGCAGGTACAAATTGCTGTTGCGAGTGACGCGGAAGGCGGCGGTGGCGAGGACGTCATATCCGCGATACAGCGCCTTGGCCTGGGCCTCGATGAGGTCGTGCAGGAAGAGATAGTTCGTCGTGCCCTCATCGGACGGCAGCTTGACCAGGCGCGGCAGGGAGCGCGGCACGGTGACGACGCCAAGGACCGGGCCGGGCGAGCCTTTGCGTTTGCGCTTGAGTAGCAGCGCGACGCAGAGCGCCTTGTTGAGGACCCGCGGAAATGGGTGCGCCGGATCGATGGTGACGGGAGTCAGCAGAGGGTCAACCTCGGCTTGATAGAAGGCAGTGGCGAACTCGCGCTGGTCGTTGTCGAGCTCATCCCACAGCAAAACGTGGATGCCGTGATGGGAGAGTTGGGGAAGAAGCTGCGCGTTCCAGCAGTCATATTGCGCGGTGACGAATTCATGCACGCGGCCCTTCAGAAGTTCGAGAGTCGAGTTGAGCGTATGGCCGCCGGCGTCCGTCGCGTTGTGACCTTCTTCCAGCCGCTGCATGATGGATGCCAGGCGAATTTCGAAGAATTCATCGAGATTGCTGGCGGTGATGGCGAGAAATTTGACGCGCTCGAGCAGCGGATTGGAGGCGTCCTGCGCCTCTTCGAGGACGCGGCCATTGAATGAAAGCCAGGACTCATCGCGATCGATGAACCTGCTTTGGACGGGTGCGGTGCGTTTGGCGGCTGCTTTGGTGGACTTCATAGAACGGACAGTTCCCAGCCACCAAGCATACCGAAAAGTGCCGCACGAATGATGAATTCTCCGCCACAGGTACTTCGGACAAGGTGGATGTGGCGGCAACTGGCTACAATGAATGGGAGACGCGGTCGCGATGCAGAGGGTTTGGCAGCGCGGCAGTCAAAGTGCCTGTTTTTCGTCAGTTGAGAATCGCGTGGGAGCGCCGCCGGCAAAAGTTTTTGCACTCCCGGACGAGTCTGGAACATCCATAGGTTTGAAAATTACCGATAGCTGATCTTTTAAGGGAGAGAGTCTCCAGTCTTGCGTTTTATTTCCACGTTTCCAGTCACGGCGGTTCGCGTCGCCGCCATGGGCCTGGCTCTTTGCGGAGCCGAGGCGTATGGCCAGTTTGTGTCCAACGCGCAACCGCTGCCGGCTGCCCAGGCCAATACTTCGACCACCCAGAGCACAAGCGGATCGCAGCAGAGCAACACTCCTTACCAGGGAAGCGTGGTCAAGGAGAAGGCGACGGCCGGGCAGCTGTCCCTCAGTTTGCAGGATGCGATCGAGCGCGGCTTGAAATATAACCTCGGCTACATTTTGCAGAATGAAGCCCAGCTGGGCGCCAGCGGACAGCGGCTGCAAGCGCTGCAGACCTTGCTGCCAACGGCGCAAGGCGGCGCGAGAATAACGGTCGCGCAGACTGACCTTGCGGCGGAGGGACTGCGCATTACCGGCTTTCCGAAAGTGATTGGACCCTACGGCTCGGTGGACTTTCGCGCATCGGTCGTCATGTCGCTGCTGAATCTGCCGGCGCTGCAGAACTATCTTGCGGCGCGACACAATTTTCAGGCGGCGAAGCTCTCGGTCCAAGATGCACGCGACATGGTGGTGCTGGCGGTCGGCAACGCTTACCTCACGGTGATCGCCGACCAGGCCCGGGTGACCAACGCGGGCGCGCAGGTCAGGTCGACAAAGACTTCGCTCGACCAGGCGGTGGCCAACCACACGGCGGGGACTTCGCCGTTGCTCGATGAACTTCGAGCCCGGGTGGACTACCAGACCCAGGAGCAGACGCTGATTCAGGCGCAAAATCAGTTACAAAAAGACAAGATCGCGCTGGCGCGAGCCATCGGCTTGCCGCTGGAGCAGGAGTTCGTGCTGTCGGACAGTGTGCCGTACACGCCGCTGGACAACATCACCGCGGACGAGGCGGCCAAGCAGGCGCTGGCGCATCGCAAAGATCTCGCTGCCACACGGCAGCAGGCGGCTGAGGCCTCCAGCATTGCCACGGGCGCGCATGAAGAGCGTCTGCCGTCCGTTGGATTCACTGGCGATTATGGAGCGACCGGCATCAATCTCGCGGACCTGCATGGATCGGGCGAGGCGATTGGGCAGGCGAACGTGCCGCTGTTTGAAGAGG
>Ga0302326_10033121_pt1 | contig 10275 bp, 9 predicted proteins | sample Palsa_T0_3_FD_202264 | JGI IMG/M metagenome (GOLD analysis project Ga0302326, IMG submission 202264) | Peat permafrost microbial communities from Stordalen Mire near Abisko, Sweden - Palsa_T0_3 | ecosystem: Environmental > Terrestrial > Soil > Palsa > Peat permafrost | place: Sweden: Abisko... | reverse complement strand
CGGCTGATTGATGGTCGCCATGACGCCCAGGTTCATCAACACCTTGATGACCTCCGTCGCCTTGACCGCCATCTTCTGCGCAAGCTCGGCGACCGTGATCGTGCCGCCGATCGCAACTTCCCGCCGCACGGGTGCGGTCGGCATCTCAAATCCGTGCGGTGCCTCGGAGCCGACGCCGACGGTGCGAGCCTTCAGGCGGCGCTTCTTCTTGTAACGTGAACTGACGTCGCCCGCGACGTGCAGCTCCTGGCGGCCGTAGCGAGTCTGCTTGTCGTCCACCTCTTCGGCGGCGACCACAGCCTCGACGACGCGCGGACGCGCCGGTTCAGGCGGCGCGCGGCGCTGCTCGCGCTCGCGTCGCTCTGCTTCCTCGCGGGTGCGGACCTCCGCTAAGCGGCGCGCCTCATCCTGCGACTTCTTGCGGTTGAGCTCTTCTTCCGCGCGGCGCCGATTCTCCATGTCGAGGCGTTCGCGCTCGCGCCGCTCGTTCTCGAGCCGATCCGCTTCACGACGTTCCGCATCGAGCGCCTCGCGGCGCTTCACATCGATCTCTTCCTGCTGGTGGCGGGCCTGCTCCTCGAGCACATCGCGCTTGATGTAGGTGCGCTTGCGGCGTACTTCTACATTTACGGTGCGGGCGCGCCCCTGGACAGTGGCGAGCTTCAACTCGCTTTGCGTCTTTCTCTTCAGGGTGATCTTGCGCGGCGAGCCACCATCCTCCTCGCTGCCATGGCTGCGGCGCAAATGCGTCAGCAGCTCAAGCTTCGCATCGTCGCTGATGCGATCATCCGGGCCGCCGACCTTGATTCCCGCCTGGTCAAGCTGCACGAGCAGCCGATCCACCGGCACCTTCAGAACTTCCGCAAATTGTGAAACTGTTACTTCTGCCATGCGCTCAATCCTCGACCCCCATCAATGGCTTGCTTCGAACCAGGGCGCGCGCGCGGTCATGATAAGCTTGCCGGCCTCATCGCTCGCGAGCCCCTCGATGTCGGCGAGATCGTCGATCGACTGATCCGCCAGATCCTCACGCGTGCGCACACCGCGACGCGCAAGCGCCAGTGCCAGATCCGGGCTCATCCCTTCGAGCAACAGCAAATCATCCGCCGGCATGGATTGATCCAGAGTCTCCTCGCTTGCAATCGCCTGAGTCAGCAGCACGTCGCGCGCGCGGTTGCGCAGCTCCTTGACGATGTTGGCATCGAACTCCTGGATGGAAATGAGTTCCGCCTGCGGAACATAGGCCACCTCCTCGATCGTCGAGAATCCCTCCTGCGCCAATATCGTCGCGACGTCCTCGTCGACGTCGAGCTGCTTCATGAAAAGTTCGACCAGGCCGCGCGCCTCGGTCTCGCTCTTCGCCTCTGCATCCGACTCGGTCATGATGTTGAGGTCCCAGCCGCTCAACTGGCTTGCAAGCCGGATGTTCTGCCCGCCACGGCCGATCGCCTGCGAGAGTTTGTCCTCGGCGACCGCGATATCCATGCTGTGGGACTCCTCGTCCACCACGATCGACAGGACTTCCGCGGGTGACATCGCATTGATGACAAACTGCGCAGCATTCGCATCATGCGGAATGATGTCGACCCGTTCGCCGGCAATTTCATTCGACACTGCCTGCACGCGCGAGCCGCGCATGCCGACACAGGCGCCCACCGGATCGATGCGCGGATCATTGCTCTTCACCGCGATCTTCGCGCGCACGCCCGGATCGCGCGCGGCGCCAAGGATCTGGATGAGACCCTGGCCCACTTCGGGAACCTCAAGCTTGAACAGCTCGACCAGAAACTCCGGCGCCGTGCGCGTCAGAAACAGCTGCGGCCCGCGTGGCTCGGAGCGCACGTCCTTCAAGAACGCCTTCACCCGGTCCTGCGGCTTTGCCTGCTCGCGCGGGATCATCTCGGTGCGCGGCACGAAGCCTTCGGCATTGCTGCCCAGATCCACGTAGATGCCGTTGCGGTCGACGCGCTTGACGACGCCGCTTACGAGCTGGCCGACGCGGTCGCGGTATTGCTCGACCACCTGTGCGCGCTCGGCCTCGCGCACCTTCTGCACGATCACCTGTTTCGCCTGCTGGGCGGCGATGCGGCCGAAGGCGACCGACTCCATCGGCTGCTCTACAAAACCACCCGGCTCGACCGCGGCATCGATGTCGCGACCATCCTCAAGACGCAGCTCCCGCTCCGGAACTTCAAGTTCGGTTGAATCGTCGGCGAATACCTTCCAGCGACGGAAAGTCTCGTAATCGCCGGTCTTGCGGTCGATCGCCACACGCGCATCGAGCTCCTCGCCGTATTTCTTGCGGGTAGCCGACGCGAGCGCCGCCTCGAGCGCTTCGAAAATGATCTCCTTATCGACGCCCTTCTCGTTCGAGACGGCGTCAACGACCATCAGAATTTCCTTGTTCACTACCTTACCTCCACCGCAGGCCCTAAGAGCCTACGGGGCAAGCTTTGCTTTGCCGATTTCGCGAAACTGCACGCTCACCGTCTCGTTCTCGACGCTAAGCGCGATACCTTCATCCTCGACCGCCGCGAGGCGCCCCGTATAGCGGCGGCGACCCCCCTCGCGGGGCACCTTCAATTCAACCCAGACACGCGCACCGATAAACCGATCGAAGTGCGCCCGAGTCCGCAGCACCCGGTCAAACCCCGGCGAGGACACTTCCAAGGTGTACGCCGTCGGGATTGGATCCTCGACATCCAGAAGCGCCGAGACCTCGCGACTCACACGCTCGCAATCCTCGACCCGCACGCCGCCGGCGCGATCCACGTAAATCCGCACCAGGCCTGCACTCAATTCCAGGTCCACCAACTCGCAGCCGAGTTCGACCACCAGAGGCTCAATGAGGGCAATGAGCCGCTCTCGCAAGATCCCGCTCATCCCCGCCGCCCCTGGCCCGAAAACCCCGCCACAAAAAATAAAAGCCCCACGGGGGGCTTTCCGCACGATCAGTTGGAGGCGCCCAGCCCGGCCTACCCCACGCACAGCGCGTGGCTGCCCGAGCATCCCCGCCCGTCCCCCCATTATCCGGGAGACTCTCTCCAATTCCCCCATTAGGGGGCCGCCTATTCTAACGAAGTCCGGCTGCCAGCGAAACCGGAACTGCATTGCGGCTACGCATCATCTGCATTGTGGCCGCACACAAGGGCTGGGTTGCTGGTAGAGTCTGCGTTCAGATTCGAAGACCAAGAGGCGACCCGTGTCCCAAAGCGCCCATCACCGCCGCTCAGAGCTGCTTCTCTTTGCGCGCAACTTCGTGAAGCACCCGAGGATGCTCGGCTCGCTCATTCCCAGCTCGCGTTTTCTCATCGACGAGGTCCTGCAGGCCGTCGACTGGGCGAACGCCCGCGTCATTGTCGAATACGGACCGGGCGTGGGGACCTTCACCGCCGAGGTGCTGCGCCGGATGCGCCCCGATGCGACCTTGATCGCGATCGAGACCAACACTGATTTCGTGCGCTTCCTGAAGAACTCCATCGCCGACCCGCGCCTGAAGGTCGTGCACGACTCCGCCGAGCGCACCGATAAGGTGCTGCAGGAGCTTGGACACCTTAAAGCCGATTACGTCATCTCCGGAGTGCCGTTAGGGTCCATGCCGCCAGAACTGCGCCGCGGCATTTTGAACACGACACACGCTGTGCTTGATCCGCGCGGCAGCTTCCTCGTCTATCAATTCACGACCCGGGTGCTGCCGGACTTGCAGCGGATCTTCAGGCTCGTGGAGCGGCGCTTCGAGCCGTTCAACATCCTGCCCGCGCAGGTGTTCTTCTGTCAGCCGCGCTCCGCCTGAGGTAAGGCCCGGCGCCGCGCTTCAGGCGCGGATCGGCTTTGCATAGCGGCTAAGTTCAATGCCGTTGCCAATCGGCACAGTCACGCTTTCAATCCCTGGCTTGAGCTTGACAGTAGTGACGTACAGCGCCGTGACCGCCGCCGAGGCGGCAGGCGCGAGCACATTGTCGGCCGCGAGCAGCGCGCCGGATCGCAGCCGCGGATAAAGTCGTTCGAACACGGGCACGTACAGATCCTTCCACAGATCGATCAAGACAAAGTCGATCGGTTCATCCAGCATCTCGATGCTCGCGAGCGCATCCCCGACTTTGAATTCGACGTAGCTTGCAAGATCCGCCTGACGCAACCGCTTCTTTGCGTAGTCGACCTTGGCCTCGGCCAACTCCAGACTGATCACCTTGCCGCCGGTTACGCGCGCGGCCTCGGCGAGCCAGATGGTCGAGTAACCATATGATGTGCCGACCTCGACAATGCACTGGCTGTGCGAGCTCTTGATGAGCAGGTTCAGGAACTGGCCGGCCGGCGCCCCCACCGGCAACAGAAATTCATCTTTGCGACGGTCAAATTCCGCCTCGCTAAGATCGCGTGTCGTCTCACGTTCGCGCGCCATGCGCTCTTCGTACTCGCGCAGTACCTTGGTGACTAATGCATCCATCAAAAAGCCATCCTAATGATCGGTTTCATGTTCATCCGCGCGCGCCGCTGCCGTCAGCGCGCGGTACTGCGCCGCACTCATGCGTGGCAAGAGGCGCACGAACGCGACGATGTCCCAGATCTTCGCATCATCATGCGTCCGCCCCCAAGCGGGCATTCCTGTCATCTTGATCCCGTGCTTGATCACCCAGAAGGCGACCCGCGGGTCGATCTGCTGCGCGCTAAGATTCGGCGGCTGCGGCTCAAGTCCCGCGCGGATCTCGCTCACCGTGATTCCCGGAGCCAAGTGGCAGTCTACACACATGGCGCTGTAGTGCTCCGCACCTTCCTGCACGCTTGTCGGGTCATCAAGCGGCGGCACGCGGATGTCGTGCGCACGCCGTTGAATGGATTTCTCGCGCAGGATGCCGATGAGCGCACGGGTGGCGGCCGTATGCGGTACGTCCGCCGCCACATCGTAGGCGCCCGAGAAGACCAATAGCACGAGCAGTACCGCGAGCGCGATGAGGGTTGCGCACACTATGATGAGTTTCTTCAATTCATCACGCCCCTAGAGCCAAACGCGCAGGCCGATCGCGAACTCAAGCTCGTTCGGATTACCCCCGGCGGCGCGCAGCAACGTTGCGGTGCCACCCAGATGCCGCGCCCACACAAGGCCCGCATACGGCGCCCACTCGCGATCGAGCTCGTAGCGCAGACGCAAGCCCAGTTCCAAGTCCGAAAGACCCGCGCCGATGCGCCGCGCGCGGTCCGCTTCGCCATAGAGATTCATTTCCGCTTCGCTTTGCAGGATGAGCCGCTGCGTGAACAACAGTTCGTACTCGAGTTTAAGTCGCGCTGCCGTGCGCGACGCCTCTCCCCCGTAAACGGTGGCTTCGACATTGACTCCCTGCGGAGCAAGTCCCCGCACGCCAAACGCGGCCCAGCTGCGTTGCGGTCCGACACCCAGGTCCTGACGCGCTCCGACATCGGCACTCCACCAGCGCGCGATGACATGGTCCCAAAAAAGCTCGACGCGCGCATCCTCAGTGCTGCGCGCGTACGCCTCGCTCTCGCTTCTCGCCCACAGTTTGTTGTAGTCACCGCCGTACCAGCCCTCCCCCTGCCACACTGCCGCGCTCTGCCCGGCGATCCTGCGCCACTCGAGCTGATCGAGCCACAGCATTGCAACCGCCTGTGTGTCGTCCATTTCCATCGCCTGCGCCATTTGCGAGTAGTCCATGGAAGGCGCGGGCGCGCTCTGCGCTTCCGAGGCGAAGGCGCCCTGCGCCAGCGCAGATGCCAGCACCCCGAGCAGGCCTGCGATCTTCACCGCCCTCAACCGGCACTCAAAGCCGCATCGCCAGGCGCGACTGTGACCTGTCGGAACATTCCCGCTTCCATGTGATACAGCAGATGACAGTGAAAGGCCCACTCTCCCAACGCTCCCGCCGTCAGGCGATAGGTCAACTTCTGCCCCGGCCGCACGACCACCGTGTGCTTGCGAACCTGGAAGGCGCCATCGGGTGACTCGATCTCACTCCACATGCCGTGCAGATGAATCGGGTGCGTCATCATGCTGTCATTCACGAGCGCAATGCGCAGGCGTTCTCCGTGTACGAAGCGCAGCGGCTGCGCCTCGGAGAACTTCCGACCATCAAATGACCAGATGAAACGCTGCATGTGGCCGGTGAGGTGCAGTTCGATCTCGCGCCCCGGAGGCCGCTCATCGAGCGCGCCGCCCAGGGTGTGCAGATCCGCGTAGCTCAAGACACGCCGACCGTTGTTGCGCAGGCCGACCCCGGGATCATCGAGCCGTGTGTCAGGTTCGCTCACCTGCATGTCGACCGCGGGATTGCGATCGAACCGTCCGCCCGGCGGCTTCATTCCCGCCATGCCGCCCATGCTGCTTCCCATATCGGCCATCGTCAGGAGCGGACGCGTGTCGAGCGCCGGAATCCTGGCGCGCTCCCCGGCGCGCGGCGCGAGGGTACCGCGCGCGTAGCCTGAGCCGTCCATCGATTGAGCGAAGATCGTGTACGGTTCCTCGCGCTGAGGTTCAACTATGACATCGTAGGTCTCCGCCGTGCCGATGCGAAACTCCTCCACCTCGACCGGTTCGACGTCCTGCCCGTCGGCGGCCACCACGCGCATCGCAAGACCCGGAATGCGTACATCGAGGAAACTCATCGAGGAGCCATTGATGAAGCGCAGTCGCACGCGCTCGCCGCGACGAAATTCGCCGGTCCAGTTGGCTTGCGGCGTGAGGCCATTCATCAAATAGGTGTAGCTGTAGCCGGACACATCCAGAAGATCGGTGGGGTTCATCCGCAGCGCACCCCACATGCGCCGCTCGGCGAGGGTGGCGCGCAGGCCGCGCGCACGCACGTCGCAGAGAAAATCCGCCACCGTCAGTTGGGCGAAGTTGAAATACTCGCTATTGCGCTTGAGCGTCGCAAAAATGTGCTCGGGATCCTCGTCGGTCCAATCCGAGAGCAGCACCGTGTAGTCACGATCCGCCGCGTGGCGCTCCCCCGCGGCGGGTTCGATGATGATCGGGCCGTAGAGTCCGGTTTGCTCCTGAAAGCGCGAGTGGCTGTGATACCAATAGGTACCGGACTGCTGCACCCGAAATTGGTAGGCAAACTCAGCCCCCGGAGCGATACCCGCAAAACTCAAGCCCGGCACGCCGTCCATATTGGCCGGCAGAATGAGGCCATGCCAATGGATGGAGGTGGGCGTCGGCAGGCGATTTTTGACCCGCAAGGTGATGACATCACCTTCGCGCCAGCGCAGCAGCGGCGCCGGCAGCTCACCGTTCACGACGGTTGCGAGGCGCCGCCGCCCTGTAAAATTGACCGGCAGGGTGGCTATTTCAAGGTCAAACCGCGTGCCCGACAGTTCGCTGCGCTTGCGCGCATCGAATCCGAACGCGCGCGCGCCGGGCAGCGCGAGTGCGGCCACGCCGCCGGCGAGGCCCTGCACAAAGCGGCGCCGCGAACCGCGGCTATCGCGGCTCACGCGCCACGGCGGCTGTAATCATGCGACCTTCCATCGGCGACATTGTCCGCAAATTATCCCGGCGGGCGCAATCCGCACCGCGCCGCGTCATTGCGAGCCGCTACAATCGCGCACGGCCATCACCCTGCGCGGCGCGATGCCTGATAGTCCGATGAATTCTCAAGACCTGGTGCCTCCTCGCATGCCATCCAGGCGCGCATCCCTTGCGCTCGTCCTCGTGCTGCTCGCGCCGCTGTGGGTCCTCGGGATGTTTGACCGCGGATTGTGGACCCCGGATGAGCCGCGCGAAGCGGACATTGCCTGGCGCATGAGCATCCAGCCGCAGCACGTTCTTCCGGAGCTCGCCGGCACGCCGTTTCTTGAGAAGCCGCCGTTGTCGTATTGGCTCTCGGCCGCGGCGATCGCGACATTCGGCAGCTCGGCGGCCGCGGCCCGGGTACCCAATCTCTTCTACGCGCTCATCACCACGCTCGCCATCGGCCTGCTCGGCTTCGCGATGGAGGGTACCGGGGTGGCGATCGTGGCGGCTCTCATCGCAGGCTCGGCGCTCATCGCCTATCGCGTCGCCGTCTGGCTTGCGCCGGATGCGGGGTTGCTCGCCGGGAGCGCCGTTGCGCTCCTGGGCGCCTATTACGGCTACACCTCGCCCGGGCGCTTGCGCAAGCTTCTGGGTTACTTGCTCATGCATTTCGGTGCGGCGTTGGGCTTCATGGCGAAAAGCGCGCCCGGCTTTATTGTTCCGGCACTCGCGCTCTTGACGCTGATCGTTTGGGAGCGACGCTTCACGGAACTTGTGCGCTGGGAGCTGTACGCGGGCGTGCTGCTGCAGGCCATGCTGATCGGGCCCTGGATCGTTGCGGTCGCGCACACACCCCACGGCGCCGAGTCGCTCAGGGTGCTCTTCTGGGACAACCTTGCGGGGCGCTTCGCCGCAGTACCGGCCGCAGCGGGCCACGACTACTCGCAAGGCCACGTGAACTGGCGGGGAAAGTATTGGGTCGAGCTGCCCGTCTATCTCCTGCCCTGGACACTGCTGGCCGCTGCGGGATTGCGCCGGGCGTGGCGGGAAGTGAAGAGCGCTCCTGCGACCATGGGCGGCGCGCGGCCGACCGCCTGGCGATTTTCACTCTGCGCCTGCCTGCCCTTCCTCCTCTTGCTGTCCATTGCCGCCACGGCGCGCGACGTTTATGCAGCCCCGGCCATCCTGGGTTTCGCCCTGCTCATTGGCCTGTGGTCGAAGAGTCTGCATGAGCATGCCTCGGCCTGGGATGAGCTGTCCCTGCGCGCCACCCGGGGCATCGTCGCCATTGTCACCTGCGCTCTCGTGACCGCGCTCGGTATTCTCGCCGCCGCCGAGGCGCCCTCGCCGGGGCGCAGCCGGGTATTCGCACTCGCTCTCGCCGTGCTCTTCGTCGGCATCGTAGCGCTGCGCTGCGCCGCGCGGCGGCAGCGTGAAAAAGAATACCGCGCCAGCGTCATTGCGACCTACGCAGCCTACGCCGCAGCGCTCGTTTTGAGTGGCTGCTTCATTTTCCCAAACGTCGATCGCTGGCAGGATCTGGCGGCCCTCGGGCGGCGCATACAAACCGATTCGGCGGCCTACGATCTTGCGGTGCTGAATCCGGATGAGACGACGATCGCAATGCTCGATTTTCGGCTGCGCACCGCGTTCACGCCGCTCGTGGCGGCGCCCGCCGACATCGCATCGGTGGTCGCTGACTGGATCAGGACCCATGGCGGCCGAGGCGAAGTTCTTACCATGCTGCCGGGCCACGCGCCGGGGGACGTCACGCGCTTGCTCGCGCGCTGGCATCCGTTCGCGCCATCGGGCGATGGGCTCGCCGGCGCTCTGCAAGACGCCGGCATCGCACGCATCAGGGCGCGCTATGAGTTGCCGCAGGGACGGCGCTACGCGCTGCTCGCTGCGCCCGAGAAATAACAACCGCGGCTCGGGCCCCCGTCAGGCCTTTTTGATGAATTTCAAAGATGCGGAATTCATGCAATAGCGCAGGTGCGTCGGCGGCGGCCCGTCATCAAACACGTGGCCCAGATGCGCACTGCACTCACCGCAGGCCACCTCGCTGCGGGTCATGCCCAGGCTGTTGTCGACCGCGGTTCTGACATTCTCTTTGGCGATCGGTGCCCAGAAACTCGGCCACCCCGTTTTTGAGTCGTATTTGGTGTCGGAGCTGAAGAGCGCGTTGCCACAGCAGATGCACCGGTACAGACCCTTCGCGTACAGATGGTCGTACGGCCCGCTGAATTGCGGCTCGGTGCCGGCTTGACGCGTGATTTCGAACTGCAGCGGAGTCAGCTGCGCGCGCCACTGCGCGTCGCTCTTCACCACCTTGGGCACTTGCGCGGCACGCAGCTTCACGCCCTGGTCGTCGAACAGGATGATGTTCACGAGCGCAGCGTCGGGAGCGGCGTACGCCAAGTTGAAGAGCCCGCCCCTGCCGCTCGGCGTCAACACGAGGGCCGCCATCGACAACGAACCCGATAACAGTGTGCGTCGCGCGATCATCGGTACAGCTCCGGAAATTCCGTCTTCAGATTCTCGACCTTCGGCGCGTCGTTGTACACGATGTATAGATCATGCGGGTGGCGGCGCGCGTAGTCCTGGTGGTAGTCCTCGGCAGGATAGAAAGCCTTAAGCGGTGTGACTCGTGTGACGATCGGGCGCGGGAAGGCGTTCGCTTGCCGCAGTTGTGCAAGATAGGCCTCGGCCACGCGCTGCTGTTCGGCATCGGCGTAGAAAATCACCGAGCGATACTGAGTTCCGGTATCCGGCCCCTGCCGATTAAGTTCGGTCGGATCGTGCCCGACCTG
>Ga0302326_10033120_pt1 | contig 10276 bp, 9 predicted proteins | sample Palsa_T0_3_FD_202264 | JGI IMG/M metagenome (GOLD analysis project Ga0302326, IMG submission 202264) | Peat permafrost microbial communities from Stordalen Mire near Abisko, Sweden - Palsa_T0_3 | ecosystem: Environmental > Terrestrial > Soil > Palsa > Peat permafrost | place: Sweden: Abisko... | reverse complement strand
GACCAACAAGCCTGCCAACCTCGCAGAGTTCCTATCCGCCGCCGAGAAGCCGGTGCCGTTGCCGGTCGAGACCGTCGCGGCGATTCTGGAGCTTCACCGATCGTGGTCAGAAGACCACGACCGATTCGCGAAGCCCTGGTCGATGTGAGCCGGGCTTAGCTAGGCGCTCTTGAACAGCCAGATGTGGGCGCCGGCTGGATCATGGATGAGAGCCATGCGGCCAACCGTTGGGACGTCCATGGGTCCGTGGACGAGAGTTGCGCCGTGCTCCTTACAGAGCTCAATCTTAGCGTCCACGTCGTCCACGCTCAGATAGGTCGCCCAGTGGGGAGGAACGTTCTCGAGGTGAGGCACCTCGGTCGTCCCGAGCAGGCCACAAACGGGCGCGCCACCCCGGGTTAGCATCGTATATGTCATGCCCCCACCCATGTCCATCGAGGTGCTCCCGAAGTCGAGGCAGGTGGTATAGAACTCGATCGCTTCCGCGGATTTCGGCGTGTACAGCTCATGCCACACAAAATTCGATCCCTGATTGAGTGCAGCCTTCGTTGCCTGGTTTTCGTCCATCGCACAATGATACAGGAATGATGTTGACGGCGCGAGACACTAGGTCGGAAAGCCTTGACAGGCCTCTTCCTGTCACAGTATTGAGCGATGATTGCAGCGGTGTTTCCCGGTCAAGGAAGCCAGAAGCCCGGCATGGGCAAGAGTCTGGCCGATAAGTTTTCGACGGCCAACTCGGTTTTTGATATCGTCGGATCTGCGGCCGGGACCGACATGCGCGCCCTGTGCTGGGAGACGGACGAGGAGACGCTGAGGGAGACCCAGAACGCCCAACTGGCGCTCTACACGTGCTCCATGGCGGCGTGGGCAGTTCTCACGGAGGGAGGTCTTCTGCCGAACGTCGTGGCCGGGCATAGTGTGGGTGAATATGCGGCGTTGGTCGCCGCCGGCGTGTACGCGATCGACGACGGCGCACGTTTGGTTCAGATCAGGGGCTCGCTCATGGCGGAGGCGGGCAAAACCAGCCCGGGCGCCATGGCGGCCGTACTTGGCCTTGAACGAGAGGCATTGGAACAGGCTTGCGAGGCGGCAGAGGGCACGGTCGTGATCGCGAACGACAACTGCCCTGGACAGCTTGTAATCAGCGGCGAGGCGGAAGCGGTTCGGCGAGCATCACAGGTAGCAAGTGAACTGGGAGCGAAGCGGGTGCTCCCACTCAACGTGAGCGGCGCATTTCATAGCCCCCTCATGGAAGTGCCGGCACGGCACATGCGCGAGGCTCTGGATGGGATCACCCACCACCACCTCCATCGAAAGGTCTTCATGAACGTGACGAGCGAGCCGCTCCTTGACTCTTATGATGCAGCGAGCCTACTTGAGCGGCAGCTCATGAGCCCGGTCCGCTGGACGGAGTCGGTCCAACACATGATTCGGGACGGGGTCACCCGATTCGTCGAGCTCGGCAGCGGCGAGGTGCTATGTGGCCTTGTCAAGCGGATAGACCGTGGGATCCCGTCATCGGCTATCGACTCGGCGGACGCTGCTGAATCCTGGCTGGCGGTCGCATCCGGCAATTGATTTCTTAACCGATCTACAATCGGCCCGGATGCGATTTCAAGACAAGATCGTTGTAGTCACGGGCGCCAGCCGGGGGATAGGACGGGGCATCGCCGAGGCGTTCGCAGCAGAGGGCGCCACGGTAGCATGCGTCGCCACGAGCCTTGCCAACGCATCGGGCACGGCCGAGGCGATCGGCGGGAGGGCGGCGCCTTTCGCTTGCGATGTTTCGTCGGAGGAGCAAGTCGACGCCCTCTTCGATGCAGTCGGGAAGCAATTCGGGACACCCCACGTGCTGGTCAACAATGCGGGAATCACAAAGGACGGCCTGCTCATGCGCATGAAGGACGACGACTGGAATCGAGTCCTAGAGGTGAACCTGACCGGAACCTTTCACTGCATCCGGGCGGTGTCCCGCTCGATGATGAAGGCGAGGTACGGGCGGATTGTCAATGTAAGTAGCGTGATCGGGCAAATCGGAGCAGCGGGTCAGGCGAACTATGCGGCCTCGAAGGCGGGACTCTTCGGGCTTACCAAGTCGGTGGCGAAGGAGCTTGGGGTGCGTGGGATCACATGCAATGCGGTCGCGCCCGGTTTTGTGGAGACCGACATGACCGAATCCCTTACTCAGGAGTTCAAAGACTTCGTTGTGAAGACGGCTCCGGCCGGACGCCTAGGAACGCCCGCCGATATCGCTCCCGCGATCCTGTTCTTAGCTTCGGAAGAGGCGGGTTACATCACCGGACAGACGCTTACCGTAGATGGCGGACTCACGCTCTAGGGGCCACAAGCCCCACGATCCGAACGCGCGTCCGGTGTGAGTCGTTTGGACAATTACCAATGAAAAGACTGCTTGCGCACCGGCTCTCCGGCTACCTCGACATTTCCTATGGCCGGCGGCTCTTCCTCGACCGGTCGGTGCCCGTCAAGACCAAGATGGCAGCGATGGCGGTTGGTTGCGCCGCGACGGCCGGTTTGGTTGCCCTGGAAATCCCGCTCGAGTCCGTAGTGGGAATCTTGCTGCCGTTCGTCGGAGAAGTCCTGGACGTGCTGGTAGACGGGATCGAAGTGATCGTTTTGCCCATGCTCATCGCCTCCGCCGCGCTCCCGCATCTGCTGCCAAAGCAGCGGGTTCCGAGCCGGATAATTAGACCCCGCTCCCATTTCAACACAAGCCGCTGAGCAGATCCGATCTATAGTCAAGTTGGAAATGGAGCCGCTCACTGTGATTTTCGAACCCGCCGAGGAAGGCGGGTTTACGGCTTACATCGCCGAAGTGCCAGGAGCGATCTCAGAAGGGGAAACTGAAGACTAAGCCATATAAAACGTGCTCGACGCCCTGCAAGAACTACTGGCATCTCACCGGGAAGACGCCATCAAGAAGGCGCCGTCGAACGCAGTCGTCCGGTGTCTTGAATAGGTCACTGAGAGCCCGGACGCGTATTTCTCCCTCGCGCGCCGAACCGATTGCCGGTCAGCGTTAGACATTAACGAAGACGCTCGCTATAGATCTCCTCTCTGTTCCAGGTGAGAGGCCCCTCGTGGCGCGCGAGCCCGTTTGCGAGCGCTTCGAAAGAATGAGCCCAGCCGTCCTCATGCCCGACCTCCTTGCTCAGAAGCTCGCGCAGCCATTGGTTGAGAGGCTTGTTCTCGCCGCGGGCGCGTTCACCGAGCTGTTCCAAGACCGCTTCGGGCAGAGAGATCGTCACCTTCTTCATGAAGTTAGTGTAAACGAACTCCTGCGGTCTATTAGGAGCCCATGAGCGGCATGCGGCCAAGTCGATCGCGCAATCCCACTGACAACGACTTACCGAACTCGCCCGCTATCCAGCGCTTTCAATAACTCGACAAAATCCAGCCCGCTCGGCGGCAATCTTGCACTCCCGGTTGAAACGGGCCGCACGTTGGTGCTGCGCCAGTTTTTGATCGTCGGTAAGGGGAAATTATATCGCAAAGTGGTGAGGTCGTTCCCATACTCGTCCTGCTCTCCCCAGTCGCTCACCGGCGGTTTCTTGTCCACAGTTTCATCATATGGTTCGGTGATACCACCAGCGCCTGAGAAAGCTGGCTCAACGAAAAAGCGATCGGCACTTTTTGGCCGGCTCGCCTATCCTTATCTGCGATGAGCGATGAGGAACTGGTGGGCCGGGTTCGCGCCGGCGATGTCTCCTCGTTTGAGGTTCTCATCAAGCGGTATCAGCGGCTGGTGTTCGGTGTCGCGCTCAGCAGTTTGCGAAACGCGGACGACGCCAAAGACGTGTGTCAGGACGTCTTCATCCGCGCGTTCTCAAGGCTCGGGCAACTGGCGGACGGCTCGCGATTTGGCGCTTGGTTGAGGCAGATAACGATCAACGAGTGCAGGGCTTGGGCCGCCAAGCAACACCCTCACCGCACTCTCTACGAGAATTCTGCGGCGAAGGACCCGAGGCGACTCGCGGAGGATCGAGCGGTTCTTTCGGCTGCGCTAGACGCCATCGACGAGCAGAGCCGGCTTTCAGTTGTGCTCTTCTATCTGCACGCCCACTCGATTCGCGAGATCGCCTCGCTCTTGGACGTGCCGGAGACAACGATCAAGAGCCGGTTACGAAACGCACGGGCAAAGCTGCGCAAGGAAATGGAGGACAGGTTGGAGCGAGAACTGGGCAAAGAACCCTTACCGGACGATTTCGCGGAGCGAGTGGCCCGTATGATCAAGGCGGTCGAACAAGGGGACGAAGAAACGACACGCGGTCTGCTGCGTGAAGATCCGAGATTGGTGACGGCCAGGGACGAGCGAGGAGTCCATACCGCACTTCACATAGCAGCAGAGTCTGGCAACGCTGCTTTGGTCGAACTGCTGCTTGCGAACGGGGCCGACCCAAATGCACTCGAACCGGGTGACAATGCGACGCCTTTACACTTTGCAGCGGAGCGCGGGTGGATGGAGGTCGTGAGGCAACTGGTGGCCGCCGGGACCGATCTCAACTGGGACCAAGATGTCCACGAGGGAGGGCCGCTCGGATGGGCGCTGATGTTCGGAACCAACCAGTTCGAAGTGGCGCACTACTTGATCCAGCACGGAGCCAGGATCAGCCTGTTCCCCGCTATCGCGCTGGGGCGGCTCGACCTCGTGGAAGCGATGGTGGCAGAAGACCCGAAGCTCGTCCACAAGCGTCGGTCCGAATGCGATGGTCGCAGAACCGCAATCGAATTCGCGACCGAAAAGCGCCAATTCGAAATCGGGCGATTTCTCGCCGAGCACACTCCCGAAATCACGCTTTCGGAGGGGGCGGGACTCGGTTTGACCGAACTGACACGCTCACGAATACCGGGCGGGGATCTTGGGGATGCGCTTTATACGTCGGTCGAGGCAGGTCAACTGGAAACGGCGCGCATCTTGCTGGCAGCGGGCGCCGATCCGAACACGACCCGGTTTGGAAGATCCCCTATTTTCGCTTGCCTGGACAACGAGCCGATGGCCCGCCTGTTGCTCGAGTTCAGGGCCGACCTGGAATTCAAGGACCCCCAGTGGAAAAGCACGGCGTTGGGGTGGGCCGTCTTTTTCGGGCAAGGAGCCAGCGTCAAAGTTGCGCTTAAGCTCGGAGCGCAGGTCGAGGAAAAGCTTCCCGGTCTCGCAGATTCGGGCGAGCGCGGTGAATTGCGACGCTGGAGCACCGCAACGCCCGAAGAATTTCGAGAGGTCGCCGCAATTCTGAGGCGCCATCTGGCCGAACACGGGGCGAGCTAAATCACCGCGACAGCGGGCTTGGGGCTACATCCACGCAGCGCAAGCTGGGCCGGACTCTCCCCGGTGCGTTTCCTGCCGATCTTATTGAGCAGCCGGTCGGCGTCCTGTTTCTCGTCCAGGATCTCTTCCAACAACTCGAGATCTCTTCGGAACTCCAACTGCTTGGCCCAACCGATCATCGTTGCGTAGCATGAGATTTGGTGGTGATGCGCTTTGCGCCCGGCGCAAATGAGCAGCGCGTCAAGCACCGGCCCGCGAGTCTCCAACTGGATGAGTTGCAAGGTGGAGTCGACCAAAAACCTGATCGACTCGCATCGTTTGCCCTGGGGGTTTACGCTGTGACTTCGAGCAAACTGCTGGAGCCGGCAAAAATCGTCCTGCGCCTGGACCTGCTGCTCGATAAAGGCGGCCCGCAGTTCAGGCTCGCAGGCCGCCTGGGACATCGTCCCGAGGGCCGCGACGAGATTCTGCTCCGCATTGCATAGTTCTTGAATTTGGAGCACCAGGTGCTGCTGCAATCCACTCATGTTGGGTTTCCGGGGCAGCGCCCCAACGCCGAGCGCCCCATTCATGACCTTCTTTGGGGACGACTTGTTCCATCCAGTTAGCAAGGTGACGGCTTACCAGGTGCACTAAGAAGTGGCTGGCCAGCCACATCGTTGGGCCGCACCTCCTACGCAGCGAGTCACTTATTCGGCCTGGCGGCTTCGCTTAGGCCACTGAATGCGAACCGATCGCTCTCGCACTTGCAGCTACAGCCCACCAAGCATCGACAGCGGCGTTTGACCATGGGCGAGCCGCTCCTGCGAATCGCTTGAAAATCCAATACCACGCACTTGCAAGTACGCGATGCGACCCTCATCGCATAATTAGCTTGGCCGATTGGAGCGGTAACCCGCACCAATCGGCCGGTTGCCGGCCATCATCCCAAATGCTTTATCCCCAAGCGGAGCCAGCCCAGCATGTCCTCTCGGTAGTCGCCATCGCCTCCATCCAAGGAGATTTCCCGTTGCAGAGTAACAAGCGCTCGGACGGCCAGCCGAGGCGCAAATTCCTTCATGGTGAGACCATGCCGTACCAGGTAGCGCTCCACGACACCAAACCAGCGCAACGGGTAGCAATCGTAAGTCCAGAACTTCGTCGCCGCGTAGTGCGGGTCTTCGATCCTGGCCCACGAGAAGTCTCCGAATCCGAACAGCCTCCCATCCTCATCTACCAGGACGTTCGGTCCACCTCCGCTGTCACTGAACACCAGAGCATCTTGGATCTCGGGGACGACCCCCTTCAGGCGTCCAACCGCATCCCTAAACTCCCGATGGGTAAGCCACGGGCCGCCGACCTGCTCAACCCGCGCGAGCTCATCGGCGAGTGAGCACGTCTCAATCTCCGGAACGCGCTTCACGATCTCGTCGGTGAGCAATCTCAATCGATCCATGCCATCCAAGACAACTTCGCAAGCCTGCTGATAAGCCTGGTACTCGACGCCCCGGTCAAGGCACCACGAGATTGCGGATCGATAAGGCAAGGGCTCGACCGCGAAGATCGTGCCCCAGTCGGGGAGGTCGGGATCCACTGTCGGGGGAGCGACCACTTTTGCAGTGCGGATGCCGCATTCGGCCAGAATCGGCAGAAGCTTAGCGCAAAGCTCACTGCCATCGCGTCGTCCGGAGGCTCGGATCTCGACCCTGCTCTCATCTCCCCCGGGCAGTCTCAAGGTGAGGTGAATGGACCGGGTCGCCTCTCGCTCCCATTCGTGTCCGCCGCGGATGAGCGAAATGAGTTGGGTTCCTTCCGGATAGTAGGAGAACAGCCACTTTCGACGCCATTCGCTTAGAGGCGCCGGGGTGGCTGCAGGCAACCGCCGCCAATCATATTCGTCGTAAGGAATGGGGATCTGAGTCGCCCAATCCAGGGGAAGAAGATTTTCTTTCACGGTGCTTTCATTCATGGATAGGTGTTCTTGCCGCAGCCGTGCCCTTGCATGGCGCAAGCGGCTCATGACCGCATCCGTCGTGACTCCGAGGAAGTCGGCAATCTCGCGCTGAGACCGGCTCTGGAAGCAGAACAGAGTCAGTACGAGCCGATCCTTCTCCGGCAGGCTTTTTATGGCCCGTTCCAGGTCTAACCGGGCGTCGAGATCCGGCCCCTTGTCAGCCTCAAGTTCCGGAAGAGGGATGGAGCTTCGCCGGGAGCGGATAAGGCTTCGGCACTCTCCTTCAGCAATCCTTCTGAGCCAACCCTTGAACGCCCTTGGATCCCTTAGCTCGCCAATCCGGACGAATGCCCGGATAAACGTGGACTGGGAAGCGTCGCGGGCGTCCTCGAAGTTCCCCAGAAGATGGTAAGCAAGGCCGTGCACCAGATTTTGATGGCGCCGTACCAGCGCTTCAAAGCTTTCGCGCTCTCCCGCCCTCGTGCGGCCAACCAACTCCTCGTCTGTCATCTCGGTTGCGATCATTCAGAACTAAGATGCAGAACGTGGTCCGGATCGGGCGGAGGCTCTGATCAATACGAAAAAGGGCCGTGCTCGGCTCGAAATCAAGTTTGCACCGATTAGCTCCGTTCCGACAGAATTCAGCCTGCCATTCCAAAGTTATCCGGCCACAGATCCCAAAAGAATTCGGCCGCCCCTTCGAACCCTCCTGCGGCTAGTTTTGCGGGTGTTTCCGCCTTCGAACTCACATCCGGTTCAGTTTCGGCAGATCAGCGCACCCGGCCATCTCCGAGCGCACAACTTACGGGACTCAAGGGCGATCTTGAGGCCGCAATGGGACTTCCGGCTTTTCAACGACTCGCACACGGTTGGCGGATTGAGGCCCTTAGGATTTCAAATCAGCCAGGAAAGCCGCACGAATAGTGCCTGAAGAACCCTTAGTCTGCGGCAATAACTTGAGTAGGACCGGAAACTCTATCTAAGCTATGAATAAGGCAGCCCTCGGCGTGACCGCAGCTTTGGCTCTATTCGCAGGCGTCGCGGTTCACTTCAAGCAGGGTGTAGACGAGCGCGCTACACGTCAGACGATCTACCAGGCCTGGTTGAGGAGGCATCAACTCTATCGCGCCGAGATGTCCGCCGCTTTCCTCAACGTATATCAGAGTCTGCGAACGATTTCGCGGATGCCGGGAGTACGTACAAGACCTTGGGTCAACGGTTCGTTCGATTGGGCGGACAAGGAAGAGTTCCAGGAACTGTACGACAATCTTGCGAGCAACGTGGGTGTCGCGGAAATCCACCTTGTTTCTTCTGGCAGAAGCAAAAGAGTCGGTTCACTCGTTCAATTTGTCTCGGTCGGCAACCCGCATGTCGAGGAAAAAGCAACCCAATCGGTGGACGAATCGCAATCGTCACAGGGTTCTGGCGAGTATTCGGTCGTAAGAGATCAGCTAAATCGGCTTGCCGGCGAGAGTCCGACCCTGCGCTCGATAACTGGACTCGAATATCCAAGCTCCGTATCGGGCAAGGTCCTTCTCGACGAGGTGCGTAACACTAGGGGCTCCAAGGGGCTGGACGATTACGCTGTTTTCTACTGCGTTCCGTCTTACGATCCCCAGGGCAGGTTCAAAGGCGTCGTAGCGGCTGAGCTCTCGTTGAAGACGCTAAACGACCTGCTCCCGAGGAGCGAGGCTGCGCTCACGTCTCCTGCTGGAATCTGTCTCGGTTCGTCACCTGCCCGGCCGACCGAAGCTGCGTTCGAAGAATCTCACGACGTGCCGCTTGGCGGGACAAATGGTGGGCACTGGACGTTTACGAGCTTCATGCCTCTCTCCGAATATAACGATCTCCCCAGCGTTAAGTCCGGCCGGCGCTTTGAAGAACTTGCGTATTTGACTATCGCGATCGTGCTTCTCGCCGCGTTTGCGCTTTACGACCGGGCCTGCCGGTATCGCCAAGCCCTGGAGAAATACAATCAGGAATTGGAGCAACGGGTGGCAGAACGAGTCGCCGACCTAAAAGGTGCGAACCATGAGCTGGCAAAGGCGGCGGAGGTCTCAGAGCGGCTTGCTCACGAGGCGGCCGAGGCAAACAAGGCGAAATCGCAATTCCTGGCGAACATAAGCCACGAGATCCGCACTCCGATGAATGGCATCGTTGGGGTCGCTGAGCTTGTCTTGGAAACCGAGCTTTCTTCGACCCAGCGAGAAGACATCGCGACCATATCGAGAAGCGCGAACTCTCTCATGCACATCATTGACGAGGTTCTAGACTTTTCGAAAATGGAGGCTGGCCAGATGGAAACCACGTCGAAGGAATTCGACCTCGAAGAACTCCTGACCGGCGTGATGGAAATGGTGCGGCGGGCAGCCCAGAAAAAGAACTTGGAACTCAAAATCGAGATAGATGACGCGTCCCGCGGTAGGTATCTCGGTGACTCCGGACACATCCGGCACGTGCTGCGAAATCTGTCAAGCAACGCGGTCAAGTTCACCGAAAGCGGGATGGTCGTGATCGGCGCTGGTCTCGGAGAGTCCGGGCTTAGACTTTACGTACGCGATACGGGGATCGGAATCGAACTGGCTCGCCAGCGGATGATTTTTGATGCCTTCACCCAGGTGGACGGCTCTACAACCAGGCGGTTCGGCGGAACCGGTCTGGGGCTGGCGATCTGCCACCAGCTTACGACGCTGATGGGTGGGAAAATCGGCGTGGAAAGCAGCCCAACTGCCGGCAGCATGTTCTGGTTCGAGCTTCCGCTTCTGCGGGTGCCCGAGACTAGAAGCACCCAAGTCGACCAATTGGGAGCCGCGCCAGAGGTCTCCGATTTCAGGCTCCGTGTTTTGGTAGTCGAAGACAACCCCGTTAACAGAAAGCTACTCTCGAAGCTCCTCACGCAGCTTGGATGCACGGTCGAAACGGCCGAGAACGGTGAACTCGCGGTCAGCAGGACGGCCACTGAATCGTTCGACGTAATAATGATGGACTGGCAGATGCCGGTAATGGACGGTCTGGAGGCGACGAAAGCCATTCGCAGACGCGAGGCGACCTCAGGC
>Ga0302326_10033119_pt1 | contig 10276 bp, 9 predicted proteins | sample Palsa_T0_3_FD_202264 | JGI IMG/M metagenome (GOLD analysis project Ga0302326, IMG submission 202264) | Peat permafrost microbial communities from Stordalen Mire near Abisko, Sweden - Palsa_T0_3 | ecosystem: Environmental > Terrestrial > Soil > Palsa > Peat permafrost | place: Sweden: Abisko... | reverse complement strand
CGCCGCCGGCTGGTTTCGCCACTGACTTTGCCGTCGGTGCTGCCCCACCCCCACCACCGCCTGGTTTCGCCCCCGACTCCCCGGTGGCCTCCTTTGCCGCGCCTCCAGGTTGGTTCGGATCGGCGGCGGACAACCTCTCGTCGGCGCCCCCGCCGCCGGCTGGTTTCGCCACTGACTTTGCCGACGCGAGCTTCGTGGAGCCGGCGGAACCCGCCCCGATGTCGTGGGGAAACTCGGCCGACCTTTCCTCGCCCAGCGATTTCGTGTTCGATGAGCCGGCTCCGCCACCGCCCCCTGGTTTCGGGGCGGCAACCTACGAGGAGGCCGGCGCGGTGCCCCCACCCCCACCACCCGGGTTTGGTGGGGACTTCGCCGTCGACGCACCACCGCCTCCGCCGGCCGGCTTCGGGACACCTCCCGACCAAGGCATGGTCCCGCCCCCGCCCGGATACGGCACCGCGACCCCGGTGCACGCGAGTTCTGCCGAGGTATTCGGCTATGTCCAGGACGTGACCTCACTCGTTTCACCCCAGATGGCGCCCGAACACAGTCCCGGGCCGGAGGAGTCCCAGTTCTTGGTAGGAACGGGAACCGATCGAACGAGTTACTCGTCTGTCCCACCGATTACCCCGGACTTCTTCGCCCGGTCGGCCGGCAGGGGTCGTCGCTAAGTCGCCGCGAGCGCGGACTCAGCTCCCGAGATCGGCTTGAGTCCGCTGCCAGTGGCCAGATCGGCCGCCTGACTTCTCCCATAGGGCCACGGCGTCGATCGTCATCGTGCGATCAGCTGACTTGCACATGTCGTAGATGGTCAACGCCGCGATCGTGCAGGCCGTCAGGGCCTCCATCTCAACCCCGGTGCGGTCGACAGTCTCGACGCTGGCCTCGACCTCGACGTAGTCGTCGCCGATCGAGAAGTTGACCGCCACCGTACCCACCAGCAACGGGTGGCACATGGGTACCAGATCGGCCGTCTTCTTGGCCGCCTGGATCCCCGCGATCCGGGCCGTCGCCAGCACATCGCCCTTGGTGATGGCGTTGTTGGCCACCTTGGCGGTGGTCTCAGGTGCCATCAGGACCCGACACCGGGCCAAGGCCCGCCGGTGGGTCGGCTCCCTGGGGCTGACGTCGACCATCCGGGCGCCGCCGAGAGGGTCGAGATGGGCGAGACTCCGGTCGGCCACGGCAGGATTCTACGACCTCTAGGGGAGGGGACTTCCCACACCGGCCGTTACACTATTCTTGGCACTCACCTTCATAGAGTGCCAACGGTGGTCAAATCGACCTGGAGGGCCCTGATGCCGACCTACGAGTACGTCTGCACCGCATGCGGGCACCGTCTCGAATCCGTGCAGTCGTTCTCCGACCCGGCCCTCACAACGTGCCCGGTCTGCCAAGGGGCGCTCCGCAAGGTCTTCGGCAACGTCGGCATCGTGCTCAAGGGCAGCGGCTTCTACAAGAACGACAGTCGGAGCGCTGGCCGATCGAACGGCTCTGCCACCGGCCCCAAGGAGCCCAAGGAGAAGGAGTCGACCGTCTCGAGCGAAACTGGATCCAAAGAAACTGGATCCAAAGAAACTGGATCCAAAGAAACTGGATCCAAGGACTCTGGATCCACCTCGAGCCCGCCGTCCTCGGGTTCCTCAGAAAAGGCTGCCGCGACCTCCAACTAGCCGGTCATCGCGGGCCCGGCCGGTCCGCCTCTCCGCCGAAGCTCTACCTCTATCTATTGCCGGCCGGCGCCCGTGGCACCCAGGGCGTTCAGGCCGGCCGGCCGGGGGACTCAGGCACTGACGGTCAGCTGCCGCTGAGCTGCATGTCCCCGATCGCGAGCGTCTGACCGGCCGCAATGCCGGGAAGCCATTCGATGTCGGAACCGACGTGGAGCACCGACTGGAGCATCCGCTGCAGGGTCGAAGCGACGGTGACCTCCCGGATCGGTTCGGCCAACTCACCGTCACGAACCATGAGACCCTCGATCCCAACCGAGAAGTCCCCGCTCACCGGGTTGACCCCGGAGTGCACACCGGTGACCGACTGGACGTAGACGCCCTCGCCGACCGCGGCCAGGACGGCCTGCTGGTCGTGGTGACCGGGTTGGAGGACCAGGGCCCGACACCCTGCTCCCGGGGTGCCGGCGTACCCACCCCGCACGGCCGATCCGGTGGACGCCGCTCCGGCCCGCCGTGCCGACACCGTGTCGTAAAGGAATCCCTGCAGCACGCCCGAGTCGATGAGCACGTTGCGGCGGCAGGCCAGCCCCTCGGCGTCCTGGGCCGCCGCCGAGAACGCCCGGGGGTCGGTCGGGTCGTCGACCAGGGTGAACGATCCGGTGGCCACCTTCTCCCCGACCCGGCCGGCGAAGAACGAACGGCCCTTCACGACGGCTTCCCCCGAGAGCGCCGAGGAGATGACCGACAACAGCGTTGAGACCACCCGCGGGTCGAACACGACCGTGACGCGATCCGACGGTGGCTTGGTTGCCCCGAGCATGCGGGTCGACCGGAGGACTGCGTCCTGGGCCGCTCGATCGGCGTCCAGCCCGGCGAAGCCCCGTGAGACGCTGAAGCCGGTCCCGGTATGGCTGTTGGTGCCCTCCCCGGCGATGGCCGAGGCGGACAAGAAGGCCGACGTGCGCCGGGTGAATGCCCGGATGCCGGTGGTCGACGCCAGGGCGACCTCGACTCGCTCATCGCCGTAGTCGGCCGAGGACACCTGTCGGATGCGTGGGTCGGACCGGACCTGGCGTTCGAGCTCGAGAGCCAAAGCAACCTTGTCGTCGGTGGCCACATCGGCGACGCTCGGGTCCCACAGGTCGAGCTCGGTCACCGCGACCCCGTCCGGGGTGGCCAGGACCACGTCGGGGTCGGGCGTCGCGAACACGGCGTTGTCCCGAGCCTCGGCGACCGCCGATTCGACGACCTCCTCGTCGAGAGACCCCGCCCACGCGAAGCCCAGGCGCGCCCCTTCAGAGCCGTTGGCCACCAGCACTCGGACGCCGATCCCACCGGTGGTCGCAGACGAGAGGGATTCGATCTCGCCCTCGTAGGCACGGACCTCAACGTCGTGGCCACGAGCCACGTAGGCCTCGATCTCCTCCCCCGCCTTGGCTCGAGCGACGACGCTCTCGGCCAGCGCGACGAGATCGCTCACGCGGCGGTCCCCCCGATGGTGATCCCACCGATGCGCAAGGTGGCCTGCCCACAGCCGACCGGGACACTCTGGCCGTCCTTGCCGCACGTTCCCGGCATCATGGCAAAGTCGTTGGCCACCGCATCGATCCGTCGGAGCACCTCGGGGCCGTTGCCGATGAGGTTGGCGTCCCGAAGCGGGGCCGTGATCTTGCCGTCCTCGATGAGGTAGGCCTCCGAAGTCCCAAAGACGAAGTCACCGGTGGCCGTGTTCACCTGGCCGCCGCCCAGCTTGGCCACATACACGCCGCGGGGCGTCTGCGCGATCAGCTCGTCGGGATCCTCGGCACCGGCCAATAGGAAGGTGTTGGTCATCCGCACCATGGGGAGGTGCTGGTAGCTCTGGCGCCGACCGTTGCCCGACGACGGCCGGCCCTCCTTGCGGCCCCGGAGCCAGTCCCACATGTAGTCGGTGAGCACGCCGTTCTCGATCAGCACGTTGCGTCCGGCCGGCTTTCCCTCGTCGTCGACGAGATAGTTGCCCCACTCCCCGCTAACGGTGCCGTCGTCGACGAGGGTCACCAGCGGACTCGCGACCTGCTGGCCGACCTGGCCCACGTAGACCGAGGCGTCCTTCACGATGTGGTCGGCCTCGAGCCCGTGCCCGCATGCCTCGTGGAAGAGGATGCCGCCGCTGCCTCCGGCGAGCACCACCGGCAGCTCCCCGGAGGGAGCCGGGCGGGCGTCCAGTTTGCCGATGGCACGCGCCGCCGCGATCCGGGCGATCTCCTCGACGGCGACACGACCGAACAACTCGAAACCTTCGGTCCGGGCCACGCTCTCGAACCCGGTCTGCATTCCGGCGTCGCCGGTGGCCACGCAGCCAACGTTGAAACGCGTCCGGATCTGGTCGTCCTCGGAGAGCAGGCCCTCGGTGCTCGCGATGAGCACCCGTCGACGGCTGTCGCCGTAGCCGACCTGGACCTGGGTGATCGCCTGGCCAGCCGATCGGGCCGCGTCGTCGGCTCGCGACAAGAGCTCGAGCTTGGCCGACTTCTCCACCTGCGAGGGGACGACGCCGTTGTGCTCGCGCACCGGTCGGCGCGGCGGCAGGGCAACGACCTCAGTCCCGCCGCCCCCGCGCCGAGCCACCGCGGCCGCGGCTTCGGCCGCCGCCAGCAGCCCGGGCTCGGTCAGGTCGGCCGTGTGGGCAAAACCCGTCGTCTCGCCGATGACCACCCGGATGCCGGCCCCACGCTCGCGCCCGGACGAGAGCTCCTCTATCCGCCGGTCGTCGAGGATGGCCGAACTGATCTGGCGGTCCTCGGCAAACACCTCGGCCATGTCACCACCCTTGGCCAGGGAGGCGGACAAGACCCGCTCGAGGACGTCCGAATCGATCAGGGGAGGCGTGGTCACGGGTGCATCGTAGTGACCGCATCGGCCCGGCCCGCCCAGGGCATCACCGGCGGCCGTCGGGGTGTTCGGGACGGCGTCGACCTGCACGAACACGAGGCCCTGGGGCGGCACGGCGGGGTGGCGGTCCCGCTGCCGGGCCTACGAGCTGCCCCCCGTTGACGCGGGCCATCCCTGTCGGGAGGGTGCGGAAACCGGCATCCTCCCGGCCGTCCGCCCCCTTCGCGGCGGCATGGCCCAGGTAGCCTGGTGGACGGCCACCCGCCCGGCCCCCTCCGAAATGACCTGCCCGGATGATCCTTCCTAGCATCGAGACCCCAGCCGACCTCCGAGCGCTCGGCTATGAGCAGCTCTCCGAGCTGGCCACCGAGATCCGGGCCTTCATCGTCGAGACCGTCACCACCACCGGGGGGCACCTCGGATCCAACCTCGGCGCCGTCGAGCTGACCCTCGCCCTGCACAGGGTCTTCGACTCGCCGCACGACGCCATCCTGTGGGACACCGGCCACCAGGCGTACATCCACAAACTGCTCACCGGGCGCCGCCACCGCTTTGTCGACCTCCGCAAAGAGGGCGGGCTGTCGGGTTACCCGAACCGGGCCGAGTCCGACCACGACTGGATCGAGAACAGCCACGCTTCCACCGCCCTCTCCTATGCGCACGGCCTGGCCACCGCCTACGAGCTCAGCGGTGAGCTGATCGGCAGCGGGGGCACCCGCAAGGTGGTGGCGGTCGTCGGCGACGGCGCCCTGACCGGTGGCATGGCCTACGAGGCCCTCAACAACCTGGGCCACTCGGACCAACGGGTGGTGATCGTCCTCAACGACAACGGCCGCTCCTACGCGCCGACCATCTCGCATCTCTCCCAGAGCCTGACCACCCTGCGCCTCAACCGGACCTACGTGCAGACCCGGCAGCGGGTCGGCCGCCGGCTCCGCAACATCCCCGCCGTCGGCGAGCTGGCCGCCACCGGCGTCCTCGGTCTGACCAGCGCCCTGCGCGAGATCGTGGCCCCCCACGTGTTCTTCGAGGCCCTCGGCGTCCGCTACGCCGGCCCGATCGATGGGCACGACATCCCCCAGATGGAGCAGGCCTTCGCCAACGCCGCCGAATGGGACGGCCCGATCGTCGTCCACGTGCTCACCCAGAAGGGCCGCGGCTACGCACCGGCCGAAGACGACGAGGTGCAGCGGCTCCACGACGTGAAGGCGATCCGGGTCCCGGGTCCCGACACCGCCCTCGAGGGTTCGCCGGCGCCCTCGGTGGAGTTGGTCGACAGCGCCGATATCCCGGCCGCCACCTACACCGACGCGTTCACCCGGGCCCTGATCGCCGAGGCCGAGGCCGACCCCGACATCGTCGCACTGACCGCCGCCATGCCCGGGCCGACCGGGCTCTTGCCGTTCCAGAGCCGGTTCCCCGAGCGCTTCATCGACGTCGGCATCGCCGAGCAGCACGAGGTGACGGCGGCGGCCGGGCTGGCCATGGGTGGGCGTCATCCGGTCGTGGCGGTGTATTCCACCTTCTTCTCGCGCGCCTTCGACCAGGCGAACCTCGACGTCGGCCTGCATCGGCTCCCGGTCGTGTTCGTCCTGGACCGGGCCGGCATCACCGGCGACAACGGGCCCAGCCACCACGGCGTGTTGGACCTCGCCCTGGCGTTGTCGGTGCCCAACATGACCGTCTTCGCGCCCTCCTCGGCCGAGGAGGTCGGGGTGATGCTGTCCGAGGCGCTCAAGATCGATGGCCCGTCCACCATCCGGTTCGCCACCACCGCACCACCGCATGTGGGCCCGGACCAGGTCGGACACGGCCTGAGCGCGCGCCGGGTCCGGTCGGGCGACGGTTCGGTGTGCATCCTCGGAGTCGGCAAGATGCTGGCCGCGGCCCAGACGGCGGCCGAACAGCTGGCCGCCGAGGGCCTCGAGGTGACGGTGTGGGACCCCCGGGTGGTCAGCCCGCCGGACCCCGAGATGCTGGCCGACGCAGCCCGGCACCGCCTGGTCGTCACCGTCGAGGACGGGATCCGCTTCGGCGGCGGCGGGATGTTCATCACCGACGCCCTGGCGTCATGGGCCCGGGGCGAGGGACGGCCATGCCCTCCGGTCACCAACCTCGGCATCCCCCGCGCGTACATCCCCCAAGGACGCCCCGACGACCTCCTGGCCGAGCTCGGGCTGGACGGACCCGGGGTCGCCGCGTCGGTCCGCCAGCTGGTCGACCGGTCCTCGATAGCGCGACCATCGGCCGGGTCACCGACCGACCTGGTCGAGGGGTCGGTCTCCCACCGCGAGGCGACCGAGCAGTCCTAGCGGCGTCAGCCCTTGTTGGCCCCGTGGGCCCGGACGAAGTCGTTCACCGCGTAGTACGCGTCGATGGACTCGCCGGCGTCACCCCAAAAGCCCTCGAGCACGTCGTATCGGAGCTCCCCCACCGCCGCGTAGTGGTTGTTCACGTCGGTGATCTCGAGCTCCCCTCGGGCCGAGGGGGTCAGGGTCGGGATCACCTTGAACACCTGGGCGTCGTAGCAGTAGACGCCGGTCACCGCGTAGGTGCTCGGCGGGGTGTCGGGCTTCTCGACGATCCGCACCACCCGGTCGTCAGCGCCGAACTCGGGCACGCCCAGGTGCGCCAGGTGGTCGGGCTCGTCGACCCGACTGAGCAGGATGCGGGCACCGTGGGGGTCGGCCTCGAACGCGTGCACCATCGGGGCGATGGAGCGCTCGATGACGTTGTCGGCCAGCATGACCAGCACCGGCTCCTCGTCGGCGAACCGCTCGGCCAGTCCGAGCGCCTGCGCGATCCCGCCCGGGCCCTCCTGGTAGGCGTAGGAGAGCCGGTCGAGACCGACCTCATGGCCGTTGCCGAGCAGGCGGAGGAACTCCCCGGCATGGGCACCACCGGTCACCAGCATCACCTCGGTGATCCCGGACTTCACCACCGCCTCGATAGCCCACTGGATCATCGGGCGGTCGTAGATGGGCAGCAGGTGCTTGTTGGTGATCCGGGTCAGCGGATGCAGGCGAGACGCGACGCCACCGGCGAGAACCACTCCCTTCACGTCGACCACCCTAGTGGCAGGTAACGTCCCTGGTCATGGCCCCGATCCGCCAGGCCCTGACTGCCCGCGTCCGACGGATCGGGTCCGGTCGCTACGGTCCTCGACATAGGCCTACAGAAAGGACGACGCCCATGGCCCGAGAGGTCGAACTCAACGACGAAGAGTGGCGGCAGCGGCTCAGCCCCGAGCAGTTCGAGGTCCTAAGAAAGAGCGCCACCGAGCCCGCCTGGTCGGGTGAGCTCCTCCACGTCGACTCCGACGGCGTCTTCCACTGTGCCGGTTGCGGGGCCGAGCTCTTCTCGACCGACAACAAGTTCGAGTCGGGGTCGGGATGGCCGAGCTTTGACCGGGCCATCAAGGACGGCACCATCGAGGAGCACCAGGACCGCTCGTTCGGGATGGTCCGCACTGAGATCCGCTGTGCCCGCTGCGGCGGGCACCTCGGTCACATCTTCGAAGACGGTCCGACCGACACCGGGCAGCGCTACTGCGTCAACTCACTCTCCCTGGCCTTCACCCCCGAGGGGGATGAAGAATAAAACCCAACGGTGTCGGAGCCTCAACCGGCCACTCGGCGCTCGATCAGGTCGAAGACCCACGCCAGTTCGATCGCGGCCGGCGGCTCACCGTTGCGAACGAGCACCTGATGGACGAGCGCGAGACGTCCGCAGACCTCAAAGGCCTCCTCCTTGGAGAGCTCGATCACCGCTCGGAAGCACGACCGGGCCGGCGCGGGCACCCGACGTGACCCCGGTGCCGGCCGTGCGCGCGTGCACGCCCGTCTCACTTCCGCAGCCGCCGGATCGGTGCACCCGGACCGCCGGCACTTCCTTCGGCGGACCCGTCGAGCGTCTGTTCCGCTGCCGACTCCTCGGCCTCGGCGCCGCGGCGCTCGGTGCGCTTCACCTCCGCGGTGGCGAAGCGCAGGCTCGGGCCGAGGTCGTCGGCCACCACCTCGACCTTCGAGCGATGATCCCCCTCTTCGTTCTCCCAGCTGCGGTGCTCGAGCCGGCCGGTGACCACCACGCGCATGCCCTTGACCAGGCTGAGCGCGGCGTTCTCGGCCAGCTCGCGCCAGCACACAACGTCAAAGAACGAGACCGACTCCTCCCACTGCTTGGTGCTGCGGTCATGCCACCGGCGGTTTACCGCGACACCGAGGGTGGTCGTCGCCTGACCCTCGCGGGTGTAACGGATCTCGGGCTCCCGGGTGAGGTTGCCGATGAGGGTGATCGTCGTGGTCATCTCGCTCCTGGGGTCGAGCACCGGTCAGGCGAGGCGCCGGGCGCGGCGAGCTTGGCCGGTCGACCTGGTCCGCTACCTCGCCTCCGACCTGTCACGAAGCGATCCGAGACCAGACGAACACCCACGATCATGTGGGTGATCGAGGTGATCGATCGCGAACATGGATCATCGACGCGAGCCGGGCCCTTAACTCAGGCCGGAGTCTTTGGTCCCGTCAGTTTCGGCTCGCGGCCAGTCGGTGCACATGATCGGCGAAGGGTGCTTCAACAAAGACAACGACCCGGTTGACTTCGAGCTCCCCCAGTCGCTTGAGGGCTGATGCGTGGAGGCCCGAGGTCACCGTCACTACGAACGCCGACAGATCGCGCCCCGAGGCTGCCCTCGCCCCCCTGGCGACCTCGAGTAGGTGCCTCAGGCGCGGTCCGTCCGGCAGGTTGACGCCGTCGGCTACGCGGCCAGCCAAGTCCGCCATCTTCGGTCCAAAACCTCCGACGATGATCGGCGGAGGCGGGTCGGGCCGCGGAAAGCCACCGACACCGCCGACGGACCCGGACCACACCGACCGCAAGGTCACCACGGCCGCCTCGACTGCAGCCCGCCTGCCGGCGTCGTCGCGTACCGGCCGTCCCAGTGCTTGCTGCTCGGCCGCGTAGGGCGTCTCTCGTCCACCACCGGCACCGAGACCGAGGAGCAGACGGCCTTCGCTCACCTCTTGAAGGGTGCCGGCCATCACCGCGAGGGTCCCCGGATCACGGTTGGCTACATTGAGAACCATCGGGCCGACAGCGATGCGAGGCACCATGGCGGCGATCGCCGTCAGCGTCGTCCAGCACTCGAGAACCCGATCCTCCCCGTGTACCGAGCCCGCTAGGTGGTCGTACAACCACACACCGTCGAAGCCCTCGCCCTCGGCTACGACGGCTCCCTCTCGCACCTCTGGCCATGAGGCGCCGAACGGGTCGAACAGCAAGTCGATCTGCACGCACCAGATCCTGCCGCAAGGGGGCGGGTGGATGAATTCGGGGAGCCTTCAGCCGCCATCTATGGAGCGGTCTTGAGATATGCGACCTCGAGCTCCGCACCATCGGGGTCACGAAAGAAAACCGAGAGCAGAGCGGGCCCGAACTGAGTGATCTCTCCAGGTGACGCTCCTACAGCGACCAGACGATCCCGGATCTCCTTGAGCTTTTCCTCCGACTCCACTGCCAAGGCGTAATGGTCGATCGGACCCCGGCCACCCATCTTCGTTCGGTCTCCGATAACTGACTCCGCCGAGACCTCGAACACGTTGAGGGCGCCGTTACCACCCATGTCTACAACGGCCATCCGAGGGTGATCGCCCTGGGCCTCCATGATCGTGAGCACCTGTGCTCCGAAGATATCGCCATAAAACTCAAGGTAACGATCTAGGTCGGCTGTCATG
>Ga0302326_10033112_pt1 | contig 10277 bp, 8 predicted proteins | sample Palsa_T0_3_FD_202264 | JGI IMG/M metagenome (GOLD analysis project Ga0302326, IMG submission 202264) | Peat permafrost microbial communities from Stordalen Mire near Abisko, Sweden - Palsa_T0_3 | ecosystem: Environmental > Terrestrial > Soil > Palsa > Peat permafrost | place: Sweden: Abisko... | reverse complement strand
GCCGTGGCTGCCGTTACTTACTTCTCCGCGCCGATCGCCCAGCGTCCCGGCCCGGCCACGAAGTAGATCAGGAACACGAAGCAAAAGAGAATCGCGGCGTCGCCGCCGTTGAGCATCGGGAAGAAGGTTTTCGGCGCGTGCGCCATGAAATAGGCCGCCGCCATGTCGCCGGCCAGGATAAAGGCGACCGGCCGGGTGAACAGGCCGATGGTGAACAGCACGCCGCCGACCAGTTCGATCACGCCCTGAAACCAGAACAACGTACCCATCGCCGGCATCCCCATCGGCGATTGAGGAAATCCGAACAGTTTTGAAGTGCCATGTTCAATAAACAGCAGCCCGATCACAATGCGCAGAATGCTAAGCGTTTCCGGCCAATACTTACTCACGCGATCCATTGAATGCTCCATCATGTGACGAAACCGGACTTGGTTCGTCCCCCGTACCCACCTACCATATCCCGCAAAATCGCCTGCTGCCAAGCAACGGCGGGCAGATTGCCGTGCCGCGTTGCGGGACGCATAGGCGTGGTCTGCTTCGCAGTTGCGCTGGGCGCGCCGACAAAAGCACCAACGGCCGGAGTTATTTCGCGGATTTGCATATTATGCGTGCACCGCATCCAGGATGCCGGTGCCGGTTCACAACATTTCACAACATCTTGTGCGGCATCCTGATGTCACGCCGCTGTGACAAAACACAGCGAAAATGCGCGCAAGAGTTTCCACAAGAATTTCCATACGGCGTTTCCAATCAGGCGAGACAGAACATGAAACGCGGAATTGCCATTCTGCTGTCGCTTGGCGCGTTGGTGACATCAGGCTATTTCACCGCGAGCAAATGGGCGATCCATCACACCACGCTGACCTTCTTTGACCCGCAGCGCACCGACCGTCCGGTCGCGGTGGATATCGCGGTGCGGCGCGACAAGGAATGGGAAGCCACCGCCGAGATGATCACCCTGCCGGTGGTAATCCTCAGCCATGGCAACACCGTCAAGTTCACCGAGTACTCTTTTCTGGCAAACGTATTTGCCGCCCGCGGCTACATGGTCGTGAGCATCCAGCATGACCTCGAAACCGATGAGCCGATGGTGACCAAAGTCGGCGAACAATATGTCGGCCGCGGCATGCAGTATAATCGCGGCATCGCCAACATCATGTTTGCGATCGACGAATTGAAGAAGCTGCAGCCGAATTCGGACTACCGTCATCTGACCATGGTGGGCCATTCCAACGGCGGCGACATCTCGATGTATTTCGCCAAGCGATATCCCGACATGATCAAGAAAGTCGTGACGCTGGATAATCTGCGCGTCCCCTTCATGACCGACGGCAAGTTCAAGATCCTCTCTTTCCGTTCCAGGGATCCGGTGTTCAAGGCCGATCCCGGTGTCGTGCCTGACGACGAAATCTGCCGGAAGGCCGGCATCACCGTGATCCGGACCGCCTATCAGCACAATGAGCTGAGCGACCGCGGCCCGGACGAAGTCAAAACCGCCATTCAGGCCATTCTCGATAAATTCCTCAGCGACGACGAAGACACCCCCTCCATGCCGACCCACGCACCGGCGATGACCGAGCCGGAACAGGTGGCGTTGTCGCGCTGACGATCAAAGCGGTGCCCCCGGCCTTGCGACGGATCGCGGCCGGGCCATTGCCTCCCCCTGCTCCCTTGTGCAAAGCCGTGATTGGCGGTCTAATGACCATCGAGGCGTTTTCATACGCCTGATCGCGCGCTCCAGGGTTGTGGCGCGTCCATAGGCGATGCTTGCCGAACCCATTGCGCAGGGGCGGAGATCTTCATCACATCGACGGTCGGTCTCCCCACGCACCACTGTGGAGATGCACGTGAACCTCGATGCCTACCGAATTGCCTCGGAGCCCTTCTATCAGCCGGTCGGCGATGAAATCGCGGTGTTTGAGGCCGCCTTCAGCGAGCGCCTGCCGGTGATGCTGAAGGGGCCGACCGGGTGCGGCAAAACCCGGTTTGTCGAACACATGGCCTGGCGCCTGAAGAAGCCGCTGGTGACCGTCGCCGCGCATGAGGACATGACCGCTTCCGATCTGGCCGGCCGCTATCTTTTGGAGCCTGACGGTACGGTCTGGCACGACGGCCCGCTGACCATGGCGGTCAGATATGGCGCAATCTGCTATCTCGACGAGATCGTCGAGGCCCGGCAGGATACTACTGTGGTGATCCACCCGCTGACCGATGCGCGGCGGATCCTGCCGCTGGAAAAGCACAACGAGATCGTGGCGGCCCATGCCGACTTCCAGCTCACCATCTCCTACAATCCCGGCTATCAGAGTGCGGTGAAGGATCTCAAGGAATCGACCAAGCAGCGTTTCCTCGCGATCGATTTTGGCTATCCGCCTGCGGCCGTCGAGGCCGCCATCGTGGCGCGCGAGGCCGGCACCGATGTTGGCCTCGCCGGCACCCTGGTCGCGATCGCCGAGCGCTCGCGGAACCTTCAGGGCCATGGCCTCGACGAAGGCGCATCCACCCGGATGCTGATCCACGCCGGACGATTGGTGCGCGCCGGTCTGCCGCTTGCCGCCGCGGTGCGCTCCAGCATCGTGCTGCCGATCACCGATAATCCCGATATCCGCGAGGCGCTCAGCGCCGCCATCGAGGCCTGCATCCCGTGAGTCCCGCCGCCCGACCGACATCGCTGCGGCTGGTGCCGGCACAACCGGCCGGCCCCGTGCGCCGGCTTCATCCCTTGATGCGCCAGCGCGAGGCGCTGCGGCCGCTGTTTCGATCCACCTGGGACCATCTCGCCGCGCGCTTCGAGCCTGATGAACTCGAGGGCTGGGCAAGCGGCGTCCTGGCGCTGGCCGATGTCAATGCCGGCCCGTCATGTCTGGTTGCGTTCTGGGAGATCAGCCGCAACCAGCCGGCCGAACAGGGCATCGCGCCGCTGATGGCGGCGGCCCACACCGCCGCCAATATTTGCCGCCACGCCGGCGCAACGGCCACGGCCGCGACGATTGTCTCAAGCGCGATCGCGCATCGTAGGCTGGGCACAGGTCCCGGTCTGGCGCGGTGGTGGCGCGTCATGGACGATCTTTCGCAGCGCGCGCCGGAATCGATCGAGGCAGCGGCGCTGCGGATGAGCGAGATTTTAGCAGCGGGCAACATCCATGCCTTCGAGAGTTTTGTCGCCGCCGGTTTGAAAATGTCAGCCGGCGACAAGCGCAAACGGCTTGCCTTCTTCTCGCTGCAGGACGAGCTGGCGCGGCGGCTGGTGGAGCGCGCGGTTGATGGCATCGGATTTGCCGAAACCGAACGCCAGACCAGGGCGTTCGTGACCGCTTTGTGGGGACGGCCGCCGCTGCTGCGCAGTTTCCCGGCCGGCAGCGGCCAGGCGCCGCAACGCCGCTCGGGGATCGCGGGGCCGCTCATACGCCTGCCCGACATCTATCGCGGCGTTCAGGGCGACGCCGCCTATGCTTTGTACAGAGCCGCGGCGGCGCACGCGCAGGCGCATCTGAACTTCGGCGGACCTCGATTTCCCGTCGGCCAGTTGAAACCGCTGCAGACCGCGCTCGTCACGTTGATCGAGGACGCGCGCGTCGAGACGCTGGCGATGCGCGCGTTGCCGGGACTGCGCAAATTGTGGTCGCCCTACCACGTCGCCATGCCCGCCGGCGTCGCCACCGCTCCGACCCTGCTGGCCCGTCTGTCGCGGGCCCTGTTCGATGCGTCCTACGACGACAATGACGGTTTTGTCGCCAAGGGGCGCGCGATGTTCGAGAGTAGATTTGCGCGCCTCGAAGACCCCGCGATCAGCCGCGAGATCGGCATGCTCTTGGGCAATGATCTCGGCCAGATGCGGGTACAATTCAACGCCAAGACCTATGTCGTCGAGCCGGTTTATCGCGACGATGGTCTCGGCCTGTGGGACTTCGGCGACAACGCGGCTTCCTCGGGCGAAACCCTCGATCTCACGGTCGAGGCGGCGCGCGTCGAGCAGCGCGATAATTCTGATCCAAATTCAATGCATCCCGATCCAGCCGAGGACGATAGCCAAATCGGCCGTGCCCGGCCGGTCGCCCCGGACCAGCGCGGCGTGGTCATAGCAAAGTATCCGGAATGGGATCGCGCCCACGGCGTCGAGCGCCCGGACTGGACCACGGTGCGCGAGGTGGCCGCGCAGCCCGGCGATCCCCGTGTGGTCGAAGACGCGCTCGAGCGCGCAGCCACCCTGCGCAACCGGATCAGGCAATTGGTCCGCGGCGTCAAGGTCGGCCGCACCGTCCGGCTGAAGCGCCAACTCGACGGCCATGACCTCGACGTCGACGCCATGCTCGATGCGGGCATTGCGCTTCGCATGCGGATGGAGCCCGATCCGCGGGTGTTCCGCACCACCACCTCCAGGCATCGCGACCTCGCGGTGCTGTTGCTGCTCGATATTTCGGAGTCGACCCGCGATCGGCTGACCTCCGGCGCGTCCGTCCTCGACGTCGAACGGCTTGCGGTCGCGGTGCTCGCCGAGGCCATGAGCGCGCTCGGCGATCCCTTCTGTCTGCTCGCCTTTGCCTCCGATGGCCGCGACGATGTCGAGATGACGACCGTCAAGAATTTCGACGAGCCCTATGACCGCGCCTGCGTCGGGCGGCTGGCCGCTTTGTCGTCCGGCCTGTCGACCCGGCTCGGCACCGCGCTGCGCCACGCCGCCGAGTTGATCAGCCACGCCAGAAGTTTTCGCAAGCTCGTCATCGTCCTGACCGACGGCGAGCCATCCGATATCGATGTCGCCGATCCCCTCGATCTGGTCGAGGATGCCCGCCGTGCCGCGGTCGGCCTGCGCGCGCGCGGCATCGACGGCTTCGGCGTGGTGCTGGGATCGGGCGCGATGAATTCCGCGGTCCGCATTTTCGGCCGCGGCAACACCATGCTGGTGCCGCGCGTCGAGGATCTGCCGGTGCGGCTGTCCGAACTCTATTTCCGGCTGGCGCGGCGGTAGACCAGCTGGCGAAGGCAGGCTCAGGGAATGAGACCATTCGCTCGATAGGTCGCGATGATCTCTTCATAGACGGTGACGTCGCCACGGCTGTGGGCGATTAGCTGCGCGCCCGAGACTGCCGCGAAGATGGCACGCGCACGGCGTCGGATTTCCTCGGGCTTCCCAGACTTGGGCATTGCCAACACCCGCGCGAGCCAACGCTCGTTCATCTCACCCCACTTGACGACCTCGGTTCGAACATCGTCCGGAAGTTCGTTGCGCTCGGCCGATAGTATCCCGGCAAGGCACATGCGGTTGTCGTTGCGCAACGTGTCAGCGAATACGTCGGTGTAGCGCGCCATGCACGTTTCGGGATCGAGCCCCTGCGCCAGCAATCCGTCGAAATATTCGGCGTAGTGGGCCGTGTAGCGACTGGCCAGCGCTGCGCCCAGTTCTCCCTTGGTCGCAAAATAATAGTGAATGCTGGCGCTCTTGATCCCGACGTCCTTCGCCAATTCGCGGAAGCTAAGCCCGCTATAGCCAAGGTCCTGCACGGTAAGCCGTGCCGCCTCCATGATCCGCTCCTTGGTGTTCGAGTCCGCAACCATCGTCATCTCCATTTATCTACCTGACGACAGATAGGCGTTGACATCCCGAAAGGGAAGGTCTAATTGACCGTTAATACCTACCTGACGTCAGGTAGATTAACGGGCGAGACGATTCGCTCCAACCTCAGGGAAACACGACCATGACAACGAAACTCGAACTCTTCACCTCGCCTTCGGCCTTCCCTAACCCGCAGCGCCTGCGCATTTTCATGCACGAAAAGGGCATTGCCGATCAGTTCAACGAGCACGTCTACGACATGACGCCGGTCGGCGAGCAGCGGCAGTGGCGGCACCTGAAGATGAACCCCTGGGGCGAAACTCCCACCCTTAAGATTGCGGACGGCAGCTTTATCTCCGAGACGGCCGCCATCGCCCGCTATCTCGACCAGTCCATGCCCGGGCGGAAGATCATGGGCGCGACCCCGTTGCAGCAGGGTCTCGACAATATGTGGGACAACCGCATCTGGGTGCATATCCTCTACCGCATCGTCACGGCCTTCCATGTCCTGCATCAAGGGCTCGGACCGAAGCTCGAACTGACCACCAACCACGCCTGGGGCGAACATTCCCGCAAGGAAGCGCTGGCGCACGCGAGCCTGGTCAGCCAGCATCTCTCGGACGGACGCGACTGGATCCTCGGCGGGGACGCGCCGACCTTCTCGGACATCACGATGGCCACCGCCATCGCCTTTTCCAAGTTTCCGGTCAACGCAACCCCGCTCGACGAGCGCTTCGAACATTTGGATGCATTCTGGCAGCGCTGGCAGCGTCGTCCTGCCTTCCAGACCGCCTATGCCGACCGCAAGAGCGGCGTGCCGGAGTTGGACAACCGGGCGAGCTAGACTCTTAGGGAAAAAATGAGCCAAAGTCTGAGATCGCTGAAGGGCCGCGCGTGACCGCGCGGTCCTTTGCATTGAATGAGGCGCGTGTCGGCTTCAGCGGATCAGGCTCCGGCGATTTTCTACGACGCCAGCAACTCCTTCAGCTTGGCGTCGATGAAGTCGACGTCTTTCGGGTTGGTGCCCGGCCCGCCCGCAAAGTGTCCCCATATCGACGGCACCGGCACCAGTTTGGCGTTCGGCATGTTGGCGACTTCGATTTCACTGTCGGCGACCGGGAAATACAGATCGGTCTGGCCGGGCATCACATAGGCCTTGGCCTTGATGGCGCCGAGGGCGGCTTTGAAGTCGCCCTTGTAGATCTCGTTGTCGCTGATGTCGCCGTTCTGCCAGGTCCACAGCATGGTCAGGAGATTGTTGGCGTCCTTGGGCAGGAAAAACCCTTCCCAGAACGCGACCAGGAAATCTTCCAGCGAGGAATAGCCGAGCGCCTCGATATCGAGCTTCGCCCGATAGAAGTCCTGGGAGAATCCCCAGCCCGCATAGACGCGGGCCGCGGCGCGCAGGCCGCGGGCTGGCTTGTCGGTGTACCAGCCTTCCTTCCAGGCCGCGTCGGCGGTGAGCGCCGCCTTGACGCCCTCGAGGAAGACGAAGTTATGGCGCGAACATTTCGCCGATCCACAAAATGGCGCGATCAGGTCCATCATGTCTGGGTAGAGTGCGCCCCAGTGGAAGGTCTGCAGGGCGCCCATCGACCATCCCGTCACCAGCCGGATATGCTTGATACCGAACTTTTCGGTGACCAGGCGGTGCTGCGCGCGCACATTGTCGTAAGGCGTGACGTGCGGAAAGCGCGGGCCGTTGTAAGGCTCTGGCGTATTGCTGGGTGACGACGACAGGCCGTTGCCCAGCATGTTGGGGATGATGATGAAATATTTCTTCGGGTCGAGCGCCCTGCCCTCGCCGACCAGCCACTCATTGTCATAGTGCTGGCCTGAATACCAGGTCGGGTAGACGATGACGTTGTCCTTGGCCGGATTCAGCGTGCCGAAGGTCTTGAACGCCAGCTTGCAGCCGCGCAAGGTCGCACCTTTCTGCAACACGACATCGCCGAGGTCATAGATTTCGTAGTCCAGGCTCATGGTCTGGCAATCCTTTTGCTGGAGAGAAAGCCGGCCTGCCCACCGGGCAGGCCGGGCCAATCACAGTCACGCGGTCCGCGCCGCCTTTTCGCTCGCGACACCCGCTACGGCGAGAGCATAGTAGGCAATGCCCGCGACAATGGCGGCCGAGAGCGCCGTCGAAAGCTGAGGAAACCAGTTCTCGACGACGAAGGCGCAGATCGATCCAATGGCCCAGGCGACGAACGGCAGCGGACGCCAGTCGGCGCCGATGCCGGCGTTCGGCCGAAGCACATATTGGTCGACGAGAATGATGGCGCCGATCGGCGGCACCAGGATTCCGAGCAGGGACAGCCACTGGATGAAGAACGCCCAGACATTGCCCGCGGCGACAAAGATGCCGATGACGCCGAGAATGATCGCCATCACGCGCATATGGGTGCCCAGAATCCGCGACCAGCCGGTCGCCGCGTTATAAAGGCAATGCGAGCACACCGAGCCCAGATTGACGTAGAGAAAGATGAACGCCAGCGTGCTGAGCCAGGCCATCTGCTTGCCGTTCATGTAGCCGAACATGTTGTCGGCCCCGAACGGATTGGCATTGGGGACCGCCAGCGCCGCCGTCATCACGCCGCCCACCAGCATCGCGATCAGGTTGGCGAACGGGAAGGCGCTGAACGTCGATACCAGCGAGGCCGACGGGGTCGCCGCCCAGCGATTGAAATCGGCGGTCACGGTGCCGGCATCGATGAACAGCGCCAGCACCACCGTCAGACCGACGCCCATCGACATGGTCGCAGCGCCGTTGTTGCCGGCATAGTTGAAGATCGCCGAGGCCGATGTCGTCGACGCGGCGTCAGCCGCCACCCAGATGCCGAGAATGACAAACAGCGGCACCGACGCCAATCCGATCCAGTGCAATCCCTTGACGCCGACGAAGGTGATGGCGATGTAGAGCAGCCCCGCAATCACCGTCATCGCCACATAATTGAGCCCGAATGTCGAGCTCACCAGCGCCCCGGTGATGCCGGTCTGCACCGCGTACCAGCCCAACAACAGCGTCGACAGCAGGCCGGAGGCGAGAATGTAGCCGTTCTTGCCGAACACGATGCTGGCGATCAGCGCGAAATTCATGCCGCGCTTGGTGCCTAATAGCCCGAGTGCGCCGACATAGGCGAACATGATGATGTTGCCGATAATCATCGCCACCAGGGCGTTCTTGAAGCCCATTCCCAGCACCAGCAGCGAGCCGGTCATCGCGCCGGTGATGATCATGGGAAAGCCGAGCCACACCATCGTCACCGAAAACGCGCTTCGTCGCGCACTCGCCGGAACCGGCTCGTGCTCGTATTCCTGCCCCAGAAGATTATCGATCTGTTCTTCACCCTGCCGCGTCGCGGCATTCAAACTCTTATCCATTTCGACCTCCAGCACATGGTTTGAATTGAAATTGTCAGAGCACGCACTTGTCCTTTCGGCGCGCAGGCGATGCCCGCGCTCCGTAGCCGTCCCTAGAATTCAGTCAGTCAGCGGTGGGTGGTGGCCTTGTTCGGAACGCCCTCGACCGGGCATTCCCCGACACCTTGATCTTCACGTTGCCGCGTCGCGGTATTCAAACTTGTATCCATCCGACCTCCAGCACATGGTTTGAATTGAAATTGTCAGAGCGCACACTTGTCCCTTCGGCGCGCAGGCAGTGCCCGCGTGCCGTAGCCATTCCCTTAAGTTCAGTCAGTCAATCAGCGGTGGGTGGTGGCCTTGTTCGGAATACCCTCGATCGGGCATTCCTCGACACCCACAGTCGGTCGCGTGAATGACTCCACCATTTCACGCGTGCCTTCGGGATCGGCGATCCATTTCGAATAGAAATCGTACGGGCATGCCGCCATGCCGCGGTCGCCCTCGCCGGAATTGATCATGCCGGTGTAGCCACGATGCACCAGCTTGAAGAGATGGTTTTCGGATTGTCCGTTGCGGCGGGCGTCGCGGATCAGCGACTTGGAAATCGCGGCGTACTGGATGCCGTAATCCTCCTCGCCGCATTCGCCGAGCGTGCGGCCGTCAAAGCCGATGATCGCGGAGTGACCGAAATAGGAGTAGACGCCGTCGAAGCCGGAAGCATTGGCGACCGCGACATAGACGTTGTTGGCCCAGGCCATGGCTTTCGCCATCAGCACCTGCTGATCCTTGGCGGGATACATGTAGCCCTGGCAGCGGATGATCAGCTCGGCGCCCTTCATGGCGCAGTCGCGCCAGATTTCCGGATAATTGCCGTCGTCGCAGATGATCAGCGACATCTTCATGCCCTTGGGGCCCTCGGACACATAGGTGCAGTTGCCGGGATACCAGCCTTCGATCGGCACCCACGGCATGATCTTGCGGTATTTCTGGACCACTTCGCCCTTGTCGTTCATCAGGATCAGGGTGTTGTAGGGCGCCTTGTGCGGATGTTCCTCGTGGCGCTCGCCGGTGAGCGAGAACACGCCCCATACCTTGGCCTTGCGGCAGGCTTCGGCGAAAATCTCGGTTTCCTCGCCGGGCACCGTCGAGGCGGTGTCGTACATCTCCTTGGAGTCGTACATGATGCCGTGGGTCGAATATTCCGGAAAGATCACCAGATCCATTCCCGGCAGGCCGCTCTTCATGCCGACCAGCATGTCGGCGATCTTGCGGCAATTGGCCAGCACTTCGGCCTTGGTGTGCAGCCGCGGCATCTTGTAATTCACGACGGCGACGCCGACCGTGTCATTGCTGGATGAGA
>Ga0302326_10033111_pt1 | contig 10277 bp, 8 predicted proteins | sample Palsa_T0_3_FD_202264 | JGI IMG/M metagenome (GOLD analysis project Ga0302326, IMG submission 202264) | Peat permafrost microbial communities from Stordalen Mire near Abisko, Sweden - Palsa_T0_3 | ecosystem: Environmental > Terrestrial > Soil > Palsa > Peat permafrost | place: Sweden: Abisko... | reverse complement strand
TTGATCAGCTACCCGGGGACGTGCTTCCGCGCCCGCGGCTGAACGACAGCCAGCGCTGCGACGTGGCGATCGTGGGCGCCGGTTTCACCGGGCTCTGGACGGCGTACTACCTCAAGCGCCATCAGCCATCGCTGAACGTGGTGGTAGTCGAGCGCGAGATCGCTGGGTTTGGGCCCTCGGGGCGCAACGGCGGGTGGGCATCGGGCGGAATGGCCGGCAGTCCCACCGTGTACGAGCGGCGTGGCGGCCTAGGCGCTGTTTCGCGCGCGTTGCGCGAGACCTACAGCACGGTGACCGAGGTGGCCCGAGTCGTCGCAGAGGAAGGCATTGATTGCGGGTTTCTCCAACGCGGCGCGCTCGCGGTGGCCACCACTGAACCACAGCTACTGCGCGTCAAGCAGCACATCCTTGGCCAATACCGCATCGGTGCCGGCGAGGACGACGAGCGGCTGCTGGATCGAGACGAAGTCAATGCGCGGCTACCGGTGGCCGGTGCTCTCGGAGGCTCATTTACACCGCACTGCGCCCGTGTCGACCCGGCGCGCCTGGTCCGTGGGCTGGCGACCGCATGCGAGCGGGCAGGCGTGCGGATTTACGAGCACACGCCGGCGTTGGAGATCGAGCCGGGGAAAGTCAGGACGCCTGAAGCGACGCTGGTGGCGGATACCGTCCTCCGAGCCACGGAGTCCTACACGACGCAGCTGCCCGGTCACGGCCGGTGGTACCTGCCCCTCTACTCGCTGATGATCGCGACAGAGCCGCTGTCGAGCGAAATCTGGGATGAGCTCGGTTGGCAGGACGGGTTGACGGTGACAGATCGTCACTACCTGTACTTCTACGCGCAGCGAACTCCCGACGGCCGGATCGCGATCGGCGGCCGTGGAGCCCCATACCGTCTACGACATCCGATTCAGGAAGCGCACGAGCGTGATGATCGCGTCAGTAGGCGACTGGCGCAGGCATTGGTCAAGGCATTTCCAGCTGTGCGTGACGCCCAGATCACCCATCATTGGGGAGGGCCGCTGGCGGTCCCACGCGACTGGTCGATGAGCATTGCCTTCGATCCGGCTACCGGGCTCGGCTGGGCGGGTGGCTACAGCGGCCACGGCGTGGTCGCGGCGAACATATCGGGGCGTACGCTCGCGGACGCCGTGCTGAGACGGAGCTCTGATCTTCTGTCACTCCCTTGGTTCAACCACCGCAGCCGGCCATGGGAGCCCGAGCCGCTCCGCTACGTCGCCTCCCACGCGATCGTCGACATGCTGGGCGCAGCCGACACGTATGAGGACGCGACCGGGCGCACCGCGAAGCGGGTCAAGCTCCTGAAGCCATTCATGCCGCCGGGTTAGCCCTGCTCCTCCTCGGTCGGAGCGATCAGACGGGTCTCGTACGCGTAGATCACGGCCTGCACGCGGTCGCGTAGGCCGAGCTTTCCGAGCAGATGGGAGACGTGAGACTTGACCGTTGCCTCCGACACGACGAGCGCGGCGGCGATCTCGGCGTTTGACAGGCCTGCGGCCAGCATTCGCAGCACCTCCCGTTCGCGCTCGGTGAGCGTGGCGAGGGCGTCCGGCTGGCGGGAGACCGCGGCCGGGAGGCGGCGGGCGACCTGGTCGAGCAGTTGGCGGGTCACCGTGGCTGACAGCACGGCGTCGCCGGCGGCGACCGCACGCACGGCGGCGACCACCTCCTGGGTTGGCGCGTCCTTGAGTAGGAACCCGCTGGCGCCGGCGCGCAGCGCGTCGATTATGTACTCGTCGAGCCCGAACGTGGTCAGGATCAGCACGCGCTGTCGTGGCAGCAGCCGGGTGGCCTCGATGCCGTCCATCCCGGGCATCCGGATGTCCATCAGGACGACATCGGGCGCGTGCTCGGTGGCGGCGCGAACCGCCTCCTCGCCGGTGCCCGCCTCGGCGACGACCAGGATGTCGCCGGTGGCCTCGAGGACGGCCTTGAATCCCGCGCGCATCATCGGCTGATCGTCGGCGATGACGATCCGCAGCGCGGTCACGCGCCCGACTCTATGTACGGCAACATCGCCGTAACCTTGAAGCCATGGTCGAGCCTCGGCTCGGCGGTGAGGGTGCCCCCGAACAGGGCTGCCCGTTCGCGCATGCCGATCACTCCGTGCCCGTGGCCGTCGCTGCTGCGACGCAGCTTTGCAGGGGGCGTCGCGTCGCCGTTGTCGATGACCGTGAGCTCCAGGTCATCGGCGCCGTAGCGGAGGGTGACCATGGTGCGTGCGCCGCCGGCGTGCTTGATCACATTCGTAAGTGCCTCCTGGACGATCCGGAAGGCTGAGAGGTCCGCGGCCTGGGAGAGAGGACGCGGCTGCCCCTCGACGGTGAGCTGGACATCCAGTCCGGCGGAGCGTGACTGGTCGAGGAGCGTGTCGAGGTTGCCAAGCCCCGGCTGGGGCGCGAGCTGTGCCGCCTCGCTCTCGCCGGCCCGCAGCAACCTCAGCGTCCGGTGCATCTCGGCCATCGCCTCGCGCCCGAGGTCGGCGATCACGAGGGTGGTCTTCTCGACGCGATCGTCGTCGACGGTCGCACCCAGGGCCTGCGCCTCGACGACCATCAGGCTGACGCTGTGGGCGACGACGTCGTGCAGCTCCTGAGCGATACGCACGCGCTCCTGGATCACCGCCTGTTCGGTGAGCAGCTCGCGCTCGCGGTCGAGGCGCTCGGCGCGGTCGCGCACGCCGTCCATGACCCTGCGTCGAGCGGCGACGTAGAGTCCGAGCGCCACCGCTGCCGCGCACTGGGCGCTGTCGCCGATCGCGTGGTTGGTCAAGTCACCGTTTCCCCAGCCGATCGTGGCGAGGAGCGTCACGAGCGCCACGCCGACGCCGGCCGCCACCGCCTCGGACCGCGCTTGAGTGGAGGCGATCGTGTAGAGGACGACGAGGGGAGGAAGGAGCAGCGGCTGGATGTCGGGTAGAGCCGCCGCGGCCGCGGTTGCGAGGACCAGGGCCGGGAGCGGCCAGCGGCGGCGAAGGAAGATCGCCGCGAGCGCTGCCGGCCCGATCAGTAGCACCAGCGGCTCGTGACGAGCGATCGCGCGGGCGAGCAGCGACCCGATCACCGGGAGAGCGACCACGAGCGCCACCGCCGCGTCGGTCAGGCGCGGCGATCGCTTGGAAAGTCGCGCGGGCAGGGCCAGGGACATCTGTCGAGCGTATCCCTGGCCCCGCATCCGCGCTTCTAGATCTCCTGGGTCTTGGTTCGCCATGCCCCGACACCGAACGCGGCGGCCATCCAGCCAACAATCACGAGCATCGCGACCGGCAGTGCGATCGGGACGGAGTGCAGCGAGATCTGGGCGATCCGATCGAGCGCTTGTCCGGGGAGCACTTGACGTGCGCTGCCGAGGAACGTCAGCGTCGCGAGGATCGGCGAGATCGCCAGCTCAACTGCGAGCAGGGTTGCGATCACCGGTCCTCGCGAACCGAACAGCGCCGCCAGTCCCACCGCGAGCGCCGATCCCAGCGCTCCCGCGAGCAGCAGCGCGAACGTGCCGGCGATCACCGCGCCGGCGCTGGGCGCGGCCAACGATCCGGCGAGCGCCACCGATGCCACCGCCGCGATCGCGCCCGCCCCGGCCGCGATCGGCAGCACGATCGTCCACGCTCCGGGGATGCGCGATCCGAACAATGCAATACGGCTGCGGCCGGTGGCGGCGAGGTCGCGGAACACTCCCGACTCGAGGTCAGCTGCACCGGCCGTCGACCCGACGATCGCTCCTACGACCAGGATCATGAGGATCAGGAACTCGACGGCGTCTCGGTAGTTGGCCAGGCCTCCGGCGGGCCTGTACTTCCCCGGGTCGCTTGCGTGCTGGACTGCGGTCACCGTGAAGACGAGCACGGCGGCTCCTGCTGTAAGGGCGATGGCCAGTGCCACCATCCCGTGCCGCTTGCGCAGCTTGAGCGCCTCGGCGCGAATGAGTCTGAGATCAAACATTAGACGCGGTCCTCCAGGGGAGTGGTCATGGTCAGGAAGCGCTCTTCGAGCGAGGCGGTGACCGGGGCGACCCGTTCAACGGCGACACCTCCGTCGAGCAACCGCCGCAATAGCTCGGTCACGATCTCGCGATCGACCGGTGCCTCGGGAGTGAGCGTGACGCGCAGCTGGTCCTCCCATTCGGCGGCTCGCGCGACGCCGCGAACGGCGGCGAGCAGGCCGCTCGCCTCGGCATGGCGATCACAGGCGATGTCGATCGCTCGAGTTCCGCCGTTCAGCAGCTCGTGAATCGAGCCTTCGACGACGACCCTTCCCTTGTCGACGATCGCGGCCATGTCGCAGATCTTCTGCACCTCGTCGAGCAGGTGGGAGGAGAGGAGCACGGTCCGGCCCTCGTCGACGAGCTCGCGAATCAGGTGGCGGAGGTCGAGGATGCCCGCAGGATCAAGCCCGTTCATCGGCTCATCGAGCATCAGCAGCTCCGGGTCCGCCAGCAGGCAGCGAGCCAGCCCGAGGCGCTGGCGCATGCCGAGCGAATAGGTCTTGACCTTGTCATCGGCTCGAGGGAGCAGCCCGACACGGTCGAGTGAGGGTTCGATTCGGCCGCTCGCAGAACGATCGCGGGCCGCCGCGTGCACCTGGAGGTTCTCGCGGCCCGTCAGATGGTGGCTGAAGCGCGGCTCTTCGATGATCGCCCCGACGCGGGCGAGGGCTGCGGCACGGTCTCCGGGGAGGTCATGGCCCAGCAGGCGCATCTTTCCCGAAGTCGGCTCGGCGAGGCCGAGCAGCAGCCGGATCAGCGTCGTCTTGCCAGCTCCGTTTGGTCCGATGAAGCCGAACGCGCAGCCGCGCGGGACTTCGAGGTCGATGCTCTCGAGCGCCGCCCTCGCGCCGAAGCGCTTGCCCAAGCCTTGCGTGTGAATGGCGAGCGAATCCTCGCCTGTGTGAGTAGTTGAGTTCATGGGAAGCAGGCTAGGCGCGTCCCTCTCGAGGCACATCGGGCGTCGTGCTGAGCACCCACCCCGCCGAGCGGATAGATCCGGCTCGATCGCTCATCCCAGCGGATGAGCCCGCCCCGCCCCAGCCCGGCGCTGCCATAACATCCGGCGCATGCCGGCACCGCGGCTGCACCATCTCAACTGCGGCACGATGTGTCCGTGGGCGCGGCGCTTGGTCAACGGCGACGGCTCGATCCTGGCCAACGCTCGGCTCGTGTGCCATGTCCTGCTGATCGAGGGCTCGGATGGGCTGGTGCTGGTCGATACCGGCTTTGGCGGCGGCGACGTGCGCAACCCGCGCCAGATCAGCTTGCCGTTCACCACGCTGGTACGCCCGCGCCTGGAGCTCGGCGAGACGGCCCTCTCGCAGCTGCGCGCGCGAGGCTTCGATCCCGCTGATGTCCGCCACATCGTCCTCACTCACCTCGATGTCGATCACGCCGGCGGGTTGCCCGATTTCCCCGAGGCTCAAGTCCACGTGTGGGCGCGCGAGCTCGACACGATGCTGCGACCCCCGCTACGCGAACGTGCGCGCTACGCGATCGGCAGCGCTCACTGGGCGCATGGCCCGCGCTGGGTGACGCACGAGTTCGCCGGGGACGAGTGGCTCGGCTTCGAGAGCGTGCTCGTGCTGCCCGACGGCGACGCCGAGATCCTGCTGATCCCGCTGCCCGGCCACACCCTTGGGCACACCGGGGTCGCGGTGCGACGGGGGGATGGCTGGCTGCTGCACTGCGGCGACACGTACTTCCACCGCGACCAGGTGGGCACGCCCCCGTCCTGCCCGCCGGGGCTGCGTGTGTTCCAGGCGATCATGCAAGCGGACGGCAGGCTCCGCCATCAGAACCTGGAGCGGCTGCGCGAGCTCGCCCGCCGACACTCAGGCGAGGTGGAGCTGATCTGCTCGCACGATCCGGTGCTGCTGGATCGGGCGCAGGCGGGGGCCTAGCCGCTGGGTCTAGCCGGACTAGCTCTCGCTCACGCTGCGCGGCGATGGGCAGGCCGCGCCTCGCGCCTGAGCGGGTGCGGGCGAGCTTCCGCCTCGGGCGCCGGCGGCTCGACGGGAATCTGCAATGCGCGGCCGACTGCTCGCCGCACCGGGCTCGCGGGATCGCACGCGAATGCGAGCACCCCGGGCAGCAACAGCGCCGTGGACAGCAGCGGGGAGAGCTCCCCAGACGCACCGGCCAGCAGCGCGAGCAGCGCCATCGTGAACAGGCATGAACGAGCAAGGGTCACTGTGCTCTACATCGGCTCGAACAGCCGAACGATTGAGCGCGGATTTGCGGTGGTATGACAGAGGTCCAAGACGATCGGCATAGTCCGTGCCATGAGTCAGCCAGTCGTCGTGGTGCACGCGGGTGCCGGGACGTTCGGCGATGACCTGCGCGAGCAAGAGGCCGCCTGCCGCGATGCGCTCGAGCGGGCGCTCGAGGCGGCCGCCGCGGCGCTCGAGGCGGGGGGGGACGCGGTCGCGGCCGTGCGCTCGGCCGTGACCGTGATGGAGTCCTTCCCGCTGTTCAACGCCGGCTACGGCTCAGCGCTGTGCGCCGATGGCTCGGTCGAGATGAGCGCGGCGCTGATGCGCGGCTCCGACCGGGCGGCCGGCGCCGTCGCCGCGATCAACCGCACGAGGCATCCGATCGTCGCCGCTCAAGCGCTGCTCGACGCTCCACAGGTGCTGATGGTCGGCGCGCGCGCCGACGAGTACGCGGCCGCCCATGGGGCGGAGCAGTGGGAGGCGTCGCGATTCGTCACCGAGCGGCAGCTGAGGCGCCTGGCGGAGCTCAAGGCGCGTGACCGGCCGCCCGAGCATGGGACGGTCGGCGCTGTGTGCCTCGACGGCGCCGGGGCGCTCGCCGCCGCCACCTCGACCGGGGGGCGCACCGGGCAGCCTCCCGGGCGGGTCGGTGACTCGCCGCTGATCGGAGCGGGCACGTGGGCCGACCGCTACGTCGCGCAGTCGTGCACCGGCGAGGGGGAGGCGTTCATCCGCGCCGGCGCCGCGCGCCTGCTGGCCGCTCTGGTCGAGCGTGGCACCGCGCTCGAGACCGCCGCGCAAACGGCTCTCGACGAGGTCAGGAGCTGTGATGGCCGCGGCGGCCTGATCGTCGTCGACGCCCGCGGCAATGTCGCGATGCCGTTCTCGACCGAGGCGATGCCGCGCGGGGTCTGGCGCGCCGGCGAGGGCTTGACTGTCGAGCTTCCCTAGCGCCAGCCCTAGCGCGGGACCTGGCGCGCGACCTCGCGCGCGCGGCGGCCCTTACCCAATGCTCCCGGCCCCGTACGTGTACTCGTGAGCGAGCCGGTGCAGTGCCGACCCCTTCAGGGTCACGGTCTTGCCGGCCGTGTCGGTGTACACGACCTTCGACGCCGCGCTGACCTTGAAGTACGCCTTGTCGGCGAGCAGGTATCCGGCTTGGGCTGCGTTGGCGAGCGGGGAGAGCTCGGCGAGCGTCTCGGGTGCCTTGCTGATCGTCGCCGGCAGGTGCTCGATCAGGTACTTGACGACGATCGCCGCGTGGTCGGAGGAGACGACACCGTCGTAGGCGTTCGGGTACCAGACCGAGTCCGAGATGCCCCGGACGAGCAGCCAGGGGACGCCGAGCTGTGCGTTGGCGAACGCGAACCCGCTGCCCTCGTTCTCCTCCGCGTCGGTCGGGTAGAGCATGTTCTGGTCCTCGATCCAGGGCAGCGGCTCGGTCCAGACGTCCGCCTGGCCGACGACGCCGGCTATCACCTGGTTGGTGATCTCCCCCGAGCGCTTGGAATCGCCGGTCGCGTCGGCGATCGTGTTGGTTCCGATCAGCGAGCTCGCGCCGGTCGCGAGCTCGACGAGCTGATGTGGCGCCGCGAAGGCGCTGACCTCGACCCAGTGCTTGTCCAGCTTCGATGGTCCCTCGCCGTAGCTGTGCGCGTCGGCGGGGGTGGGGAGGGGGTTGCCGTACCCGGTCACCAGCGCTCCCCGGAGGTCCGTCTTGGGGGTGACCGGGACCTGCTCGCCGATATAGGACCCCTGGTAGCCCCCGAGGTAGTAGTGGATCGAGGACTTGTCGACCACGAAGCCACTGACCACGACGTCGCCGACGTGAACCGCCGCGTTCTGCGCGCCGGCGGTGCCCGAGAACAGCACCGCCCGCGGGTGGAACCTCGTGTCGAGGATGTATGTCCCGAGCTCGGCGGTCTCGTCCACCTCGCCGCTGGCGAGATCGACCACCGGGCTCCCGGCGAGCGTGCCGATCCAGTAGCGGTAGCCGTCGATATCGACGTGGCGCGTCACGTGCATTTCGGCGAGGATCGCCGCCTGCTCGGGCCCGAACGCGCTGACGATCCCGACCGGAGCCGGCCCGCGGGGCGCGCCCGCGGCGGCGGGCGGGTTGGAAAGGGCGGAGAGCGTGAGTGTCGTCGCGGCCGATGCGAGGGTGGCGATCACTACCAGCAGCGCGTAGCGGCGCTTGATGCTCCAGCTCGACATCCGGTCCTCCTAGGGCGTTGAGATCGCGACTGTGGCCGGTTCTGCGTCCGTGTGCGCCTCGTTCGGAACCGTCCGGCGCGCGAGCACGTAGTACGTGACGCCGCCGAAGATCGCGCCCATGAAGACGCTGAAGTCGGCGCCGTAGGAGGCCGGCCCGCCAGGGTTCGTCAGGCCCACGAACGGGCCCTGCCACACCGTCGTGTTGAGGAACGACGCCGCCGCGAGCATGCCGACCACCTGGGCGACGACCCCTGGGACGTGAATCCCTCCCTGGCGCCAGTAGATCCCGGCCCGGCCGTTCAGGAGCGAGCGCGAGTCGTAGGTACCTCGTCGCAGGTACCAGTCGACGAGGTAGATCGTCACCCACGGAGCGATCCAGATGATCATGAACAGCAGGAAGTCCTCCAGGAATGTGTTGAATCCCGAGGAGAAGATCGCGACGGCGGTGAGGGCACCCGCCACGGTCGTGTCGATCAGGACGCACTGCCAGCGCTTGATGTTCGGAATGATCGCCTGCAGGGTGAGACCCGAGGAGTAGAGGTCGATGCTGTTGATCGCGAACAGCTGAATGATCACGAAGATCAGGTATGGGACAAGGAACCACGAAGCGAAGGCATGGGGAAGACCGGAGATCGGATCGCTGGCGGTGGGCACCGCCGTCGCAACCGCTGCTCCCAACAGGCACAGCAGTGTGCTGGGGACATAGCCGCCGAGGGCGACCGACCACACGATCCGCTTACGGCTTGCGTTCCGAGGCAGGTAGCGGGAGTAGTCGTTGGCGTTCATCACCCATCCGTAGCCCCCGGCCGAGAGGATCAGCGCGAGGGCGACCAGCATCGTCTGCCAGTCCGCGCTCGGGCCGCCTGAGAGGTGCGCCTTGGGCAGCGTCAGGATCGCGAGCACGATGAACAGCACCACGAACGGCAGCGCCAGAAAGCGGAGGATCCGCATCATCATCCCGTGGCCCATCAGCGGTAGGAAGAGCTGCACGGTGGCGGCTGCGACGATCAACACCACCTTCAGTCCCGTGGACGTATGCACCCCGGCCTTGCCGGCCAGTACCAGCCCGGCGAGCACGACCAGAGCCAGGCCCTCGGTCTCGTAGCCGACCTGGGTGATCCAGTTGAACAGGGACACGCCGCGGGCACCGTTGGGCCCGAACGACGCCCGCGAGATCGCGAACGCCGACGTCCCCGCCTCCGGACCCTGAACGCTGCCGAGGCCCGTGATCAGATAGGAGAGGTTGCCGATCACGACCACCGCCGCAGCCTGCCAGAACGACAGCCCGAAGGAGACGATCAGCGCTCCGTAGACGACGTACTCGACGTTGAACAGCGCGCCGGCCCACATCCACGAGAGATCGATCGGCTTGCCCCGTCGCTCGGACTGTGGGATGTAGTCGATCCCGCGCTGCTCGAAGGCCGGCTCGTCAGCGATCGACCCACCGGACGGGGCCCCGGGCCCGCCGGCACTCGGCTCCATCACGGCTACACGCTCCTGGTTCACGGATACCTCCATGGTAGGTAGGTCGTGCGGCGTCTCCCAGCCGGCCCAATTGACGGATTCTGTTCGAAACCGGTACGGGGATCTATGTACAGACGGCCAAAATCCTTGGGCCCAACGTCGGTCTCAGGCCACCTCGACGGGCACGTAGGCGAAGCGCTCGACGTCGAGCAGGCCGCCGTCGGTCAGCCGCAGCTCGGGGATCACCGACAGCGCGATGAACGAGAGCTGCATGAACGGCTCCTCGACGGTGGTCCCCAGCCTCTCCGCGGCGGCGGCACCGAGCCCCCTGAGCTGATCGGCCACCCGGTCGGCGCTCTGGTCGCTCATCAGGCCGGC
>Ga0302326_10033107_pt1 | contig 10277 bp, 8 predicted proteins | sample Palsa_T0_3_FD_202264 | JGI IMG/M metagenome (GOLD analysis project Ga0302326, IMG submission 202264) | Peat permafrost microbial communities from Stordalen Mire near Abisko, Sweden - Palsa_T0_3 | ecosystem: Environmental > Terrestrial > Soil > Palsa > Peat permafrost | place: Sweden: Abisko... | reverse complement strand
CTGCCTCTTGGCTCTTGCTTCCTCCCCAACCCTTCCGGCATCTTGCCGCGCCGTGGGCCGACCGACCACCGTCGCCCACTTTCCCTTTCCAATGAGCCAAGATCCGAGTCCCCAGGCCGATTCGTCGCCCGACGCCGGAGCCCAGGATCTCGTCTGGATGGCCCGCATCAAGGAGGGCGATACCGAGGCCTTGCGCGAACTCATGGAAACGCACCAGCACCGCGTCATCGGCACCGTGGCCAAAATGCTCGGCGACGATTGCGATGCCGAGGACATCGCGCAACAGGTCTTCATCCGCGTCTGGAAGAGCGCCACACGCTACGAGCCCACCGCGAAATTCACTACCTGGCTGTTCAAGATCACGCGCAATCTGGTCTTCAACGAACTGCGCCGCCGCAAACGCCATCCCGCCCACTCGCTCGACGCCACCACCGAAGATGACCGACCGATGCAGGCCCCCGACCCGGGCACCAAGGCCCCGGACGATTCGCTGCTCAATGACGAGATGCAGGCGGCCATTCAAAAGGCCATCGAAGAGCTTCCGGAAATCCAGCGCATGGCCATTGTCCTCCGCCGCTACGACGATATCCCCTACGAAGACATCGGCGAGATCCTCGGCCTGAGCGTGCCGGCGGTGAAGAGCGTGCTGTTCCGCGCCCGCACCGAGCTCCGGGAAAAGCTCAAGCGCTACCTCGAGATGTGAGGCCACTTCGCCGCCCCTTAAGACTCCCGAAGAGCCCTCGACGAGCCTGAGCGCGTTCTTCAGAAAACGAAGCGAATGCGGCTTGTTTTCCCCGAAGCAGGCTGATACGACACTTTCATATGAGGCTGATGTATCCGATTGTTTTTGAGAAAATTGCCGAAGGCGATGGGTTGTCCGGACACTACTATGCGCACGTGCCGCTGCTCGGGCTGACGACGCATGGCGCCGGCATCGAAGGGGCCCGCGCCGCGGTGCTTGATTTACTCCGTCTTTGGCTGGCGGAAAAGCAGGCGGCCGGCGAGGAGGTGCCGCAGCCGGGGGAGTTCTTCTTTTCGACGATCGAAGTCGACGAGCACGCCCTGCAAAAAACCTGAGAGGCCGGCCTTTCAGATGGCGCTAAAGGATGCAGGTGGCGGATTCGAGGCAGCCACAGCGTCCGGCTTGCGACCGTCGCCAACTCCAGCCGGACGCTGGCGCTGCTTCCCGTGGCGCGCATCCTGCGTCCTGCCACAGGTATCCTGGATCCCGGGTGTGTCGAAACTTCAGCGACTTCCCCACCCCGGAAGCAGGCCCCACCCCCCAACACCTTCCCTGGCAGACCCCCCAAAAAAATCTTTCGGCAAAATGTCCGAATTTCATCCATCGGTGCTGTTAAATTATGCGCAACTTTTTTGCTTTTAAATGGTTACCTGATAGAACTGTACCTTCGAACCCGCCAAAACTATGACACCTGCCTACTCTGATAAGTATATTCGCGAACATTCGCCGACCCTGGACGATCTCACCTTTACCCGCCGCGAATTCCTGGAGCGCACGGGCATGGGTTTTGGCGCGATGAGCCTGGCTTCGATCCTGGGCATGAGCCTGGGCGCCACTGGTCACGCCGACACCGGAGCGCTGAAGGCCGCCGGACCGCTCGCCCCGAAGGATTCTCCGCTTCCGGCCAAGGCCAAGGCAGTCATCCACATCTTCGCCTCCGGCGGGCCCTCGCATGTCGATACCTGGGATCCGAAGCCGGAACTGGCCAAGTACGTCGACCAGACGCTGCCGGGACTCGATGGCCTGGCCTTTCCGTCGCCGTTCAAGTTCATCAAGCATGGCAAATCGGGCATCGAAGTGAGCGAAGTATTTCCCAAGTTGGGCGAGTGCGTCGACGACATGGCGGTGGTGCGCTCACTCTGGACCGATATCCCGGCCCACGAGGTGGCCCAGCGGTTCATGAATACCGGTTCACTGCAAATCCCGAAGCCCTCGATGGGTTCCTGGGTCGTTTACGGGCTCGGTACCAAGAACCAGAATATGCCGGGGTTCATCTCCCTGGGCGGCAAGCCGGAGTGGCGCCAGGCCTCCTTTTTGCCGGGCATTTACCAGGGCTGCAACGTGAACTATTCGCCGAGCATCAAGCTGGATGAGGTGCTGCTCAACATCAGCAATCCTTTCACCGGCATGGACCGCCAGCGCCGCCAGCTCGATTTCGTCCACAAGCTCAATGAGATGCACGCCCAAAAGCTGCAAAAGGACGAGCAACTCGAAGCCCGCATCGAGGCCTTCGAGATGGCTTTCAAGATGCAGACCGAGGCGACCGACGCCTTCGACATCACCAAGGAACCGCAGCCGATGCGCGACCTCTACGGCGCCAGCGACATGGGCGCGAAGCTGCTCGTCGCCCGCCGCCTCGTCGAGCGCGGCGTGCGCTTCGTCCAGGTTGAACACGGGGGCTGGGACACCCACGCCAATGTCGAAACCACTATTCCCAAAAAGGCGGGCGAGGTGGACGGCCCGGCCGCAGCCCTGATCAAGGACCTCAAGCAGCGCGGGCTGCTCGACTCGACGCTCATCATCTGGGGCGGGGAATTTGGCCGCACCGTGGTGCGCGACCGCAATGGCAACGCCAACCCTGGCCGCGATCACAACGGCCGGGCGATGGTGGCCTGGATGGCCGGCGGCGGCGTCAAGGGCGGCACCGTTTATGGGGCGACCGATGAATTCGGGGCGCGCTCCGCCGAGAACAAGGTCCACATCCACGACCTGCACGCCACCATTCTGGCGCTGCTCGGCTTCGACCACAAAAAGCTCACCTATCGCTACAACGGGCGCGATTTCCGCTTCACCGACAACTTCGGCAACGTCGTCAAGGACATCATCGCCTAAAGCCCCCCAAACAAACCATGATTCACCGCCCACTTGCCTTTGCCGTTTTTGCGCTCAGCGGCGCGTCCGCCTTTGCGGCCGTGACGGCCGAGCCGACCAAGGAACAGACCGAGTTCTTCGAGAACAAAATCCGTCCGATCCTGAAGGAAAACTGCTACAAATGCCACAGTGTGGAAGAGGGCAAGGCCAAGGGCGACCTGACGTTGGACACCAAGGCCGGCCTGCTCAAGGGCGGCGAGAACGGCGCCGTGGTGGTGCCGGGCGACGTCAAGAAAAGCCCGCTGATCACGGCGGTGACCTATCTGGACAAGGACCTCCAGATGCCGCCCAAGGGCGAGAAGCTCAGCGACCAGCAGATCGCCGACCTGACGACGTGGGTGAAAATGGGCGCGCCCGACCCGCGCAAGGACGAGGCCAATATCACCAGCAAGCTTAGCGGCCTGACCGAAAAGGCGCGCTCGCACTGGGCCTTTCAGCCGGTCACCAAGCCGACGCCGCCGAAAGTCACGTCGAACGTCGCCTGGCCGCGCACGACGATCGATCAATTCATCCTCGCCAAGCTCGAGGAGAAAGGAATGATCCCCTCCTCCGACGCCACCAAGGAAGCGCTGCTGCGCCGGGCGAGCTACGATTTGACCGGCCTGCCACCCACGCCACAGGAGGTCCGGGCCTTTGTGGCGGACACCTCGCCCCAGGCGTTTGCGACGGTGGTGGACCGGCTGCTCGCTTCGCCCGCCTACGGCGAGCGTTGGGGCCGTTTCTGGCTCGATACGGCGCGCTATTCCGACACCATCGGCGGCGACAAGAACCAGGCGCGCCGGCAGGATTATCGCTACGCCTACGCGTGGACCTATCGCGATTGGGTGGTCAAGGCCTTCAACGACGACATGCCCTACAACCAGTTTATCGTGCAGCAACTCGCGGCCGACAAACTGCCCAACAATCCGGTGCCAAATCTGGCCGCCCTGGGCTTCATCACCGTGGGCGAGCGCTTTCAGAACCCGAACGACATCATCAACGACCGCATCGATACGGTGACGAAGGGTTTTCTCGGGCTGACGGTGGCCTGCGCGCGCTGCCATGACCACAAGTTCGATCCGATTCCGACCAAGGACTATTATGCGCTCCATGGTGTGTTTGCTTCCACGGTCGAGCCCGTGGACAAGCCGATCATCGGCGTCCCCAGCGAGGCCCAACTCTCCGATTTCGAACATCAGGCCGGCAAGATCGAGACGGAAAACCGCGATATCTATTACAAGTTCATCGACCATTTGCAGGGCGATCTCTTCAAAAAAATCGACGGCTACCTGCTGGCGATACGCGGCGGCGGCAGTTATCGGAAGAAGGGCGGCGGCGGCGAAGGGGAGAAAGAGCGGATTGCCCTGCTGCAAAAGTACGACTTGGACCGGGAATTGATCCCGATGTTTGCCCGGCACATCCAAGGTGTGCAGGGTGGCGGCGGCAAAGGCGCCAAGGGCGATCCCAGTGCCAAGCCCCGGAGGAATGAGGCTGACCGCGAGAACGAGGACGCGATCTTTGGTCCGTTCCGCCAGTTCGCCGAGCTGAGCGAATCGGATTTCTCGCAAAAAGCGCCGGAAATCGTGGCGAACATCACGGGCGCGGCCAGTTCGGCGAGCACGGCGGTGAACCCGCTGGTGGCCGATGCTTTCAAGGGCACGGCCCCGACTTCCCTGAATGATGTCCTGGCCATCTACAAGAAGCTCTTTGCCAGCCTGGAGCCGCAGCGCAAGGCCTTCCTGGCGGCCAATGAAAAAGCGCTCAAGGGGCCGGTATCGGGCTTCGACCCGGCGGTCGTGCAAATTCTCGAAAACCCGATGGACATCATGCCGGCCTCGCAGCTGACCACCGAGGTTCTCCAGGACTTATCCAAGAGGCTCGGCAACAAGCTCAATGGCCAGGCGCACTTCGAGTTCGCCAAACTCAACGAGCTGGAACTGACGCATCCCGGGGCGCCGGCGCGCGCCATGCTCGTTGCCGACGCGCCCACGCCCAAGGATTCGGCCGTGTTCATTCGGGGAGAGCAGCAATCGCGCGGCGACATCGTCCCGCGGCACTTCCTGGAGATTCTCTCGCCCAACCGCAAGCCGGTGCCATTCACGCAGGGCAGCGGACGGCTGGAACTCGCCGAGGATATCGCCTCAAAGAATAATCCCCTCACCGCGCGCGTGATCGTGAATCGCGTGTGGATGCACCACTTCGGAGAAGGCTTCGTGCACACGCTCGACGATCTCGGCACGATGAGCGAGACGCCATCGCACCCGGAACTGCTGGACTACCTGGCCAGCTATTTCATGGAACAGGGCTGGTCGCTCAAAAAACTGCACAAGGCCATCATGCTCTCGCATGTCTACCAGGAAAGTTCGGATACGAATTCGAAGTTCGAGCAGATCGATCCCGCGAACCGGTTGCTCTGGCGGGCCAATATCCGCCGTCTCGACTTCGAAGCGTTGCGCGACTCGCTGCTCGTGATGAGCGGCAAGCTCGACCACACCGTCGGCGGCAAACCGGTGAATCTCACCGACGAACCGTACAGCTACCGGCGGTCGGTCTACGGCTATATCGATCGCGGCAATCTGCCGGAGTTGATGCAGCAGTTCGACTTCAGCGATCCCGACATGCCCAACAGCCGGCGCGCCTCGACCACCGTGCCGCAACAGGCGCTCTTCCTCATGAACAGCCCGATGTCGGTGGACGTGGCGCGACGCATCGTGGACCGGCCGGAAGTGCGTGGGGCCAGCGACGTCATGTCCTCCATCGTCGGCATTTATAACATCGTCTTCCAGCGGAACCCCACTCCCCGGGAAATCCAGATGGCGGTCGAGTTCGTGACCAAGGAACAGCTCCGGCAGCCGAAGATGTCGCCCGCAGAAGAAAAGGGTTACAACGATAAGCCAGCCGCGCGCCTCGCGGGCCGGAAGCAGCAAGGTGCAGCCGCCGCCGGAGGCAAACGTTACGAGGGCACCAAAGCGATCCAGAACGAAGGCGAGTACGTCGAGCGCACCTCGCTCACCCCGTGGGAAACGTACGCGCAGGCGCTGCTCTTCTCCAACGAAGCCAGCTACGTCAATTAAGGCCCACCCCTAAGTCCGCCGCATCGCCTGCTTGAGCTGCAAAGCGTAGGAGGGATTGAACTCGAAGCGCGTGTCCGCGTAGTTGAGATACGTCACGGGCTCGGCCGGGGGGAAGGACTCCACGTAGCCGACCTCGGAGAGACCATTGAGAATATCAGCCAGGTCGGTGCCGTCGATCGCCGTTCGCTCCTTGAGTTCCGTGCCGGTGCTGCCGCTCACGTAATCGATGGCGCGCAAGACCGCCAGTTCGCGACCGCTCAGTTTGATTTGCTTCATGACTCGATCCTACCTCAATAGGCTGAAAAGTCCCGTCGCACAACTCAACAATTTCTTTCGCGCCTGCAACTCGTGCTTGCTCCTGACGCTGGTGGTCGTACCAGTAGTATATGAGCACGATGAAACCGACTCCTGCGAAGATCATTCATCACTCCGAAGGTTTGGGCGCGCCTTGCGCCGAAACGGTTCGCCGGCGGGCCCAGGAACTCGCGCGTATCAATGGCCATGCGGAGTACAACGACGACGACTGGCGCGCGGCCAAGCGTGAACTGCACGGCGGCCACGAGCCCAACGACACCAATGGCGCCATGGATATGGCGGCGGTCGTTTCCGAGCGCGACATGATCGTCAGTTCGGTCGGGCATCACGTGGAAAATGTCGGGCTCGAGGACCAGGAAAACGTGGTCGAGGAGTTGATCGCGGAGGGTATGGACGAAGCCGTGCACGAGCAAATGCTGGCCGCGCGCCGCGAAGACGAACACAAAGAGAACGAACAGGACGAGGAAGACGACGAGGACGAGTAGAGGGCAAGTGCTCAGCGCTCGGTGCTGAGTCCCCACTGGAAGAGTGAGGAACGCCCTTCCCCGGGGCGCGGCATTCTGCTTTCACTAACCGCGTGCCGGACGATTTCATCCAACAGACCCTCGACGCGCCCAAGTCGGCGTTCGACATCTCGTTGCGACCGCCGATGTTCAGCGAGTTCGCCGGGCAGGAGAAAGTCTGCCAGCGGCTCGAACTCATGGTCCAGGCGGCGCAGCAGCGCGGCGACGTGCTCGAGCACATCCTGCTCAGCGGTCCGCCGGGCCTCGGCAAAACCACGCTCGCCTACATCCTGGCCCACGCCATGGGCGTGAAAATCAAGAGCACCAGCGGACCGACCATTGAGAAAGCCGGCGACCTCGCCGGTCTCCTGACCGCGCTGGAACGAGGCGACGTCCTCTTCATCGATGAGATCCATCGGCTCCAGCCGGCGATCGAAGAGTACCTCTACCCCGCGATGGAGGACTACAAGGTCGACATCATCATCGACCAGGGGCCGAACGCGCGCAGCCTCCCGCTGAACCTCGCGCGCTTCACCCTCATCGGCGCCACCACCCGCGCCGGCATGCTCAGCGCGCCGCTGCGCACCCGCTTCGGCATGAATTGCCGGCTCGACTATTACACCGCCGAAGAATTGCAAAAAATTGTCCAGCGCAGCGCCGGCCTGATCGGCCTGGAGATCGACGAGCCGGGCGCCCTCGAAGTGGCCTCCCGCAGCCGCGGCACACCGCGCATCGCCAACAACCTGCTGCGCTGGGTGCGCGACTTCGCGCAGGTCCACGCCGGCAACCGCGTTACCCGCGAGGTCGCCGACCAGGCCCTGGCCATGCTTGAGATCGACCGCGACGGGTTCGACGAGATGGATAAACGCATCCTCGAAGCCCTCGTGCAGAAGTTCGGCGGCGGCCCGGTCGGCATCAATTCGCTCGCCGTGGCCATCGGAGACGACCCGGGCACGCTGGAAGACGTGCACGAACCGTATCTGATCATGCAAGGCTATATCAAACGCACGCCGCAAGGCCGCGTCGCCCTGCCCCCTGCCTACAAGAAGCTGGGGATTACGGCGCCGAAACGGAGTGGGGAGCTGTTTGAATGACGGACGTAGCGCAGGTGCGCTGCCCCTCGTTAAGCGCGTTCCGAAGTGCAACTTCGGAACGAGGGAAACGAGGGAACCGCCAGCAATTGAATTTCGGAACGATGGGAATTGGGCGAATAGACGAGGATGCTTGAGGCGGCTGGCCCTTCGGCAGGCTCAGGGCTGGCACAGCCGCCTCTACAACGCACCGCGAAGCTCATGCCTGAAAACTATCGCCGTTCACGTCCCAAGATTTGCGCTTTTAGAGTGAAACGGCGGTGCGGCGGCATTTACGCATAGCTTCTGGCTATCACACCTGCACCGGAAAGGTATTGGCGCAATCCGCGCAGCGGACGATCATAACGCTTCCGTCGCCCTGCGTTCTTAGGGCGCATCCCTCCAGGGATGCATCACGAGTTGCCAGGGAAACATCGAATTTTGAATCGCCGCTGTGCAACGCATTCGAGGTCCCGCCGGGGGGCAGGACCTCGGAGGATGGTCATCCCGGAGGGAAGTCGCACAACCGACTCCCTCCGGGAAGGGGTGGTTATTATTGGGGGAACGCCCTCTTCCGGTCACCAGGGGCGCCATCAGCGCGTGCGTCGCGGCGCTTCTCCGGTGCTCAGCGCCTCGAATCCGGAGATCACGTCGAAAAGCTCCTCGTCGATGCCGCTCTGCCGCAAGCGGTGGAAGGTCCCGTGGAGTGTCTCCAGCAATTCGTCGATGTTTTTGTCCGCGCGCTGCATCGCCGCCAGGCGGCTCGCGTTCTCGCTCGCGAGGGATTCGGCGCACGCCCGGAAGAGCGAGATGAAAAGGTATTCGCGAACTAGGGCGCGCAAGGTTGCGTCGCCGCCGCACAGGATCTCCGGCGCGGTCTTCGCCGGCCAGGAAGCTTTGGCCAGACCCTGTTGCCATTCCGCGTCCAGCGGCAGGAGCCGCTGGCCGGCCGGCTCGTAGAGCGCGCCGGATTTGGGACGATTGTGAAAGACGTAAAGTTGCGCGTAATCGCCTTCGGCTCGGCGCGCTTCGCTCTCGATCTGAATCTGCCCGACCAGCGGAGTAATGGCCTGGACGGAATTCGGCACGGCAAAAAGTCCGACCACCGCGAGCCCCGCGTCCGCCAGGCGCGCCCGCACGCGCTCACCCACGGCCCAGACCCTGGGTTGGCCGGGCAGACCGGCGAGTGTCTGGATCGCATAGTCGGCGATGATATCGTTGAACTGTCCCACCAATCCCTGGTCGGACCCGAACACCACGGCGCCAATCGCCCCGTCGTCGGGACGTCCCGGCCGTTTCGGCTCCCAGGCCGCGGTCTCGCTCTCCCGAATGCAGGCCCCCAAGCCCAGCTCCACGGTGCGATAGTAGTCGCCCAAGGCGCGCACCGATTTCTCGTACTGCCCGATACTCGAAGCCGCCAGGGCTTTCATCGTGCGGACGACGGATTGGAGATCGCCGGCACTGCCGATCTGGCGGCCCAAGCTGGCGGTGGTATCGCTCATGCATTCTCCTGGCCGGCCTTCCCGGGCTTCGCGGCAGCGCCCGGCTTCGAGCCGCCGCTGGACCCGCCTTTGGGCCCGGCTTTTTGCCCGGGCTCGACCTTGGCCGCCGGCTTGGGCTGGAACGGCGCGAGCGCCTGCCGGGCGCTTTCGATGATGCTTTGGCGGTCCTCGTCGCTCAACTTCGCAGCGGTTTCAAAGCGCCCGCGGATTTCCGCCGGAATCTTCGCCGCGGCCTCGTGTACGGCGTGTTGGGCGTCCCTCATCCGCTCCAGAGGCACGGCGTCGAAAAGTTTCGCGGTCAAGGCCAGCAGCACGGTGATCTGGACGGGCACGGAAACCGGGGCCAATTCCGGCTGCTGAAGGCAGGCGCGGATGCGCCGTCCGTGCTCGATGATCTGGCGCGTGGCTTCATCCAGGCGGGCGCCAAACCGGGCAAAGGTCTCCAGTTCCTCGAACTGCGCGTAGGCCAGCTTGAGGTCGCCCGCCACCGCGCGGTAGGCCGCCCTTTGCGCTTTGCCGCCGACACGCGAAACCGATTTGCCGACATCCACCGCGGGCAGGACGCCTAACTCAAACAGCGACGGCGAGAGATAGATTTGCCCGTCGGTGATGGAGATCAGGTTGGTCGGAATGTAGGCGGAAATGTTCTGCGCCTCGGTCTCGATGATCGGCAGCGCGGTCAGGGAGCCGCCCCCGCGTTCCTTGCTCAGGTGAGTGGCGCGTTCGAGCAACCGCGAATGAATATAGAAGATATCGCCGGGGAAGGCTTCGCGTCCGGGCGGCCGGCGAAGCAAAAGGGAAAGTTCGCGATAAGCCTGGGCGTGCTGGGTAAGGTCGTCATAGACGATCAGCACGTCGCGCCCCGCTTCCATAAAATGCTCCGCAATGCTCGTCGCGGCGTACGGGGCAATGAAGGCCAGGCCGGGCGGGTCGTTGCCCTC
>Ga0302326_10033105_pt1 | contig 10278 bp, 14 predicted proteins | sample Palsa_T0_3_FD_202264 | JGI IMG/M metagenome (GOLD analysis project Ga0302326, IMG submission 202264) | Peat permafrost microbial communities from Stordalen Mire near Abisko, Sweden - Palsa_T0_3 | ecosystem: Environmental > Terrestrial > Soil > Palsa > Peat permafrost | place: Sweden: Abisko... | reverse complement strand
GGCCGCAAACCATGCTTATTTATTTTGTACAGACATCGCTGCCCGGGGACTGGATTTTCCTTTAGTCGACTGGGTTATACAATTGGATTGCCCAGAAGATACCGATACGTATATTCATCGCGTTGGTCGAACAGCGCGGTTTGCCCGAGGCGGGAAGGCGTTGATGATGCTTCTTCCGACTGAGCTTCCCTTTGTCGAAAAGTTGGAGGCCAAGAAGGTCCCTATCGAGAGGATAAGTGTAAAGAATGGGAAGACGGGGAGTATAAAGCAGCAGCTCAATGGAATGTGTTTCAAAGATCCCGAATTGAAATACTTGGGTCAAAAGGTACTCTCGCTCAGATCTCTGCAACTAATGCAAGGCATTTTCATGTTACGTTAGATCGGTGTATCTTCAAAAGGATAAGGATGTGTTTAAAGTGGAAACACTGCCGCTAGAAGAGCTCGCCGAATCGATGGGTCTCCCAACAGTTCCACACGTACATTTTGTCCCAGCCAATAAACTCAAACAAGCCAAAAATGCACCTCACCCTGCTCCTGATTCCGACGACGAAGAAAAACCTGCCCAGCCCACCGTCAAGACGAAGATAGATCGCATGTTTGGTCGTCAGAATCAAACTATTCTATCAAAACACTACGAAGAGCTTCATTCGAATGGAAATACTGCATTCAAATTGGACACCCCCGACGACGACGGCGATATATTCGATAAAAAACGGAAGATAGATTGGGATGAAGTCGATATTTCAACGGGGCAATTACCGGTACTGATTTCCCTGCTTATAGTGCTGATGATAGCTATCGAAAAGGCAGCTGAAGATGGCAACGTCGCGGAAGGCATTGGCGAAGAAGGCTGAAAGGGGGACGAAACTGAAGTTTGATGATGACGGGGTGGCGCATTCGGTTTATGACTTGGTTACGGAGGAGGAGTTCAAGAATCAAGGTAACCCAGAAGATATGAAGAGACAGTACGTGGAGGAAACGGCCGCGAAATTAAAAGTTGTCGATGAAGATGATTTGGAGGAGTTTAGGGAAAAGAGGAAGCTGAAAAAACTAAAGAGGGAAGGTCGATTAGATGCGGAATAACCCATTGTAAAACTAGCATTACCGATTTAATAGCAAAGTCTGCCGTCGCAGAGAGCATATGACCCGTTCGCAACACAGCTTTGTATAACTCTATTGGCATGTACTATTCAATTAAGCAGCTACACCAGTCTCATCGACGCTCTCCTTAGTCATGTGCTTTAAATGCTCAGCATCATCAAAATCCTTCAAAGTCTGCCCCTGTCTAATTTCTTCCGCGACTCTCTCAAAATTCTCCTCCGCATACTTAGCCGTATCGTGTTTCAAGATCCAATCTTCTCGTGGAAGCTGCACTTTTGACGGATCTTTCTTGACTGAATCCCAATCCGCTTTGTGCCATCTATCGCGAGTCGATTCTCCAGTCTTCTGGACTCTGCGTACTCGGTCATACCGGATACGTTCGTAGACTCGGACTGCGAGAGGGACGTTGTCTTTGCCCGCTGAGCGGAGACAGCTTGCGAGAGTCACGCCGTCTTCCATTGCTTGAGATGCGCCTTGGACCTATTGTCAGATTGGACGAGAGAGATGGGATACACTGGTGGGGAGGAAAGGGTGCGCGGAATCGCCGAGAAGTGTCGTCCGTGCCTCTTTAGAAACCCATGTTGGAAGGGGGTCGCGATATACGAGTTTCCAATCTACGAGCTCGCTTTCGGGTGTCTTGCTGATAATTGCACTGCAAGTGGGATCCCATTCTTTCACGACCTCTAAAACATCCTTAATCTTTCCTGGGAACGACCATGACTCGTCGATATCCGCTTCATCCTAATAAGTCAGGAGAAATCGTTGCTAAGGTTTACCTTGTGAGTAAGTACCCAGGAAATATCTTTACCCCCCTTGAGCACGGCAACAAGAAAGTGGACATCCTGACCAAGCCATCCGGTGAAGGTATCCCCGTTCTCAACAAACCCTCTCGTCATCGGATCCGCAAGCAGAGGTTCTGCGGAAAACCATGCTCTGAAAATAGCGTATCCACTGCTCTTTGGCTTGTCTACATATCCAAGGACCAACTCCCTGGCCTTGGAGCGAACACCATCGCTCCCAATGACAACATCCCCAGTGACCTTTTCTCCACTCTCCAACACCACACCTGCACCTTTTGAATCTTCAAAGTACTCCACGACTTTGCAACCCGTACGAATTGGAATCCCCAGGACATCCTTGGCATAATCAAACACAATCATATGTAATTCTCCTCGATGTCCGTTGAACACAGGCCAATCGGCATTCCTCGGCGGCGTGGCCTGTTTGAGGATCTTCTCACCATCATACTTCCTGATATCAAAGTACGGTACTTCGATACAAAGAGGTCTGAATTTCCTAGAAATATAACCATCGCTCCATCTATGGAAGATGTGACCGGCATTGGATCCGAAAGAGATGATATCCCCGAGCGGTTTGAGTGCCGGGAAAGCTTCCAGGACGACAACATCGTGGCCTTGAATGTGGCATTCGATGGCAGCGGTGAGGCCACCGAAACCGGCGCCGACGATGACAACTTTGATGCCTGTCTTGGACTTTGTTTGCGTGTCTGGGATGTCGGCGTTGGTCATGGTGGATTGAGTGAGTTGAAGGTGCGGGCGGGTCTGTGCGGTCGCAACTCTTCTCCCCCACAACTGCCGGGCGATCGGCAGTTCCCGCAGCCGAACCGGACTCCGGAGCGACGCGCACCAAGGAACACGAACGGCGGATTTTCTGGGTTCAGAATATTTCCAAGGGCAAACGATGATGGGATTCTGCCTCGAAACGTGCTGCAATTCGCACATACATTTGTTCTAGCATCCATACAACGTAGGAAGAATCATCAAGTCTGCCCATGGGCAAAAACCCTCGCACCTTTAGTCAGAGCACTTTTTGGCCTCCTTTTGTCAGTGTGACCCACTGTCGATCATCTGAAGAAAATATCTGAAGCCAACTCCGATCATCTGACCATCAACTCTTCTCTTCAGTCACAAAAGCAAGACGGACTTTCAATTATCACCGAACGCAACATGCTTCTATTCTGGATATGGAAAGTGTATATGGACGTCCTTGGTGGTCTTTGCACAGTGGGCCTCACACAGTTTTACAACAACGGAAGATTCCCCGTTGGCTGCTGGCCTTTTGACAAAGAACCATGGTCGAGTCGAGTTCTTGTGCGCAACCTCTTGTGGGACCAAAAATACCACGACTTTGGCACGCTTTTGTGGTCTGACCCAGAACTAGCTACTCGTCTGCAATACACATGGGAGAATGTCACTGTTTTTGTGCCTGATCCAAACTCTCAGGAGTGGCAGGATCTGGGACTGGTGTCAGAATTTTACAACGGCAGTTGTATTGCACAACCACAGGAGTGTGATAAAGTACGGAGATTCTTGAAACGACATGTTTTGGAGGGATCAGTTCCTAAGAAGGGAAAGAAAGTGAGCACCATGGGGGGTAATCAAATCTCGTGGGATCAAGTGGGGAGATATCGCTATTTGTACCCCGGCGCCATCAAAGTATTGGATTCGAAAGAGGCCTATAATGGAGAAGTATGGGAGATTGAAAAGCCGCTGAAGTAGGTTTTGAAGTTTATTAGAACAGGATAATAAAGATACAAATTATGTGATGTTCGAATTCATTCAGGATTTCTTCCAACAGGTCAGGTCTGCTTCGGCTATGGCCATTGACTGCCGCCGCGGCCATGCAACAAGAACAACATAACCCTCGGAATCTGGGCCTTGACGGTGCCAGGCCATAGACAAAAACCTTCATTCCGCCGATAATCAGCTTTTTCTCGGACAGAGGAGGCGGCGACACAGACCGCCTAGGAGGAAGCCTGATGCGCGTCGGCTGGACAGGTGGTGGATCAACTGGAGCCGCTAGTTGGAGCTGGATGCGAGCTGGAGCTGGAGCCGCGAGCTGGACCGGGGGCCATGAACTGGACCTCGGGCCATGAGCTGGAGCTGGAGCCCGGATGCGCTGGTCGGAGCCACGAGCTGGATGCTCTAGCTGGAGCCGGAGCTGGAACCCAGAGAATGATAGCGCTAGCTGGAGCCTGGAGCCTGGAGCCTGGAGAACGAGAGCTCGAACTACGAGCTGGAGTTGGAGTGGGATGCGAGAGCGGGATGATAGAGGCAGACACTAGACGCTGTAATAGAAATCATTCTTTGTCCAACTTGAACATTTCAAGGTCCCTCTGCCTGGACCATTGCCACCCCACCAGGACCATAACACATAAAGAACGTTACTTGGAGCATGGAGTTGACTAGAGTATGCACGCTAGCGAGCAGAATCCGAGCCAGATGCGAAAGCTGAAGCTGGCGTATGGACAACGCTAGCTGGAGGCTGGAGCATGCTAGCTAGAATATAGGCTGCGGCACGGAGACGTGAGCTGGAGCATAGAGTTGGCTGCAGGAGCTTGTGTGTAGAGCACGCTAGCTGGTGCATGGGCTGGAGTATAGATACACTGGCTGGACCATAGCGATAAATTAGAACTGGCTGCGCTGGAGCTGGAGCAGTGGAAATAAACTCCATACAGTACAATGTGTACACACGCCAGATATAAACTCCGGGTGGCTCCGACCGACTGGAGGGCACTGGGGACTGGACACAGGTTTGTAAGGCAGAGAGAAGGCACCGGGCCAGTAGGAGGGGTTTTGATGAAGTTTGCAAGGAATTTGAATTGATATACAGGCTCTGCTATGATGGAAGGTTCTAAAGTCAGTCACACTCGGGAGGGATGGGGTCGCGTTACCTACTAACTCGATGGATGAGATGGATGCGCACGCGATGCACTCGGTGTCTGGTTGATGACGGGAAAGACTTGGACGATCTCGGAGACCGCCCGCTGTCCCCGGGCGCATTTGGATAAGTGCTGTGTCGGCAGTCAGGACCGCCACGATGTTGTACTACAATGCTCAGCACGGGTTTGTAGAAGGCCTCGTTCGTGGTCTTCGCGTCGGCCTCCTCACCTCGCAGAACTACGTGAATCTCACTCAATGCGAAACCTTAGGTGGGCTATCTTATCTGTGTTTTGCTGCTGCTAACTCGCGCAGAGGACGTTAAACTACAACTGACAGCGACCGAATATGGCAACTTCCTGGCAAATGTACCCTCGCCTATTACCACGTCTGTCATACTGGAACAGGCGACCGAGAAGATGGTCGAGGAATTCAATTACTTGCGAGCACAGGCCGTGGGCGACTTTGCCAGGTTCTTTGACTATATCACATATTCTTATCAAATCGACAATGTTGTCCTGTTGATTACGGGGACGCTGCATGAGAGAGATACACATGAGCTGCTGGAGCGATGTCATCCGCTTGGGTGGTTCAGTTCTCTGCCCGCGTTGTGTGTTGCCACGACGGTGGAAGAGCTGTATAACTCTGTGCTCATTGAAACGCCCTTAGGTACCTCCTGGGACTCTAAGAGTGCCATTGACAGTAGCGCCATACTTCAAAGAATGTCTCTCTGCCGCAGAACTAGATGAACTCAACATCGAAATCATTCGAAACACCTTATACAAAGCCTATTTGGAAGACTTCATGTCCTTCTGCTCCCAGTTACCTTCCCCCACCAGCACTGTCATGAAAGAGATCCTGGAATTCGAAGCAGATCGTCGTGCAATCAACATCACCATCAACTCCTTCGGAACAAACTTATCCAAGGGCGAGAGGGCGAAATTATATCCCGCCATGGGGTGTCTGTATCCCAATGGGACGATGGCATTACGAGAAGCAGAGGATATTGAGGCCGTCAAGTTAGCTTGTGATGGCGTCGTCGAGTATGCTGCATTCTTCGAGCAGAGCGCTCAGGCCGATTCATCGAGATCTCTTGAAGATCAATTCTTTGAGAGAGAGGCACATCTGAATAAACTCGCTTTTCTGCAACAAGTACGTTTCTATAATACTGTACATTCTAACTGTAGTTTCACTTTGCTATTGTGTATGCGTGGCTGAAACTTACGGAACAACAAATTCGGTTAGTCCCTTTTCAATTTTATTGACGTTGTAGAAATATCACTTGGATTGCGGAGTGTATTGCGATGAACCAGAGAGAAAAGATATCGAACTACATAAGCGTGTTTGAATAGAGTCGGAGTAATCATAATTGGTACTATATTCGTGCTTTGGCTGCAGATATCCTACCTCCTGATCTCGATGGTACATGCCAGGTATCAACTCCATTCGCCGGGTATCTTGAACACTTAGGCATCCACGTCATGGTATATTACACTTCCTTCCCTCTCGCCAAGTCGTCCGCCCCGCATCCTACTGTTTAAATTTCCCAAAAAAGTCAAGGGTAGAGCGCTTTGGTTGAGAGTGTTGTAGTTGAGAACGTTGAGTGATATGGAAAAAGCGCTGCGGGAGTAAGAGTGCTCCAGTTAGGTGGAAACGATGCCGTTATACTAGACCGCTGGGAGGCCAAGAGCACTGCAGTTGAGTGACTACGCTGTGGTTGAGAGCGCTTAGCAGTGTGGTTGAGAGCGCTCAGCAGTGTGGCTGAGATGGCCTGAAAACCTTGAGCGTGGCCACGAGCACCTGGAGTCGCTAGAGCTGGAGCCGCGAGCGCTAGAACCTGGAGTCGCTAGAGGCTGGAGTCGCTAGAGCCAAGAGCGCTCGAGCGAGCCTGGAGTCGTCGCTTGGGTTTGGTTGGCCTTCGGGCGCAGTCACCACGGCTAGCGCCAGCGCGAGGGGTGCTTCCGAGTCGTTCAACGCAGGGCGGACCCAGGCTCGCGAAACGCCTTTGAGAGTTTCTGGAATTTACGGCTTTACCAAAAAATCAAAATTTCGGTCTCAGCGTCATCGAGATCCAAGAAGAGAAGGAGAAGCAGAGCCGCAGTCAACGACCCTCATACCGAAATTCTCTCGATTTGAGGTCACATAGTTGATGTCTCTCCCCCTGAGATGTCCCCCGTGGCGAACCCTCCCCCGAGTACCTGTCCGTAGCCGCATAAATCTTCCCTCTCGATTCTTAACCAGCGACTCAACAAACTCGATCCCTCCTCCGAAACGGCTGCGGGAATTACGTGCCAAGGAACATAGATGGCGAAAGAGTATTCTGGGAGGACTTATCATGGCTACTGGAGTAGCATACTATTTGGACGGGAAGTACAATGCAAGAGCTATTCGACGAACGCTGCGGACCGCCTGGGTGGGCGCTACATTGGCTGCTGATTATAAGTGGAATTTCACGTTATACTCTTTGCACGAATGTCTCTGACAAGTAGTCCAGAGAAAGCGGATTCTATTGAGGACTTGCATAAAAGGGTGGCAACGCGGATCATGGATCTAATATCTGCAAACGGGGGATTATACATTAAACTTGGTCCGGGGATTTTGTGGCTGTAGAACTGACTTGTAGGACAAGCATTGGCGATGCAAGCTGCAGTCTTGCCTCCTGCATACGGGGAGGCCTTTTCAACTCTATTCGATAAAGCGCCACAAATCTCCTACGATGATGTCGTTAAAATATTTCAACGCGATTTCGGCAAGTCCCCCGACGAGATATTCGATACTTTTGATCATACTGCCCGTGCAAGTGCAAGCATTGCAACTGTATTCAAGGCTCGGCTGAAATCCGGGGAATGGGTCGCTGTCAAAGTCCAGAAACCAGAAATCGAGAAACAAGTCATGGTAGACCCTTATCTGTTCTGAGTGACTGATGATTAGTGGGATTTATTTGCATATAGGTCTGGGTTATCCATGTTGTGCTGATAATTAGAGTTTTGATGTATATTTATGATCGATGGTTGTTTAAGATTCCGGTGTATTTTACTGTGGATTATATTTCAAAGCATTTACTTGCCGAGACAGACTTTGTACAAGAAGCTAAGAATGGGGCTCGGATGAGGCAATATATTGAAGGCGAACCGTTATTGCGGGATAGAGTTTTCATTCCCAAAGTATTTCCTGAGATCCTATCTCCACGGGTCATGGTGGCAGAGGTATTCCCTCGATCTTGATGACACGCTAAACGTTAGTGGATCGAAGGAGAGCGCATAACAGACAATAAAGCGGTGGAGTCTATGGGATTCAGTATGAAAGAGGTCATGACTACAATGGTGGATCTATTCTCCGCCCAGGTACGTTCCCATTGGAATTCACTAACTTTCTTAGATCTTCAAGTTCGGCTGGGTTCATTGCGATCCTCATCCCGGAAACATCTTCATTCGGAGAAACCCACTTTCCTCAAAGGATATGCAACTCGTTCTCATCGACCATGGCCTTTACATCTGGGAATCCGAAGCATTCCGTCTCCAATATTGCAAACTATGGAAAGCAATTCTAACATGGGACAACAAAGCCTTAAGTGAAATAGCTGCGCTCTGGGGAGTTCGTTTCCCCGATATACTCGCCTCGGCCACTCTTTTGACTCCTTACAGGGGAGCCCCACCCCCTGATCCAGAGCGTCTTGCCGACGCAGACGATGCGTATAAAGCGCAACTCGCTATCCGCGACAAATTACGCAACTTCCTCACCGACACAGAACACATCCCACTCGAACTCCTCTTCCTAGGTCGCAACATGCGAATCGTGCAAGCGACGAACCAAATCCTCGGATCACCTGTGAATCGGCCCGCATTGATGGCGAATTGGGCCTCCCGAGGCCTTATTACAAAGGAGAATATGACGTGGCCTGAGAGGGTCTCTGGCTGGCTGGATCATTTCAAGTTTAGACTTACTTTGGGGGTTATGAGTGTTGCGTTTTGGTGGAATAGAGTTAGACAGGTTGTTTTTGGGAGCCAAATTGGTTGGGAGGATCTTGTGCAACGGCAATTGAAGAGTGTTGCAAAGGCGAATTTTGGGATTGAATTGAAGGATGAGGCTCTGCTCGGCTAATAGAATGATTATTATACCCCCCACTCTAATAGACTATACAGGAATACAATTGTGATTCATAGCATGTCAGGATTGATCTTTCCATGCCGTGATCAGCAGAGATCCCACCTGCTCGAAATTTTCCAGATTCGCACTCAGGTTCCGAATTGGGACGTGAGTCACTACAGAGGACAGCCGACTGAACCGATCCACCCAACGAGCACCCAGAATATAACTTCAGCGAGTCGAGGACGTGTATTCCCATATCAGGGACGACGGCGAAGATTCAATTGAGCGAGAATGTTGTGCCGAATTCCAAGGCAGCTGGTGTTACGACCGCTATCAACACCGACAATCTACCCTCAAGTGATTTGTCGAGCTGCTCATACAGCCACTTCGTTGAAGGAAGACATTGCGGTAAGCTCGGATGTTCCATCGCTGATATGAAGCGAGAAGTCGGTCTCTCACATCCTGATCCAGCATCCGATTCCCCTTCGGCCGCGATTGTCAACTCTCACTCACCATACCTTCTCACAACCTACTCCCGTCCACCCTTAGTCTTTGTCCGAGGCGAAGGCTCATACCTATGGGATCTAGAGAATCGGTAGTCAACACTCCTATTACCGCTAATCTAGAAAATATATTGACTTCACCGCAGGGATAGCTGTCGTCGCTCTCGGTCATGGGGATCCCACGATTGCGCAACTGATGTACGACCAAGCTCTCCAGTTGTCCCATTGCTCCAATCTATATCACTCCCCCTGGCCAGGCGAACTAGCCAAACTCATCATCGAAACCACCAAATCCCACTCTCCACAAACCCCCTTCCAAAAAGTCTTCCTCGCCAACTCTGGCACCGAATCCAACGAAGCGGCTCTGAAGTTCGCCCGAAAACTAGGCAAGCAGCGTGGTGGAGACTCCAAGACCGATATCGTCTGTTTTGAACGTGCGTTCCATGGACGCACCTTTGGTGCCTTGAGCGTGACACCTCAACCAAAGTATCAGAAACCTTTCGCGCCGATGGTGCCCGGTGTGAAGGTTGGACAATTGAATGATATTGCGGCATTGGAGAAGTTAGTCGACGATAAGACTTGCGGAGTTATCGTGGAGCCTATTCAAGGTGAAGGAGGTGTTTATGAGACGTCTGAGGAGTTTTTAACCGCTTTACGTGAGAGGTGTAATAAAGTCGGTGCGGTGCTGATTTTTGATGAGATTCAGGTTTGCATTGACTGTGAGATGGGACTGATTCGGGTAGTGTGGATTATCGAGGACAGGAAAGTTGTGGGCACACAATCATTTTTCGCCTTCTGTCGCGTCGGATATACTTACGATGGCTAAACCGCTTGCGAATGGATTCCCTATTGGTGCTGTTATGGTCTCGAACGCGGTGGCAGAGGAAATTAAAGTTGGTGATCAC